>Ga0075435_100003518_pt1 | contig 10636 bp, 6 predicted proteins | sample RhiMethybrSRZTD4_FD_75302 | JGI IMG/M metagenome (GOLD analysis project Ga0075435, IMG submission 75302) | Populus rhizosphere microbial communities from Tennessee, USA - Rhizosphere MetaG P. TD hybrid SRZTD4 | ecosystem: Host-associated > Plants > Roots > Rhizosphere > Soil | place: USA... | reverse complement strand
CAGGCGTCCCATGGATCCTTGCCGGCCTTGTCGCCCTTCCAGTACGACAGGATCAGATTCGCCACGAACACCAGCAGGCCGACGGCCTGGATGAATGCACCGATCGAGACGAGCAGGTTGAGCGTGTCCCACCCGCGGCCCGGTTCGTAGGTGTAGATGCGCCGCGGCATGCCGAGCAGCCCGGGGACGTGCATGACATCGAAGGTGAGATGGAAACCGAGCACGAACAGCCAGAAATGAATCTGTCCGAGCCGCTCGCTCATCAGCCGTCCACTGACTTTTGGGTACCAGTAGTAGAACGCGGCGAAGATGGCGAAGAGAATGCCTCCGACGATCACGTAGTGAAAGTGGGCCACCACGAAGTACGACAGACTCAGCTGCCAGTCGAACGGGACCGCGGCTTGAATGATCCCGGTCAGCCCGGCAATCAGGAACTGGAACAGGAATGCGATCGAGAAGAGCATTGGCGTCTTGAACTGGATCCGGCCGCCCCACATCGTCCCAAGCCAGTTGAAGATCTTGATGCCCGTCGGCACGCCGACGGCCATCGTGGTGATGGCGAAGAAGCTGTTGGCGTACGAGTTCATGCCGATGGTGAACATGTGATGCGCCCACACGCTCATGCTGACGAAGGCGATGCAGACCGTCGCCGCCACCATGACCGGATAGCCGAAGATCGGCTTGCGCGAGAAGACCGGAATGATCTCCGACATGAACGCGAACGCTGGGATGACGAGGATGTACACCTCCGGGTGTCCGAAGATCCAGAAGAAGTGCATCCAGAGCGTGGCGGATCCGCCGGCCTGCGTGTCGAAGAAGTGGCCGCCGAGATAGCGGTCGACGAGTAGCATCAGCTGGGCGGCCGAGAGCGGCGTGATCCCGATCAGCGCGAGTCCGGACATGGTCAGGTACAGCCAGGCCAGCAGCGGCATGCGGCCGAGTGTCATGCCGGGGCAGCGCATGCAGAGGATCGTGGCGATCAGATTGACGGCGGTGCCGATGCTGCCGAAACCCGAGACGAGGACGGCGATCGTCCAGTAATCGGTGCTCGACCCGGGTGAGAACGCGCGTGCGGTCAGCGGCGCGTACGCCCACCACCCCGCATCCGGCGCACTGCCCGCGCCATACAAGCCGCTCCCGCCGAGAAAGCTGAAATACAGCAGGAACCCGCTGAGCGCGCTCAGCCAGAAGCTGAAGGCATTCAGGCGCGGGAACGCCATGTCGCGCGCGCCGATCATCAGCGGCACCAGGTAGTTGCCGAACCCGAACAGGATGGGCATGGCGAAGAAGAAGATCATCGTCGTGCCATGCATCGTGAACATCCGGTTGAATACCTGCGGCGACACGAAGTCGTTGTGCGGGTACATCAGCTGGATGCGGATGACGAGCGCCTCGACGCCGGCGATGACGAGGAACAGCAGCGCGAACAGGATGTAGAGCAGGCCAATCCGCTTGTGATCGACCGTCGTCACCCACTCGTGAAGCGTCTCGCCCCAGGTCCGGGCGTCGATCGTGGCGCCGTGAATGGCCATGACATCTGACGGCACGTGTGCTCTCCCAATCCCTCGACTATCGAAGCGACGTCATGTAGCGCACCAGCGCGTCGAGCTCGGCGTCAGAGACTCTCATCGCCGGCATCAGAGATCCCGGCTTGATCGCGTCTGGATCTCTCAGCCACACGCGCAGGTTCTCCGGCGTGTTCTCGGCGGCGCCGGACGCGATCGTGGCGCGGCTCATCAAATGAGTCAGATCGGGACCGAATCGACCGTTCGCCACCGTTGCGCGGACGGTGTGACAGTTGATGCAGGCCGTCGTCTCGAAGATTCGTCGACCTGCCGTCGCCGATAGGTCTTCGTTCGCAGGCTGCTGCTGGGATCGGACCCAGGCGTCGAACTCGTCGGGCGTCTCGACCGATACGCGCTGCAGCATCTTTGCGTGCTGCGTCCCGCAATACTGCGCGCACTGCCCGAGAAAGATCCCCGGTCGGTGCGGATCCATCCAGAGACGGTTCACACGGTTCGGAATCAGGTCGGTTTTCCCGGCGAGCTGCGGAATCCAGAAGCTGTGATCCGTATCGGCCGACAGCAGCGTCAAGAATGTCGGTCGCGGTCTTGACGGATCGCTCACCGGAATGTGCAGCTCGTTCGCGGTGACGACGCCGAGCGCCGGGTATCGGTACTCCCACCAGAACTGGTGTCCGATCACCGTGACCTCGACAGCGCCGGGCGGCTGCGGCGCGTCCTGAATCGCGTGAATCACCCGAGCCGTCGCGGCGAACAAGACGATCACGATCAGAATCGGAACGATCGTCCACGCCAGTTCGATCTGCGTACTGCCGTACACCTGCGCGGGTTCGCGATCGGCGTCTGCCGGCGTGGCGCGGAATTTCACGATCGCGTAGACCAGCAGACCCGCGACGACGACGAAGATCACGGCCGTGACGCTGAGGACGAGCGTCGACAGATCGACGATCGCCCTGGCCGGCGTGGACTCGGGAGCGAAGATGTTGAGGAGTTGCGTCATGCGCCTGCGCTGCGGCGTTCGAGCAAGTGGCACGCCAGCACCCTGGCCGGCGCCAGGCGGATCGAAAAAGGTCATATCTGCCGGCGCCAACGCCAGCGTGACGTCTGCCGACCCTCCGAACGGTGTGTGAAAGCACGCACGGGATGGTTCGCGGGATACATCGCTCCTGCGCTCTGCGTCGCGGGCGCTCGTGTGTCGTCGCACGCGGGCTGGATCGGTCCTTGCCTCCACGGTGGCATTCGACGGAGGACGTTTGAATGGCAACAGTCCTGGCCGATCCGCGCCCGCAGGTTGAACCCACCACCAAGCCGCAGAAGGCCGCCTGGCTGCGATTCGCAACGCCCGTGCTGATCGTGCTGATGGCGCTCGCGATCGCGCTGACGTTGACGCGCAACTGGAATGCCTGGGAAGGCGGCAAGATCAATCAGGCCACCGACGACGCGTTCGTCCGCCGCGATGTCACGCCGCTCGGCACGAAGGTCGCGGGTCTCGTGCGCGACGTGAAAGTGGGTGACTATCAGCAGGTTCGAAAAGGCGACGAGCTGGTTCGCCTGGAAGACGACGACTACCGGGCGCAGGTCGCGCAGGCCGCCGCTGCGGTCGACGCGGCAAAGGCGGCACTCGAGAACAACCGCCGGCAGCGCGACCTGCAGGAGGCGCGCATTCAGCGCGCGCTCGCCGGCATCGATCAGGCGCAGGCGCAGATCGCCGCTGCGCAAGCCGGCAAGGAGGCCGTGCAGGCCGACCTGTCGCGCACCGGCTCAGAGCGCAGCCGTCAGGAAGCGTTGTTGGCCACCGGCTCGGCGACCCGACAGCGCGTAGAGGCGGCAGTCGCCGATCAAGAGCGGTTCACCGCGCAACTTGCCAGTCGAGAGGCGGATCTCACGCAAGCGCGGACGCTGCTGCGGAGCAACCAGCTGGCCGTCGAAACCGAGCGCCGCAGCAAGGCCGTCATCGAGTCGCAGGAATCGCAGCTCTTCGCCGATCTCCACGCCAGGGACGCGGCGCTCGCCGTCGCCCAGGTCAACCTCAGTTACACGCGCATCGTCGCGCCGGCCGACGGCACCGTCGGCGAGCGGCAGGTCCGCCCGGGACAACTGGTTTCGCCTGGTACGCAGGTCCTGTCCTTTGTCGGCGGCACCACGTGGGTGCAGGCGAACTTCCGCGAGACGCAGCTGACGAACATCACGGTCGGCGACCCGGTTGACGTCCGCATCGATGTGTATCCCGGTGAAGTGATCCACGGCCGGGTGCTCGAGATCGCGCCCGCCAGTGGTTCGCAGTTCGCGCTCCTGCCTCCGGATAACGCGACCGGTAACTTCACGAAAGTCGTGCAGCGGGTGCCGGTCAAGATCGCGCTCGATGACTCGCCGTTGACGACGCAGTTGCGTTCGGGATTATCGGCCGTCGTCACCGTTCGAACGAAGCCGTAAGACACGGGTGAGCAGAATCATGTCGAACGCTGCCGCCGATCGCGTTGCTGCGCTCCGCTCCGTGCTGCCGGCCGACCTTGCCCACAGCCCGCTGCTCGGCGTCGCCGCTGTCGTCATGGGCGCCGGGACCGCGAGTCTGGCCGCGCGTCTCCTGTCGCTCGGCCTCGCCGACCTTCGAGGGCACCTCGGGATCGGTATCGACGAGGGAGCCTGGATTGGCACCGCATTCAACGCGTCAACGATGTTCATCGGCCCGCTGACCGTGTACCTCGGCGCACTGCTGGGTGCCCGGCGCGTGATGCTCGTCTGCGGCGTCGTGTTCACCGTCGTCTCGGTGTGCCTGCCGTTCGCCCCCAGCTACCGTGTGTTGATCGTCCTGCTGGCGATTGCCGGTCTGAGTTCCGGGACGTTTTACCCGCTGACCATCAGCTTCGCGCTGCTGAACGTTCCACTCAGGTTCCTGGCGCTCACGCTTGGCGTGTATGCGACCTGTATCGAGGGTGCCCTGAACTTCGCGCCCTCGCTTTACGGGTTCTACTTGAATCACCTGTCGTGGGCCTGGATGTTCTGGACGTCCGCGGTCATCACACCGGTCGTCACGGCGTGCGTGTACTTCGGAATGCCGGCGCCTCGTCCTCGTCCTCAGATGTCGGGACCGAAGCCGAGCTTCGCCGGATTCCTCTACGCCAGCGCCGGCCTCGCGCTGTTATTTGCGGCGCTCGACCAGGGACAGCGGCTCGACTGGTGGCGGTCAGGCGTGTTCGCGGCACTGGTCGCGTCAGGAACGTTTTTTCTGGTGTGTGCGATCGTCCGACGCATGCGCGCACCAAATCCTCTGGTCGATCTGCCGTACCTGCGGAAATGGAACACGATCGCGCTGGCCACTGGGCTGTTTTCGTTTCGTTTCGTGTTACTGGCCACGGCCTTCGTCATCCCGCAGTCGCTATCGTTCCGAGGTCTGGACGCGTCGCAGTTCGGCCCTGCCGTTCTCTGGACGGCGATGCCGGAGATGGTCCTGGCCGTGTTCGCGGCATATCTGTTGAGCAAGGGACTCGATTCGCGCCTGTTGATGGCACTCGGGTTCGCGACGATTGCCGCGGTGTGCCTGGTGAACGCTCATTTCACAAGCGCATGGGCAGCCGAGAACTACTTCAGAACGGAACTGCTGATGGCACTCGGCCAGTCGTTCGCGTTCGTCGGGCTCGTCTCCACGCTCATCCTGCAAGCCTTCTTCTCCGGCGGCCTCGACTCGCCGTACCGTGTCCTGACCTTCTCCGCGTTCCTCCACGGCGTGCGCATCTTCGGCGGCCAGCTTGGGACGACGCTGATGGCCCGGTTCATCTCGGAGCAGGAGAAAGTGCACTCGTATCTGGTGGGATTGCACGTCCAACCCGGCGGCTGGATCGAGGACCACACGGTGCGACTCCTGTCCGCCGGGTTGGCAGCCCGATCGAACGGGTCGGCTGGCGCCGCCGGCCGGGCAGTCGGACTCGTCGCCGGCAGCGTTCGCCAGCAGGCCTACTCGCTCACCTTCATCGACGCGTTTCACCTCATCGCCTGGGTGTCAGTGGCGACGCTGATCCTGATTGCGACCATCCGAAGATTTCCGTTGAATTTCCGCGACCTTGCGGCGCTCGACGCGGGCGCTCGGCAGCCGCGCACCGGAGACCGGTCATGACGGTTCGAGCTTCGATCTTCGCGCTGATCTTCTCAGCGGCTACGTGCGCGGCATTGGCCCAACAACCCGAACCGGCCGCGGCCCGGCGCATCACGCTTCGCGAAGCCGTCGACCTGGCGCTGGCGCACAACCATGTGGTCCGCCTCGCGCAGTTGTCGGTCGACGAGAAGGACCGCGCGAAGGATGTAGCCAAGAGCGATTACTTTCCACAGGTGCGAAACGACACGACCCTGGTCCATCTGACGGATACACAGTTGATCGAGATTCCCGCCGGCGGGCTCGGCGTGGTCGGTGTCACTCCGGTTCCGCCCCAGACGCTGATTCTCAATCAGGGCGGCGTGAGTGCGGCGACCAACGGCACGGGTGTCGTTCAACCGCTGACGCAGTTGTTCAGGGTGAAAGCCGCCAACGACGTCGCGCGCGCAGAAGCGGAAGCGGCACGCGGAAAGGCGCGCGGTCTTGAAGACGAGACGGCGCTGAGGGTCCACCAAGTCTATTACCGGATTCTGATCGCCGACGTCCGGCGCCGCGCGGTGCTCGCCAAGATCCAGGCGTCGGAAGACCTGCAGCGCGAACGGATCCAGCAGGTGAGGTACGGCAGCGCGCTCGAAGCCGACCTGATCGAGAGCCGTGCCCATGCGCTGCAGGCCAGGCAGGAGTTGCTGACGACCGAGTTGCAGCGCTCCGATCTGCAGATGCAGCTCAACGACACCATCGGTCTGCCCCTGACGACGCCGCTGCTGCTTGATCCAAACGTGTCGATACCCCCAGGGACCTCCGAGCGCTGCGAGCGCGAAGCCTGCGTCCGCGCGGCGCTCGACTCGCACCCTGAGATCGCGGAAGCGCGTGCCCTGGTCGCGAAAGCCGAGTCGGCCGTTCGCCTCGCCAAGTACGAACTCGTCCCGGACGTGGAAGTGTTCGCGCGCTACAGCTTCCAGAACAACGTCCCGTTCCTTGCCGACCGCTTCGGCACGATCGGCATGCGGGCGAGTGTCGACCTGTTCGATGGCGGCCGGAAGCGAGGCGTCTTGCGCGAGCGCGAAACGCAGCTCGCGCAGGCGAAGGAGAACCTCGCGCGGATTTCCGATGAAATAGAGCTTCGTGTACAGACGGCATACAACAAGATCGAACGCACCCGCCAGATGGTGGCGGTCTCGGAGGAGCTGCTGACGCTGCGCGGCGAGTCGCGGCGCGTGGCGGCCGACCTGCTCACGCACGGTGGCGCGCTCGGCTCGCAAGCGAAGGAGTCGGCGGCGCTGGAGCTCGACGCGCAGGCGGCGCTCCTGCAATCGCAGCTCGATTACGTCCAGGCCGGCGACGAGATGGAGGCGGCCATCGGGCGACGACCTCGATAGCAGGTCACGCCGGCCGCCCTCTATCCGGCAATCTGCAGGAGACACCATAGAGTTCGAAACTCTTGATGTGCGGCAGGAAGGGGCCGTTCTGTTTGCGAAGATCGCGGCCCCGCCGATGAATCTTCTTGGCGCCGAACTAGTCCGCGATCTCGTTTCGCTGATACAGCGAGGCGAGGCTGACACTGCGCTCCAAGTTCTTGTGTTCGGGGTTTCCTCGCCGCACTTTTGAATTCATTCCGTCAGCGTGTGCTAGGCTAGCTCCATGTCCGCGCGCTGCAGCTTGCTTGCGAGACATGACGCCAGTGCGGACACCGCTGTCACTACGATCGCGGCCCGACTGCCACAAGATTCTCTTTATCCATATCACCTCTGCGGGCGCGTCTTCGCCGGCGGTGACTGTGACGCCTGAATGCCGCTGAGGATTCTCGTCGTCGAGGACCATGAGCCGTTCCGCCATCGCATTTGCGCGGCGCTACACGGACGGGCGGAGTTCCAGACCATCGAGGCGGCGGATGGGTTGGAGGCCGTTCGGAAGGCCGAAGAACTGCAGCCGGATTTGATACTGCTCGATATCAACTTGCCGAAGATGAACGGATTCGAGGTCGCGAAACGGATCCGCAGGTTGGCCCCCCATGCACGACTTCTCTTCATGAGCCAGGAGTCCTCGTCGGACTTCGTACGAGAGGCGCTTCGTTTGGGCGCCCATGGCTACATTCAGAAGATATCCGTCGCGACTGACCTGCGGCCCGCGATCGACGCCGTACTCGCGGGCCGACGATTCGTGAGTCGCAGTCTCGCGTTTACCGGACCGACCGATGCTCGCGCTCCACGTCGTCACGAGATTCTCTTCTGTCCGGATGATGCGGCGATTGTCGATGGCTTCACTCGCTGTATTGCGGTCGCCCTGAACGCCGCCGATGCAGCGATCGTCTTGGTGACGGAGTCTCACCGCACAGATCTTGTGCAGGAGTTGCGCGCGCAGGGTGTGGACATCGATGGCGCCATTGAGCGCGGCGCCTGCCTTTTATTTGATGCTGACGTCGCTCCTGACCCCGTCCGATTTCTTGAGGCGATCGACGGTGTGCGTGCGGCCGCTGCCAAAGCCGGGAAAGCACATCCCCGCGTCGCTTTTTGCGGGGAACGTGCGGGACGCTTGTGGGCCGCAGGCAGAACGGCAGAGGCGGTTCAGCTCGAACAATTCTGCGGCGAACTGGCGGATGACGTCGACATTCTGTGCGCGTATCCGGTGCCGTACACGCACGACGATCACGCGCTGACGCGCATCTGTGCGGAGCACACCGCTGTTTCTGCAGCTGGCCTGCAACGGTGAGGCGCATGTTGACAGAGGATGAGCCCTGCGTGCTCCCCGTTGCCGCGGACGCCACCGACCTCACGCGAGCGGAGGAGATCCGATTGCGCTATGCGGCGATCGTGGAGTCCTCGGATGACGCGATCATCGCCAAGACTCTCGACGGCGTGGTCTCGGCGTGGAACGCCGCTGCCGAGCGGATGTTCGGATATACGGAGCGCGAGGCCATCGGACAGCCGATCACGATGATCATCCCTCCGGATTTGTACGACGAGGAGCATGACATTCTGAAGCGCCTTCGAGCCGGTGAGCGAGTCGAACACTATGAAACTGTCCGGGTCACCAAAGCAGGCAAGCGCATCGACGTGTCACTGACGATCTCGCCGTTGCGAGACCCCGCGGGCAGGATTGTCGGATGCTCCAAGATTGCGCGCGACATCACGAAGGCCAAGCAGGCGGAGTCCGCGCTGCGGCAAAGCGAGCAACGGCTGGCCCGCGAAGTGGCGGGCGCCAAAACGCTCCAGTCGATCAGCACGCGCCTGATTTCCGAGTCGACGCCAGAATCCTTGTACGAGCAGATTCTCGGCGCGGCAATGGAGTTGATGGCGTCCGATGCCGCCAGCGTCCAGATGCTGGCGGCAGACCACACGTCGCTGAGGCTCATCGCGTGCAGGAATTTCCACCCTGACTCTGCGGCGTTCTGGCAACGGGTGGTGGTTGGAGCGGGGAGCACCTGCAGCAAAGCGCTCAGTGACAACGAACGCGTGGTCGTGGCCGACGTCGAGGCGTCCGAATTCATGGCCGGCACGGCGGATCTGCACGAATATCGCCGCTCCGGAATCCGCGCCCTGCAATCGACGCCGCTGCGATCGCGATCGGGAAGGCTTCTCGGCATGCTCTCGACGCACTGGCGGACGCCGCATGACTCGACCGAAGAGGACTTTAGATTCTTCGACGTGCTCGCCAGGCAGGCCGCAGATCTGATCGAGCGCACCCTCGCCGAAGAGGCCCTGCGCGAAAGCGAGGAACGCTTCCGCCTCATCGCGAGTACCGCTCCGGTCATGATCTGGATGACGGGCGCTGACAAACGGATCACGTATCTCAATCAGACCTGGCTCGATTACACAGGGCAGCGATTGGATGTGACCTTGGGACATCGACGGCTCGACGTCCTCCACCCGGACGAAGCCGAGCGATGCCGTGATGTGTACGAGAAGGCCTTCGAGCAGCGTGAGCCTTTTCAGATGGAGCATCTGCTCCGCCGCCACGACGGCGAGTATCGCAGGGTGGTGACAACGGGTGTGCCGCGATACGACGTGGACGGGTCATTTGCTGGTTACATCGGCACAGCCGTCGACATCACCGAACGGAAGCTGGCCGAAGAGGCGCTTTCCACGGTGAGTCAGAAACTGATCGAAGCGCACGAGGAGGAAAGGACCCGAATCGCCCGCGAGCTTCACGATGACATCAACCAACGGCTGGCGTTGGTGAGCATGCGTATCGACTACGTGAAGCAAAGCCCTCCGGAATCAGCGGGCAATCTCGAGCAGGAGCTCGAGAAAGTCAGCCGGGAGCTTGCGGATCTTTCGGCCGATATTCAGACGATGTCGCACGGCCTTCACCCCGCGAAACTGGAGCTCCTGGGGCTGGAACGGGCGGCCGCCGGGTTCTGCGAAGAGTTGTCCAATCGGCATGGTGTCGCGATTGACGTTCACTTCGAGAACCTCCCGACAGCGCTGCCACGGGAAATCTCCCTGTGTCTGTACCGCGTCTTGCAGGAGGCCCTGCAGAATGTCGTCAAGCATGGCGGGTCGCGACGCGCCCACGTCTCTCTGAACGGTCAGGTCAACACAATCAATCTGACGGTCAAGGACGCGGGCGCCGGCTTTGACCCTCACGAGGCGATGAGAGGGCCCGGGCTCGGCTTGACCAGCATGAAGGAGCGGTTGAAGGTCGTGGGGGGGCGGCTTTCCATCCACTCGCAGCGGGGGCTCGGCACGACGATTCACGCTGTCGCGCCTCTCCGTGTCCCACGAAGCCTGCAAACGTAGTCGATAACTGCTGGTCAAAGGGAATCGGTCATCGCGGCGTGGCGGTCAATTCCATCCTGCCAACCGCGATCGACGAGTCTGGTGTCTTTCGCGATGGGGCGCGAAACTGAAGCGCTTGAGTTCGTGAAGTCCTTCCGCCCGTTGCAGTGGATGGGAACGCGTCCGAGTGGTTGAAGGAGCATGCTTGGAAATCGGTTCTCTTCACGCATAGAAACGCGCAGCAACACCCACCAACGCAGTCCCCATCAACGACTTCCCGAAACAACGATGTGCTTCAGCGTGTTTCC
>Ga0075435_100003516_pt1 | contig 10640 bp, 8 predicted proteins | sample RhiMethybrSRZTD4_FD_75302 | JGI IMG/M metagenome (GOLD analysis project Ga0075435, IMG submission 75302) | Populus rhizosphere microbial communities from Tennessee, USA - Rhizosphere MetaG P. TD hybrid SRZTD4 | ecosystem: Host-associated > Plants > Roots > Rhizosphere > Soil | place: USA... | reverse complement strand
TACGCGAGCGGCGACATCCACATCGGCACGGCGATGAACAAGATCCTGAAGGACATCATCGTCAAGTCGAAAACGCTCGCCGGCTTTGATGCGCCTTACGTGCCCGGCTGGGATTGCCACGGCATGCCGATCGAGGTGCAGATCGAGAAGAAGTACGGCAAGAACCTGCCGCCGCAGGAGACGCAGCGCCTGTGCCGGGCGTTCGCCGCAGAGCAGATCGAAAGCCAGAAAAGAGGGTTCCAGCGCCTCGGCGTGCTCGGCGACTGGCAGCACCCGTACCTGACGATGGATCCGCTGACCGAGGCGAACGAGATTCGCGTGCTCGGCAGGATCCTGGCGAACGGCTTCCTCTACCGTGGGCTGAAGCCGGTGAACTGGTGCTTCGACTGCGGCTCGGCGCTCGCGGAAGCCGAGGTCGAGTACGAGGAGCGCAAGGATCCGGCGATCGATGTCGGCTTCCCGTTCACCGAGCCGGAGCGGCTTTCGAAGGCCTTCGGCGTGAAGGTGAGCAAGCCCGGTTTCGCCGTCATCTGGACCACGACGCCCTGGACGCTGCCGGGCAACCAGGCGCTCAACGTGCATCCGGAGCTCACCTACAACCTGGTGGACACCCCGAAGGGCCTGCTGATCCTGGCTGCCGAGTTGCAGGAGAGCTGTCTCAAGCGCTACGGCCTGGAAGGCCGCGCGCTCGGCTCCTGCAAGGGCGCGGCGCTGGAGCACATCCGCTTCCAGCATCCGTTCTACGAGCGCCGCGCGCCGGTTTACCTCGGGGAGTACGTGACGCTCGACACGGGCACCGGCATCGTGCACTCGGCGCCTGCGTACGGCGTGGAGGACTTCGAATCCTGCCGGCGCTACGGCATGAAGGACGAGGAGATCCTCACGCCGGTGATGGGCGACGGAAAATTCGCGCCGTCGCTGCCGCTGTTCGGCGGGCTGTCGATCTGGGACGCGAACCCGAAGATCATCGCCGAGCTGGAGAAGCGCGGCGCGCTGCTGCACAAGGAAACCTACGTCCACAGCTACATGCACTGCTGGCGCCACAAGACGCCGGTGATCCTGCGCGCCACGACGCAGTGGTTCGCGGCGATGGACAAGCCGCTCGGCGGTGAAAGCCTTCGCACCGCCGCGCTGCGCGGCATCGAGGCGACTGAATTCTTCCCCTCGTGGGGCAAGGCGCGGCTGCACGGCATGATCGCCAACCGGCCCGACTGGACGCTCTCGCGCCAGCGGCAGTGGGGCGTGCCGATGCCGTTCTTCCTGCACCGCGAGAGCGGCGCGCTGCATCCGCGCACGCAGGAGCTGCTGGAGGAGGTCGCCAAGCGGGTGGAGAAGGGCGGCATCGAAGCGTGGCAGACGACGAGCGCCGAGCAGCTGCTCGGCGCCGAGGCGGCGCAGTACGAGAAGAGCAGGGACACGCTCGACGTCTGGTTCGACTCCGGCTCGACGCACTTCACCGTGCTGCGCGGCTCGCACCGGGAGGCGAGCGGCTTTCCCGCCGACCTCTATCTGGAAGGCTCCGACCAGCACCGCGGCTGGTTCCATTCGTCGCTCCTCATCTCCTGCATGCTCGATCGCGTGCCGCCGTACAAGGCGCTGCTTACGCACGGTTTTGTCATCGACATGGAAGGCCGCAAGATGTCCAAGTCGCGCGGCACCGGCATGTCGCCGCAGGAGATCACCGGTGTGCATGGCGCGGAGATCCTGCGGCTGTGGGCCGCGGCTACCGACTACTCGAGCGACCTCAATCTTTCGAGCGAGATCCTGAAGCGCGTCGTCGAGAGCTACCGGCGCGTACGCAACACGCTGCGCTTCCTCCTCGCCAACACCTCCGACTTCGATCCGGCGCGGCACGCCGTGCCGCTGAACGAGATGGTCGAGATTGACCGCTATGCGCTCGCCATGACGGCCGAGATGCAGCAGGCGGTGACTGCGGACTACGAGCGCTATCAGTTCCACCTCGTATCGCAGCGGCTGCAGTCGTTCTGCTCGGAGGACCTCGGCGCCTTCTATCTGGACATCCTCAAGGACCGCCTTTATACCTGCAAGGCGGATTCCACCGCGCGGCGCTCGGCGCAGAGCGCGCTTCACCACATCACGCACAGCCTGGTGCGGCTGATGGCGCCGATCCTCTCGTTCACCGCGGAGGAGCTCTGGCAGGCGTTCACCGGGCGCAAGGACGACAGCGTCTTCTTCCAGACCCGGCACGCGCTGCCCGACGTCGCGCATGCGCCGGCGCTCATCGCCCGCTGGACGCGGCTGCGAGAGCTGAGGAATCCGGTGCGAAAGGAGATCGAGACGCTGCGCGCCGCGGGCAAGGTCGGCTCGTCGCTGCAGGCGGAGGTGGATTTCTACGCCGACGGCGCGGACTACGAGATGCTGGCGAGCCTCGGCGAGGATCTCAAGTTTGTGATGCTGACCTCCGCAGCGCGGGTGCATCGCGCGCGCGAGCTGCGCGTGGAGGTCGCCCCCAGCACACACCGCAAGTGCGAACGCTGCTGGCACTATCGGGCCGATGTGAACGACGAAGCGCTCTGCGGCCGCTGCCAGCTCAACCTCTACGGCCCGGGAGAGACCCGGCGGCATGCGTAGCGCCTGGCGCTGGTTCGCGCTCGCGGCGGCGGTGGTGGTGGCCGACCAGGCGACCAAGGCCATCGTGCTCGGCCGCTTCGCCTTCGGCGAGCGGCTCGAGGTGACGGACTTCTTCAACCTGGTGCTGGTCTACAACAGGGGCGCCGCATTCAGCTTCCTGTCGGATGCGGCCGGCTGGCAGACGCCGCTGCTCATCGGCTTCGCGCTGGTGGCGATCGGCATCCTCGGCACGCTCATCGTGCGCTCGCCGCAACGGCGGCTGCTGTGCAGCGGTCTCGCGCTGATCCTCGGCGGCGCGCTCGGCAATCTGATCGACCGCTTCCGCTATGGGCAGGTGGTCGACTTTCTCGATTTCCATGCCGCCGGCTGGCACTGGCCGGCGTTCAACGTGGCCGACTCGGCGATCACGATCGGTGCGGTGCTCCTCATCCTGGAAGGCTTCGTGCACCATGAAGGGCGAGCTCGCGCTTCTTCTTAAGGCGCTGGCGTTCGCCGCCCATAAGCACCGCGACCAGCGGCGCAAGGACGCCGAGGCATCGCCGTACATCAACCACCCGATCGCGCTTGCCGACGTGCTGGTGAACGAAGGCGGCGTTACCGATTTCGAGGTGCTGTGCGCCGCGCTGCTGCACGATACCGTGGAAGACACCGCGACGACGCACGAGGAGCTGGTGGACGCGTTCGGCTCGCGCATTGCGCGCATCGTGGCGGAAGTCACCGACGACAAGACCCTGCCGAAGGCCGAGAGGAAGCGCCTGCAGATCGAGCATGCGCCGAGCATCAGCCGCGAGGCGAAGCTGGTGAAGCTCGCCGACAAGCTGGTCAATCTGCGCGACGTCGCCGAGCGGCCGCCGGCGAAATGGGATCTCGCCCGGCGGCGCGAGTACTACGACTGGGCAAGACAGGTGGTCGACGGCATGCGCGGCACGCACGCGCGGCTCGAAGCGGCGTTCGATGCCGCCTACGCGAAAAAGCCTTAAGTACAATAGCGCGATGGACGTTTTGCTGGCCAATCCGCGCGGCTTTTGCGCCGGCGTCGAGCGGGCGATCGAGATCGTGGAGCGCGCGCTCGAGCTGCACGGCGCGCCGATCTACGTGCGCCACGAGATCGTGCACAACCGCTTCGTGGTCGAGCGCCTGCGCGCGAAAGGCGCGGTGTTCGTCGAGGAGCTCGCCGAGGTGCCCGCCGGCAGCATCGTCATCTTCAGCGCGCACGGCGTGCCGAAGGCGGTGCAGGCCGAGGCCGACCGGCGCGGCCTGAAGGTGTTCGACGCGACCTGCCCGCTCGTCACCAAGGTGCATATCGAGGTGATGAAGATGCTGCGCGAGGGCCACGAGATCGTGATGATCGGCCACCGCGGCCATCCCGAGGCCGAGGGCACGATGGGGCAGTCGGCGAGCGGCATGCACCTGGTCGAGACGCTGGCGGATGTCGCGGCGCTGGAAGTGCGCTCGCCGCAGAAGCTCGCCTATGTCACGCAGACCACGCTCTCGGTCGACGATGCGCGCGCCATGGTGCAGGCGCTGAAGGCGCGCTTCCCGACGATCCGCGGGCCGAAGCAGGACGACATCTGCTACGCCACGCAGAACCGCCAGGATGCGGTCAAGCTGATGGCGCCGCAATGCGATGTCGTCATCGTCGTCGGCTCGCCGAACAGCTCCAATTCGAACCGCCTGCGCGAAGTCGCCGAGAACATGGGCGCGCAGGCGCACATGGTGGACACGGCCGCCGACCTGCGACCCGAATGGGTGGCCGGCAAGCGCCGTGTCGGCGTGACGGCCGGAGCATCCGCACCGGAAGTGCTGGTGAACGAGGTGATCGCGCAGCTGAAGGCGTTCGGCGCTCTGAACGTGCGCGCGCTCGACGGCATCGTCGAGCGCGTGCAGTTCAGCTTGCCGCGCGAGCTTGCCGCCCGGCGTCGAGGGACCCGGCGTAGCTAGCCCGAGCCGGGCTTGCCGCGTCCAGGCGCGGGAGGATCTGGCGGGCGCTCGAAGTGCACTAGCGCACGATCTCACGCTGGAAGGGATCACCGAAGCGTCGTCTTTAGGGCGGCCGCGCGCTTGCGCTAGAGCGACAAATAGTTGACAAAAAACCGCCGCTCGCTTCGTGGCAGGCACCGTTTGTCGCGGCTCTTTGACGGGCCGCAGCGACACCGCGCAGCATCGGGCAACGAAAAAAAAGGGAGGCCCAGTGCGCGGTACCCGGGGCTTTACACTGATCGAGCTGATGATCGTGGTTGCGGTCATCACCATCCTGACCGCCGTCGCGTGGCCTTCGTACACGCGCTACGTCATGCGCGGCAAGCGCGCCGACGCCCAGCAATTCATGATGGATATCTCGAGCCGGCAGGAGCAATACCTGCTCGACGCGCGGGCCTACACGGCGGCGCTGGATGCCACCGGTCTCAACCTCGTGCGGCAGGGCTGGGCCTGCAGCGCCGCCACCTGCAGCAACCCGAATTACGACATCACGGTGACCGTGACCGCGGGGCCGCCGCCGGCCTATACGATCAATGCCACGGCAAAGAGCACTCAGGTGAACGACGGCAACCTGAGCCTGAACAACCTCGGCGCGAAGACGCCGGCCAACCTGTGGTAAGGGCGATGCGCACCGGCTTCACCATCATCGAGCTGATGATCACGCTCGTCATCCTCGGCGTCCTCATCATGGTCGCCATACCGTCGTTCAATGATCTGGTGCTCAGTACTCGCATCAAGGGCGCGGCCTCGGATGTTTACGCTGCGCTCACTTTCGCGAGGAGCGAGGCGATCAAGCGCAATACCAACGTGACCGTCGGTCCGCTCACCGCCGGTGGCCAATGGGTCAACGGCTGGCAGGTCACGGCGGTGATCGGCGGTACGCCCACCGCGCTGGCGACGCACGGTGCACTGAGCAATCTCAAGGTCGAGTGCCCTGCCGGCACCGCCTGCACGCAGACGCTTACCTATGCGCGTAACGGCCGCCTGACCTCCGGCACCGTGGCGCTGAACGTCGACCTCGCTTCGCCGCCGACGCCAAGGCGCGTGCCGATGCGCTGCGTCAACATCGATCTGAGCGGGCGCGTCAATGTCACCGCCGACAACAATCTCGATGGGGACTGTACCAATGGATAAGCGCAGCTCCGTATCGGGCTTCACGCTGATCGAGGTGCTGATCAGCCTGCTGATTATTACGCTCGGGCTCCTCGGTCTCGCTGGCATGCAAGCCGTGGCGCAGCGCGCGGAGATGGATTCGTATCAGCGCGCCCAGGCGCTGGTGCTGCTCCAGGACATGGTGGACCGCATCAATTCGAACCGGAAAGTCGCCGGCTGTTATGCCTTCACGCCAGCCGCCGGAACGGTCTACGCCGGCACCGGGGCGACGGCTCCGACGTGCACCGGCGCCTACGGCACCGCGCAGCAGCGCGCGCAGTCCGACGCCGACATGCTCGCCTGGCACAACCTCCTGACCGGCGCCGCCGAAGCGCTCAGCGGCAACCAGGTCGGCGCGATGGTCGGGGCACGGGGCTGCGTGATTCTCGATACGACGGTGACACCCAACGTCTATCGCGTCCAGGTCGCCTGGCAGGGACTGACCCCCACGGTCAACCCGACTTCGATCGACGCGACGCTCACCTGCGCTACCGGGCAATACGGCACGGAGCTGCAGCGCCGGGTGATCAGCCAGTCTTTCCCGATGGCCTGCCTGAACTGCTAGCCATGAAAGCGAACCTGCGATCCTATCGACAGCGAGCCGGTGGCTTTTCACTGGTCGAGCTGATGGTGTCGCTCACCATCGGCCTGCTGCTCCTGACGGCGCTTGCCACGCTGTTGGCCAACTCGAGCCGCACGCAGCGCGAAGTCACGCTTTCGGCGCAACAGATCGAGAACGGCCGCACCGCCATCGACACCATGTCGGAGGACGTGCGCCACGCGGGTTTCTGGGGCTATTACGGCGGCAGCCTCACGCCGCCCGGCGCCCTGCCCGATCCGTGCGCGCTCGATGCCCCGTCCCTTACTGCGGCGATGGCGGTGCCGGTGCAGGGGTACAACGCGCCGATCGCGACGCTGCCGACCTGCCTGCCGGCCGCGAACTATGTCGCCGGCACGGACATTCTTGTAGTGCGGCACGCCTCGAGCCTGCTCGCCGGTCCGCTGTCGGGGAACGCCATGTACGTCCAGGCGAACGCGACCAATACGCTGGTGGCGCCGGGCAGCGGCACCTTCAACCTCACGGTGCGTAACGGCACCGGGACGAACGTCGCCGCGCCGATCCGCGCTTACGAAACGCACATTTACTTCGTGAGCCCGTGCAGCGTCCCGGCCGGCGCCACCTGCACGGCGACGGACGACGGCGGCAAGCCGATTCCGACGCTCAAGCGGCTGGAGCTGACGCTCGACGGCGGCGGCATCCTCAACATGGTCACGGTGCCGCTGGTGGAGGGCATCGAGAACTTGCAGGTCGATTACGGCCGCGATACCGACGGCGACGGCTCTCCGGACGGCGGCGCTTACATCGCGGATCCGACCACCATCGTCAACTGGACGCAGGTCATGGCCGTGCAGCTCTACGTGCTCGCGCGCAATACCGACGCCTCGACCAACTACACCGACAACAAGACCTACCAGCTCGGCACCGCCGGCACCATCACGCCGGCAGCCACGCAATATCGCCGCCATGTCTACACCTCGGTGGTACGCGTGAAGAACCCGAGCGAAAGGCTGGAGACGCCATGAGCGCGCGTCGATTCGCGCAGCGGCAAACAGGGGCCACGCTGGTCGTCGTGCTGGTGATGCTGGCGGTGCTCACGCTTTTCGCCGTCGCGGTGATCAATCTTTCGAGCCTGAACGCCAAGGCGGTCGGCAACATGCAGCAGCGCAAGAGCGCCGACATCATTGCGCAGGGTGCGATCGAGCAGGTGCTGAGCACCAGCGCCAACTTCTACTCGCCGACCGCGGCGCTCACCATCGCCGCGCCCACCGGCGTCACCGTCGCCGTCAGCAACCGCGTATGCCTCGGCGCGACGCCCGCCACCGGCTACAGCCTCGCCCAGCTACTCGTACCGGAGGACGACTACTGGGATTTCCAGGTCACCGTGACCGACAACGTCACTGGCGCCAACACGGTGGTGCACCAGGGCGCCAAGATCCGGATGCTCGCGAATAACTGCCCGCTTTAGGCAGTTCCAGGGGGTAACAATGAAAACAATCAACCTTCGCCTACTCAGAAACGCTTTCGCCGCGGTCGCCCTGACATTGGCGGCGCCGGCCGGTTTCGGCGCGTTCGACCCGGTCAACGACGACACGGACATCTTCCTCGCCGATCCGTCGTTCAACGCCGAGCGCCCGAACGTCCTGATCATCATGGACAACACGGCGAACTGGAACCAGCCGTTCGTCGCGGAAAAAACCGCGCTGGTGAACGTCGTCGGCAGCCTCGGCTCGGGGCTCAACGTCGGCCTGGGAATGTTTACCGAGACCGGCGTCGGCAATACCGGTAATGGCGGCGCGTATATCCGCTACGCCATTCGCCAGCTGACCACGACGAACAAGAACGCCTTCACGGCGCTCGTCAGCTCGCTCGACCAAACCGCGGACAAGAGCAACGGCGGCAAGGCAGCGCTGGCGATGTACGAGGCATATCTGTACTACGCCGGTCGCGATGCCTACGGCGGTTCCGGCAAGGTCAAGCGCGACTACGCCGGCAACACGGCAGGCGGTCCGGCAGGCGCCGTCCCGGGCTCGTTGCCGGGCAACGCGTTCGCCACCTCGAGTACGGCGACCTATACCAGCCCGATCGTCAGTCCGTGCCAGAAGAACTTCATCATTTATCTGAGCAACGGCAAGGCGCAGGACAATAACGCCGACCTGACCGCTTCGCTGAATGGCTTGACGACCGCCAACGGCGGCACCGCGCCGAGCCAGATCACGTTGAGCAACGTTTCGCCCGACAGCAACTCGCAGCAGGGCAACTGGGCCGACGAATGGGCGAAATGGATGTCGATCAACGACTGCCGGACCGGAGTCACCGATGCCAACGGCGCCGGCAACGACATGCCGGGAATCCAGACCGTCGTGACCTATACGATCGACGTCGGGCCTTCCAATGTCATCGACCCGAGCGTTGGCGGTGCAGGCTGGTCGACGCTGCTGAAGAGCATGGCGTCGAGCAGTGGCGGCAAGTATTTCGCCATCAACAACAGCGATCCGAACGAGGCGCAGGCGATCCAGAATGCGCTGCAGACCATCTTCAACGAAGTGCAGGCGGTCAACAGCGTGTTCGCGGCCACCACGCTGCCGGTGAGCGTGAACGTCAGGGGCACAAACCTGAACCAGGTTTATATCGGCGTCTTCCGCCCCGACCCGAACAAGCTGCCGCGCTGGCTTGGCAACCTGAAGATGTACAAGCTCGGCGTCGATACCGCGACGCAGACGCTGTTCCTCGCCGATGCCAACAACAATGTCGCGTCGAACTCGTCCACGGGCTTCATCAGCAGCGGCGCCACGAGCTTCTGGACTTCGGGCTCGACCTTCTGGGCCTTCCGCGCGCCGAACTTTTCGACGACCGACGTCGGCAAGCAGTCCGACTCGCCGGACGGCGATCTGGTGGAGAAAGGCGCGGCAGCCGAGCGGCTGCGCGTCGACTTTCCGAGCTCCCAGGGAGCACGCAACGTCTATACGTGCACCAGCCCGAGCGGCGGCATCTGCGCCAATGGCACGACGTTCTCCCCGACACTCGCCTCGACGGTATTCAGCGCCGGAGGTACGGGCAACCCGCCCGACAACACCGACATCACCGCCGCCGACCTCGGCGCATATCTCAACTACCCGGTGAACTCTCTCCAAGCTGCCGATAACGGCAACGGTACCTCCACGGTCACCGCCGTTTTGGGTGCGGTACCCAGTCCGAGCTGGTCGACGGGCAGCCTGGTGGTGCGTATCTCCGGCGCGTTGCCGAACGCCTTCAACGCCAGCCCCGACCCGACGATCTCGGGCTACACGGAGAACTCGCCTGCGGCGGGACTTACGACGTTCACCTATCAGATCAATACCGTGCTGCCCGGGAATATCGCCGCCGTGCAGACGGCCGCGGGCAGCCCGCACCAGCTGCGCACGGGTGACCTCGTCACGGTCAGCGGCGCAAACCCGTTGATCTACAACGTCACGACTGCGCCCATCGCGTTCGTAAACTCGACCCGCTTCACCTATACATTGAGCGGCAATGCGTCGGGCCCCGCCACGACGCTTCCGACCATTCAGGGCATGAAGGCCGTCGCCTCGATCAGCGGCGTGGGCACCAGCGCGACGATCTCCATCCCGGCGCACGGCTACAGCGGAGTCTCGGTCACCGGGTTGAGCATCACCGGCTCGAGCGTCCCTGCCTTCAACGTGAGCAACGCTACGGCGACGGTGATCTCTGCCGATGCGCTGCAGGTGACGACTTCGTCGACCATCGCCGGCGCGGCGACGACCGCGCAAGTCAGCTCAACCGCTCACGAGCTTCAGACCGGCGACCTCGTGACCGTCAGCGGCTCGATAAACGGCTACAACGCCACCAACGCCGTGGTGACGCGCATCGACGCGAACACCTTCCAGTACACCCCGATCGGTCCGATCAGCGCACCGAACGTCGGGGCCCTGAGCATTGCCGCCACGCGCAACATCAACCTGTCGGCCACCGACACGCCGGCGCGCAGCCTCCAGGTCGGCGCCACCAAAGGAACTGCCATCGGCAACACCGGATCGTTCGTGCACAACCTGTCGACGAGCTGGAGGGTGACGATTACCGGCGTTACGAACAACACGAGCTTCAACGTCACCAACCTTGCCGTCACCCTGCCGACGAGCACGAGCTTCAATTACGCGATAGCGAGCTCCGTCGGAGCGAACACCGTAGCAACCGGCGCGCCCATCAATGCGGCGTTCAGCAAGACGCTCGCCGCCGGCGCGACCGCGGTAGCGGTCGTGACGGACAACGGCGCGGGTATATTTGCCGTTACCAACATCACGCCGATCTCGGTGGCCGTACGGTCTAGCGCCACGGGCTTTATCACCGCTGGCCGGCCGAC
>Ga0075435_100003515_pt1 | contig 10642 bp, 9 predicted proteins | sample RhiMethybrSRZTD4_FD_75302 | JGI IMG/M metagenome (GOLD analysis project Ga0075435, IMG submission 75302) | Populus rhizosphere microbial communities from Tennessee, USA - Rhizosphere MetaG P. TD hybrid SRZTD4 | ecosystem: Host-associated > Plants > Roots > Rhizosphere > Soil | place: USA... | reverse complement strand
ACTTCCAGCCGACGAGCAGCACGATGACCGCCGCGGCGGCGTAGAGCGCGATCTGGCGATGGGAGATCCCTGGCACGGCGGCAGGATCTCGCGATCACCTGTCACGCATCCAGACCCGAGCTGTGCCAGAAGCGTCACGATCCCCGGCCGTGGTTTGGCAAGGTACGCGTGGTGAGCGCGACGGCGAACGACACGACGACGATCAGCCTCCAGGGGCTGACGAAGTCGTTCGCGTCGCCGGCAGGGCCGGTGCACGCCGTCCGCGGCATCGATATCGAGATTCGCGCGGGCGAGACCGTCGCCCTGCTCGGCCCGAACGGCGCCGGCAAGTCGACGACGATCGACATGCTGCTCGGTCTGCTGCCGCCCGACAGCGGCAGCGTGAGCGTGTTCGGCCGCAGCCCGACCGGCGCCATCGCCCAGGGCGCCATCGGGGCGATGCTCCAGACCGGCTCGCTGATCCGCGACCTGTCCGTGCGCGAGCTGCTCGACATGATGGCCTCGCTCTACCCCGGCCCGCTCGGCGTCGACGAGGTGATCGACCTGGCCGGGATCGGCGAGATCGCCGACCGCCGCACCCAGCGCCTTTCCGGCGGCGAGACCCAGCGGGCCCGCTTCGCGGTCGCGCTCGTCTCCAACCCGGCGCTGCTCGTGCTCGACGAGCCGACCGTCGCGATGGACGTCGAGAGCCGGCACGCGTTCTGGGACTCGATGCGCGGGTTCGCGGCCCGCGGCAAGACGATCATCTTCGCCACCCACTACCTCGAGGAGGCGGACGCGAACGCCGACCGGGCCGTGCTGATGGCCCACGGCAGCATCGTCGCCGACGGCCCGACGACCGAGATCAAGGCGATGGTCGGTCTGCGCACCATCCGGGCGACGCTCCCCGACGCCGAGCTCGCCGCGCTCGAGGCGCTCGCCGGCGTCACCTCGGTCGAGCGCCGCGGCCAGGCGATCGTGCTGCACTGCGCCGACTCGGACGCGGCCATCCGCGCGCTGCTCGCCGCCTATCCGGACGTCCGCGACATCGAGATCACCGGCGCCGGGCTCGAGCAGGCGTTCCTGCAGCTGACGGGGGTCGAGACGTGATCACGTTCGCGCGGTACGAGATCGTGCGGACGTTCCGCAACCGCCGCTTCTTCATCTTCTCGGTCGGCTTCCCGGTGGTGCTCTACTTCACGATCGCCGGGCCGAACCGCAACGAGCACAACTTCGCGAACAGCGGCCTCCCGGCGGCGCTCTACTACATGGTCGGCCTGACCGCGTTCGGGACGATGAACACCGTCCTCTCGACCGGGACGCGCATCGCCGGCGAGCGGGCGGCGGGCTGGAACCGGCAGCTGCGGCTGACGCCGCTCTCGACCCGCGACTACTTCCGCACGAAGGTGGTCGTCGCCTACCTGATGGCGTGCATCACGATCATCGTGCTGTACGCGTCGGGCATCTCGCTGGGGGTGTCGCTGCCCGCCGGCGAGTGGGCGCGGATGACCGGCCTGATCCTGGTCGGCCTCGTGCCGTTCATCGCGCTCGGCGTGCTGATGGGCCATCTGCTCACGACCGACTCGATCGGCCCGGCGATGGGCGGGACAACCGCCCTGCTCTCGCTCCTCGGCGGCGTCTGGTTCCCCGTGAACAGCGGCGCACTGCACGACATCGCGGAGGCGCTGCCGTCGTACTGGCTCGTCCAGGCCAGCCACGTCTCGCTCGGCGGTCACGGCTGGACCGCCAAGGGCTGGTTCATCATGGCGGCGTGGGCGGTCGTGCTCGCCTTCGCGGCCAGCTGGGCGTACCGCCGCGATACGCAGCGGGTCTAGCCACGCACCAAGAGGGGTCTGACCCCGCTTGGTGCGCTACTTCGTGACGAGGCTGACCAGCTTGCCCGGGACGACGATCTCCTTCACGACCGTCGTGCCGTCCAGGTGGCGGACGACGTTCGGGAGCGCGCGTGCCTCGGCCAGGACGCCGTCGCGGTCGAGGTCGACCGGCGCGCTGAACTGGCCGCGCAGCTTGCCGTTCACCTGCACCGCATAGGTGACGTGGTCGGAGACGAGCATCGCCGGGTCGGCCACCGGCCACGGCGCGTCCCAGAGCCGCTCGCCGCCCAGCCGCTCCCACAGCTCGCAGGCGATGTGCGGCGCGTACGGCTGCACCAGCGACACCGCCGTCGCGGCGGCGAAGCGGCGCTGCTCGGGTGTCGCCTCGGCCGCCCCCTGGAGCTCCTTCACCAGCTCGTGCACGGCCGACTCGGCGGTGTTGAACGCGAAGCGGTCGCCGACGTCGCTCGTCACCCGCTCGATCGCCCAGTGGGCCTTGCGCACCAGGCCGGCGCCCGGGCCGTCGGCGGGCACCGATGCCGGGATGCCCGGCGGCATCTCGGCGGCCGACTCGACCGCCAGCCGCCACAGCCGGGCCAGGAAGCGGTGGGACCCCTCGACCCCGCCGTCGAACCACTCGGCGTCCTGGTCGGGCGGGCCCAGGAAGAGCGAGTACATGCGCACCGTGTCCGCGCCGTAGCGCTCGATCATGTCGTCGGGCGAGATCACGTTGCCCTTCGACTTGGCCATCTTGGCGCCGAGGTAGTAGATCATCCCCTGGGTGAAGAGGTTCGCGAACGGCTCCGTGAAGCCGAGGTAGCCCAGGTCGTACAGCGCCTTCGTGAAGAAGCGCGCGTACATCAGGTGCAGGATCGCGTGCTCGACGCCGCCGATGTACTGGTCGACCGGCAGCCACGCGTCGACCGCCTCGCGGCTGAACGGGGCCGTCTCGTTGTGCGGGTCGGCGTAGCGCATGAAGTACCAGGACGAGTCGACGAACGTGTCCATCGTGTCCGTCTCGCGCGATGCCGGCCCCCCGCACGACGGGCACTCGGTGCGCACCCAGTCCTCGGCGGCCGCCAGGGGCGACCGGCCGCGCGGCGCGTAGTCCTGGATGTCGGGCAGGACGACCGGCAGCTGGTCGTCCGGCACGGGCACGATGCCGCACCTCTCGCAATGGACGACCGGGATCGGGCAGCCCCAGTAGCGCTGCCGCGAGAGCAGCCAGTCGCGCAGGCGGTAGGCGACCGTGCCCCGGCCGCGGCCCTCCTGCTCGAGCCTGGCGACGATCGCGCGCTTCCCCTCGGGCGCGGGCAGGCCGCTGAACTCGCCGGAGTTCACCAGCACCTCGTCCTGCGTGTGCGCCGCGTAGGCGGCCTCGGTCGACGGCTCCTCGCCGGCGGGCGCGACCACCGGCCGGATCTCGAGGCCGTGGGCCTGGGCGAAGTCGAAGTCGCGCTCGTCGTGGGCGGGGACGGCCATGATCGCGCCGGTGCCGTACTCGGCCAGGACGTAGTCGGCCACCCAGATCGGGATCTGCTCGCCGTTCACCGGGTTCGTGACGTATCGGCCGGTGAAGACGCCGGTCTTCTCCTTCGCTTCGGCCCGCTCGACCGCGGACCGCGCCCCGGCATGGCGAACGTAGTCGGCCACCGCCGCCTCGTGCTCGCCGCCGGCGGCCAGCTCGACGGCCCGCGGATGCTCCGGCGCGAGCACGAAGAACGTGGCGCCGTAGAGCGTGTCCGGGCGGGTCGTGAACACCTCGAGCGCGGTGCCGTCGGCGAGCACGAACGAGACCTCGGCGCCCTCCGAGCGGCCGATCCAGTTGCGCTGCATCGTGACGACCCGCTCCGGCCAGCGCACGTGCGCCAGGTCGTCCAGCAGCCGGTCGGCGTATGCCGTGATCTTGAAGAACCACTGCTCCAGCGTGCGCGCCTCGACCTCGGCGCCGCAGCGCTCGCAGTGGCCGTCGATCACCTGCTCGTTCGCGAGCACGGTCTGGTCGTTCGGGCACCAGTTCACGTTCGCGCTCTTGCGGAACGCGAGCCCGGCCTCAAACAGGCGCAGGAAGATCCACTGCGTCCAGCGGTAGTACTCCGGCTCGGCCGTCGAGAGCTCGCGGTTCCAGTCGATCGACCAGCCCATGCGTCGCATCTGGCGGCGGATCGCGGCGATGTTCTCGCGCGTCGACTCGGCCGGGTGGCGGCCCGAGCGGATGGCCGCGTTCTCGGCCGGCAGGCCGAACGCGTCGTAGCCCATCGGGTGCATCACGCGGTGGCCGTGTCGGCGCCGGTAGAGCGTGACGACGTCGCCCATCGTGTAGTTCTTGACGTGGCCCATGTGCAGCTCGCCGGACGGGTACGGGAGCATCTCGAGCACGTAGGTGAGGTCGTCGTCCGGTTCGCCGGGCGCCGGATTGGGCACGTCGAAGACGCCCTCGCGCTCCCAGATCTCCTGCCACTTGGCCTCGACCGCGGCCGGCTCGTACCTGTCCATGTGCGGCATTCTACGGGGCTGCCGGAGCAGGCCGGCCGCTCACATGCCGGGCTTGACCACCATGTCGAACACGACCGCGAACAGGAACACGAGCTCGATCCGCGAGACCAGGAAGATGCGCCGGATCCGCTGCTGCACCTCGGCCGACTCGACGCCGCTGCGTTCCGTCGCCCTGGCGATACGGCCGGCCTCCGGCCCCAGGTAGCCCGCTCCGACGATGATCGAGAGCGCGATCACGACGAGCCCGAACTGCACCCAGCCCTGGCTGTAGCTCCACAGGCCGCTCGAGTCGTGCAGCGTGAACATGCCCGAGACGAGCAGGATCAGCGACGACGGCAGGAAGACGCGCGTGCCCACGAACTCCGTGTCGCTCGCGAACGCGGCCACCTTGACCGGGTCGTTGGAGCGCGTGGCCAGGAAGGCATAGACCTGGACGGTGCACGCGCCGCCGACCCAGACGACGGCTGCGAGCACGTGCACGAACTTGAGCGCGTTGTAGTGGTTGAGGGCGAGCTCGATCACGGCGGCGATTTCTACCGTGTTCGCCGGACGCGGTCAAGCGGTTCGCCGGGCCCTGGTCTACGATCATCGGCCATGATCCTGCGCCAGTTCCTGTACGACCCGACGGCCTGCGCGAGCTACCTGTTCGGCTGTCTCACGTACAACCAGCTGGGCGTCGTCGACCCACATATCGAGCTCGTCGACCGGTACGTCGAGGCGGCCGGGGCGACCGGCGCGCCCATCGTCGGGGTGTTCGAGACACACGTGCAGGCAGACCACGTCTCCGGGCTCCCGGGCCTGGTCGCGGCGACCGGCGCGACCGCGTACCTGCCCGCCGGAGCGAGGGTCGACTTCGACCACCACGCGCTCGAGGACGGCGAGCGGGTCGAGCTCGGAAATACCATCGTGACGGCGATGGCAACGCCGGGCCACGCGCCGGCCCATCACGCCTACGTGGTGGCCGACCTGCGCCGCGAGACCGACGAGCCGTGGCTCGCGTTCACCGGCGACTCGCTGCTCGTGAACGACGCCGGCCGGCCCGACCTCCACGCGGGCGGCGGCGATCCCCGCGCGCTCGCGCTGCTCCAGCACGCATCGATGCAGCGGCTGCTCGCGCTGCCCGACCACGTCGTCATCTACCCGAGCCACTACGGCGGCTCGGTGTGCGGCCGCGGCCTGTCCGGCAACCCGGTCTCGAGTATCGGGTTCGAGCGGCTGCACAACCGCGCCCTCGCCCACATGGAGGCCGAGGCGTTCGCCGACCTCCTGCTCGAGGATTTGCCGCCGGCGCCGCCCGAGCAGGCGCGCATCGTGGCGGCGAACCGGCGCGGCGCGCCGGCGCCGGCCTGACGCATCGATGGCCGCGCGACCCGGACGGCGCAGCGAGGCCTTGGTGACCCGGCACAGGTTCTGGGCGCCGGCGCATCAGGGGACAGTCCCCTGGTGGATGGGGACTGTCCCCACTCCGCGCTCCCTCCCAGTTGCCTGGCACCGGCTATGCACCAAAAAGGGTCTGATCCCGCCCGGTGCGCCGGCTAGCGCATGTAGCGGCGCACGGCCAGGCGCGACTTCAGCGCGTGCTGCTCCGACCGGCCCTGGACGCGGGCGGCGGTCGCCTCGGGGTTGCGCGCCGAGACGTCGCCCTCCTCGTAGGAGTCGGCGATCTGGCTGACCGCTTCGCGGTCGTGGTCGGCGATCGAGTCGACCTCGCACGCGATCCGCGAGCGGCCGAACGACATCGGCTCGATCCGCATCACGAGCGCCTCCATCGTGATCGGGCGGGCGCCCATCCAGACCGACAGCATGATCCGGTCGCCGACGGCCAGGTGGAGCTCGGTGACGAACGCGACGCCGCCCTCGGAGATGTCCGCCGTGCGGACACGGAAGCGCTCGCCGTCCGGCAGGATCTTCGAGCGCAGCACCACGGCGTCGGCGTCGTCCGTGCGGTGGGCGCGCTTGCTGCGGCGGTGGCCGGGCTGGTGGACGATCTCGACGACGCGCAGGTGCAGCAGCGTCTGGTTCGAGGACTGGAAGTAGGCCTTCTCGATCCGCAGGGACACGTCGAAGCCGCCGCCGCTCTGGTCGCGCAGCGGGCAGACGATGACGAGCCCCGGCTGCATGAGCATCTGCGGCGCGTAGCCGATCAGGAGGCCGCGGTCGAGGTCGGCGAGGACGACCTCGGCCACGCCGCCCGCGGAGAACACGCCGATCGACGTCGGCAGCGCCGGCAGCAGCCCGAGGAACTCGTCCAGCAGGACGCCGTCGTGATCGGGATCGGGGAGGGGCTCGGAGGCGAACTCTGACATTTCCCCCTGAGTAATCGGCGTGGCGAGGCCTCGCCTTGAACGGTGTCCGGGCCGTTAGCATCAGGACATGCCGGCCGACCTGATCCTGCGCGGCGCCATCGTCCACACCGTCGACGCCGCGCGGCGCACCGCCGCCGCCGTCGCGATCGAGAACGGGCGGATCGCCGCCGTGGGGGACGACCGCGAGGTGGACGCCCTGCGCGGCCCGGCGACCCGCGTCGTCGACCTCGACGGGGCGATGGTGCTCCCCGGCTTCCAGGACGCGCACTGCCATCTGGGCGAGAGCGGGCACGCGACGACCCTCTGCAGCCTCGAGGGCAGCCGCGACGCCGACGAGCACCTGCGCCGCATCGCCGCCTACCGCGACGCGAATCCGGAACGGGACTGGATCGTGGGCAGCGGGTGGTCGATGAGCGACTTCCCCGGCGGGATCCCCACGGCTGCGGCGCTCGACGCGGTCGTCCCCGACCGGCCCGCCGTCCTCGCCAACCGCGACATCCACGGCGTCTGGGCGAACACGCGCGCGCTCGAGGCGGCGGGCATCACGGCGGCGACGCCGGACCCGCCCGGCGGCCGGATCGAGCGCGACGAGCACGGCGCGCCGATCGGCACGCTCCAGGAGCAGGCGATGGCGCTCGTCCTCGACCGCGCCCCAGCCCCCACCCACGCCGATCGCCTGGCCGGCATCCGTGCCGGCGTCGACTACTACCACCGGCTCGGGATCACGGCCTGCCAGGACGCCCGCGTCGACTCCGCCTGGCAGGCGGCCTACGAGGAGCTGGCGCGGGCCGGCGAGCTCGGCCTGCGCGTGCGCGGGGCGCTCGAGTGGGAGGTGCACCGGGGCGATGAGCAGGTCGCAGAGGTTGTCGAACGGCGCCGCAGCGGCACCGTCGGCCGGCTCGCCTGCGGCAACGTGAAGTTCTTCCACGACGGCGTCGTCGAGAACCGCACGGCGGCGATGCTCGACCCCTACCTCGACGCCGCCGGCCGCCCGACCGGCGAGCACGGCCTGCACATGTACGACCAGGCGGATCTCGAGCGGTTCGTGCGCCTGTGCGACGCCGAGGGGTTCGGCGTCCACATCCACACGATCGGCGACCGGGCCGTGCGCGACTCGCTCGACGCGCTCGAGGCGGCGGCGCGCGCGAACGGGCCCCGCGACGCCCGCCACCAGCTCGCGCACGTCCAGTTCGCGCATCCCGACGACCTGCCCCGCTTCCGCGGGCTCGGCGTCATCGCGAACGTGACGCCGCTGTGGGCGCGCCTGGAGGCGTACGTCGCGGAGATGACCCTCCCCTTCGTCTCGGCCCGGGCCGGGGCGGGCATGTACCCGTTCGCGAGCATCGTGCGGGCGGGCGGGGCGCTGGCGTTCGGGAGCGACTGGGCGGTCTCGACGCCCGACCCGCGCGAGCAGCTAGCCGTCGCGATCTCGCGCCGCGACCCGCTCGGCGACGCGGAGGAGCCCTTCCTGCCGGACGAGCGGCTCGACCTCGGCACCGCCATCGCCGCCCAGACGATCGGCGCCGCCCACGCCTGCGGGCTCGACGCGGAGACCGGGTCGATCGAGGCCGGCAAGCTGGCCGACCTGGTGGTGCTCGACCGCGACCTGTTCGCGACGGCGCCGGCCGACTACCTGGAGGTGCAGGTGCTCGCGACCCTGATCGAGGGCGATGTCGTCCACGCCGCGCCCGGATCGGCGCTGGCGGGATGACGCAGGCGCGCGATCAGGCGCCGTCGTGGTCGCGCAGCGGCGCCGCGGCCGCGGTCATCGTCGCCGCCGCGGCGGTGGCCTGGCTGGCGGTGATCCACGAGGCGAGCGGGATGGTCTCGGCGCCGGGCACGATGGGCTACGGCCTGGCCGGCTTTCTCGCGTTCTGGACGGTCATGATGGCGGCGATGATGCTGCCCGCCGTCGCACCGGTCGGCGGGCTCTACGCACGCACGATCCGCATGCAGACGGCCCAGCCGTCGACCCGGGCCGTCCGGGTCGCCGGGCTGGTCGCCGGCTACCTGGCCGCCTGGGCGGCGTTCGGCCTGGCCGCGTTCGCGATCGCCGACGTCGCCGGCCGGCTGGCCGCGCGCGACCCGGACGCCGCCCGCTGGATCGGCGCCGCCGCGCTCGTGGCGGTCGGCGTCTACCAGTTCACCCCGGCGAAGAACCGCTGCCTGTCGCACTGCCGCTCCCCGCTCGGCGTCCTGCTCCACGTCGGGAGCTACCGCGGCCCGCTGCGCGACGTCCGCGCCGGCCTCTACCACGGCGCCTACTGCGTCGGCTGCTGCTGGGGCCTGATGGTGGCGCTGATCGTGCTCGGCGTGATGGATCTGCGCTGGATGGCGGCGCTCGCCGTGGTCGTGGTGCTGGAGCGGACGTGGCGCCACGGCTGGGCGACGGCGTACGCGGTCGGCATCGGCCTGATCGTGCTCGGCCTCCTCGCCCCATGGCACCCGAGTCTCATCCCGGGTCTACACGGCCCTTCGATGCCGATGGGGATGTAGCTCAGCGCCGCACGATCACGTACGTGCCGAGCGGCGCGATCCGCCGCAGGACGCGGATCGCGGCGGGGCCGACGTGGATGCAGCCGTTGCTGACACGGCCCATCGGGCCCGGATGGATGGCGATCTGGTCGCCCCCGATCCAGGTCGGCGAGAGGTGTGTCTGATGGGCCGAGAGGCCCAGCGCGAATGGGAAGTAGGGGCTGCCGAGCCCGAACTGGAGCCGGTCGGTGACGAAGAAGCGGCCGGTCGGGGTGGGCGTGAGCGCGGTGCCCTGGCCGACCGGGAAGGCGCCGACGGCGTGGCGGCCGCGGAAGATGGTCAGGCGCGACGTCGCCAGGTTGACGACGACATGGATGCGCGACCAGCGCAGCTGCAGCGAGCGCACGTCGGCATGGATGACCCGGCCGTACGGCCGCAGCGGCACGAGCAGGGACGCCTGCGCCCCATGATGGCTCACGATGGGCACCCACACCGGCCCGTCGAACTGCGTCTTCGCGCGCACGAGACCGAACCGGGTATGGAGCGGCCGGCGCAGGCGCGCCATCAGGTAGGCACCCGCTCCGCGTGGGCGCGCGGGCACATGCCACGCCTGCGCCGCGACCGGCTGGAGCGGCGCGGCGTCGGCGGCGACGATCGCGGCGGGCTGTTTCCCCGCTGCCTCCTTCGAGGATCCGCCGGCACAAGCGCTGCACGCAAGGACGGCGAGGATGACCGCGACCCAGACCCGAAGCACCATCGGCAGAAGGATACGTGTGGGCGCAACCCCCCGCCGCGGCTGGGGTATCTTGGCAGCGTCCGGCGACGCGCCTCGAGCCGGCCCGCACTGGCGGGTCTCTCCGGGGCACCCCCGGGGGAACCGGTGTCACCACACATCGCATCGCATGCGCTTCGCTGCGCCTCCGTCGCAGGTCCGCGCACGCACGACAGGAGCAGTCGGGGCGCGCCGCCGGACGCCTCCCGATGAGCTGGCCGCGTCAGACCCGCACCGGCGTCGCCCGGGCGCTGGCCGCGGCGTTCCTGGCGGCCGAGTGGGAGCGCGCTGCGATGACGGGCCGCGCGGCCGAGCTGCTCGGCCGGCGGCCGCGCTGGCTCGGCGTCGTCGTGGACGACGTGCGGGCCGCCCACCCGACCCGGCCGGCCGACAAGCCGCGGGCGCTCGCGGCCGTCATCGCCCGGTCGCTGCTCACGCTCGACGAAGCCGGCCGGCTCCCGCAGCCGCCTCGCCACGTCCCCACGGCCCAGTTCGTCCCCGAGATGGGGCCGGCCCGCTGGCCGGTGCCGGCCGCCGCGACGACCGCCGACCTGGCGGCGCTCCTCGACCTCGACCCGGGCGAGCTCGCCTGGATGGCCGACCGCCGCAGCCTCGAGCGCCGGGCGGCCCTGCGCCTGCGCAACTACCGCTACCGCTGGCTGGCGCGCCCGGACGGGCCGCCGCGGCTGATCGAGCAGCCCAAGGCGCTCCTCAAGGAGACGCAGCGGCGGATCCTGCACGGCATCCTCGACGTCGTGCCGCCGCACGAGGCGGCGCAC
>Ga0075435_100003514_pt1 | contig 10642 bp, 15 predicted proteins | sample RhiMethybrSRZTD4_FD_75302 | JGI IMG/M metagenome (GOLD analysis project Ga0075435, IMG submission 75302) | Populus rhizosphere microbial communities from Tennessee, USA - Rhizosphere MetaG P. TD hybrid SRZTD4 | ecosystem: Host-associated > Plants > Roots > Rhizosphere > Soil | place: USA... | reverse complement strand
CTGGCCGACCATGAGCGGAGGATTAAGGCGCTAGAGAAATCGATGGCAGAGCTGTTGGATGCGCGCGCGCAAGAAGCTGAAGACACGCGCCAGCTCATGCTTGAGGCTATCGAGCCGCGGCCGAAGGGGCGCCCGATGGTGCTCGGCTGCGGAGGCGATTGTCCCGACTGCGGCATCGTTCCGTGTGAGCCCCACCGCGCTCCCGTCGACCCCACCCCGCCCCCGGTTGAGGCCGAGGGGGACGACGCAGAGAAGATAGCGCTCGCGTTCTTTCCGACGCAGCACGTGAATCAGGCGGCGCTAGAAGCTCGTATCATTCAACTCGCCATCGCCATCCGCGCCGACGAACGGAGGGCCGCTGTAGGAGCATTTACGAACGCCATCTTGCATGGCGACCGCGACCATCGCGACTGGCTAATCGAGGCGCACAACGCCTTTCTTACGCACGACACGCTGCCGGCACCGCGCGGGAAGGGTGCGGCAGAGGCCGAACGCGACGCCCTTCGCGCCAAGCTCGAAGCCGCCGAAATTGAATGCGAGCACCTGCGCAAACTGCTGGAGGCTCGCTGATGTTCCCGCCGCCTCACATAGGACAGAAGCGCGGAACGCTCACGTTGCTGTCAATCGTCCGCACACCAACGAATCGGATCAAGTGGCTGTGTCGCTGTGAATGTGGACGAGAGGTCACGATTCGTCGGCTGATGCTTATCTCGTGCAACGCCTACGCAAGAGCCATCCGTGCGGGCATCCAGCTACCGCCATACGTGCACTCGGATCCGAACCTGCCCCGCGGCGCGGAATGGTGGATCGACCACGAGCATCACGACTGGCTAGAAAGTGGCTCAGCGTGCGCCCGTTGCGGTTGTCCTATGGTGGAGGCTAGCCCTTCCGCTGCGGATGCGTAGGCGCTTTGCTCGCCGGGAAGCTCGAAGGCGTGATCCGCCGCGCCTGGCAGTGGAGCTTTTTCCGCATGAGCCTTTCCGCTTCTTCGCTGGAGCCGGGCTTGTCGGATTCTATCAGCTGCCGAATCAATCCAGTGGTCGGCTCGTCCTCGTCCCAATCTTCCTCGATGGGGACGATCGCGTTCACTTCCTGAGCTCCTGGATCTGGTCGACCAGATTCTCCACCTTCCCGTAGAGTGTCAGCATCGCCCCCGAGTTTTTGTTCGCCTCCTCCACTCGCTTCTCCTGGAGGGCGTTGTACTTCTCCTGGAGCGCCGCGTACTCGGTCACTCTCTTCCGGTGCTCGTTGACCATAAAAACCAGGGCCATCGACACGAGGCCGGTGGGGCCGACTTGGCTTATTAGCTGCCACGTGTCCAACTCCGTTACTCCGCGACTCCTGGATCCGTCGGGTACCTGTGCTCGAGTGAGTGCGTCAGCCGCTCGATCGCGTCGCGCACACCGAGCGCGCCGCCAAGGATCCGCATGGCCTGGAGCAACACGCCCACGTCGCGCTTGATCTCTTGGAGCTCGCGTTCAACGGTCGCCTCGAAGCTCATCTCAGGAACCGTGTTCATGACTCCCATGCCTCCAGGTTTCGCAAAATGCGGTTGTATTGCCAGACGCGAGCGGCGGAGCCCTTCCAGCTGCAAGTCTTGCCGGTGGCGTACATCCCGAACATGCCGGCGACGGAGCCGCATCGAGCTCGAGCCCAGGCCAGCACTCGAGCTGCAGCCACGGCGGCGCGCTTCGTTCCTTCGAGCCCGCCGAGCGTCTTCCATTCCGACCATGGAAGCAGTCGCCACGAGTGGAGCGACCAGAGCGAAATCGACCAGCCACGGGTGTCCTTCCTCGGCCCGCTCTCGTGCACCTTCCGGCTTAGCCTCGACTCCGCCCATGCCGTCGTCAGAAGGGCCGCGGCGAGCTCGGGAATGCCGTCAGATGCGACATCGATCGCGACGGCCAGCTCCGAGAGCCGGTACTCACGCGCCTCGCTCGTCTCGTTCTCACCGTAGGGCTGAGGGAGGGCGATGGCTGCGTAAAAAATCGCCGCGGTAAGCGTGGTGCTCAAGCGTCCTCCAGCCCAAGCCGGTCTGGATGCCACCATCCAATCGCAATGCGACCGAGGGAATCCTTCGCGCGGATGTCCTTCGGCTTCGCGCTGAGCCGGCACACGGTCCCGTTTGTGGCCTTGGCATCGACCACGGACAGCTTGGCGGCCTCCTCGGGCGTGAGCGATCCCCCGCCTTCCGCCGTCCAGAAATGCCCCGGCTCGGCCTCACGTAGGAGCACCTGCACATGGCCCATGTTCGTTGTCGCCCGGTTGTAGTCCCGGTAAACGATCGCTCCTGGGACCGGCTCTCCATGAGCGCCATCGACCCAGCTCGGCGAGCGCATATCCAAGCCTTCGAGCCAGCCATTGAAGATCCCCGATCCGGGCTTTCCGGGATGCGTCGCGCGTCGTCCGCTCCAATGCAGCACCGCGCGCGCGAAGATGGCGCAGCTCGTTCGTACAGCCCCTAGATCCTGCTTGAATCCGCACGCGATGAACTCGCGATAGAAGTCCCCGCGTAGGTGATTACCCATCGGGCCGGCGTGGAGCGCCAGGTCGCAACACCGGGCGATGCGGATGGCCGCAGGCTCTCCAACCTGGTGGAGGTACGGGAATTCTTCCGCGAAGGTCACAGCTTCGGAGCCTCCATGTTCGGCTGCGTGTCGCTTTTCTGGATGGTCGTGCGGCTCTGTTCGAATAGGGCTCGCGAAATCTTCGGCGCCATCTCCGCGAATGCGTTCGACCTGTCTTCCAGCTCGATGAATTCGAACAGCTGGAGGATTTGAGCGGCGACCAACTCTTTGCGACGAGCGGACGTCATTGCATACACCGCCGCGTTTCTTCACAAGATTGCGCTGCAAGTATGCACATTGGGTTCAGCGTAATAGCGCCCGATTCTTCAGCGTTCCGACACACGTCAACACAGGGCGCTCCTTGGGGAGTCGGATTGCCTTCGGGGCAGCCAAGATCCTTGAAGCGAGCACAAGCCGGCTCGCACGCATCCGGCGCGGCTCCGTCGGGCGGAGACGGCGGCGGAGGATCGGACGGCTCTCGAGGACAGCCGACGAGTAGCAACGCGAGCACTATTGCGGATCGATGATCCACTGATCGCTCCCTTGTAGGATGAAGTCTGGCGTGCACTTTGCGAAGCCATTGTCACGCCAGCTTGAACCCCAGCTATTCACGATCTCGAAGTTCCCGTTGACGTCGTACCCAACGATCGCCATCGCGTGACCACCGACGATGTCACCCGTTTGCACGTCAATGATGCCGCCGCTCGGATCGAGGATGCTTTCATCGACACGCCAACCAGCAACTACAGGCCGCCCGCTCGCGATGGCCCCACGGATCTGATTCAGCACGTCTTCGTCATCGAAGATGCGATAGTAACCCCTCAAACCGCGGAAGTCGTATCCGAGCCGGTACGCATTCCATGGCGGCTGATTGTTCACATGCTCGGCGTAAAACGGCCAATCCTCTTCAGCCGGCGCACCGAACCGCGCGAGTCCCTTGATGCAGGTCCGGATGTAGGTTCCCATGTCTACGGTCTGGTCACCCGTCCATGCGCGCGCATTGAAATACAGGAACAGGCGCGACGTCAGCGGATCGGATTCGCCGCGGTAATTCAGTGCTGTGCGCACCGCTTGAGCGACGGCATTCGCTACGCAGCTCTCCGTGTCGAGCTGGTCTAATACCTTCACCACGAAGGGGCGTAGGCTTGCTTCGGGCGGCAACGCTGCCGCCATTCCGACCATGCCGAAAGGCTTGTCACGCGAGTCGGACGGGTCTTTCTTCCAGCCGAACATCAATCGGCGCCCCCGTCGCGAGCCTGCAAGGACTTGGCTCCGGCCCGCTGCTCGGCGCTCAAGACCTCATCCAGGAACGGAGCGATCTGCTTCTCGGTCGCGCAGAAGGCCCGGGCAGCCTCATCGGTGGTAATCCCCTGCTTCCGGCCATAGAAGATGGCGCACAAGTCCCGCGCTACATCGTTCACGGTTTTCGCGACCGGCTTGAGCTCGGCGCAGCTCGTGAGCCAGACGGCGAACGTAACGAGTACCGTAGCGCAGGCGGCTAAAACGAGCAGTTTGGCTTCGCGCATTGTTACGTCCTTGGCGCCGAGTCTAACAGAGTGGAGTTGCTGGGCATGCGAAAACGCCTATGGGTCCGGTACGAAATCAACGCCTTCGACCAACACTTGCTGGCCCTGTACCGTCGTCTGCCAAGCAGGGTCAGCGGAGAGGTCCGCCGCTGAGTCGAGATGATTCTGGACGAACGTCCGCTGACCTGGTGTGAGCTGCGATTTCTTCGCTTGCCACAGGTCCTGAATTTGCTGCGTCACGCGCACGGCGAACAGATCGCCAGCCGCTCCGGTGTTGCTGTTGTTCGCGATCCATTGGAATGGTCGGGTCGACCAACCGGCAAGACTGAACGGGCATGGATTCGGCGCGGTATCTGGCATCGGCACATGAATTCCGCCACCGACGTGCGTGCCTTTGACCGGCAGATCGAACAGGAACATGGCCAACTTTGCGAATTGCGGAGCCTCAGCTCGGGTGAAAACACAGAACAGCATCAGGCCACCGCCAACCCGTAGCGCTTGCCGAGATAACGCTCGATACTCTGGCGTTCAGTCGTAGTGAGTGCACGATTAAAGTAGATTACTTCAGCAACTTCGATGGCGCCGAAGCTGCCCGAGGAATTTGTTCCAATCGCATCCGGCAATGTCGGTCCAAATCCACCCACCGTCACGGCCGTATCGATCTGTGTTCCATTATTCCAGACGGCCTCGGATCCGGTAATGCTGCGACAGGTCAGCACATGCCAATTCGTATCGTTGACCTGGCCCCCGGAGCTCTTACGACCCTGGTCTACAGTAGCCACCCAGTGATCGTTCCACACGTTGCTTCCGGCATCGAGGTAGCCGATACTCCAGCCGGTTGCCGTGGTTCCAGACACAATCAGAGGCTTATTCGCAATGCTCGTCTGTTTCACGACCATGAAGACATCGCGACCGGCGCCGTGGTTGGTTGAGCATGTCAGCCCATCATCAACCCCATCCCATCGCAACGTTGGCTGTCCGTTCAAGCCCGACGCCACGTAGAGCGGCTGCGCGGCGCCTGTGCCTTGCGTAAAGTTGCTGGCAGCCCCGCTCTGATCTGCCCACGCGCTGACGTTGCGTTGGGTGACGGAGACCAACGCGCCAAGGCCGTTATCTGCAAACGTTGCAGTGCGGGCGCCGTTGCCATTGTGTGTGAGTGAATGCGTACCGTCACCCACGGCTAGATAGATGGTCGGAGCGACCGGCGAGACCGCGTCGTAATCGAGCACGCCGCTGGCGTAGACGACGTTAGAAACCGCGCCGTCCGTAAAGAGCACCGTACCCGCCTGGCAATCCAGGTAGACGGCTTCGGCCGCGCTTCCGCTGGCCACAATGACATAGCGTCCGTTCCCGCTTGCAGCAGGCACCCCCACCTTGACGTGGTAGAGGTGATTAGCCTGGAGAAGGCTCACTCCAGAGCCCTGCGACACGAAGTGGGCGACGCCCGCAGTTGCGTCTTCCGTGAGTGTGGTAGCCGTCTTTCCAGAGAGATTGCTGGAGGGCCAGCTCCCGGTGCTTAGGTCGTTCGGCGATACGACTGCCGCATTGATCGTAGTGATCCCCAGATCGGCGCGGAGCCAGAGGACTAGGCCGGAGATGTATGTCGGCACAAAGCTGTATCCGTCGAACCCGAGGTCACGACGATTGAATCTTGTGTACTGCCGACCGAACATCAGTCGCTCGAAAGCCAAAGCTCGGCGGTTCCGGTCGCGTCACCGGATGCATTCTTGCGCACGAAGTAGATCTTTTCGTTGTCCGCCGCGTACGGCAAGCGCACCGGAATGCTTTGCCCAGGAGTCAGCTTCTTGCCCACGGTCTTCGTGTTGTTGCCATTGGTGGTACCTGCCTGGGTGTCATCCACAACCGCCGCGGAATCCTTAGAGAAGAAGAACCACACATTGCCGGACAACGCGGTAACCGTAACGAACTTGGCAGCCCATGGCACGACGCGGCCTTGCGCGTCCAGCACCGTGGCGGGGACTGCGGTCGCCTGCGAAGACGACGTCACGTTGTACAACGCGACGCTCGACGGATTGGTATTGTCCGACATCGGCGGTCGGACGTTTGCAGCCTGATACTCAACGGACATTTTATCCTCCTACCGCAATCTTCTGGCTTGTAGTCTGCATCGCTTCTTGTGCCTGCTCTGGCGCCTTGCGTGAGGCGTTGCCTGGGCCTACCGCTGGCGGGGTCGGTTGACCAGGCGCGAGGCTCTGCTGGATCGTGGATAGATTCTGCGGCAGCAGCGACCAGTCGCCCGCGAAGTCGAATGCGAGCGAAAGCAGCACGCGCCGCGTGAACGGCAACGCCTCTCCCTTTTTGGCGACGGTCGTAACCACCATCTTCCGGAGCTGAAGCCATTCGTTAGGCCGCGTAGCCTGGAGCGCTTCTAGGCCTTCGCGATCGATATTGCCGGTTTCTAGTTTCGCCACGACGCTGGGCGGATCGTCCGCAGCGTCGGCGTAGCGCATCCATTTGTCCTGTTCGGCTTTCGGGATCCGCAGCGCTTCCTGCAGCGGCGTCAGGCTCGTGTCGCGGCGACTCAGCGGCTGCGGCAACTTCGCCAGCAGGAACTGATTCGTGCGCATCACGGCCTGCGTCATGGCCGTTACGAGCTCGGGATGGAGCGCCCCGAGATCGTGCGTCGCATCTGCCATTCGCGTCGCCAGTAGTTGCGGCCGAGCCGTCACCGCCTGGAGTTCGGCTACACGCGCCTCGAACCGGCTCGGAGCCGTCACTTGTTGCAGCAAAAACGGCCTCGCGGCTTCACTGACAACGATCGGTATCTCGCGCCTGACAGGTTCGGAAAGTCGCGTAGGCGCGCCGGTCACAGCCGCGTCGACCGCCGACTGCATCCGGATATCGACCTTGCTCAAGGTGTCGGCGAGTCGCGCGATCGCACCCGGCCCACGTTCCCGCAACACCTTGTGCGCCTGGCTCGCCGCGAGGCCGGTCAGCGCAGAGCCCATCGCACCGACTCCGTGCGTCAGTGCTCCGAGGAAGCCAAGCGCGCCCGTCCCATAGTCGGTCGGACTGTTGAACCGGTTGACCTGGCGCTTCTCCGCCAGCCGCTCCGCTGCGTCGCGCACGATGCGAAAATCGTGGTAGTCCTCCTTCGCTCCCAGCCAAGCTGCTTTCGTCGCGTCGTCGGTGTATTGCTCTACAAAGCGCGTAAGAGCATCGTCGGCCTTGCCGTAGAACTCTTTCTTCGCGTCCAGCGTGATGTCTTGGGCTTTCTTGGCCCATCCGATCGTGCTGCCGAGCTTCGAACGCCAGTTCCAGGCTTCTTCGAACCGGTAGAGCCGGCCTTGTTCGATGGACTTTTCGAGCGGCTCGACCTGTTTCTCGATCTGCCGCGCGATCTTCTGGTAGTCGCCGATGTCCACGTCTCGATACTTGGACGCGATGTCCTTCGCTGTGTTGACCATCTCGGTCATGTCGAAATAGGGCGCCTGCGTGTCAACGTGCTGAGCGATCTCGCCCATGCGTGCGCCCGCTCGTTCGACCTGCGTATCGAGATGCTTGACCGCCTGTTCGACATTCGTGAGCGGCGTCCCGGTATCGACCAGCTTTCTGCCGACGCGATTGACCGCGTCGGGGTTCGCTCCCGAGTTGGTCAATTCATCGTAGGCCTTCTGGTAATTCCCAGCGACCGCCTTGACCGCGCGCTTTTCCGCAACGTCGGCGAGTACTTCCTGAAAACCGCGCCCGCCCGAAACGGCCGAAAGCACTTCTTTCCCGGCTTGCGCTCCTGAGCCGAGAATGCCGCCGGCTACACCGCCAATGAGCGCTCCGTGCTTGGCGGCTGTCAGAAGCTTCTCGGCGTTCAGCTCACGGTTTTCGAGACCCGCCTGAGTCGCCTCGTGCATGATCCCGAGCGCACCACCTTCAGCAGCTCCTGCCGCGCCGGTTTGTAAACCGCCCGCAATGATGCGGCCACCCGTGCTAGTTCCCTCGTAACCGAGTCCGCGCAGTCCAGCGGCCGTCAGGCCTTCCGCGCCGCGGCCGATGGCGCCGACGGTTCGCGCCGGGGCAGTGATCGCACGCGCGAGCGTTCCGAGCGCTTCAGCTCCGCCGCCGGCTTCCACCGCCTCCGCGCCGGCTGGTCCGCCAACGAGCGATGCCGCCAACGTTGCCCCGGCGGCGCCTTTCAGCTCATTCGCAGCGGCCCAAAGCGGATGCGCTTCCTGTCGCTTTTTGAGTTCGGCCGCGTAATCGGGGGCAACCTGTCCAGCGATCGCTCCGTAAAGTCCGAACGTCTGCCCCTGGAGCTCGCTTTCGATACCGGTTCCGATGAATTGCCCGAGCGACTTGTAAGGCTTTTGCGCCTCGGCCTTCGCGGCATCCGTCTCCTGAGTCTGCACCGCGCTTGGCGTGAGAATGGCAGCATCCTTACGCGCGAGAATTTTGGGGACTTCCGAGGCGGCGACGGTGCCGGTTTTGTTTCCAATCCGCACATGGACGCGCGCTTCTTCGGCGAAATGAACGTTGCCCTTGGATAGCTCTTCGCTGAGCTTTTCTTCGGGAATAACGTTTCCCTGCGCGTCGTACGGCGTCGCCTGAGGCATCTACTTGTCCTCCTGGAACGTCTCGACTTTGCCTTCTTGCTTAGCTCCGGTTTGCGCACCCGACGTGTAGTTGGTGCGAAAGTCCTCCATCGACACCGGTTGCAGGCCCAGCGCCGCTCGGCTGCTGTTGAAGTTATCGAGCGCCTTCTCGCGCATCGCAGCAGCAGCCTCGGTGATCGCTGCCGGTGTCGTGAGGTTCCACGGCAACAGGTGCGCACCACCGATCGGCAGCTGTTTCTCAGCCTGCTCTTTCGCGGAGTCGCTCGTGCTTTCCAGGATGGATGTCATGAACGTCCCGCGAGCTTCCTCCGTGATCTTCTCGGCTCGCTTCTTGGCATCCCAGCTCGACAGATTGTCGTTTGCGTGGAGATTCGCCTGCTCATACGCATCCGCGAGTCGAACCGCCTTCGCCGAGGCCTCCAACGTCTGATTCGCTTTAGTCAGCTGCGCGCCGACCGGGCTGCCGCGTTTGGCTGGCGTCGACATGCCGAGCTCCCGCTCCAGCGGCGTCAGGGCTGGATTGCCGCCAGTCGCGCCAGGTTTGCCCCATTCGCCCTCGACCTTTTGCCGTTCGAGGCCGAGCTTTGCTTGCTCGGTAGCCGGTATCACACCGAAGGCTTCTTCCCCGGCCTTCCGCACCTTGGCGCCGTACTGCAACGCGGAAAGCAGATCCGCGCCGCCACCCGTCGTCTGTTTCGGAATCGTCTTCCAGTTTTGCTCGACTTCGCCGCGTACACTGGCGTCGAGAGAGGCAACTTCCTTGGCACGTTCTAGGTCGCGTTGCGCTTTCCAATCCTGGAACGCCGCCATCACGCCCGGAGCGCCCGAACGGACAGCTTCGGTCTCCGCCATCTTTTCGATCAGATCCTTCGCGCGCAGCTTGAATTCCTGTTCGGCTGTGTACGGATCGCCATGCGCCTTGACGAATTGCGCGAGCGACCACCGTTCGGCTTCGGTGCCGTTCTTCGCATGGACGATCGCGGCCTCTTGCGCGCGGAATTCGTCATCAACCGCTTTCTGCATGATCTCTTGTGCAAAGTTCGGCGTGTGGGCCAACGATGCGCCGGCAGCGCCCAATGCGCTCCCGATTACGACCGCTGCCGATGCCAGAGCCCCATGGCTCTGGAAAAAGCTTTGCGGATTGGAAGCCATCTGCGCGATATGCTGCTCGCGTTCGTCGATGCCCTTTTGCCGGTCTTCGATGTCGCGGTCGATGAGCTGGCGCCGGAACTGGTCCATGTCCAGCTGGTAACGCTGCTGAGCAACGTCGCCGGCCATGCGGTTGGCAGCGGGCTCCATCCCGGCTGCAACGGATTCCGCCTCCGACTGCTTTTGCAACTGGTAATCGATCTCTGCATCGCTGACGGCTTCCATCGCTGCGGGCGACGGGCCGGCCTGTCGTTTCACCTTGCCGGTCGTTTCCTGCTGATGCTCGGGAACGGTGCGGACAGCTCCACCGCCGCGGAGTTTGCGCTTGACTGCGCCTTGTACAAGCTCGTCCAACTCGCGATTGCGCGGATTCACCTCAGGCGCTGCGGTCTGTTCGGGAGGCGCTCCGACGGCCGGCGTAGCCTTGATCAACACCTTGGTGGGAGCCGCTGCCGGTTGTTCTCCAGGCAGCTGTTTCGGCGCCACCGTAGGCGCCTGCATCGGAGCAACCGGAGCATCGACGACACCTGTAATCGGCGGCAGCCCCTGCACTGCTCCGCCCCCGCCACCCTCCGCCAACCGCATATCCGGCATGACCGGAGGCGGCATCGCGTCTTGGTTGTACGGCTGGAGTCCCGCTCCCGCGAGCTGGTCCGGGGTTAGAGCCATCGGAAGGACTCCGGCTGGAGTTCCGACGTTGAAGGTCCCATCGGGGCCTGGCTCGTAATAGCCGGGTGGAAGCGCCATCAGCGTTTGCCCTTCAGGCGGTCGTATTCGCCGATTTGTTTCCGGTAGATGTCTTCCAGCTCACGAAGTCGGTGCTCTTGGTTCG
>Ga0075435_100003512_pt1 | contig 10644 bp, 10 predicted proteins | sample RhiMethybrSRZTD4_FD_75302 | JGI IMG/M metagenome (GOLD analysis project Ga0075435, IMG submission 75302) | Populus rhizosphere microbial communities from Tennessee, USA - Rhizosphere MetaG P. TD hybrid SRZTD4 | ecosystem: Host-associated > Plants > Roots > Rhizosphere > Soil | place: USA... | reverse complement strand
GTCGTCAAGATGACGGTGTAGATCCATAATAATTTGGAATTGCGGAGTTGCGAATTTTCTATCCGAATCGTCCGGTGATGTAATCCTCAGTTAACTTCTCACTCGGCGCGGTGAACATCTTCTCAGTCGAGTTTACCTCGATCAACTTGCCGAGCAGGAAAAACGCCGTCCTGTCGGAGACGCGGGCGGCCTGCTGCATGTTATGCGTGACGATCACGATCGTGTAATGCGCTTTCAAATCGAAGATCAACTCTTCAATCTTCGAGGTCGCAATTGGATCGAGTGCCGATGCGGGCTCGTCCATCAATAGTACCTCAGGACGAATCGCCAGCGCCCGCGCAATACACAGACGTTGCTGTTGTCCACCTGAAAGACTCAACGCCGAAGTTTTCAACCGATCTTTTACCTCGTTCCAGAGGGCCGCGTCTTTCAGCGCCTCTTCCACACGTCCTGTTAGTTCGGAGTTGTTCTTCGTCACCCGATTGATTCTCAGGCCGTAGGCGACGTTGTCGAAGATCGATTTTGGAAACGGGTTTGACTTCTGAAACACCATTCCGACTTTTCGTCGCAACTCAACCACATCGGTTCCCGGCGCGTAAATGTCGCGGTCGTCGATTAACACCTGGCCGCCGACGCGCGTCGCCGGAATGACGTCGTTCATACGGTTCAGCGTGCGCAGAAAAGTAGACTTGCCGCAGCCGGATGGACCAATGAATGCCATTACCATGCGCTCGGGGATGTCGAGCGAGATGTTATGGAGCGCCTGCACACGACCGTAAAAGAAGTCGAGATCGCGCACGGACACCTTCGCTTTGCCTGTGACCGCTTGCGCCGTCGACGATGGTCTAACTTCGATTTTTGGAACCACTGTTTGAACAGGCATTTTTAGCCACGAAAAGGCACAAAAAACACAAAATCCGTCTCAAAATTTCTTTCGTGTTAGAAATCGGACGATTATGTTGATTCCCAACACCAACGTCATCAACACCAGCGTCGCCGCCCAGGCCTGAGCGTGCCATTCGTCATACGGCGAGATCGCGTAGTTGTAAATCTGCACCGTCAACGAAGCGATCGGCTCATTCAGCGAGCTCGGAAAAAAGCGACTGCCAAAAGCCGTGAACAACAACGGCGCCGTCTCTCCCGAGATGCGTGCGATCGCAAGCATTGCTCCAGTTGCAATGCCTGGTGCCGCGGCTGGAATCACGACTCCCAGCGTCACGCGCCATTGCGGCGCCCCGAGCGCAAGCGCACCTTCACGCATGCTGTGCGGCACGAGCTTCAACATTTCTTCAGTGGTGCGCGCGACAATCGGCACCATGATCAGTGCCAGCGCGACTCCACCCGACAACGCTGAAAAGTGCTTCATCGGCAAAACGAGAATCGCGTAAACAAAAACTCCGGTGACGATCGAGGGAATGCCTGTCAGCGTGTCGACGATAAACCGCACACCGTCCGTGAAACGTCCTCTGCCAACCTCCGACAAGTAAACGCCAACAGAAATTCCCACCGGCAGTCCAATCACTGACGAGATCAACAGCAGCACCAATGAACCAACAATCGCGTTTCCGATTCCGCCACCTTCACCGACCGGCCGGGGAACATCGGTGAGAAACTGAAAACTGAGCGAACCGATTCCTCGCCACGCAATGTAGGAAAGAATGATCAGCAGCGCACTCACCGCGAGCAACGTACAAAGCGCAGTCAAGCTGGTCATCACCGCGCTGACAGCGCGGCGCGTGCGATCCGCGTTGTTGTAAGTTGCGATCAAGCGGCCCTACCAACCCCTCCGGTGTTTCGAGTGACATTCCACACCAGCAGCCTCGCAATGCCGTTCACGATGAACGTCACCAGAAACAGGATTAGCCCCAACTCCACCAACGCGCTCAAGTAGAGATCGCCGGTGGCTTCAGTGAATTCATTCGCGATCGCCGAAGCGATCGTGTAAGAGGGCTCGAACAGCGAGAAACTAATCTCGGGACGATTACCGATCACCATCGTGACTGCCATCGTCTCGCCGAGCGCGCGGCCCAACCCGAGAATCACTGCGCCCGCAATCCCTGGCGCGCCATTCACCAGCACCACGCGAATCATTTCCCACTTCGTCGCGCCGAGCGCGAGTGCCGCTTCACGTTGTGAGCCAGGCACAGCAGCAAGTACATCGCGAACAACTGCCGAAATGATCGGCGTCACCATGATCGCGAGGATGATTCCGCCCGTCAGTAGCCCGATTCCCGTGATCGTCCCGCGAAAAAACGGCAACCAACCCAACCACCTCGCCAGCGCCGGTTCCACGTATTGGCGCAAAACCGGCGCCAGCACGAAGATGCCCCACAAGCCGTAAACCACCGAAGGAATCGCAGCTAACAGCTCAACCAGAAATCCGACTGGTCTTGCGATGTAGTAAGGCGCTTGTTCAACCAAAAAGATCGAGATGCCTAATGAGAAAGGCACACTGATCAAAAGCGCAATCAGCGAAGAGGCCACTGTTCCGTAAACAAACGGCAACGCGCCAAACTCGCCCTTAATCGGATTCCATTGTTGGCTTGTCAAAAAACCAAAACCAAACTGACGCAGCGACAGCATCGAATCCGCGCTGAGCGCGATAGCTTTTGCCACGACGATGCCGACCATCAACAACGCGGCAAGCAGCATCAAAATTCGAAATACTACATCGCCCGTGTTTCCGGTCGGCGAAAGCACTCGTCGCCAGTGCGAAGATTGTCCGACAGTGACAGCGCTCATCTTTCGAACTACGTCGCAGGCTGTCTCAGGGCCGTTCCATTCGCCGTCACTGAATTGATCTTGGCTTCAGCACGCTTCACGATGTCGGCAGGCAACGGCGCATACTGCAACTCTTTCGCATATTTCTCGCCATCGTGAATTCCCCACCAGAGAAAGTCCACGAGCGCTTTTCCTTTTCTGGCGTCTTTCTGGTTCTTATAAACAAGAATGTAGGTGTAACTGGAAATCGGATAAGCCTGTGGTCCAGTGGCGTTGGTGATCGACACGCGCAAATCTTCAGGTGTGTTTGCCGCCGAGCCCGCCGCTGCTGCCGTCACCGCATCGATGGATGCCTCGATAAAGTTCCCGCTGGAATTCTTGACCTGAGCTACGGGCAGTTTGTTCTGTACGGCATACGCCAGTTCGACATAGCCGATCGTATTGGGCGTCTGCTTCACCTGGCCCGTCACACCTTCGTTACCCTTTCCACCAATGCCGGTGGGCCAACTGGGCGACACACCCGCTCCGACTTTCTCCTTCCACTCAGGGCTCACCTTGGATAGATAATCGGTGAAGACTGCCGAAGTGCCGCTGCCGTCTGAACGATGGACCACAGTTATGTCTGCGGTAGGTAAAGTCACGCCGGGATTGTCGGCAGCAATCTTCGGATCGTTCCACTTCTTAATCTTGCCCAGAAAGATATCGGCAATTACTTCAGGCGAGAAACGTAACGGCTTACTCAACCCCTGAAGGTTGTATGTAATGACGACTGCGCCGAGCACAGTTGGTATATGCAGTATCTCGCCCGGCGCAGATTTGAGATCCTCGTCTTTCATAGGCGAGTCAGAAGCGCCAAAGTCAACTGTCTGCTCTTTGATTTGCTTGATGCCGCCGCCGGAGCCGATCGATTGGTAGTCGATCTTCACGTTAGGATGAACCTTTCCGTACTCACTCAACCATTTTTGATAAAGCGGATTTGGAAAAGTCGCGCCCGCACCTTGCAGACTTACCGAGCCCGACCCGCTACTGCCGCCGCCGGGATTGCAACCAACAAAGGCCAAGCCAAGAATCAAAACACTAAACCACGCTACAAGCTGAAAGCTTCTCTTCGAGACAGACATTTAGGATCTCCGATGCTATTGGGCTGATTTCCAGAGCGATTTTGCGAGTCCAAATCTACGCAGACGGTGTTACATCTAGCTGAACGATATCTGAACTCTCAGTTAATAGTCTGGGGGAATCTGCATTTTTCTTAGGATTTCGTAGTGATCAGCCGATAACCCACGTTGACCATCGTTTCGATCTGTAGTCCGAAGTCAGCGAGCTTCGCACGCAGGCGGTAGATGTAAACGTGAAGACTCTCGGAATTGAGTGGCTTGTTCCCGCCCCAGACTGAAGTCCAAAGCTCGTCGGCTGTGACGATGCGATTCGGCGTTCTGACGAGCCGCGAAAAGATCAGAAACTCGGTGCGGGGCAGCTTTATCGGACTGCCCCCACACGCAACGTAGTAGTTCCTGTGCTCCACACGGAGGAAACCATCGTCGTAAATATCTTCCGCCGCGGGTACGAGAGTTTGTTGCTCAGTTCGGTGCATTTCTTGTGCTGACATAGTGCTGCTCCTCTCTGTGCTTCTGTGTCTCTGTGGTTAATCTTATGGACTACCACAGAGACACAGAGGCACAGAGAAAACAAAGAACCGGTTTAGAAATTCAATCGAAGCGCAAACTGAATCTGGCGATTCGTTCCGAGACCCACCGTGCGCTCCACTGTCTGTCGTAACAGACCAAACGTTGGACCGGCAGCGGACTGAGTGAATGCCTGACCCGGTTGTAGGCCCGAACCCAACACGAAAGCACCCGCCGCGGCATTGAAAGTCAGCGTCGGCAGAGCCACGTTGAGCGTCGAAGCGGGATTAGCAAAGTTGGCATGGTTGAATATGTTGAAGACCTCCGTGCGGAACTCGAGACTCCGCGTTTCGGAGAATCTGAAGCGTCGATTCAGAATCAGATCAAACTGCTGGAAGTTTGGACCCTTCAACGCATTGCGCGGTAAATTTCCAAAAGTGCCGGCCGCTGGGATTGCAAAAGCTGCCGGATTCAGGAAATTCCGGTCATTGTTCAAGTAGGGATTCACTCCCGCCAGCAAGTTCGGCCGGCGAGTTTGACGCGATGAGCCACCTCCAGGTCCATTAACTACCGCCGTAAAACCAACCGGAAGACGCTGCGAGCTATTGACCGAAGGTAACTGCACGGTGAATCCGTTTGGAACGACTCTTGTAGTCGTCGCGGAATCGTTCACAACGCACGAGGCAGCCGTGCAGACTGCGACGGTGTCAGGTCTCGTAATCGTGACATCAATAGGCAAGCCGCTTCTCATGTTCATGATCGTGCCGACTTCCCAGCTTCCCAGGATGGCATTGCCGACGCTGCCCAGGTCAAACCTCTTCTTGCTACCGATGGGTAGATCATAAACTGCGCTCAGGTTGAACGTGTGTCGCACGTCGAAGTTGTTGTAACCACGATCCGCTTCGTAATTATTAAGATCTCCGCTCGGTCTTGGCGTTCCACCAAAAGGTTGGGCTGCGGTCCTGGCTTCATTTGAACCCGACGTATTGCCAAAACTCTTTGAGAAGGTGTATTGCGAATTGAGAGTTAATCCAGTTCCAATGCGCCGCGACAATGCAAGCTGGAGCGCGTTGTAGCTATCAGAGCCTCCGCTGGTCTTAGTGTCGATCTCAGCAAAAGGATTCTGTACTGATGTCCCTGAGACAATCGAAAACTGCCGCACGGTAGTTACGCCAATAACCTCTCCGGCTGCGTTGGTCCGACTAACGACACCTGCGTTCGTGGGTATTGCAGTGCCGTCCAGGATCGTTGCATTACCTGGTCTGATGATGTTTGAGATACCTCGCAAAAACAGATTGCGTCCCTGACTGCCGACATAAGCCACCGTGCCGACAACCTTGTATGGCAATTCCTGCTGTACCGAAGCTGTGTAACTGTAAATCTTCTCCGGCACGATGTATTCAGGCGCGTAAGCTCGTGGCTGAAAGGCGCGATTGTTTGGATTGTTGACGAAATTGGCGATGATGGCATTGATAGCGGCCGTCTGGTCCGGATTGAAGGTCAGGAGTGGACCTGCGGTGCTAAGCGTCGAGCTGATTCGATCGCTCTCGATCGGTTGAATCTGGTCTTCTGTCTGTCCTGGACCATAAAAGATTCCGAAACCGCCGCGAAAAACTGTGCGACCGCCCGCGAAGAATCCGGAGCCGGCTGGGTTTGGCGACCAGGTGAGGCCGACTCGTGGTCCAAAGTTGTGCTTCACCTTGAAGAACGGCTGATCGGGAGACTTCAAAGTACCGTTAGTGGTATCGAAAAGAATATCGAGATTTCGCGCTTCTCGAAGCGGCGTGTAGTACTCATAACGCAGGCCGTAGTTCAGTGTTAGATTAGGCCGAATCTTCCACTCATCCTGCGCGTATCCGATGTAGTACTCCTGCTCAGCCTTCCGATTGCCCGTAGCTCCACCGTTGAACGGAGAAGGCGCGCTCACGTCACCGAGGTATTGAATCGACGCCGGCGAGTTCGTAAGAAACGTCTGAAGGCTGTTGAATACGTAAGTGGTGCCGCCAAGTCTGTCTGTGTAGATTCGGCTCGGTCTGAACTCGACGCCGAATTTGTAACTGTGATTACCCTTGGTCCAACTCAGGCTATCGAGAAAGGACAACGAATAAACCGTATACGGTTGTCCGCGACCGTTCGTCGCACTGTTAGCTCTAATCAGACCACCAGGCGTTGCCGTGCCCGCGGATGTCCCCTGCCCGGGAATCGCAAAGTTAGCGGTGTTGCCTGAAATGTTGATTACGAGCTTCGAGAGATCTATGCCATTGACCGTAGGTGCCTGCCCATTAGTTCGCGTGAACACGCCGTTGTAACCAAACTTGAATTCGTTAAGCAGAGTCGGCTTGAGGATCGTCTGTAGACCAACAACTCCGTTCTGCGGGTTTGCAGTAAACACGGCGCGACGCCCTGTTACTCCTTCGGGCTGATCGTTGAAACCCTGATCTCTGAAGAAGCGAAAGTACGCAGAGTTTCGTGGATTGAAGCGATGATCGAGGCGGAGCGCATACGCACTCTCATTCACGAGCGCGCTTGCTTGAAGCTGCGCCACGTCGAAGAGATTGATGCCGGAACCAGTGGAGACTATTACCGCTTTTGGATCGCGAAACGCCGGCAGCAAGAGCAAGGTGTTTGGATTACAGTTGATTGAACCCGTTCCGACAGGCGATCCGCAGATGCGTGAGGGAGCGCCAGGTACCGCCTCGGTCGAGTTCAGACCGGCGCGAAGTCGATAGCCTTCATAGCTGAAAAAGAAGAAGGCCTTCTGCTTGATAATCGGTCCGCCAATCGAGCCGCCAAACTGATTGAGTCTTAGTGGCGCCTTCTTTCCGATGATGTTATCGAAGAAATTTGCCGCATCCAGAGCATCGTTGCGGAGGTATTCAAAGACTGCTCCGTGAAATTGGTTGCCGCCGGATTTTGTGACGACGCTAATCTGTCCGCCCGTGCCGGTTCCAAACTCCGCGGGATAATTGCTTGATTCAACTCTAAATTCTTGCACGTTCTCAAGGCTTGATTGCAGCCGGAACGGCGAGGGCACTTCGCCATTTAAGTTACCGGGCGAAGCGTCAATGACGGCGGTTCCTTCTATTCCGTCGTAGCGGATGATGTTCTGTTCCACAGCACGCCCATTGAAGCGAATGTCACCGTACGTTCCTGAACCGCTGTTCAAAGAGCCGGGAGCCTGTAAATAGAGTTGCGAGAGCTGCCGGCCGTTTAAGGGTAGGGCCTCGACCTCGCGAGGGTTTACGTTTACACCCATCGCTGCCGATCCTGTGTCGACTGCTGTATCTCCACCAGCGACAACATCCACCTTTGCTTCAACACCAGTGGCCTGGAGAGTCAAAGTAAGAGTCAGTTCCTGGCCCACCAGGAGCTGAACATTCGCGACACGAACATTGAGGTTCTGCGCGCTCGCAGTGACGGTGTAGACCGCCGGCTTCAACGCCGAGACAATGTAGTAACCACTGTCATTGGTGGTTACTGTACGCTCCTCCCCGGTGCGTTCATTCCTGACGGTCACTGAAGCGCCTGGAATGATTGCTCCAGCCGCATCGCTTACCGTGCCAACTATTCGGCCTTGATCTGTTTGTGCATGGGCGAGCGATGCGATCCCTAGCAACAAGACCAGGAGCAACAGGTTGCGGACTCGCTGCGGAACACTATTCAAGTGCATAACAATTCTCCTGTGGATTCAAATGATTTCGATGGTGGTTGGCTGCTTAGTCAAAGGCAGACCTTAGCTGCGGCCGGTTAAAGCCCTGTGAATTGCACCTTAAATGTTTGTTAAGGAAAGCTCGTTATGGATCGGCAGAATCTGGGCGCGATTATAGAAGTCGAGGCTTGCAAGTCGTGCGGTCAGCTTGCGCCCAACATTCTGCGCAACAGACAACTTGGCCTTCCAAACGCACGGATTGGGCCGGCGTTGTTGTGAACCACAACATCATCAGCGCGGACAGATAGAACATTCTAAAGGCACGGGTTTTCATTCTTAGCTTCAGACGAATCCTCTTCAGAGCCAAACCCACATACTCCGCGGGCTATGTGGCGAGGGGGCATCACAGCGCGAGCGCGCGTGAGGGATGATGCCCCCTCTTTGATTACTAAACCTTAGCCTTGAAGTCGTTAAGGTCCTGCGAATTACGCTTTAAATGTTTGTTAAGAAGTCTTCGCTTCAGTGATTTTCTTTCCGACCTCTGTTTCGCCTCGCTACTAAGTAGTCCAGCGAAAAACGATCGTCCTCGCGTGGCAGCAAAAAAACAAACAGCAATAACGCAAGACGTGGTATCACGTGAGTGTGAAACTCATAGAGCGGCTCCTTTAATAGGTGCCCAAAAGTGACGACAGCGAGAACGAATCCGAGCGCCACTAGAGCCCAGCGAACACGCAGTCCGAGTATGACCATCGCTCCAGCGATCAGTTCTACGAAGGGAATGACGACACCCATTGCCCAAAGCGACCAGACCGGGAGAAAGGTGTCACTAAAAGGCAAAAAATATTTGCGGGCGTGGTTGAGTGGTCCAAGCCGAAAGACTTTCATCACCCCGGCCATAAAGAAAATCAGTCCCAGGACCAGGCGTGCAAACAGAATCGCCCATGCTCGATCAATATTAGTAGCTGCCTTGGCCAAGGGAGACCGACTCATAAATACTAAAAGGAATTGTCCACACTGATCCAAATTGCAGTTGAGCGATTAGGAGTTACGGGTACTCCCAGCGGGTCGTCCCACTCAAATCGAACAGACATTCTTCCTGAATCTTAACATGTCGCTTTCCGGGTAAAACGCCGGATTCCTAATAGCCATCCCCATCGAGAACCTCTCTGAAGTCAATTGTGCGTAAATAACTTGGGCCAGGTAGAACTGCACGGTGTTTTATTAACACGGAATTAACATCGGCGTAACACGTGGAGCTTAGGATGGACCATCTTCAGAAAAAGCTCGACGAGTTTCCAGAGACCATTGAACAATGGCCATTTCCAACGAACTGAGTAGCGACGTGGCTGTCGCAATTTTGGCAAACAAGAAGTCGCCGCAAGAACTGAAACAACTGAAAGACATCATCCTCGAGGTCCATTCCGCACTCCAGAAAATGTCGGAAGAAACTCGCGACTATCGTTTTAAGAAGAGATCACAGGAACGCAGAAAACGCACAAGTGCCTAGCGCACGAGCGCGCGTTGGCCGTCGCCGAGTAGACCACCAACAGTCAACGCATCCCACACGAGCCAGTAGCGTTTAGTTTCTGAAGAACGCTCATTCCGCCGTTCAAAGGAAAGACGAACATACCGGGCGCTGAAGTTTGGATCGGCCTTTAGATAAGCGCGACTGAAGAAGTAGTCGGCGCGAACAGGCAGACCAAGCTCGAGGCGCATTTGATTGATGTGATCTTCGCAGTCACCGACGATGCCGGCGTCTTTTGAATCCTCGGAGCCTTTGACTACGTGGTCGATTTCGTGAAGCAATCCCCAACCGACGTCAAAAGCTGCTCGAGCCTCTGCATCCCCGCTTAGCTGTTCAAAATCCTTGAAGTCGATCAGCACCACATATGCCGGAGGTTTTGCTGAATCCGCGCGCAGCCAGCGACCGCGAACAACACGACAGAATGCCACGTCAGCGCGCGAGCTTGCGTCTTCGAGAATGATCACATTTGCGCCCTGGACCGCTTCAGCCAGCAATGCACGAGCGCGCTGTGAGCCGCGCGTCTGCTGCCCGTCCAGACGCAGCGATCCGTCGCTTTCAAATCTCAGCTCAGTTAGTCCAGTAATTGCACGAAGGCGCTTGACGAGTTCATCGCGATGCGTGCGCGACACGTCGGGATGGATCAAAACTCGACTGGCAGCGAAGGTCGAAACAACAGAGAGGCATAAACACACGCACGGCAGGACCAAGTGGGCCAGCTTTAGAGAAAAGCATTTCCTTTCGATTCTGGGTCTCATTGAACTCCTCCCAGATAATCACCGGCGTAGTCGTTGGGTGGCGTGCGTCGGTTCAGGCTTTCACTGACGCCGATAGGGGCGGCGTCTTTGTGGCTGATGTTACCAAAATGTTAACTGAGTGGGTACAGAAAAGTTTTATTTTGCGGGCGGACTGAATATGGCCTGAAGATAATCTGAAGATTAAGAGAATTTCTCCCGCAAAGGCGCAAAGAGAGAGGCACAAAGACCTTGAACGTTCTCAGTATCTTTCTTTGCGCCTTTGCGCCTTTGCGGGAGAAAACTTAACCGCTATTTAACCTCGACTTCGTATGGTCTGTAGCTATGAAAGAAAAAAGAGAATACGAAACGACCTTCGTGGTCCAATGCATC
>Ga0075435_100003510_pt1 | contig 10645 bp, 5 predicted proteins | sample RhiMethybrSRZTD4_FD_75302 | JGI IMG/M metagenome (GOLD analysis project Ga0075435, IMG submission 75302) | Populus rhizosphere microbial communities from Tennessee, USA - Rhizosphere MetaG P. TD hybrid SRZTD4 | ecosystem: Host-associated > Plants > Roots > Rhizosphere > Soil | place: USA... | reverse complement strand
GGCCGTGGTCGCGCGCGCGCGCGGGGTCGAGCAGCGGCGCCAGGGGCGCCCCGAGGACGTCGGCCGTGATCTCGTCGGCGCGGCGCAGGAGCGGAGCGGCGGTCGGGTCCGCCGCCGCCAGCTCCGACAGCAGCGTCGCCGACGTGAAGGAGCCGGCGCCCGGAAAGGTGAAGACGAGCGCGTTCTCCATCGTGGTCTGGGCCGCGAACGATTGCGGCGTCGAGCGCGCACCCGCGGCCGCGGCCTGGCCCCGCCGGATCGCTTCCGCGTCGAAGATGTGTTTGAGGCCGGTGCCGGCCACCACGCGCTCGCAGAACGACGGGGTGGACGTCTTCTCGCGCAAGGCGGGGCCGAAGCGGCGGAACCGCTCGGGGCCCGGAACGATCTGCCCGGACCGATTGAGCACCACGAGGGTCTGGAACCCGCAGCACACGGGCGTTCCGTCGCTGCGGACCACGCGGAAGCAGCAGCGGAGGGACGAAGTGCTTACGTCCTCCAGGGACAGGAGGATCCCGACCGTGTCCCCCACCGTGACGGGGGCGAGGTTGCGGCTGTAGCCCTCCCGCGTCAGGTAAACGAGGCCGTCGCTCTCCCGCCGTGCCTCCTCGGTGTCGAGGAGGCAGGTGTAGAAGAGGTTTTCGCGCGCCTCACATTGGAATTTGAAGTTGGTGAGGAAATGGTGGCCGCCGTACACCATCGTGTCGTGGAACAGGACCCGGTAGGGCCAGGCAAAGTAGCCCATCGTTCGTCTCCGGGCGACCGCGCGCCAATACGAAAAAGTCCGCGGAGCATAAACGATGGGCGCAGCCACGGCAAACGCCCGCGTGCGGGCGGCGTGTTAGAGTGCCGGGCACGATGCCCGACTGGACGCGGAGACTGATCTTCGGCACTCCCCTGCGCGTCGGGCTCCTTTTCCACCGAGCGAACCGAGGGGGCGGGGAGGAAGTCCGCCGCGCCCTCGACGGAGCCCTGGACGCCTTCTCCTACGCCTATATGGCGGCCTTGGACGACGACGACGCGGACCGGATCGCGGCCCGTCTCGCGCAGCTGCCCGACATCGTGCGCGGGTTCGCGTATGAGGGGGCGGGCGCGGCCCTGACCATCCTCGACCGCTTTCGTCCTTCGTCCCGTCGGCGCTTCGAGGCCCTCCTGCACGGGCCGGGTCAGGGCTTTGCCGTCCTCCTCCTGGTCGGATCCGGGCTCGCTCGCGCGCGCCTGTCGCCGCGCCGCCTCGAGGCGGACACGAGGGACATCGACCCCGAGATGCGCTACTTCCCCATCGACGGGTACGGATTCGAGCGTGGCGTGTTCGGGAGCGCGAGCGTCGTGGCGGGAGGCCGGGTCCCTCCGCTGTCGGCCTATGGGCGGCGCGCCTTCGACCAGGGCCTGGGCCGCGGGCTCTGGTTCCGCGAAGCGACGGACCTTGGAAGGATCGCGCGAACGATCGGCAGCTTGCCCCCCGAGCGGCACGCGGACCTCTGGAGCGGCGTGGGCCTGGCCATCGCCTACGCGGGCCCGAACACGGAGACGACCCTGGCCACCCTGGTCGAGACGTCGGGCGTGCACCGCGCTTCGGTGCAACTCGGCGTGGCCTGCGCGGCCTTCCTCCGCTCGGAAGGACACAACCCGAGCCCGTACACCGAGAGGGCCGCGTCCGTGATCTGCGGCCGGCCGGCCGAGCGCATCGCGGAGATCGCACGCCGGACCCTGACGAGCCTGCGGGAGGCGCCGGACCGTCCCGACGTCACCGAGAACCCCTACGATGCGTTCCGGGAAGCGCTGAAGGCGGGCGTCGCCGCACCAGCGGCGGCTCCAGAGCCGCGACAATCACTACCCGTGGGTGTATAGTCCGCCTCTTTCGCGGGAGCGGCGCTCGCCAGGAGGCCGGCCATGGGAACGACAGTGAGGGTCCTCCGCCATTATTCGGCCGCTCTGGTCGGACTCGTGCTGGTGGTGGCCGCCTACTACGCCAACCAGCTCCCCACGGCGACCGCGGCCGGACGCAACGCGCTCGCGTCGCGCTTCCGCTTCGAGTCGCTTCCGGTCCCGGACTTGCCGGGCGCTCCCCTTCGCACGGAGCGACCCGTCAATCCGAGCCTCAAGCGGCTCGCGACCTGGATCTCGGCCCTCGGCTCCGGCATCGTGGTGGCGGACGTCGACGGTGACGGGCTCCCGAACGATCTCATCCGCAACGATGCGCGCACGGACCTCGTGACCGTCTTCCCGGCCCCGGGGACGCCGGCGCGCTACCCGATGTTCGCCCTCGACACCGGTGACAGCGAAGAGCAGCGCCACATCCTGCCGCCGGAGAACGTCCTCGCCGGCGACTTCAACGAGGACGGGCTCACCGACATCCTCGTCACCTTTGCCGGGCGCACGCCGATGCTGTTCCTCCGCCGTGCCCCGGCGGGGCCGGGGCCGCTCAGCGCGGCCGATTTCGTGCGCCGCGATCTCCTTCCCGGCTGCGACGAGAAGTGGGTCACCGCGTCCGTGATCCAGGCGGACCTCGACGGCGACGGCCACCTCGACCTCCTGTTCGGCAACTACTTTCCCGACGGGTCGGAGCTCCACGACCCGAAGGCGACCGTCGGCGTGACCATGCACGACACCATGGAGCGCTCGTTCAACGGCGGGCGCAAGCACTTCTTCCTGTGGCAGGGCGCTACCAAGGGAGCGGAGCCCACGGCCACCTACCGCCGCGTCGAGAACGTCCTCGACCCGCAGGTGGAACGGGGCTGGACGCTCGCCATGGGCGCCGCCGACCTCGACGGCGACGGGCTCCCCGAGATCTACGTCGCCCACGACTTCGGCCCCGACCGGCTGCTCTACAACCGATCGACGCCAGGCCGTCTCGCCTTCTCGGTGGTCGAGGGGCAGCGGTCGATGACGGACCCGCCCTCGTTCGTGCTCGGCCAGGACCATTTCAAGGGCATGGGCGTGGACTTCGCGGACCTCAACGACGACGGCGTGCTCGACATCGCGGTGAGCAACCTGTCGTCCGAACACGGCCTGCTCGAGAACCACTACGTCTGGCTCTCCACCGGGCCGGCGGATGCGCTGGCCCGGGGCGTCGCGCCCTACCGGCAGGCGAGCGAGGAGCTCGGGGTCTCGCGTGGCGGCTGGGGCTGGGACGTCAAGATGGCGGACTTCGACAACGACGGCCAGGTCGAGATGGTGCGCGCCACGGGCTTCGTCAACGGCTCCGTCAACCGCTGGGCCGACTTCCAGTCGTTCAGCCTGGCCAACAACCAGCTCATCAGCAGTCCGCGCTACTGGCCCTCGCTCGTGGCCGGGCACGACCTCAGTGGGCACGAGCCGAACAACTTCTTCGTGCGCGGCCCGGACGGCCGGTTCGTGGACATCGCGGGGGACATCGGGGTCGACGTGCGCGAGCCCAGCCGCGGCCTCGCCATCGCGGACATGGACGGGGACGGACGGCTCGACTTCGCGGTCTCGAACCAGTGGGCGCCGGCGTCGTTCTTCCACAACGTGAGCCCGAACGTGGGACAGTTCCTGGGCCTCGACATCCTGTGGGCCCTGGACCAGGGGGCCGGGGGGGCCGTGCGCGAGCGCGCCGGACATCCCGGTCCGGACACGCCGGGGCGGTACGCGATCGGGACGGCGGTCACGGTGACCCTGCCCGGCGGACGGCGGCTGATCGAGCAGGTGGACGGCGGCTCCGGGCACTCCGGACGGCGCAGCACGGACCTGCATTTCGGCCTCGGGCACATCGACCCGCACACGAGCCTGCCCGTCACCCTGAAGTGGCGCGACGCCGACGGCTACGTCCAGCAGGCGACCCTGAACCTCGCTCCCGGCTGGCACACCGTCGTGCTGGGCGGGCCGGCCGCGCCCCCCGCGCTCGTGGCCCAGGCCGGCGACGGCCGCCGCAAAGGAGAAGCGCGATGATCACCACGCTGCTCTTCTATCCGGACTCCAGTCCGCGCTGGCGCTATTTCGCGCTCTGGTATTTCACGGGCCTGCTCATCTTCTGGAACATCCTCGGCCACACCATCCTGCGCTTCGAGCAGTCCCATCTGCAGACCCTCGTCGGCCTGGCCACCGCCATCACCGTGCAGATCCTGCTGGAGTGGGTCGACGCCCGCGCGCACGAGCGGCCGACGCGCTACAGCGGCGGCTGGAAGAACTTCGCGAACTTCCTGCCCCCCGCCATCATCCCCGGCCTCGCCGTGCCCATGCTGATGCTGAGCAGCAACCTGCTCTGGCCGATCGTCTTCGCGACGACCCTCGCCATCGCGTCCAAGGTGCTCATCCGCGTTCCCGTCGGGAACGGACGCTGGCAGCACCTCTTCAATCCCTCGAACTTCGGGATCGCCGTGGCCTACCTCATCTTCCCCTGGGTGGCGGCCGCCCCCGGCTACCACTTCACGGGCAACGTGACGGGATGGGCGAACTGGATCATCCCGGGTGTGGTGCTCGTCACCGGGATCTTCGTGCACGCACGGTTCACGGGCCGGCTGCCGCTCGTGCTGGCCTGGCTGGTCGGGTTCGCGATCCAGGCCGGAGTGCGGATCTGGATGTTCGGCATGCCGTGGGTGGTGCCGTTCGTGCCCTTCACCAGCGCCGCCATCATCATCGTCACGCTGTACATGATCCCCGACCCCGCGTCGACGCCCCTGGCCGTCGTCCCCCAGGTGATCTTCGGCCTGTCCGTCGCCTTCGTCTTCGGAATCCTGCTCGTCAATCACGTCGTCTACACGGCGTTCCTCGCGCTGTGCGTCGTGTCCCTCGGTCGCGGCCTCATCCTGTACGGTGTGGCCGCGTGGAAGGCCTACGCATCCGCCCGGGCAGTGCCGTCGCCGGTGGCGGAGGTCGCGTGACGGCGTAACCGGTGGGTTACTTCGCCTGGCCGTACCGGGTCCTCTTCTCGGACGCGGAGGCGCCCCGCTGGCACCATTTCCTGTCGAACTTCCGCTTCCAATGTGAGGCGCGCGAGCACTTCCTCTTCTCGCACGTCCTCGACACGGCGGAGGCGCGCGCGGAGTGCGAGGACCTCGTGCTGCGCGTGCACGAGGGCTACAGCCGCAACCTGGCCCCGGTCGCCCTCGGGGACACGGTGGGCGTGCTGATGTCCTACGAAGACGTGACGCCGACCTCGCTGCGCTGCTGCTTCCGCGTCGTGCGCAGCGACGGGACGCCGGTCTCCTGCGGGTTCCAGAAGCTCGTGTCTCTGTCCCGGACGACCGGCCACGTGGTGGCCGGTCCCGAGCGGCTCCTCCGGCACGCGGGCACCCTGCGCGAGACGTTGTGGTCGCCGCCGTTCGCCGACCGCGTGCTCTCCGGGATCGGCCTCTCCGCACTCTTCGACGAAGACGTCGTCCGCCTCGGGCGGGAGACGGCCACCGGCGCCCGGCCGGGTGGCCTCAGCGGCGCCGTCCCGGACGTGGCCTCGGCGCGGCTCGTATTCCTGTTCCCGCCCGTCTGGGGATTGGACCCGGATGTGCTCTCCTCCTTGTCCCGCGACGTGCCGTCCTGCCGCCCCTATCTGGCCCGCGCGGCCCAGTTGACCGGAGACCTGCTGGGAACGACGCTCACGCCGCTCCTCGACGGCGGCGGAGCGGCCGAGCACCTGCAGCGGCATCCGGAGCTGGCGGAGATCGTCGCGCCCCTGGCCGGCGTGCTGGCCGCGCGGCTCCTGTGTGAGCGGGGCGCCCGTCCGAACCTCCTCGCCGGCCACGGCGTCGGTGAGATCGCGGCCGCCGTGAGCGCGGGCTCGCTCGGTCTCGAGGCCGGGCTGGAAGCGGCCATCCATCGCGTCACCGCGCTGCGCGCGGCGGCGGAGGTCGCGGGCCGACGGGTGCTCGGCTGCCCCGCGGCCAGGACGCAGGCTCTCCTGGGAGCGCTCGCCCCGTCGTCGCTCGAGGTCTCGGGTGTGGACCGGCCGGCAGAGACGATCGTCTCCGGCCGTCACGGCGATCTCGAACGCCTCGACGCGCTGGCCGCCCATTTCGGCATCGCGATCACGCGTCCGGCCGGCATCGGTCCCGTGCATTCACGCCTCGCGGCCGAGGGCGTGGCGCCCTGGGCCGGGACCCTGCGCCGTCTGGCCTGGAAGACGCCCGATGTCCCCGTCTACTCCGCGCCCGAGCGCGGGCTCCAGCCCGCGGACGCCGACCTGCCCGCACTCCTGGCGGCTCATCTCGCGCGGCCACTCCAATTCCACGACGCGCTCGTGGACCTGGCCGGCCGCGGCGGCCGCGTCTTCGTGGAGTGTGGGAGCGGGAGCCTCCTCACGGACCTCGCGCGGAGCGTGCTCGGCGGCGCGATCACAGCGATGCCGACACTCCCGGCCGCCGGAGGATTCGGGGAGAGCCTCGACCTCGCGCTTGCGGCCTGTGGCCTGGAACGGCCCCCCGCCGCGTCCGCGTCCTCCGCGTCCCGGCCCCCGGCGCGAGCCGCATCCGCGCCGCCGGAACGGCAGGCGCCGCGGCGCCCGGGCGCCACGCCCATCGCCGTGGTCGGCCTCGGCTGCGTGCTCCCGGGCGCGCTCGACCCGGACGAGCTGTGGGCGCGCATCCTCGAGACCGCCACCTGCCTCGGCGACGAGCCGCCCTACGACGCGCGCGATTTCCTCTCCGTCGGGCCGATGCCCGTCCCGGACAAGACCTACGCCGCCCTGGGCGGCTGGGCGCGCGGCTTCCAGCCCGGCCCGCAAGCGGCCGCCTTCGCGACCCTCACCCAGCAGCACCTCGCGGCGGCCCTCGTCCAGTGTCTGGCCGGGATCGAAGGCGCGAGACCCGCGGCCGATCGCATCCAGGTGCTGCTCGGGTCGACCGGGGACGGCTGCCGCGAGTACGACGACGCGCTGCTGCTGGCCAGCCTGACCGCGCCGGAGGGGGCCGCGGGCGTCGACGCGTCCACGACGGAGCGCTGGACACGGGCGCTGGAGAGGGCGATCGGGCGCACCACCGACGAGGCCCGCGACTGCTCGCCCTGGCTGCTCTACCAGGCCGTCGTGGAGCGGCTGATCGCCCCCGGCGTGCACGTCCTCGCCCTCGACGCCGCCTGCGCGTCCGCGCTCTACGCGCTCGGCACTGCGGTGCGCGGCCTCGAGCGAGGCGAGTGCGACCTCGCCCTGGCCGGGGGCGTGTTCCACCCCGGAGCGGCCAACGCGTGCCTCTTCGCCCAGTTCGGCGGGCTTTCCCGCACGGGCTCGCACCCGCTGGACGCGCGCGCGGACGGCGTCGTGTTCAGCGAGGGGACGTCGCTCCTCGCCCTGAAACGGCTCGACGACGCGGTCGCGGCCGGCGATCGCATCCACGCCGTCATTCGCGGAGTGTCCTGGTCGAGCGACGGCCGCAGTCCGTCCGTCATGGAACCGCGCGAGCCGGGCCAGGTGCTGGCCATGGCTCGCGCCTACGAGGCCTGCGGGATCGATCCCTCCAGCATCCAGTTCCTGGAGGCGCACGCCACCGCCACTCCGGTGGGCGATGCCGTCGAGGTGGGAGCGGCGGCGAAGGTCTTTCCGCCGCGCGACGCGCCCCTCGCCCTCGGCAGCGTGAAGGCCGTCTTCGGGCACACCGGGTGGGCGGCGGGAGCCACGTCGGCCATCAAGATGATCAAGGCCCTGCAGACGCGCACGCTGCCCCCGCAGGCGGACTTCAGCGTGCCCAACGCCCGCCTGGCCGCGGAAGGGACGCGCTTCGAGGTCCTGACGCAGGCCCGTCCGTGGCCGGCCAACGGCACGGCGCCGCGGCGGGCGGCCATCAACGGCTTCGGCTTCGGCGGGTCGAACGCGCACCTCGTGCTCGAGGAGTTCGTGTCCTCCCCCGAGCGCGCACCCGCCGGGGGGAGCGCGGGGCACGTCGCGAGCGAGGCGGGTCCGATCGCGATCGTGGCGGCCGTACCCGTGCTCCCGGAGCGCGGCCCGTCGTTCGAGGCCGGCGAGATCGCCCTTCCCGAGTCCGTTCTCATCCTGCCCGATGTCGTCGACCACATGGACCGCGCACAGATGCTGGCCGTGATGGCGGGAGGACGCGCCCTTGCCCAGCTGCCGGGCTGGAAATCGCTGGCCGCCGAAGCGGGGATCGTCCTGGGAATCGAGGGCAAGACGCGTTCGGGCGTGGACGCCAACGTCCGCGTGTTCCGCGACTGGCTGCAGCGCCGCCTCGACGCGGACGCGGCCATCGATGGGGGCGACCGCGCACCGCTCCGCCGCCACGTCGACGAGGCCGCGGACAGGGTCGTGCCGGGCGGTCCCTACACGCTGCTCGGCCTCATGCCCAACGTGGTGGCGGGCCGCATCGCCAACGCCTTCGACTTGAAGGGTCCGAACCTCGTGGTGGACGCCCATCGCGGGTCCCTGGCCGCGGCGCTGCGGATGGCCGCGGGCTGGATCGCCTCCGGCGAGCGGCCGCTCGTCCTGGCCGGCGCGATCCACGCCGCCGCCCACCCGGCGGTGGCCGCCCTCGTGCACGACAGCACGGCGGTGCCGGAGCGAAGGCCGATCGGAGAGGCGGCGCTCCTGATCGCGCTCGCCCCCCTGGGTGTCGCGGTCCAGAAGGGCTGGCCCGTGCTCGGCGTCCTCGAACACACGCAGGAGGCGAACGGCTCCGACGTCACCGTCGGGGGCACCGGCCCCTGCCTCCTCGGCGCGGAAGGGACCTTCGAGATCGTGCAGGCGCTGGCTCGGCTTCGCGCCGGCGCCGCGTGCGTCCACGTCCGTTGGCCGGCGGGAACCGGATTGACCTTCCTCGCGGCTCCCCCCCTCGAGCAGGCGTCACGGCCGGCGGAAGTGGCGTCCGTCGTGAACGCGGGCAGGATGGAGAGAACATGGCCAGCCTAGCGGCAAGACAGCTCCTCGATCGCATGAGGCCGCTGGTGGAGCGGCTCCGTCCCCATGCGCCGGCCATCGGACGCGGGGCGGCCATCGCGCTCGTCTCCGGCGGTCTCGTCTTCCTGGTCCTGAAGGACCGGCCGGAGTGGCTGGGGGTGACGCCGCCGCGCGCCGCCTTCCAGGCCCGTCCCGGCGCCGCGGTGGCCGCGGGCGCGGACACCGTGACCGCGCTCGGACGGCTGGAGCCGGAGACGGAAGTGCTCGAGATCAACGTCATGCAGGGCACGCGCGTGGACCGGGTGCTGGTCAAGGAGGGCGAGCGCGTGCCCGCAGGGGCCGTCCTCGCCTACCTCGACGGCCACGGAGAGATGGAGGCGGGGCGCAACCTGGCGGCCAAGCAGCTGGAGGAGGCGGAAAAGCGCTACGTGGTGGACACGGCGCACGGCGAGGCGGCGGTGACGGCGGCCCGCCTGCGCGTGCGCCAGGCGGAGGAATCCACGCGGAAGGCGGTGGAGGCCCAGGAAGCGGTGGTGCGCAGCGCCCTGGCCGCGCGCGAGAAGGCGGGGCTGGACCTCGACCGGATCGACCGCCTGCACAAGGAGGGCGTCGTCTCCATCAGCGACCACGACGCGGCCGCCCTGGCCTCGCGGCAGGCCGTGGAGGGCGTGGCCGACCAGGAGGCCAACCTCTCGCGCCAGCGCTCGAACTTCGACCTCGAGCTGCAGATGGCCCGCGCCGACCTGCGCTCGGCGGAGACCGGCCTCTCCCAGGCCCAGCTGGCCCTTCAGCTGGGCTCGACGCGCGAGAACCTGAAGCTGGCGGAGGCGCGGCTGGAGCGCACGATCGTGCGCGCGCCCTTCGCGGGAGAGATCCTGAAGATCCTCACCCACGCCGGAGAGAGCGTGGGGCAATTCCCCCTCTTGAAGATGGGCGACACCGCGTCCATGTTCGTGGTGGCGGAGATCTACGAGACCGACGCCGGGCTCGTGCGTCCCGGGCAGCGGGCCACCGTCACCAGCAAGGCCTTCCCCGGCCAGGCCATCAACGGCAAGGTCGAGCGCGTGGCCTCCATCATCCACAAGAAGGACGTGCTGGCCGTGGATCCGACCACCGACGCCGACGCGCGCGTGGTCGAGGCCCGGATCCGCCTCGACGACAGCAAGATCGCGGCACGGTTCAACCAGCTCCAGGTGGACGTCGCCATCGCCGTCGGCGCGCACTGACCGTATGCCCACCCCGCTGGCCTGGCGGAACGTCACCCACAAGAAGGTGCGGACGGCGGCGGCCCTGACCGGCGTCTGCTTCGCGATCGTCCTCATGTTCATGCAGCTCGGCTTCTACGACGTGGTCTTCCGCGCGTCCACGATGCTGATCGACCAGTTCGCCTTCGACGCCGTCCTCGTCTCCCCGCAGTACGTGCACCTGCGCGCATCCGCCAGCTTCCCCCGCGACCGCCTGGCCCAGGCGCGGTCGGTGCCGGGGGTGGCCTCCGCCAGCCCGCTCTACGTGGCCAACGGGGCCTGGCGCAACGCGGAGACGGGCGCGCGTCGAGAGCTGCCGATCCTGGCCGTCGATCCGGACGAGCCCTCCTTCAAGCTGCCCGCGCTCGTCCAGAACGCCCCCCTCCTCCACGAGCTCGACGTGGCCCTCATGGACACGCGCGCGCAGAAGAGGTACGGACCGATCCACCCGGGGCTGGTGTCCGAGCTGGAGAACCGGCGGATCACGGTGGGCGCGACCTACGGCTACGGCAGCGGGTTCATGGCCGACGCCAGCGTGATCGTCAGCGACCGGACGCTCGTGCGCGTGGCCCGCGACGCCTCGCGGGACGCCGTCTCCGTCGGGCTG
>Ga0075435_100003507_pt1 | contig 10647 bp, 8 predicted proteins | sample RhiMethybrSRZTD4_FD_75302 | JGI IMG/M metagenome (GOLD analysis project Ga0075435, IMG submission 75302) | Populus rhizosphere microbial communities from Tennessee, USA - Rhizosphere MetaG P. TD hybrid SRZTD4 | ecosystem: Host-associated > Plants > Roots > Rhizosphere > Soil | place: USA... | reverse complement strand
CAGCGACACTGCCGTGCGTGCGAACACCGAGTCCACGCTGACGCTCGTCCCGAAGGCGCGGTGACAGCCTGGGCTGGCGCTAGATTTTGAGACATCAGAGCAAAGCAACCGCGGAGGACGCGGAGATCGCGGAGTTTCCTAAGTAAAAGGAAATCTCTGCGGTCTCTGCGGTCTCAGCGGTTGCTTTTCCCGCAGCGCAGAAGCAACCGCGGAGGACGTGGAGGTCGCGGAGTTTCTTAAGTAAAAAGAAATCTCTGCGGTCTCTGCGGTCTCAGCGGTTGCTTTTCCCCCGGCTATGACACGTTGTGGCAGTGATAGCAACCGAGCGCGCGGCGCGAGCGGTTGTAGTCGTACGGCTGTGTGAAGTCGTACGCGGGGCGGTGCAGCAGGCGCGCCATGCCGGGCATGACGACCTCCCGCATGTACGTGGCCTTCGTCTGTTTCACGGATTCCGCCAGGTAGCCGTAGATGGCGTTGCGCATCTGCGCGTCCATGCCGCCGCCGTAGATTTCCCAGCCGCGCTCCCTGACATCCGGCTGCGGCAGCGCAGCGACCGACGGCATCCGCCAGTCTCGCTGCACCGCGTCGGCGCCGTGGCATGTCTCGCAGGTGACGCGATCGGGTCCGCCTTTGATCCGTCCGAGCGTCACGCGCGCCCACGGCATCACTTCGGATTCCATGAAGCGGACGATGTCCGCGCGGTCGCGCTTGACGCCGTATGGCGCAATCGGATCGTCGCCCGAGTACGTCACCGGACGCGTGTTGCCGTGCAGACCGATGACGACGGCGAACATCGCGATCAGAACGACGGCAAACGCGCCGACCACCTGACTGTACGGATTGTCCACAGCCGAGGCCTGCGGTTCCCACCGCAGCGCCGCGTTGGCGTCGCGGCTGTCGATCGACACACGCGGATCGCCGGAGAGCAGCTCGAGGAGCGCCGCGAGCGCGGCGCCGCGTGCGACGCCGACGAGGACGATCGGCGCGACGTCCTTGACGCGTGAATGAACGACGAGCGTCGATGTGCCGAGCAGTCGATCGAGCGGCGTCTGATTGCGGCGGATCTCGCCGACGTCGCTGAGGACGATCTCGATCGCGCTCGTGCGCGTGATTCGGACGAGCCGGAAGTCGGTGAGCACGTAGCGCTCGCCGGTGAGCGCGCGCGGACGTCTCGGACGCCCGCTCCACAACACGCGCTCCCACGGCAGCGGAACGTTCACGACGGTTTGGTGAAGGTGACTTTCGGCGCCTGCTTGGCTTCGGGCGGCGCCTGGAAGTACGGATATTCCTTGAAGCCGAACACCTTCGCCGTCACGTTCGCGGGGAACTGCCGGCGCGCCGCGTTGTACTCCTGCACGCGCTCGTTGTAGCGCATGCGCGCGACGGCGATGCGATTCTCGGTGCCCGACAGCTCGTCCATCAGCCGGTTGAACTGCTCGTTCGCTTTCAGCTGCGGATAATTCTCGGCCACTGCGAGCAGACGGCCGAGCGCCGTCGTCTGCTGATTGGCCGCCGCAATCGTTTCCTCCGGCGTCTTCGCCGCGAGCAGACGCGATCGCGCATCGGCGATGTCCTTGAACACGCCTTCTTCGTGCTGCGCGTAGCCCTTCACCGTTTCGACCAGATTCGGGATGAGATCGTTGCGCCGCTGCAGCTGGTTCTCGACCTCCGCCCACGCCTGCTTGATGGCTTCCTCCTGACCGACGAAGCGGTTGTAGGAGCAGCCCGTCACAAACGGCGCGACGAACGCGACGATGATCAGCTGGAGCACCGCTCTGCGCGTTGTGTTCATACGCACGATTCTACCAACTGCCGCTGGCGCCGCCGCCGCCGCTGCTCCCGCCGCCGAAGCCGCCGAACCCGCCGCCAAAGCCCCCGCCGCCCCCGCCGCCTCCGCCAAAGCCGCCGCCGAACGGACCGACGCCGCTCGACCACCCGCTCCACGGTCCACCGCCCCAGAATCGCCGGCGCCGGCCCGGCCCGCCGCCGATGCGGCTGACGATGAGGATGATGACGAAGATGAGAACGATGACCGACAGCGGGATCGGCGTGCCCCGCTCGTTCGATCGCGCCTGAGGTACGCGGACGCCGTCGAGCGTCACATTCCGGCCCTGCGCGATGCGCGTGATGATGCGCTCCGCTCCCGCCCGCAGCCCGGCGCCGAATTGACCCTCGCGGAACCGCGGCGCCATGTACTCGCGGATCGTCTCGCCCGCGAACCCGTCGGTAATCCACATCTCGAGGCCGTAGCCAACCTCGATCTTGACCTTGCGCTCTTTCATGGCGAGCACGATGAGGATGCCGTTGTCCTTACCCTTCTCGCCGATGCCGCGGCCGTGGTTCTCGTACAACTTCACCGCGTATTCGTTGATGTCGCCCCACCCTTCGATGGTCGGAACGGTGACGACGACGACCGCGTCGCCGGTCTTCGCCTGCAGCGCGCGCGACGTGCGATCGATTTCGGCCGCGCTGGCCGGATCGATCACGTGCGCGACATCGTTGACCGGCGCTGTGAGCTCGGGAAGCGGGGCGGCGTCGATCGACGACAGCAGCAGCGCGAGGACGAACGCTAGCGCCATTGATCGACGTACGTGACGAGGCGTTCCACTACGTCGAGGTACGCAGGGAAGAGACCGTCGGCGTCTTCGGTGGTGACGTCGTGAATGCTCGTAATTCGTGCGACCTCCGACACGGCGCCGCCGGGAAGCCCGATGAGCCGCTCGGCGTGGCGCGCAGCCGCTGCCGCATCGGACGTCTGATGGCCGTCGAGCCGCGCGAGCGTCATCAGCAGCGCCGTGAACGGCGCGGCCGACTCCGCAATCAGCACGGCGACGGCGGCGGGACGGCCCGCCGCTTCGATGTATCCCTCGCGCAGATGCAGCAGATGGCTGCGCGCCTGCACTTCGACGGCGCGGCGCACGTCGGCCCGATCGACGGACAACCGCTCGAACGGGTTCGCACCCGACACCACGGTGTAGTCGGCGAGGATCGCGCCGAACTCCAGCGGGAACACGTCGAGCGATCGCTCGAACTCGTGGGCCGCGAGGACGAGCGGCGTCGCGAGCCCGGCGTCGTGCCACGTCGTCACGCGATCCGCGCAGGCGCGCAAATCGTCGCCGGTCAAACCTTCGACGATCGCCATCGTGCGGACCGCGCTCTCCTGATCGTGACCGTCGTGATGATGTCGCGCATGTTTCGCGCGATCGTCGCGCCGCGCATGGCGGGCGCGCTCGCCGTAGACGACGAGCGACTGCATGCGCGCGCCGAAGATCCCTCGCAGCTCACGCTCCAGCGTCGCAACCGCCGACGGAAGGCTCATGATTTCAAAGTATAGAATGTGACACGTGCGCATGCGCGAGTTGAACGTCGGCTGCTTCGGGGGCGGCACCGGACTGCCCGGGCTGCTCGGCGGCCTGAAGCACAACCCGTGGCTGGACCTCAACGCCGTCGTCACGATGTTCGACAGCGGCGGCAGCTCGGGCCAGCTGCGCGACGAGCTCGGCGTGCTGCCGCCGGGCGACATCCTGAAGTGCGCGCTCGCGCTCTCACGCAACGCGCGCGAGGCGCGCCGCGTGCTCCTTGCGCGGCTGCCGACGCTCGAGCACGCGCGGCTCGGCGGTCACACCGGAGGCAACCTGCTGCTCTCGATGATGCAGCGCTACAGCGGCGATTTCCTGGACGCGATCGATGGTCTGCGGGCGCTGCTTGGCTGCAGCGGCCGCGTGTGGCCGGTGAGCGTGCAGCAGGCGTCGGTGTGCGCCGAGTACGGCGACGGCTCGATGACGCGAGGCGAAGTCGAAGTCGACGCAGGGCAGTCGTCGGGACGGTTCGTGCGGCGCATCTGGCTCGAACCGCCGGTCTCGATCCATCCCGCCGTCGCGAAAGCCATTCGTTCATTCGACGCGACGATCATCGGTCCCGGCAGCTTCTATACGAGCCTGATGCCGATCTTCCTCGTGCGCGGCGTCGCCGACGCGCTCGCGGACATGAAGGGCCCGGTAGTCCTCGTTGCCAACCTGCTCACCGAGGGTCGCGGCATGGTCGGCTTCACGGCCGCTGACGCCGTTTCGCGGATCGAGGAGGCAAGCGGAAGGAAAGTGGACGTGGTGATCGCGAACACGAAGTGGCCGTCGCCCGCCGTCCTCGAACGCTACGCGCTCGAGCACAAAGAGCCGCTTGCGTGCGGAGATCTGCCGCCGCACTGCGAGGTGATCACCGGCGACTTCTGGACGGGCGACATCGCGCGCCACGATCGCCGCCGGCTCGCGTATACGGTGTGGAGCGTCCTTTCGCGAAGGTTGTTGCTCGACGACTGAGCCCGCGCTACGGAGGGCTCGTCAGCTCCCGAACGGTGAAAAGTCTGCCGGCGCGCATCACGCGCGTGACGTCTCTCGTGTTCCGAATGTCGACGAGCGGATCGTCTCGGAGAAACGTCAGGTCCGCACGTTTGCCGGGTTCGATGGTCCCGAGCTCGTCGCCGAGACCGAGCGCGTCGGCGGCGTTGATCGTCGCGGTCTGCAGCGCCTGAAACGGCGTCATCCCCGCCCGAACGAACTCTTCGAGCTCCACGTGCAGGCCGAGGCCGTACGGAACAACCGGCGCGTCGCTGCCCGCGACAATCGTTGCGCCCGCCGTGACGATGGCTTTCAGCGCCGCTTCGTACGGGGTCCGCGCGCGATCGAGGCGCGCGTCCGGTTCTCCCGACGCAAGATCCGCAAGGCGCAGCACCTCGTTGCTCGGGAAAAGCGCCAGCCGCGAATCGGTCAGCAGCGCCTTGTCGCCCGCCTCGCGCGCCTCGAATCCGCCGAGCGACGCGAGCAACGGTGTGAACGTGACGCCTGATTTGGCGATCACATCGATCACGTCGCGATACGGAATCATCGATTCGCTGACGTTCGTCGGGTAACCGCGGCGTCCGATGCTGCGCAATCGCTCGATGCCGTCGATGCCGAACGCGACCGCCGGAAACCACTCTTCGGAGGTGACCGGCCGGCTCCGCGCGTGCGCGGACTCGACGACACGCTTCTGAAGCTCGTTCGACAGCCGGCGCGTGGAAAAGAAATCGACGTCGAGCGCCGCGGATTTGTCGAGCTCGCTTTCGAGTCGCTCGCCCGACGTCACCGACACGCCGCCGGCTTCGTACACGCGCTCGCCGTCGAAGGAATCGCCGGCCATGAACACGCGCGGCCCCGGCCTCCGGCCCGACTCGAAAGACTCACGCAGCTCGAGCCCTTCGTACGGATTCACCGACGCGATCCGCACGCCCGTCACGCCGTAGGCGAGCCACACGCGTCCGAACGTGCTGCCGAAGTCGCGATCGAAGCGCGCGTGCATGTCGATGAGGCCCGGAATGACGACTTCGTCCGCCGCATCAATCACCGCGCCGGTGTGCAGCCCATCGTCGTGCGCCGCGATCTGCTGAATGAATCCCTGTTCGATCACGATGTCGGTCGGACCGCGAAGGCCGTCAACGGTACCGTCGAGCACGTGACCGGCGTGCACGACCGCGCGCGAAGGCGGCGCGGCGGCCTTCCACATCATGTCCATGCCGATCACGGTCGGCACGCTGCCGTCGCTGAGGACACGCCGCAGGGCGCGCGGCGTCATGTAGATGATGTGGCGCGAGTCGCCTTCCCAGCTCGGTGCGTCGGGCCAGTCGTCCGCGATGGCTCGTGGCGGCGCCGTTGGCGCGCCGCGGCTGTCCACGGGGATGTTCCACAGCGCGCCTTCGCTGACGAACACGATCTCGGTGCCGTTGGGCGACCACACGGGACCGGACATCTGCCGGTTTCCAACCGAATGATCCGGAAAGAGGGTGATGGACAACCCCGAGTGCAGATCGAGGTTGAACACGACGAGCTGGTTGATCCCCTCGCGAAAGCGGATCGAGTACGGAAAGAGCGCACCGACGCCGACGCTTCTGCAATCGGGTCCCCACGTCGGACGTCCGAGCTCGCGCGGGACCGTCGACACCTCGGCGCCGCCCGCGCAGTCGCCGCGCCGCAGCTGCACCGTCCGGACATCGCGCCGGTCGACGAGGTACGCGATCTGCGATCCGTCGGCCGACCACGCGGCGCCGGACACGCGGCCGCCGCTGTCGTGCGTCAGCTGACGCTCGTCGTTCGTCGTGAAGTCGTGCAGCCAGAGCTCCATGCCGCCGCGGCGATCGCTCGAGAACGCGAGCTGTTTGCCGTCGGGCGACCACGCCGGGTCGAGCTCCACCGCTTCATCGTCCGTGAGACGGACCGGCCGGCCGCCGATCGGGAGTACCCACATGTCTCCCATCGCGACGAACGCGATCGAGCGGCCGTTCGGCGAGACGGCGGGTGCGACGATGCCGCCGACGCGCTGCGGCTGCGCGATGTCGAGCGGACGATGCGCGATCTTGTACGAAGTTCGCTGCAGCGTGACCGTCGCTCTGAACGGTACATCGACGACGATGTCCACATCGACCGCGCGGCGCTTGATGTGACCGTCGGCGGTGTACAACAAACCTTCCGATGTCAGCCACTGCGGCCGGAACGGAAAGACGTCCTCGCGATCGCTGATGCGACGCCCGGTGACGAACAACTGATTGCCGGCGACGACCGCGAGCTGGCGGCCGCTCGAGTTCCACGCGATCGCCGACGGCATGCCGCTGTCCTTTGCGGACACGATCAAGCGCTCGCGCCCGCGCACGTCGACGCCCCACACGCCGGGAGTCGCCTGTCCTGACGGCGTCGTCACGCCGTTGCGAAAGAGGTCGGCCGACAGAAAGGTGATTTCCTGATCGTTCGGCGCCCACGTCGGCATCCAGCCGTCGCGCGCCGCAACCTGCGCCACTTCGCCGCTCGACACGACGACCTGCCAGATGGAATAAACGGCGCCGGCGCGATCCGACGAGAACGCGATCCGCAGGCCGTCGTGCGACCAGTCCGGTTCGCGATCGTCGAACACGCCGGTCGTGAGCTGGCGCAGGTGATCGCCCTTCCGCGAGATCACGTAGATGTGCCACGCTCCGCCGTCGTAGCCCTGAAAGGCAATCGATTCGCTGTCGGGCGACCACGTCGGCTGTCGCGCTTCGAGCAGCTCCGGCGTGATGCGTCTGGCCTCGCCGCCGCGATACGGCAGCACCCAGATGCTGCCGAGCAGATCGATCGCAATCCACAAGTGATCCGGCGACGCGGATGCGGACATCGCCGTGCCTTCGGTGATCGTGAGCGTGATTTCCCGCGTGACAGGAGCGTCCTGCGCGCGGAGCACTGCCATCGCGAGCGCTGCACACAGGAGCTTGCGCACTTACTTCCGTCTCGGCAACCTGGTCGAGCTTGCGGTTTTTTTGCGCGGCGCCGTTTTTGCCGCTCGTCCGGCTTTCAGCTTTGCGGCGCGCTCGATGATCGTCGCGAGCATGGCGCCCGCGTCGCCGCCTTTCGCCGGCCGGTTCGACTGCCAGACGGCGGGCGTGTCCTCCGCGAGAATGTCCTCGAAGTCGCCGTCACTCTTGACGCTCTTCGGCGCGAATTCGGTGATGTCGAGGTCGCCGGCCCAGTCGTCGCGGTGTTTGATCAGCAGCCAGCTGCGATTCGGATCGCCGCCGCGCGCGCCGGGGTAGCGGCCGCCGGTGCGTACGAGCACCCACGATCCTTTCAGCTTGAAGCCGTTCAGCGTGAATTTCAGATCGCCTTTCTTCAACGCCGCGTCGACATCGTCCACCTGCGGCGTCCACGTGCCGCGATCCCAGAGCATCACGATGCCGGCGCCGTAGCCCTCGGGAATGACGCCTTCGAAGTCGCCGTAATCGATTGGATGATCTTCGACGTGCATGGCGAGCCGCTTGTCCTTCGGATTGAGCGACGGTCCCTTCGGCACGGCCCACGAGAGGAGCACGCCGTTGTGCTCGAGGCGGAAATCGTAATGAAGATGACTCGCAAGATGCTTCTGGACGCAGAAGAACCGTTCGGAATGTTTGGCCTTCGGAACCTTGCCTTCCGGTTCCGGCGTCTTCGCGAAGTCCCGTTTGCGTTTGTATTCTTCAAGCGCCATAGAATTTGGAATTTGGAATTTGGAATTTGGAATGCGTGCTTGCATTCAATATTCTGCATTCATCATTCCTAATTGCCGTTCTGCTCCTCCCGCCGTTTCCGTCAGTTCACCGTGCCCATCAACCGCTTGATGTACGGCGCCAAGATGAACATCACAACGGCGGCGCCGATGCCGAAAGCGCCGACGACGCCGAACAACGTCTGCAGGGGCATGGAGCCGTAGAGCGACGAGATGCGGCCGCCGGTGAAGTTGCCGATCGCAATCGACAGGTACCACACGCCCATGATCAGTCCGCCGATCCGCACGGGCGAGAGCTTGGTCATCGCGCTCATGCCGACCGGGCTCAATGAAAGCTCACCGAACGTGTGAAGCAGGTACGTCGCCACGAGCCACCATGGGCTGACCTTCACACCGGAGGCTGCCAGCATCGCCGCGGGAACGAGGAGGGCGAATCCGCTGCCGGCGCACAGGAGTCCGACGGCGAACTTCGTGGGGCTCGACGGCTCGCGCGATCCGAGACGCAGCCACAGCCACGCGAACACCGGCGCGAACGTGATGATGAAGAGCGGCTGCAGCGATTGGTAGTAACTGCTTGGAAACGTCCACCCGAAGATCTCGGTGCGAGTCGCGCGATCGCCGAACAGATTGAGCGTGGAACCGGCCTGCTCGAACTGGGACCAGAAGAGGCACGCGGCGACGAACAACAGCGCGATCGCGTAGAGGCGCCGGCGTTCGGTCACGGTCCATCGCGGCGAAAGGAACAGCCACGCGAAAAACGCGGCCGCGCCTCCCACGAGCGCGATGCCGGCGATGTCTGCGATCTGCTTCGCGGAGATCGGCACGACGCCGGCGAACATCGCGACCGCCACGACGACGAGCGCGATTGCGATTCCGGTTGCCCAGCGCTTTGCCGCCGGATCGAGCGTCTGCGCAGGATGCAGTCCCGCATCGCCGAGTCGCGTCCCGCCGAGCACGTACTGGACGAGACCGAGCGTCATCCCGACGCCGGCCGCGCCGAACCCGACATGCCAGCTCACGCGCTGGCCAAGGTAGCCGCACACGAGCGGCGCGACGAACGCGCCGAGATTGATCCCCATGTAGAAGATCGAGAACCCGGCGTCGCGCCGGTGATCGTCTCGCGAGTACAGCTGACCGACGATGACCGCCACGTTGCCTTTGAGAAGCCCGGTGCCGATGACGATGAGCGTCAATCCGAGATAGAACGTGGCGAGCGACGGCACCGCCATGCTGAAGTGACCGCTGGCGATCAGGATGCCGCCGTACAGCACCGCGCGCCGCGCGCCGAGCAATCGATCCGCAATCCACCCGCCCGGCAGGCACGCCATGTAGACGCTCGACGTGTAGAGACCATAGATCGCGCCGGCGACCGCCGTGTCGAACCCGAGTCCTCCTGCGGCGGCCGGCGCCGTCATGAAGAGGATGAGCAGCGCGCGCATGCCGTAGTAGCTGAAGCGCTCCCACATCTCGGTGAAGAAGAGCGTCGACAGCCCGCGCGGATGTCCGAAGAATGCCGTGTCGTACGGATGCACACGTTCGGCGGGAACAGCCATGCTGCTCGGAAGAATACAATGTTTGTATGGCGGTCGCGGTTCTAATCAGCACGTACGAGATGGGGCGTCAGCCGTTTGGCCTCGCCTCGCCCGCCGCCTGGCTCCGCGCCGACGGATGGGACGTCGTCTGCATCGACGCGGCGAAGCAGCGCGTCGACGAGAACGTGCTGGCGACCGCGGATCTCGTCGGATTCCACTTGCCGATGCATACGGCCACGAGGCTGGCCGCGCCGGTGATCACTCGCGTCCGCCGCACGAACCCGTCGGCCCGTCTGTGTGCGTACGGTTTGTACGCGCCACTGAATGGCGACTGGCTGCGATCGCTCGGCATGGATGCGATCTTCGGGGGAGAATTCGAGGAGGAGTTGACGGCGTGGGCGGCGGAGACGAGAACGCAAAGTTCGCAGAGGACGCAAAGGGAGACGTTCTCCTCGCGGCCGCTCCCGCGGATTCACTTCCTCGTCCCCGATCGGAGCACGCTGCCGCCGCTGTCGAAGTACGCGACGCTCGAGCATCCTGACGGCACGCGGCGGCTCGTCGGATATACCGAGGCGACGCGCGGATGCCGGCACGTGTGCCGCCACTGTCCGATCGTTCCCGTCTACAACGGACAGTTCCGCGTCGTGCAGCCGGAGGTCGTGCTCGCCGACATCGACGCGCAGGTCGCCTCCGGCGCGCAGCACATCACGTTCGGCGATCCCGACTTCTTCAACGGACCGACGCACGCGATGCGGATCGTCCACGCGCTGCACGCCGCGCACCCGGACGTCTCCTACGACGTGACGATCAAAGTCGAGCACCTGCTGCGTCATCGCGACCTGCTGCCGCGGCTCGCCGTCACCGGCTGCGCGTTCGTCACGAGCGCCGTTGAGTCGATTGACGATCGCGTGCTCGCGATCCTTGACAAGGGACACACACGCGCGGACTTCGTCGAAGTCGTTCGACTGTGTCGTGAGGCAGGTGTGACGCTCGTTCCGACCTTCGTCACCTTCCACCCGTGGATGACGCTCGAGCGCTACTGCGATCTCCTCGACACGATCGACGCGCTGGACCT
>Ga0075435_100003504_pt1 | contig 10650 bp, 10 predicted proteins | sample RhiMethybrSRZTD4_FD_75302 | JGI IMG/M metagenome (GOLD analysis project Ga0075435, IMG submission 75302) | Populus rhizosphere microbial communities from Tennessee, USA - Rhizosphere MetaG P. TD hybrid SRZTD4 | ecosystem: Host-associated > Plants > Roots > Rhizosphere > Soil | place: USA... | reverse complement strand
TGTTCTTCGTGGCGCTGCGCTACCCGGAACTCGCGGCGTACGTGTCACCGGAAGGCGCGCAAGCGGAGACGACCGCTGCGGGAGACGTCGCAACGGACGCCGACGCGCCCGACGTCCCGGCACGGGGCTCGGCCGCCGACTAGGCCCGGCGGCGACGCCTGGGTAAGAATCGGAGCCCACAGACGCACACGCGGGAGGCGAGATGAACGTCGGCGTGCTCACGGGCGGCGGAGACTGTCCCGGACTGAACGCGGTGATCCGGGCCGTCGTCCGCAAGGGCGAGAAGATCTACGGGGACACGTTCACCGGGTTCCTCGACGGATGGAAGGGCGTGATCGAGGGGCGCACGATGCCGGTCGACGTCGAGCGGTGCCGCGGCATCCTCCCCCGTGGCGGAACGATCCTCGGCTCGTCGCGCACGAACCCGTTCAAGGTCGACGGCGGGCCCGATGCGTGTGTGCAGACGCTGGCACGGCTCGGTGTGGACGCGCTCGTCGCGATCGGCGGCGAGGACACGCTCGGCGTCGCGAACCGCCTCTACCTCGAGCACGATGTGAAGGTCGTCGGCGTCCCGAAGACGATCGACAACGACCTGTCGGCGACCGAGGTCACGTTCGGCTTCGACACTGCGGTGCAGATCGTGTGCGACGCCATCGACCGCCTTCACACGACCGCGGAGTCCCACGACCGCGTGCTCGTCTGCGAAGTGATGGGCCGGCACGCCGGGTGGATCGCCACCTGGGGCGGGATCGCCGGCGGCGCCGCACAAGTGCTGGTTCCCGAGCAAGAGATCGACATCGAGGCGGTCTGCGCAAGCCTCGTCCAACGCCACAGCAAGGGCCGCTACGCGTCGATCGTCGTCGTCGCCGAAGGCGCGAAACCGAAGGAAGGATCCTTCGTGCTCACCTCGGGCGAGGTCGATGAATTCGGGCACGTGCGCCTCGGCGGCATCGGCGAGGTGCTCGCGAAAGAGATCCGCCAGCGCACGGGTTTCGATGCGCGGGTGACGGTGCTCGGGCACGTCCAGCGCGGCGGGACGCCGACCGCGTTCGATCGCGTGCTCGCGACGCGCTTCGGTCTGCGCGCGATCGAGACGGTGCACGAAGGCGGGTTCGGTCAGATGGTCGCGCTGGCCGCGGGCAAGATCGTGCGCGTCCCGATCGCCGAGGCGGTGGGAACCCTCAAGACCGTCGACCCCGAGCTGCTCGAAGTCGCCGAAGTCTTCTTCGGCTGAAAAGACTCGTCAGTTCTTGCGTTTGCGTTTCTTGATCGAGAGCTCGGGCTTGCGGGGAAGATGCCGCAGACCCGTCCACGCGAGCGCGGTGAGATGCGCCGCGACCTCGTCCACGGATGGCTTGCGCGCCTCGGTCCACCATTGACCGACGAAGGTGACCATCCCCACGAGCGCGTGCGCGTAGATCGGCGCAGCTTTCTGGTCGTAGCCGGCGCGTTTCAGCTCGGTCGCGAAGACCTTGCCGACGCGGTCGGCGACCTCGTTCAACAGGCCCGACATCCCGCCGCCTGCAGTCGTGACGGGCACGTCGCGCGAGAGCACCGCGAACCCGTCGGGGTTGTCCTTCGCGTAGGTCAGGAAGGCGAGCGCGGCCTGCTCGAGCCGCTCGCGCGGCGCCCCCTCCGCGATCGCGTCGGAGATGAGCGTCACGACCCGCTCCATCTCGCGGTCGACGACGACTGCGTACAGGCCCTCCTTGCCGCCGAAGTGCTCGTACACGATCGGCTTGGAGACCTTCGCGCGCTCGGCGATCTCCTCGACGGAGGCGGCTTCGAAGCCACGCTCGGCGAAGACCTGCCGTCCCACCTCGACGAGCTGGGCCCGGCGCGCCGACGCCGTCAGGCGCCGGGACGCGCTTTCGTCGGTGGTCATCGTCGGGGCCTCCTCGAACCTACGGTGTAGTAGGTTACGCCACCGTAACCAGCAGGGGAACTGTTCGCGCCTTCGCGCCCATCTCGCGCGTTTCTGCAGGATTGCCCGGGAGGGCTGCCGAACCCGTGTTTCGCATCCCTTCGCTGGACGAACGTTAGGAGCGAACCATGCGCAAGAGCTTCGTCACGACCGCGATCTCGGCCCTGATCTCGGTCGCGGTGCTCGCGTCGCCGAGCGCCGTCCCCGCAGCCACGCCGTTCGCCAAGATCCAGCATTTCGTGGTGCTGATGCAGGAGAACCGCTCCTTCGACCACTACTTCGGGCACCTCGCGCAGTACGACCCGACGCTCGGCGTCGAGGCCGAGCCGAACACCGGCAACGTCGACCCCGACGGTCACCTGATCCGGCCGTTCCACCAGACGCACTACTGCGAGCCGGCCGACCTCGATCACTCCTGGACCGGCACGCACCACGAGTGGAACAACGGCGCGATGAGTGGCTTCGCCAAGCAGAACGCTGTGGCGAAGGATCCGACCGGCAGCCGCACGATGGGGTACTACACGTCCGCCGACCTCCCCTACTACTACGACCTCTACGACCACTACGCGATCAGCGACACGTACTTCTCGTCGGTACTCGACCAGACGTTCCCGAATCGCTTCTACCTGCTGACTGGTACCTCGTTCGGCCACATCCGCAACGACTTCCCGACGCCGCCGGACGCGAACCCGCTCACCGATTACGCGCAGCCGACGATCTTCAACCGCCTGGACGCCGCGCACGTCTCGTGGAAGGTCTACTTCGCGGAGGTCCCCGTCGCGTTCCTGTTCGGCTACGTGCGGCAGCACACGCTCGGGCACGTGTTCCCGATCTCGCAGTACTTCATCGACGCGGCCGCCGGCTTGTTGCCGCAAGTGGCGTTCGTCGATCCGATCTTCCTCGGCCCGGTCAACGTGGAGAACGACGAGCACCCGCCATCCAACGTGCAGATGGGCCAGCGATTCGCGTCGCAAGTGATCAATCAGCTGACGAAGAGCCCAAACTGGTCGTCGTCCGCGTTGATCCTCACGTACGACGAGCACGGCGGGTACTACGACCACCTGCCGCCGCCGGCGGCTCCGCTCCCCGACGCGATCCCGCCGATGCTCCAACCTGGAGACGCACCCGGCGCGTTCGATCATCTCGGGATACGAGTGCCGGTCGCCGTCGTTTCGCCGTGGTCGCGCAAGCACTACGTTTCGAGCGCGCTCCCGCTGCTGTCGGGCGGCGCCGATCCGCAGTACGCGCACCCGGAGAAGATCTATTCGCACACCTCGATCTTGCGGACGATCGAGGAGCGCTTCGGGCTCGCACCGCTGACCGCTCGCGACGCTGCTTCGAACGATCTCAGCGACTTCTTCGACTTCACCACCCCGCATTTCGCTGTGGCGCCCAAGCTGAAGTCGGCCAACGTCAACACGTTCCAGGTCCTTTACTGCGAGTTGCACCGCGAGCACATACCGACCGGTCTCTAGACAAAACAGGCAAAGGCTTCCTTCAGCGCTCCGGCCTCACCGGCCGGGGCGCAGGGATTGGCGGCGCTCGCGCGAATCCAGGATTAAGAGATCGAGGACCACCTTCGGGAGGACCGATGCGCCGTCCACGCTCCATCGCAATCGCCGTCGCCGCCTTGTCGCTGGCGGCCTCAGGCCTCGCGTTCGGATCGCGGACGCCGCGCGTGCTGCGCGTCGGGACGTTCAAGGGCATCCGAGGCACCTATAGCACCGTCCAGGCTGCGGTGAACGCCGCCGCGCCGGGCGACTGGATCCTCGTCGGGCCCGGCGACTACAAGGAGGTCGGCGCCGGCAACAAGGAGTCCGCCGGCGTCCTGATCGCCAAACGGCGCATCCATCTGCGTGGCATGAACCGCAGAGCCGTCGTCATCGACGGAACGAAACCGGGCTCGCCGGTGTGCTCACGCCGGAAGTCGGATCAGATCTTCACCGAGCACGGACGCAACGGCGTCGTCGCGCTCGAAGTCGACGGCGTGTCGATCGAGAACCTCACCGTCTGCAACTACCTCACCGGCAACTCCGGCGGCGAGGGCAACGAGATCTGGTGGAACGGCGGTGACGGTTCCGGCAAGATCGGCATGGGTTCGTTCCTCGGCCGGTACATCACCGCGACGTCGACGTACGCGAACGGCTTCGACAACCCGCGAGGTGAGTACGGGATCTTCACGTCGAACGCGCGCGGGCCCGGTGTCATCGACCGCGCCTACGCGTCGAACATGGGCGACGCGGCGTTCTACATCGGCGCGTGCCCGGACTGTCACCAGCTGCTGATCCACAGCCTCGGCGAGCACAGCTCGCTCGGGTTCTCCGGCACGAACGCCGGCGGTCACCTGAAGATCGCGTACAACGTCTTCCGCGACAACAAGACCGGCGCGGCTCCCGACTCGCAGAACAACGACGACGCACCGAGCCCACTGTCGGGCAAGTGCCCCAACCCCGCCGAGGTCGACCAGCTCTCGGGAACGAACTCCTGCACCGTGTGGTTCAACAACCTGTTCGTCGACAACAACAACCCCAACGTGCCGGGCAGCGGCGTGAACGGGCTCGCCGGCGGTGCGCCGGTCGGTACCGGTCTCGTCCTCGCCGGGAACGAGTACGTGACGGTTCTCGGCAACAGGTTCCAGAACAACAAGTCGTGGGGGTTGCTCATCGCTGATCTCCCCGATCAAGAAGACCCGCCGTCCGAACTCGGCCAGAACTGCCAGGGCGGCATCCCCGTGCTCCCATCGGGCACGCCGGCCGGCTCGGCGATCTGCTACTTCCAGTCCTTCGGGAACGACACGCGGGACAACGTGTTCACGGACAACGGCGGCTACGGCAACCCGACGAACGGCGACATCGGGATGGCGACGGCGCTGCACAATCCGGGGAACTGCTTCCACGGGAACTACGACACCAAGAGCGCGGTAACGGCCGACCCGTCGATCGTCCTGCTCCAGTCGCCGCTATACACGTGCAGCACGCCGAACGGCGGCGACATGGGTCTGCTCGCGGCCGAAGCGCTGTGCTCGACGCAGTTGATCGCGCCTTGCCCGACGCTACCGGGCGCGACCTATCCGCGTCCGGACGTCTCCAAGCTCGTCCTGCCGCTGCCCACGCCGCGCGAGGTTCCCGTGATGCCGTATCCGTGCGCCGGTGTCCCGACGAACCCGTGGTGTCCCTGATCGGCGTCGATCGTCGTTCGAGCGGGCCGTCCGTGCGGGCGGCCCGCTTGCTTGTGCGCCACGGTGATAAACAACACGCACTCAAGGAGGACGCATGGACGCACCCCGCCGCCGGAAAGGACCCGTCGTCACCCGGACCGACTCGGGGCGGACCGAAGACCTCGACCTGCTGCAGCGCAAGGAGCTGATCTCCGGAACCGAGGCGTGGCGATCGCTGCGGATCATGGCGGAGTTCGTCGAAGGCTTCGACGCGTTGCGCGACATCCCGCCGGCGATCAGCGTGTTCGGCTCGGCGCGCATCGACGCCGACGATCCGATGTACGCAGCGGCGCGCGCACTCGGCGAGGCGGCGGCCCGCGCGGGTCTCGCCGTCATCACCGGCGGCGGGCCCGGCGTGATGGAAGCCGCGAACCGCGGCTGCCACGAGGCCGGCGGCGTGTCGATCGGCTGCAACATCGAGCTGCCGTTCGAGCAGAAGCTGAACGCGTACGTCGACCTCGGGATCGACTTCCGCTACTTCTTCGTCCGCAAGACGATGTTCGTGAAGTACGCGGAAGGATTCGTCGTCTTCCCCGGCGGCTTCGGCACGCTCGACGAGCTCTTCGAATCGCTGACACTCATCCAGACCGGCAAGGTCGTGCACTTCCCCGTCGTGCTGTATGGCTCCGCGTACTGGTCCGGCCTGACGGCCTGGCTGCACGACCGCGTGCTCGCGGAAGCCAAGGTAAGCGACAAAGACCTCGAGATCTTCCGGGTGCTCGACGACCCCGCCGCGACGATCGACTACATCCAGGAAGTGCTCCGCAAACGCGAGCCGACGGCACCGGCCGAGCTCCCGCACGTGCATCCGTCGAAGTCGGACGCGCAGTGATCTGGCATCGCACGCTGACCGACGGCGGACAGCAGCCGGCGGAGGTCGCGCAGATCCTCGCGGCGTTCCTGTCGGAGGCGCGCAAAAGCATCGACATCGCGATCTACGACTTCTCCCTGTCGGGGACGATCGAGGCGCCGATCCACGAGGCGGTCACCGCGGCCCGCTCGCGTGGCGTCACGGTGCGCATCGTATACAACATCGATCGCTCCGACCGCGTTCCGGTCCCGCCGCCGGCGCGCACCGATCCCGAGCAGCTGGCGGCTCTCGGCGTCCCGGTCAAAGGGATCCTTGGGGTCCCGCACCTGATGCACCACAAGTACGCGGTCGCGGACGGCGTTTCGGTATTCACCGGCTCGGCGAATTGGACCGACGACTCCTGGAGCCGTGAAGAGAACGTCCTCATCACGCTTCGCTCGGACGAGGTCGCCGCCTCGTTCACGAAGGACTTCGACGAGTTGTGGGCCACCGGCGCCGTCGACGGGACCGGCGACTTCGACGCGCCGGAGGCATCGGTCGACGGCGCCCGCGTGCGGGTGTGGTTCTCGCCGGGCAAGGGCTCGAACATCGCGCACCGCATCGCTCACGCGATCGGCCGCGCGAAGCGACGAGTTCGCGTGGCCTCGCCGGTGATCACATCGGGGCCGATCCTGGGCACGCTCGCCGAGGTCGCGGCGGCCGGTCGCGTCGACCTATCCGGCGTGTACGACGCGACGCAGATGCGCGAGGTGAACCAGCAATGGCGCGCGCAGCCGACGGGGTCGTGGAAGATCCCCGCGTTCGCGTCGCTGATCGAGCGCGTTCCGTTCTCGGGGAAACGATCGACGCCCTACGCGCCCGGCGCGGTGCACGACTACATGCACGCCAAGATCACCGTCGCCGACGACGTGACCTTCGTGGGCAGCTACAACCTGTCGCACGCCGGCGAGATGAATGCGGAAACCGTGCTCGAGATCGCCGATCCCGGATTCGCGCAGGAGATGGCGCGGTTCGTCGACGCCGTGCGCCTGCGATACGCGACGCCCGAGCCGCACGTGCCGGCCCGGGCGTCAACGAGGAAGAGCTAGACGGTGCGGAGCGAGATGTTGAACCCGTTCGCCGCCGCGTCGGCGAGTAGCGCGTAGAGCGCCGCGCCGCCTTCGCCGACGTTCACGTTCGGAGTCGAGACCGTCACGCCGACCGTGTCGACGATCCCGATCGCCTTGTTGCCATCCGTCACATCGGCAACCGGGCCGCCGGAGTCACCCGGCGTGACCGGGCCGAGGACGTACTGCTCGCCACCGCTGAAGAAGTTGAAGATGCCGACGCGCTGCTGCTGCGTCACGGTGAGGAAGTCGAATCCGACGCCATGCCCCGAGAACTGGATGATGTCACCCAGGCCCGCGGTGCTCGGCGTTGAAACGCCGGTCGGGATGCCGGGATGACCGGCCATCGACGGGTCGACCTGCGACAGCACGCCCGCGTCCAGCTTGATCAAGCAGTAGTCCAGGGTGGATCCGATGAACGAAACCTGCCCGATACGCTCGATCGGCGTTCCCAGACTTCCGGTCGCGAGATCGACCTCTTGCCCGACGCCCGTCGTGCAGTGTCCGGCCGCGCCGACGTACACGGAACCATCGGGACTGTCGTACACCCAGTTCATGGTGCAGAAGGAATTGCCGAACTCCAACGAGGAACCCGGCTGGATCACCGGCGCTGCCACCGCCGGTACTGCGGCGCCGATGCCGAGCATCGCGGCCATGACGATCCCGGTGATCGCGACCGCGGAGGCCGCGCGATGTCTACGCATATGCTCCCCCTGATTCGGGCATCTGTGGACGGTTGAAGGCGTCCCCATGAGATATCCGAACCAAACCTAGACAAGCCGTGAATCTTCGCTCGCTTCGCTCGAAACCGGAGTGGCCTGGCGTTTCGCGCGATTTGAACGAGGCTCAGCCGCAGGCGTTCAGGAGGACGAGCTGTCCGGCGGAGTTCGAGTTCGAATTGTGGATCTGCGCGGAGGGACCGCCTCCGATCACGACTCCACACGACCCGATGTAGACCGCGGGGATCGGATACGGATCCTTGCGCGGGATGCCGACGAGCCCGAGCACGCCCGGCGATCCTTCCGGATCCGGGTCCTCGAAGATCTGGAAGCCGGGCTCGACGTACGTGGTACCGACCTGCTGGTACCAGTCGCCCAGATCCCAGCCTGGGTGGGCCGGCGACTGGCAGTCGGCGACGCTGTCGCTCGGTCCGGCGCAGTCGTACGGATCCCACTCGACGCCTTCGTAATTGAACACGTCACGATGCGTCGTCGTGTCGCCGCCCTGGAACGCGACGCGACGCGCGGTCGTGAACGACACGCACAGGCCGTCGGCGCACGCACCGAGACCAGCGCTCACGACCGGGACCGGGTTCGCGAGGAACGCCTTCAGCGAGGAGATCGACGCGAGCCACGTCTTCGCCGACGCGGGGTTGATGTTGAGCTCGATGCCACCGCCGTCGCTCGGTCCCTTGTTCACCTTGTCGGACGAGTCGTGCTCGCCGAATCCGCCGGGGTCGAGCTGATCGTCGGCGCCGAAGTAGAACCGCAGACCCGTGAACGGCTTGGCCGGCGTGCCGGGCACGTTTACGACGGTGTGCTTGTGGGTGGTCATGTCGAACGCGTGCCGGTTCTGCACGCCCTTGCCCGTGTCGATCCACACGTCGACGATGTGCGGGCGCGTGTGATCGGGAACCTGGCGAACGCCGATGCCGAAATACTCGTGACCGGAGTAATCCGAGACCGACACCCACAGGCTGTGGCAGGTGGGGTTCGCGTATGTCGGGCGGTCGGAGTTGTTGTCGGCCCCAGTGCAGTGCTGCCGGGAGTAGTCGTAGTGGCCGTCGCTGACGGCGAAGACGGCTTGGGACGCCGCGACGACGACGAGCCCCACCAGTGCGACGACGATACGTTTCATGAACCCCTCCCGCTGTGCCGGCTCCGAGCCTGGTCCGGGTGACGGCCGTGTCAGACGGATTCGGCGCAGCGGCTCAGGACTCCTTCCCGGCCAGCATCCGGTCGAGGTTCCGCATGGCCCGGCGGAAGACCGAGCCCATCCCGTTGCCCGCAACCGGGAGAACCGCGATGAACAGCGCGCGGGGTTCGATCGCGAAACGCCAGCGTACGAGGCTGCCGGGCCCGGCCGGCTCGATGACCCACTCCTCCACCAAGGCGTGCGCCATCGGGAAGGTCGTCTCGTCCACCCGGTATACCCACCTGCGCGGCGTGTCCCAGGCGAGGATGCTTTCCCGGTACAGGCTCGGGCCCTGGCGGATGAAGCGCCGCGAGCCGACGCCGTGCGGTCCTTCGCCTTCGTACGCGCCCGATGTCATCCCCGGGAACCAGGTCCACGCGCCGGGGTCGCCGCTGATCGCGTCGAAGACCGCGCTCGGCGACGCCGCGAGCTTTGCCTCGAACGTCCATCGCCGTGGCGCCGTGTCGAGGAATGACAGATCGACCGGACGAAGGGTGAACCGCGGCGTCTTCACGCGTCGCGCGCCGAGTCTTTCAGCACGCCGATCGAATGCACTGCCGCGAGGTTGTCCCCGAGGTACGCGGGCGCCTCCGCCGTGTCGACGAACCAGCCCGTGGGGCACATCGTCAGGATCTCGACGAACGAGAACCCGCGCCCAGCGACCTGCGCTTCGAACGCGGCCGTGATCATCTGCTTGGTGATCGCGACGTTGTGCGCAGTGTTCACCGCGCCGCGCGCGACGTAGGCCGCGCCGTCGAGTTGTGCGATGAGATTCGCGAGGAGGATCGGGTGTCCGTGGTCGGCGGCGTTGCGCCCCTCGAGTGAATTCTTCGTCCGTTGCCCGATCACCGTCGTCGCCGTCATGTGTCCGCCGGTCTCGCCGAAGACCCCGTTGTTGAGCATCAAGCAGGTGATGTTCTCGCCGCGCGCGGCGGCGTGGATCACTTCCTGCAGTCCTTCGTTCACCATGTCGCCGTCGCCTTGCACGGTGAACACGAACGTTTCCGGCTTCGCTCGCTTGACACCGGTGCCGAGCGACGGTGCGCGCCCGTGCAGCGCTTGGAGTACCTCGACGTCGAGGTTGTTCGAGAACGCCGTGTAGCAGCCGATCCCGAACACGCCGATCGTGCGCCGGGTGAGGCCGAGCTCCTCGATCGCCTCCACGGCGGCGCGCATCGCGACGGGCTCGCCGCATCCGGGACACAAGTGGTGCGTGCCGACCTCGATCAGCGAAGGCGTGAAGTCGCGCACGAGCGTCGCGGGCTGCGACGGCGGGGCGCCGGACGGGACGATGCGCGGCTCGCTCATGATGCCTCCAGAACGCGCTCCAGGCGCTCGCGTATCACGCCGACGTCGAGATCCGGTGCGATCCCGAACCCGGACGCATCCAGCGACAAGCGGCCCACGAAATGGACCGGCGCACGCCCGAGCACCGCGAGTCGTACGTCGTCGATCATCTGCCCTTGGTTGTTCTCATACACGGCGACCGTCCTCGCGTTGGCCGCCGCGCCGGCGATCACCTCCGACGGGAACGGGAACAGCGTGATGGGCCGTATGTAGCCGACCTTATGCCCGTCCTTGCGCATCGCACGTACCGCGGCGCGCACGTACTTCGCCGGGGTGCCGAACGCGACGGCGACGAGCTCGGCGTCGTCGATGGAATCGGTCTCGGCGAGCG
>Ga0075435_100003502_pt1 | contig 10654 bp, 11 predicted proteins | sample RhiMethybrSRZTD4_FD_75302 | JGI IMG/M metagenome (GOLD analysis project Ga0075435, IMG submission 75302) | Populus rhizosphere microbial communities from Tennessee, USA - Rhizosphere MetaG P. TD hybrid SRZTD4 | ecosystem: Host-associated > Plants > Roots > Rhizosphere > Soil | place: USA... | reverse complement strand
GAAGGAGACGCTCTCGCCCATCAACGCGGCCAATCTGCGCAAGGCGCACGAGAAGCTCGAGTCGGGAACCATGATCGGCAAGCTGGTTCTAAGGGGTTGGTCCTGAAGGTTGAATAAGGCCTCCCACGGCCCCATTTGAAGTGGGACAATAGGCGCCAGTAGCAGCACACGGATTCCGGGGGCGACCTGGTTTCGACGTGGACACTGAAGCAGCGCAGGGCATGCCGAGGCCCAGTTACCTCGTAAATCCATCTGGAAACACTACAAACGCCAACGACGAGCGTTTCGCTCTAGCCGCCTAATACCGGCTAGACGCTGCACTGGTCTGCTGATGGGCCAGGCCCCGCAAGGGGTGCAGCGTCATTCACATCAGCCTCTCCTCCGGGTGTGGCCGCTTCGCCCGGGGGATCCGTCGAAGCGGCTAGCCGCGAGTCAGCCTGCCAGTGGGCGGGCTCAAGGCGAAGCTCAAACCACTAGGCTAAGCATGTAGGCCTGACTGTAGATGGTTTACGGACGCGGGTTCGATTCCCGCCGCCTCCACCAATACCCCCACAGGCGCCGCTCATCGATGGGGATCTGGTTTACCGCTGATCCAACGCCGAGCGCTTCGCGGTCTATGGCCCTGGTCGCGCTCGCGTGCGGCATGGAAAGCATCGTCGATGGATATCGGGTCGCTTGCCGGAAAGGTCAGCTCCACGGCGGCGTCCAGAATGGCTTCCGAGGAAGAAGTGCGCGCCTGGCGCGTCGTGCGGCGTTTCATTGCGGCTCGCCTGCCGCTTCGGGCTGGTATGGAACGCCGACGATCCGGTAGCGTTGCTTCTCGCCACCGGGCAGCTCCCAGTCGATCGACTGCCCGACGCGCAGCCCGAGCAGCGCCGTTCCTACGGGAACGAGGATGGAGATCCTCCCCGCGTCGATGTCCGCCATGCCGGGATAGACCAGCGTGATCTCGCGGCGAACTCCAGTCGTCTCGTTCTCAAAGACTACCCGCGAATTCATCGGCAATTCGCCTTCCAGCCGATCAAAGCGCTTCCCAGGGTACGACTCGATCAGCTGCAGAAGGCGGTCCATATCGTCGTGCGTCAGGTAGATCTGCGGCGCTTCGGCCATGGGAGACTCCGTCTCTGGATTCGATCGACGCCAGCGCATCGCTCCGACCGCTCCTGCCCCGACGATGCCTACCTTCACGAGCTGTCCGAGCACACCAATATAGCCCGCGGAAAGAGCCAGAGCCAGCAATAGCACGTTCTCGAGCACAGCAGGTGCGTGAGCGAATCCGGACCTACGCCGGTGCGAGCGTCAACGACGACAGCGACGCGTTATAGCGGCATAAACTAGCGGAACGGTCCTTGCCCGCCACGAACGCATGCTCGTAACGCCGTCACGCATAGTCGCGGCCACCGATTTTTCCGACGACGCCGCAAATGCCGTGCGACGCGCCGCGATGCTCGCGCGGCGGCACGGCACCGAGCTCGAGCTGCTGCACGTCATAAGCCGATCGTCGCTCGATGCCGTGCGCGAATGGGTGCGCGAGCCGGCGGACTGCGCCGACCGGCTGGTCGAGGACACCCGGCGCATCCTGGAGGAAGCAGCCCCCTCGACGGGCACGCCGACCTCGGCGCGCCTCGTACTCGGCGAAGTGCTTGAGGAAATCTCCTCGAGCTGCGCGCCCGGCCGCATACTCGTCGCCGGCGCTCGCGGGCTCAATCCCCTCCGCGACGCGATCATCGGCACGACCGCCGAGCGGCTCGTCGGCCGATGCGAATGCCCCATCCTGGTCGTCCGCAAATCGCCGCAGGAGGACTATCGGAAGGTGCTGGTCGCGGTCGATCTGCTGCCGGGTTCGGAGAACGCGCTCGCGGCTGCTCTCGCCATCGCCCCCGGCGTGCCGATGGCGGCCGTGCATGCGTTCGACGTGCCATTCGAAGGGGCGTTACAGCGCGCAGGCGTCGCCCTGCGAGAGATCGATCGGTATCGCGCCGCCGCTTTTGGCAAGGCGCTCGAGGCGGTGCGCAGCCTGAGCGGCGCCGCCGCCGGCGACCCCAACCTTTTCCTTCCGATCGTCGACCGCGGGCATGCCGCGCGACTCATTCTGAAGCACGAGCACGATCTGGGCGCCGAACTCGTAGTCATCGGCAAGCGCAGCCGGTCCACGGCCGAGGCGCTGATCCTCGGCAGCACCACGCGGCATGTGCTCGCCGATGCAGGCTGCGACGTGCTGGTCGTCCCGCTCGCGCCTCAGGCGGCTTAGGAGGGTCGTAAAGGCCGCGCACGCACACGAGCCTTGCGCGCGCGGGAGCGGCTAGCTATTCCGCACCGCCCGGATCGCGCCGCAGCGCCGCACGCCCAAGCAGGGTGTATGTCACCGGCGTGTTGACGAGCATGAGCCCGCCGATGAGGATCTCGCGCAGCGCACCGAAGTAAAGCATCGAGCCGGCGAGGACGAGCGCCGTGCCGAGGGTGGTGCCCATGGTCGGGGGATGCACGCGCTCGAAGAAGGTGCCGAGGCGCACCAGGCCTAGGGAGCCGACGAAGGCGAAGAGCGCCCCCGCGAGCGCCAGCAGCGCCGCCGCCGTACTCACTCGATCACCTCGCCGCGCAGCAGGAACTTGGCCGCTGCTGCGGTCGACGCGAAGCCGAGAGCGCCGATCACCAGGGCGGCCTCGAAGAAGTCGCGCGTCCCGGCCGCCATGCCGAAGCACAGGATCAGGAGCATGGCGTTCACATAAAGCGTATCGATGGCAAGCACGCGGTCCTGCGCGCGCGGCCCACGCAACAGGCGGTAAAGGGCGAAGACCATGGCGGCTGCGAGCAGGACCTGCGCCGCGCCGAGCGCGGCCGAGAAAATGCTCATTCGAAGATCTCCATGAGAAGACGTTCGTAGCGTTCCTTGAAAAGGCGGATCCAAGTGGCCTCGTCCACGAGGTCGAGCACGTGAATGGTGACCATGTTCTGTGCGCTGTCGTAGCGCACCCAGCTCGTGCCGGGCGTCGCGGTGATGATGCATGCGACCGCCGCGAGCCCGGCGGGATGGCGCAGTTCGAGCGGTAGCGACAGAAACCCCGCCCTGCGCTGCGAGGCCCCGAGCCCGAGAACGATGCGCGCTACGGCGAGGTTGGATTGGACGATGTCCGCGACCACCAGCGCCGCGAGCCGGATAACGGCGGCGGGGCGGCCGGCCGCGCGCGTTACTGTTTCAAGTCTTCTGTAGACGAGAGTCCCGGCCAGCGCGAGGACGGCGCCGAGCAGCACGTGCGCGGGCGAAACCGATTCGTTGAGCACGAGCCAGAGGGCGAGAAGAGCGAAGAAGAGCTTCATCGCGGAGGCAGGACGCTTTCGATGTAGGTTTGCGGCGCGTGCAGCGCGTCGGCCGCGGCGCGGAGATAGCGCATCGCCGGCCCGGCCGCCACGGTGAGCGCGAAGCACAGTGCAAGCAGCATCGCGACCGGCGCCATCTCGATCACGCGCACTCGCGGCACCGTGGGCTCTTCCACGGCCCAAAAGATGCGCACGCCCGCGCGTCCCAGTGCGATCACCGAGGCGAGTCCGGAAAGTGTCAGAAGGGCGAGGAGCGCCCAGGCCCGGCCGGTGATCGGATCGGGAGCAAGCACGCCGGCGAGGAGCGCGAACTTCGCCACGAATCCCGGGAGCGGCGGAAGGCCCGCCACAAGCAAGGCGCAGCACGCAAAGCTCAGACCGAGGAGCGCCATCGCCGCGGGAATTACGGTTCCCGGCTTCTCGCCCGGCTCGGCCTCCTCGTCGGCGAGGTCGAACGCTTCCGCCGTGACCGCCAGCACGTCGGCGCCGAGAGCGCGCGAGCGCTGCACCAACTCGGCGAGCAGGAAGAAGGCAGCGATGCCGAGCGTCGAGGCCACGATGTAGAAGAGCGCCGCTCCCGTCACCGCGCCATCGGCGCGGCTCAGGGTGGCGAGCAGCGTTCCGGACGATACCAGCAGGCTGTACCCTCCGAGCCGCCCGAGGTCCTGTGACGCGAGCATGCCGATAACGCCGAAGACGAGCGTCGCCACACCGCCGTAGAACAGGAGATCGGCGCCGATGGTACCGCCGAAGAGGAGCAGCCACAGGCGCAGCACCGCATACACGCCGACCTTGCTGAGGATCGAAAAGAGCGCGGCTGCAGGCGCGCTCGCCGCGGCGTAGGCTGAAGGCAGCCAGAAGCCCAGCGGCCACATACCGGCCTTGACCAGGAACGCGACCGCGAGCACCCCGGCGCCGGCTTGCGCGAGCACGCGGTCGCCTGCGGGGATCTCGGCAAGGCGAGCAGAGAGCTGCGCCATGTTGAGCGTTCCGGCGACGCCGTAAATCAGCGCGATGCCGATCAGGAAGAGGAGCGACGCGCCCAGATTCATCACGATGTAGTGCAGGCTCCAGCGCACGCGCGCCGTTCCGGAGCCGTGGAGCGCGAGCCCGTACGAGGCCGCGAGCAGCAGCTCGAAGAACACGAACAGGTTGAAGAGATCGCCCGTGAGGAAGGCCCCGTTCAGGCCCATGAGCAAGAACTGCACGAGCGAATGAAACCGCGGTCCCGCGCGGTGCCAGCGCGCGAGCGAGAAGACAATCGCGGCGATCCCGAGCACCGCGACGAGTAATACCATGGTGGCCGCGAGCCGGTCGGCCACCAGCACGATGCCGAAAGGCGCCGGCCAGCTCCCGACCGCGTATACCGGCGGCAACGGCGCGTCGGCTAGGCGCGCGAGCGCGATCGAAACCGCGAGCAGCGCGACGCCCGCCACGAGGCTGACCGCGGCCTTGAGCGTGCTCCGGCGTTCGTCGAGAAGCAGCATCAGCGCGCCAGCGGCGAGCGGCAGGACAATGGGCAGCACCACGAGGTGATTGCCCGGGCTCATGCGTCCTCCTCGCCGTCGACGTGGTCGGTACGGGTGAGGCCGCGCGCGGCGAGCACCACCACGAGCAGCAGCGCCGTGGTGGCGAAGCTGATCACGATGGCGGTGAGCACCAGCGCCTGTGGCAGCGGATCGGCGAAGCGTGCGAAATCCGCCGCCGCGCCCTGGCCGACGATGGGCGGCACACCGTCGCGCACCCAGCCCATGACGAAGATGAACACGTTTACGCCGTAGGAAAGGAGCGACAAGCCGAGCATCACCTGGAAGGTGCGGGGCCGCAGCAGCAGCCAGACGCCGGAGCCCGTGAGCACGCCGATGAGAATCGCGACGATCAGTTCCATGGATGGCGCACCGACTGGTGCGCGAGCGCGATGAGAATGAGTCCCGTAGCTCCAACCACGAGCGAGAACACACCCAGATCGAAAAAGAACGCGCTCGGAAGATGCAGCTCGCCGAGCAACGGCAACGCGAAATGTGCGGTGTGCGACGTGAGGAAGGGATGCGCGAAGGCCCAGGAGCCCGCGCCCGTGGCGCCGGCGAGCAAAAGGCCGGCACCCATCCAGCTCGCAGGGCGAATGACGAGGCGGGCCTCGGCCCAGCGCGTGCCGCCAGCCATGTATTGCAGGATCACCGCGATCGCGAGCGTCACGCCGGCCGCGAAGCCGCCGCCGGGGAGATTGTGCCCGCGCAGCAGCAAATAGCCGGCGAGCATGCCGATCAGCGGAAACATGAGCCGCACGATCAGCGCCGGTACGAGCAGGTCGTCCGCCGCGTCGAACCGTGCGGGCGTGTCCAGGCTCTCGCGCGCGGGCCGGAAGCGGCGCAGGAGCGCGTACACCGCGATGCCGACCACCGCGAGCACGCTGATCTCGCCGAGCGTGTCGAAGCCGCGGAAGTCGACGATGATCACGTTGACCACGTTGGTGCCGCCGCCGAGCGGCCACGCGTTCTCCACGAAGTAGCGCGAGACGGTGTTATCGGGAAGCGGCCGCGTCATGACGGCGTAAGCGAGCGCGGCAGCGCCGCCTCCGCAGCCGACTGCGAGCGCGAGGTCGCGCAAGCGTCGCGGCAGCGCGGCGAGCGCTCCGGCCCGCGTCCAGGCGAACGGCGTGCGCTTCGGCAGCCAGCGCAGTCCGAGAAGCAGGAGCACGGTAGTGACGATCTCGACAAGGAGTTGCGTGAGCGCGAGGTCGGGCGCCGACATGCGCACGAAAGTCATGCACACGACAAGGCCCGCGCCGCCGGTCAGCATGAGCGCCGCGAAACGATGGAATTTGGCCTGCCACGCCGCCCCGAGGGCGCAAGCTGCGCCGAGAGCGGAAACCAGGGCGAGCGGGGCATCGATTGGCGTTGGCGCGAGCGGCCCCCATTCGAGGCCGCGCAGCCAGACCGGCCACAGTGCCGCAACGAGCGCAGCAATGACCAGCCAGCGCAGCTGGGTCTGAAGGCGCTGCGTGCCGAGCAGCCGCTCGAGAGCACGAGCCCAGCGGCGGACAGCCGCGAGCGCTCGATCGAACGCCTCCCGCGCGTCCAGGGGCGGGAGAAATTCTGTGCCCTCGCCGCGCGCCACATACCGGTGCAGCATCACGTACAAAACTGCGCCGCCGCCCAGCGCGACAAGACTCATCAAGAACGGCGTGCTGAAGCCGTGCCAGAGGGCCAGGCTGTAGGCGGGCGCCTGGACACCCAGGAGGGCGCGCACGCCGATATCGAGAAACGGCCCGATGACGAGCGCGGGGAACATGCCGACGGCGAGGCAGGCCAGCACCAGGAACTCGATCGGGAAACGCATCCAGCGCGGCGGCTCGTGCGGCGTTCGCGGCAGCCCGGTGGGTGCGGGGCCGAAGAACACCCCGTGAATAAACCGCACCGAGTAGGCCACGCTGAACATGCCCCAGAGCGTCGCGATGTAGGGCAGCGCGCGGTTCAGCGCGCGCGACGGGCCCTCGACCCCGAGTGCCTCTGCAAAGAACATCTCCTTGGAGAGGAAGCCGTTCAGCAGCGGCACGCCTGCCATGGCGGCCGCGGCAACCATCGCAAGAGTCGCGGTAATGGGCATGAACCGGTACAGACCGCTTAGCCGCCGGATATCGCGTGTTCCGGTTTCGTGATCGATGATGCCCGCGGCCATGAAGAGCGAGGCCTTGAACGTCGCGTGATTCAGCGTATGGAACACGGCGGCCACTGCCGCGAGGGGGGTGTTCAGGCCCAGCAGCACCGTGATCAAGCCGAGATGGCTGACCGTCGAGTAGGCGAGCACGCCCTTCAGGTCATTCTGGAACATGGCGACATAGGCGCCGAGCACGAGCGTAATGAGCCCGGCGACTCCGACCGTCCACATCCACGCGTCGGTGCCGGCCAGTACTGGCCACAGGCGCGCCATCAGGAACACGCCGAGCTTAACCATCGCTGCCGAGTGAAGGTACGCGGAAACCGGCGTGGGCGCGGCCATGGCATGCGGCAGCCAGAAGTGAAACGGAAACTGCGCGCTTTTCGTCAGAGTCCCGGCGAGGACCAGGAGCAGCGCCGGCAGGTACAGCGCATCGGAGCGAATCGCATCGCCCGCACGCAGCACAACGTCAAGCTCGTAGCTTCCCGCAATGCGCCCGAGGAGCAGCACGCCGGCGAACAGGCACAGCCCGCCCGCCGACGTGACGACGAGCGCCATGCGCGCGCCTTCACGCGCGGCGGCGTTGCCGTGCCAGTAGCCGATGAGCAAGAACGAGAAGAAGCTCGTGAGCTCCCAGAAGAACACGAGCTGGACCAAGTTGCCCGACAGCACGACGCCGAGCATCGAGCCCATGAAGGCGAGGAAAAACGAAAAAAAGCGCGGCACCGGATCCGCGGGCGACATGTAGTAGCGCGCATAGAGCACGACCAGGAAGCCGATTCCGGTGACGAGGATGGCGAAGAGCCAGGCAAACCCGTCCAGACGCAGCATGAAGTTCACGCCGAGCGCGGGCAGCCAGTCGAGGTCGAAGCGCAGCACCTGGCCGTGCGACATGTACGGATAGGCCGCCCACACCAGCGCATGGGCGGCGAGCGCCGCCGCGCCCGCGAGCCAGGCTTCCGCGTTGCGCGCGTTCGCCGGGAAAAACGCGGCCGCGACGCTGGCTGCGAATGGCAACGCGAGTACGAGCAGCAGTAACACTTCGTTACGCATCGAGTGCGAAGGCTGGCTAGCCGATGCGGACAGCCAGCATCGAGATCGAACCGCCGTCGAATCCTTCGACGGGGAAGCTCACCGGGTCTGCGGGGCTGTACTGCGCGAGGACGTAAAGGAGCGGAAGGTAGTGATCCGGGGTCGGCGCGGCGAGCGTGGCATCGCGGCCAAGCGACGCGTACTCGATCAGCGGCTCGAAGTCTGCCGCGCTCAGCGCCTTGCGCGCCATCGACTCGAAGCGCAGGGCCCAGTCGTACGGCTCTGCGGCGCGATTGCGCCACGAGTAGGTGTGCAGGTTGTGGACCAGGTTGCCGCTGCCAGCGATGAGCACGCCGTCGTCGCGGAGCGGCGCAAGCCTGCGGGCAAGCTCGTAATGCCAACGCGCCGGCTTCGTTTCGTCGATGCTCAATTGCACGACCGGGACGTCGGCCATCGGATAGACATGCTTCAGCACCGACCACGTCCCGTGATCGAGCCCCCAGCTGCGGTCCATTCCGACCTCGACCGGCGCGAGGAGCTCCGCGACACGCGCTGCCAGCTCCGGAGCGCCGGACGCCGGGTACTGCACTTCATAGAGCGGACGCGGAAAGCCGCCGAAATCGTGGATCGTGCGCGGCTGCGCAACCGCAGTGACTGCCGTGGCCGGGAGGTACCAGTGCGCCGAAACACACAACACCGCGCGCGGGCGCGGAAGCTCGCTACCCAGGACTGCCCAGCTGCGTGTCCAGGCATTCTCCTGGATCGCGTTCATCGGGTTGCCATGCCCGAAGAAGAGCGCCGGGATCCTGGCGGAATGGGTGCTTGCAGGGCCGGCCATGGTCAATGATCTCTGGAGCTACCGGGGGACAGTTCATCCTGCGCCTCCGCGCGGGTGCAGGCAACATGAAAGTCGCTAGCGCCCACGTCGTACCTGCGCGCTAACCCGGTGTAGCGAGCTTCAGCCCGACGATGCCGGCAATGATGAGGGCAACGCTTATCAGCCGGGCGGCATTCGCGGGCTCGCCTAGCAGCACGATGCCGAGTGCGACCGTACCTGCAGCACCCACCCCCACCCAAACGCTGTACGCGGTGCCAACGGGGAGTGACTTCATGGCGACGCCTAAAAGCCAAAGGCTGATGACCATCGCTAGAACGGTCCCGACGGTAGGCCAGAGTCGGGTGAACCCCGCAGTGTATTTCAGCCCGATCGCCCAGCCCACCTCAAAGATTCCCGCAACGACAAGGATGATCCAAGCCACTGTCTTTCCTTTCGTGGATTGCTCGCCCTTGAGCGGGCGAACCTCGGCATTCTCCCTCACCACCGATCGAGCCCGCGGCACGTAGCTTGCGTGCGGCTTCGCCCACCGAAGAGGCGCTGAGACCAAGTCATGGCGACAGACGGCAGGAAATTCCGCATCGGCATCTCCGGGTCTTATGGCGGCATGAACCTGGGTGACGAGGCGATCCTGGAAGGAATCCTCGGTGAGCTGCGCGCCAGCACCTCCGCTGAGATCACGGTGTTTTCGAAGAATCCTGCCGACACGCTCGAGAGGCATCAGGTCGAGCGGGCTGTCAACTCGGGAACGCTGACTCGAAAGGAGATTACGCCGAGGATCCGCGAGTTGGATGTTCTAGTTCTGGGCGGCGGCGGCATTCTCTTCGATGGCGAGGCGCAAACGTACCTGCGCGAGGTCCTCATCGCGCACGACGTTGGCGTGCCGGTCGTTGTGTACGCTATCAGCGCCGGGCCGCTTTCAACGCAAGCCTCGCGTATAGCCGTGCGCGACGCGCTGAATGCCTCGCCATCGACGGTGATCACGGTTCGCGACCGGCTGGGCCTACGGTTGTTGGAGGACGTAGGTGTAACGCGGGAGGTTCAGCTGGCGGCCGACCCGGCATTTCTGCTCGAGCCGCAGGAGCTTCCGGTCGAAGCGCTGAAGGCCGAAGGGGTCCAACTCGAGGGCCATGTGGTCGGTTTCTCGGTCCGGGAGCCGGGTCCGGCAGCGCCGGACATCGAACCGGAGCAGTACTACGCGCTGCTCGCGAACGCCGCCGACTTCGTGGTCGAGCGCTTCGATGCGGAGGTCGTCTTCGTACCGATGGAAAAGTTCGACGTGCAGCACAGCCACGCCGTGGTCGCCCACATGCGCTTCCCGGAAAGGGCGGAAATCCTCAGGCGCCGCTATTCCTCCCGCCAGATCCTCGACCTGATGGGACGATTCGACTTCGCGGTCGGCATGCGGCTGCATTTCCTCATCTTCGCGGCGCTACGCGGTACGCCTTTCGCCGCCCTGCCCTATGCATCGAAGGTCAGCGGCCTGCTTGAGGACCTCGGCATGGACACGCCACCTCTTGGCAGCATCGGCATTGGGCAGCTGCTCGGCCGTATCGACCGCAAGTGGGACACGCGCGAGGCGATCCGGGCCAATATCGGCGAGCGGGTGCCGGCGTTGCGGCAGCGCGCGAAGCTCAGTAACGAAGCGCTCATGCGTCTGCTGCGGCAAAAATGAGCATCCGCAACCGGGACCCCTCGCACGTCCCGGTCCTCATCGTGCCGTAGGAATCGGTGCTACGGCTTCGATGCTTTCCGCCCAGTCGCCACTGCGCCCAGAACGCCGCGGGAGGGGTCCTTGACGATGCCGAAAGC
>Ga0075435_100003501_pt1 | contig 10656 bp, 10 predicted proteins | sample RhiMethybrSRZTD4_FD_75302 | JGI IMG/M metagenome (GOLD analysis project Ga0075435, IMG submission 75302) | Populus rhizosphere microbial communities from Tennessee, USA - Rhizosphere MetaG P. TD hybrid SRZTD4 | ecosystem: Host-associated > Plants > Roots > Rhizosphere > Soil | place: USA... | reverse complement strand
CCAGAACAGGCCCCAAGCGTCCGATCCTGACAGACATATTGCACCAAATCTTCCGAATCAGTAAGTATGCCACCCCTTGGACAACTAAATCAGTCAGCGTCGGCCGCGGTTTCGTGTCCTGCCGTCGGCCGGGCCGCCGGAACCGGCCAGCCGCACTACCCAACGGAGATCCTAGTCGCAGTATGTCTGTATCAGAACGCCGACGCGCCCCACACGAGCCACTCTGAGTCGTGATCGAACCATCCGGCGCAGGAGTTTGGCGGAGTGGGTCGTAAGTCCTTCGGGTCGGGGTCTTGAGCCCATAGGGAACCAGGGCGGGGGGCAGATTCTGGTGGCTGAAGGGGATGGTTGCCATGGCAATCGACACTCGCGAGCAGGCGCCGCGGGACAAGGCAGTGCAGCGACTCAAGAAACGGCGCGACTTTCACGCTCACCTTCTCGTATACGTGCTGGTCAACGGGTTCATCGTGCTGATCTGGGCGCTCACAGGCGCTGCTGGGTTCTTCTGGCCCTTGTTTTTCATCGCCGCGTGGGGCATCGGCCTGGTGATGAACGCCTGGGACGTCTACTGGCGGCGGGAGATCACCGAGCAAGACATCCAGCACGAGATGGAGCGTACGGACCGGCGCGGCTGACTTCTCCGAACGGCCAGTCGTTCATCGACGCCTTGCGCAGGCTGGAAGGCTAAGAACGCCGCGCAGTCCCCGCCGATCCTGGCGCGGACTGCGCACCGCATCAGTCTGTGCGCTGTTCTGACTTGGGCCGGGCGGGGATGATCCGCACGTAAGGCTCGTCGCCGTCGGCATCAAGGCTGGCGGCTGCCGGAGTGTCAGCGGCCGTGCTTGCTGCAGCCGGGCTTGCGGCAACCGGAGTGGCGGGAGCCGGTTGCTGCGGGACGTTCGGCGCGATCGGCGCCTCGTGCGCCGTGCTCGGGGGCAACGGCTGGGAGTGCCAGCGCGGCGGCTCGTCGAGGCTCCGCTGGCCATCGCCGGTGCGCTCGGTCTCCTCGGGAAGCCCCAGCCGCTTACGGTTGGCCCGGTCGACACCGCGCAGCACCACTTCGGCCATTGCCAGCTTGGCGTCCAGCGTCGCCCCCTTCACGGCGCCAAGATCCAAGGGCACCCGGTTGGCGAGGGCCTGGTCCCATGGGGATGCCACTACCGATACGCGCGTGCCCTCGAAGCTCTCACAAATTCGGGCGTACCACCGGGCCTGCTCGGGGTCGCTGTCGACGAACTTGTCCACGACAACCGTGGCTTCGTCCATGAGCTCGCTGAGATGCCTCATTTCCGGCTCGGTCAGCGGCCGGTCCTTTTCGCCTCGGTAGTTCCGGTACCGGCTGAACACCTGGCCGATGGACCAGTAGCCAAGCTGCGAGGCTTCGGTCACGAAGACGTACTTGTCGCCATGCAGGAGCGTGCCGACCTGAAGCTTTGCGAACAGTCCCGTGCCACCGTCGTTGATGACGATGTTGGACATGCACTGGAGAAATTCCAGAACCGTCAGGTACTCCTGCTCGCCGAAATCGACGCCGACGCACTCGTCGGCGGTGTCGCCGCGGATCACGGCCACCCCTTGCAGCCACGCGACCGAATCGCGCAGGTCAGCGTAGACCTTGATGCTGCTGTCTTCGCAGGCTTGATGAAAGCCCCGGATGGACAGCGGCCGCTGGTCCTTGGGCAGCGTCTCGACCGGCACCCCGCCGAGCCTGATGTAGCCGTGGGGCATGTCGTCGTTGCTGTCGGCCAGTATGACGCGATCGGCGGGCCGGGCGGCGGCGTAGATGGCCGCGAGCGTCACCGCCACGTCAGTCTTGCCGGTTCCCCCGAAACCAGAACCCAGCGTGATCACGCCCGACTTCAGCGACGGCGCGCGGATAGCGTCGATCGTCTGGCGCCGCCACTCCGCTGCTTCGTCCCGCTTGGCGCTCTCTCGCTTGCCGGGGGCGGCGACCAGCCCATGCTTGACCGCCCGCCGGGAGAAAGCACCCCGTATCCCCTTCTCTGCCGGGGCAACGGCACTGGGCGACCGCGGGGAAGGCGTGGCCCAGGCGGCCGCGTCGCTCCCCGGGAATCCGTTCCACCACTCCCCCAGCTCGTCTGGGTACCGGGACATCGCATTCCCCCATCCGGGTGCCGGTCAAGGACAACATAGCTACCCGGATCAGTATCGCTTAGTCAGCCATCCCATCCAGGCAACCCGCGATCCTCGGCGGCGGTTTGGGTCAGACGAGGCCTGTGTTTAAGACGAGGCGGGTGAGGTCGTCGCCTAGCCCCGGCCGACGTCTTCGTGCCTATGCCCCACGGTCAGCCTGCCCGGGCCGTCCCGCCACAGTGGGGATGGCCAGCCCCCGGCAGCCATCCCCACCTGTGATGTTGTCTACCGGCCTAGACAACAGGCCGTTCTCATCCCATAACGAGGGAACGCGCCGCTCTCGGGCAACCTGCCGAAAGCCCTCGTGATCGTCGACGATCAGGACGGTAAGCGGCACCAGACAAGTGTCCCATCGCCCACAGCAGCCCGCACCAGGGCAAACCCTTGCCTCCGCCAAACGGGAACTGCCCGACTCCAGAGCTACTTTGTTGACGTCGGCCCTGGCCACCCGGTCGCGCTCGTCAGCCTCATGTTCGCGCCGGCTAGGCCGCCGGGCGGTCCTTCGGTGCAGACGGTGTCTTGACCATCGCGTCCTACCGCCCATGGAAATGGGGCCGCCGCTTCTGCGCGAAGGCCCTCCGGCCCTCGGCGGCGTCCTCGGTGGCGAAGCAAATGGTCTGTAGATCACGCTCGTACTGGATGGCATTCTCCAGCGGCACAGAGTAGGCGGCACGCAGGTTGAGCTTGGCGGTCTGTGCGGCGATCGGTGGCCGTTCCCCAATCCGGCCGGCGAGCTCGCCCGCTGCGGGCAGCAGGTCATGGGGTTCGAGCACCTGGCTCACCAGGCCCCACGACAGGGCGGTGGCGGCATCCACCGGGTCGCCGGTATAGAGCATGAGCGCGGCGTTGGAAGCCCCGGCGCTCCGGACCAGGAACGCCGACACTCCCCCACCACCGATCCAGCCGAGCTTGATCTCGGGCGCGGCGAACGTTGCGGTCTGCGACGCCAGCCTGATGTCCGCGGACATCGACAGTTCGAGGCCACCGCCGTAGGCATAGCCGTTCACCGCGGCGATGACGGGCTTACGGATCGACCGGATGGCGTCGCAGTAGTCGGGCCGACCGCGGAACTCCCATGCCGTGTCGTAGGCGTCCAATTCGCTGACGTCGCTGCCAGCGCAGAATGCCTTCTCGCCAGCGCCGGTGAGGATCACCACCCTGATCCCGCTGTCGGCGTTGATGCGGTCCGCGTGCCCGCGGATCGCATCGGTCATGCGCCGCGTGACGGCGTTAAGCTTCGCTGGCCGGTTGAGGGTCAGGGTCGCTACCGGCCCGGCGATGTCGAAAAGTACGTCCGGGGCTTGTTCCACCATTGCTATCACCTCACCATCTCGAAGGCACCTATGACCTGGCGGTCGGGCGGTACAGTCCGCACGGTCCCGGCGGCCTGGCGGCAAGGCAGCAGGCGCGGAACGTTTGCTGCAGCTGGCGCAGAATCTGGGTCGACACGTTTCTCCGCCGCAGGCCCCCGCGGATCACGGCCGACCCCTGATCCTGAAAGGCGATCCAGCCAGGGAACCGCGGCCGTACCCACGCCTGCTCCAGCGTCCTGCGGGTATGGCGGTAGAACCCGTCGCAGCTGGCATTGACCGCATCGGATTCCCACGCCATGCGCAGGGTCGGCTGACCGCCGGCCCGTGGCACCAGCTCTGCCTGAACCGGCTCGGCCAGCAGCCGCCGCACATGGGCCTTGGCTACCGGGACAGCTTCGCCGCCGAGGCGGCGGGAGACGGCGACGCCGGTTCCGCCGAGGACGCTGCCCGGGCGGCCACCCGGTTGCCAGGCTGGTGCATCGCAGGCGGTCAGCCGGTGCGGGCGTCGGCCTGGTTCGCTGTAGGTGACATAGCCGTAGGCGAGCGGGCAGCAGGCCGCCGCATCCCCCGCCGCCATCGCCTCGAGTACGCCGATGGGGTTGCCGGCGGCCACGGCCAGGTCGATATGCGCGGACACGTCGGCCAGCAGATCAAGGGCGGCGAGGACCGCTTCGCGCGAGGTCTGATCTTCGGCGAAATCGCCGGCCGGGGAGCCGCCGCCGGTCTCGGCTACCGGCGGTTCCCCCTGTGCGGCGCAGATGGCGAGCAACGTCAGCATCGCGTGCGGGCCGCCGAGCACGAGCGCGACCGGTAGTTCGCGAGCTGCCGCGGCCACCTCGTGCCAGGTCGCGGGGGTCGGCCTGCCGTCCATCAGGTCGGGGCGGATCATGCAGATCTGAGCGGCCGCGTCCAGGGGCATGGCCCACTGGCGGCCGGCGTAACGATACGCGCCAAACGACGGCCCCACGACCGTATCCGCCCAGGCAGCTAGCTCGGACGGGCTGAACAACTCCTCGAGCGGGTGCAACGCCGCCGTGGCCGCGCCGAGCCCGGGATGATCGACGATAAGGAGGTCGTACCGCCGGGCCAGGTCCGCGATCGGCCGGGACTCGAATCCGGACAGTGACTGGCGGTCCCAGGTAACCGGGGCAGGCACGGCGCCGTAGCGAGTGTCCGCGGTCGCATCGAGCCGTTCGAGTTCGGCTAGCGCCGCATAGCCGCGCGGGTGGTCCCAGGTAATCCCCACCAGCGCGTGGTCGGCCCGGGTCACTGCTGCTCCGCGGCGACCACCCCAGCTGCGAGCAGGTCGTCCACCTGCCGACTGTTGAGGCCCAGTTCAGCCAGGATCTCCCGGGTGTGCTCGCCGGCGAGCGGCGCGCCCCGCCGCACAGCTGACGGTGACCTAGCAAAACGGATCGCGAATCCCGGGGTGGTCACCTCACCTTCCGTGGGATGGCGGTAGGTGACGAGAGCGCCGTTGTGCCGCACTTGCGGGTCATTCATCACGTCCTGATACGAGTACACCGGGCCAGCCCAGATATCGTGCTCGGCGAAGAGGGCAACCCATTCGCTTGCGGGCCGGTCGAGCAGCCTGCGGGCCACCAGGCGGTGAATCTCGTCACGGCGTGCGTGCCCGTCCACCTCGTCGTCCATGTGGGTTAGCTCGGGAATGGCGAGCAACTCGCCAAGCTTGGCCAGCGGGGGGAACGCCAGGATCAGATACCCCTCAGCGGTCGCGAATGCGCCATAGGGCGCCCGGATATAGCAGTGCGCGTGGGGTTGCGACGTACGCTGCTGCGCCAGGCCGCCGACCGTGAAGACGCTCATCTCCTGCATCTGCAGGGTCAGGATGGCGTCGAGCATGTTGACCTCGACCAGCTGGCCTTCACCGGTGCGCTCGCGGTGCAGCAGGCCGGCCAGCGCGGCTTCGAAAGCCACGTAGGCGGTGACCGCATCGACAACGTACATCGGGGACGGTTGCGGCGGGCCGTCCCGCCGGCCTGCCGAGAACATGGCGCCGGACATCCCCTGGAGAATCAGATCCTGGCCAGGCCAGCTGGCGTATGGCCCGGTCTCGCCGTACCCGGAGATGGAGATGTAGACGATCCGGGGGTTGATGTCACGGACTGTCTCGTAATCCATGCCGAGGCGGGCGGCGACTCCAGGCCGGTAGTTCTGCAGGACGACGTCCGCGTTCTGCACCAATTCGTGCACGAGGCGCCGGCCACCAGCGTCCTTGAGGTTGACTGCGAGACTGCGCTTGTTCCGGTTGAGCGACAGGAACGAGACGTTGACCCGGTGCCCCCTCGCACCGCCGGCGGACACGTGGCGCTGCCACTCCCCAGTGACCGGCTCCACCTTGATGACGTCGGCTCCGAGGTCACCCAGCCGCATGGCTGCGAACGGGCCCGACATCGCGATGGACAGGTCAAGCACCCGGTAACCCTCAAGTACCCCCACGTCGTTTCCCTCCCTGTCAGTCGATTCGGGTCTCCGCAGTGCCCGCGTAGAAACGCAAATCGTCGCGCGCCCCCTCGACAAGCTGCCGCATTGACTCTTCTGCCTTCCGCACGTGGTGGCGCCTGATCGCGACGGCTACCCGCTCGTGCTGGCTGACGGAGGTGGCATACCGCGCGGGGTCGCGCGTGTGCACGTGCCGGACGGCAGCCAGCGCGATCGCCATCATCTTGTGCAGATGAATCAGCAGGGCATTGCCGCTGGCCTGGAAAACGGCAGCGTGGAATACCAGGTCGGCCTCGACGAACGACTCGGGATCGGCAACGGTGGCCCGCATCGCGGCGAGCGCTTTCTCGATGTGCCGGACGCCGTCCGTGGTGGCCTGCTCAGCGGCCAGCCGGGCAGCGCCAGGCTCCAGGGCAACGCGGAGGCCCGCCAGGTCTTCCAGATCGGCGAGGGTGGGTGCGGCCTGGTAACGCCAGCCCAGCACATCGGGATCCATCAGGTGCCACGCCTCGCGGGGACGGACCCGTGTGCCGGCGCGGGTCCGCGACTCCACCAGTCCCTTGCCGCCGAGCACCTTCATCGCCTCACGCAGCGCCGACCGGCCGACGCCCAGCTCTCCGACGAGCTCTTCCTCTGTGGGCAGCGGCTCGCCGGGCGCCAGGTCGCCGCCCGCGATCCGCGTGCCGAGCGCGTGGACGACCCGTCCGTGCTGGCCGCGCAGCGGGTAGGCGCAGGTGGGCACTGGTCTGCCTGCCTCCCTCGCGGGACGTCGTGCCGGAGGCGCGCCGGATAGCGCAGCGCTGGCTTCGGGAGGCGTGTCCTCACCGCCCGGCGCTTGGGGCTGCGTCGTGCCGGAGGCGCGCTGGCTAGCACTATGCAGCGTTCGGCCCGGCGGCTGCGGCGCGCCGCGGCTCGCCAGCCCGCTCACCCGTTGCCCGTCCATATGTAGGCCGTTCGGCCATCCGCCTGGGACCGGTGAACGAGCCCGTACCGCTCCAGCCGCTCCAGGTGACCCAGCAGCGGCTGAGAGAGGAACTGGGTCGCGTCGCCGGGCCACTGCCCGAGCCGCGGGCCTAGCCGTTCAGTCAGCGCTTTCATCGTGACCGGCTCCGCGGCCGCAGCCAGTTCCTCCCGCAGCGCCGCCTCGACGCGGTCCACGAAGGCTCTGGTATCCCCGAGGAACTCGGCGGCGTCCAGCCCCCGGTACACCGGGTAGTGGGCGGTCACCAGCTGGTCTGGCCGCATTGCCTGCAGCCGCTGGACGGTGGCGAGATAGGTATCCACGTACCGGTAGGTCGGCGGGAACGCCGGACTGCCGTCAGCGAGCAACACAGCGCTCCCGAGCACAGCGTCCCCGACCACGGCGGTACGGCTCCGCGGATCGTAGATGCTCACATGTCCGCGCGAGTGCCCGGGAGTGTGGAGCAGGTCAACGGCCCAGCCTGAGCCCAGGCTGAACCGCTCGCCGCCGCTGAGGCCGATATCCATGGGTACTTGGCGAGTGTTGGCCGCGACAAAGCCCCGGGTCGGCGCCGGCTCGGTGATGCCATCCGCAGCAAGCTCGTCGTAACGGCGCGCGAAAAGCAGGTCGGCGTCCTCGATCAGCGGCCGATCCAGCTCGTGACAGCAGAGCACCGCCGCGGGGGCCAGGTCGCGTACCGCACCATTGCCCCCGTGGTGATCCCAGTCGCAATGGCTGTTGACGACGTAGCGGACCCGCCCGGGCTCGACGCCCGCACGTGCGAGGTATGGCTCGACGTGGGAGCTGATTGCGGGGCCTATGGCGGTATCGAACAGCAGCGCCGAGCGGGTGCCCGCCAGCAGGTAGACACAGTTGACCCGGTCTCCCAGCGGCGTCTCGATGCGGTGAATGCCGTCCGCAATTTCCATGCCGCCTCACCTTGCTTCCACGACTGGCATCAGCCAGCGAACCTTAGACCCGGCAGGCCCCTGGCGCCGACGTCGACTGCGAAGACCGCTCCAGCGTGCGGCTGGGCTGCACGCTGCCGTTCGTCCAGACCGTCGCGGGCACTGGTCACGTAGAGCTGATGGAACTCCCGGCCACCAAAGACAGGGCAGGTGATGTTCGTGGCGGGGAAGGACACCGTGGTGTCGAGATGGCCGTCCGGCGCATACCTGTGGACCGCCGATCCGCCGTACAGCGCCATCCACAGGCACCCGTCCGCATCGATGGTCATGCCGTCGGGTATCCCGGCGGCGACCGGGATGTCCACAACACGTCTCCGGTTCGCCAGCCGCCCGGTGTCGATGTCGTAGTGGAACGCATCAACCCCCTGCGTCGGCGAGTCGATGTAGTACATGGTGGTCCCGTCGGCGCTCCACGCCAGTCCGTTCGAAATCGTCACGCCGTCCAGCAGCTTCGTCACCGCGAGGTCCGGGTCCAGCCGGTACAGCGAGCCCGCCCCCGCGGTCTCGTCATAGGCCATGGTGCCGGCCAGGAAGCGGCCAGCCGGATCGCACTTGCCTTCGTTGAACCGGGCTGGCGGTCCTGGGTGCTCGATGACGGCGACCTGATCGAGCCGCTGCCAGGCCGGGTCCAAGAGCGCGAAGCCGTCCTCAACGGCGAGGACGAGGCCGCCGTCGCGGCGCAGGCTGGCCGAGCCGACCGGCTTGCCCACACCGAAGGTGTCGTCGCTGCCGGTAGCCGGGTCGAACCGGTGCACGAGCCCGGGCAGGATATCCACCCACAGCAGCCGTTGCTGCTCCTCGTCCCACACCGGCCCCTCGCCCAGGGTCGCGCCGGCGTCAAAAGCGACGTCAGGTCGCAGGCTGGCGGGCATCGCGGCTCCTTTCGCGCAAGTAATCCTTCACAGGACACCGAACCGGCCGTAAGCGCTGCGCAATGTGCTCCCCGCGGCCAGCGCGTCCCGAACTCCGCTTTCCTTGGCCACTTTCTCCAGCGCGCCGTCGACCGTCGCACTGACGAGCCCGGCGGGGACGACCACCACACCGTCAGCGTCGGCGACCACGAGGTCCCCCGGCTGGACCGGCAGGCCGCCGACGACGGCGGGCTGCCGACAGGCGGTCACCGCGAGCCGGCCGTTGACGTCCAGAGGCAGCGTCCCGCGGCACCACACCGGGTAACCGAGAGCGGCGATCGCCCTGGCATCGCGGCAGTACCCGTCGATGAGGGTGCCGCGGGCGCCCCGGACGCGCGCCGCGGTCGAGAAAAGGTCCCCCCAGCAGGCGGCGCGGACCGAGCCACCAGCGCAGATGAGGACCACGTCGTCCGGTGCGATGTCGTCAAGCGCGGCGATCTCGCCGGCATAGCGTTCGGCGGGGAGCTCGTCCACCTCGGCGACGAGGAACGGGTTCGCCCACCCGGCGATCACCGGGGCATCGCCGAGCGGGCGGATGGCGGGGTCGAGGACGTGGTCACGGTGGCCCAGATCGTCAAGGATGTCTGACACCACGGCCGAGGACAGCCGCCCCGTGACCAGGCCGGGCAGCGCGCTGCGATCTGTGCTCATCCCGGGTCCTCCGGCTGGACAAGTATCTTCACGTGTTTGCCGGGCTCGTCCCGCAGCAGCGCGAGGCCGCCGCTCACCGCCGCACTAATCGGGATCCGGTCACTGATGAGCGGCGCCGCCTGAACGGCACCCCGGCCCAGCAGCCCGAGCGCGATGCGGAAGTCCTCATCCCACACGTGTGAGAGCGAGCCGATGATGGACTTCTCGCCGATGACGAGATCCAGCGGGGGCACCGTCACCGGCCGGGTGCCGATACCGAGCACGACCGCCCGGCCGCCGGCGCGCAGCGCCTGGACGGCCGTCTCGACCGCGGCCGGGCTGCCCGCACATTCCACGGCCACGTCCGCGCCCACCGCGGCGGCATCGCCAGCTGGCACGTGACGGTCCGCGCCAAGGCGCATGGCCAGGGCCCGGCGCTCCGGCAAGGGTTCGATCACCGCCACGCTCTCCGCACCGAACGCGATCGCCGCCTGCAGTGCCATCAGCCCGACCGCCCCCAGTCCGACGATGGCGACGCGCTCACCGGGCTGGAGCCCTCCGCGGCGCAGGGCCCGTACCGCCACGGCGAGCGGTTCCGCCAGCGCCGCCTCGTCGTCGGGCACGGAGTCCGGCACCGGGAGGCACATGCGCGCGGGCGCGTTGCATAGTGCCGCGAGCCCGCCGTCGGCGTGCAGGCCGAGCGCCCCCAGCGACGGGCACCTGATCACTTCGCCGCGCCGGCACCAGTAGCAGCTGCCGCAGTAGACGATCGTGTCGACGGCGGCGCGCTGGCCCGGCGCGGGCTCGGTGACACCCTCGCCGACCGCCGTGACCACGCCGGCGAACTCGTGCCCGAGCACGATCGGCGCCATGGCTCCGGTCACCGGGTGCGGCGCGCCGAGAGGAATGAACAGCGGCCCGTCCTGCCACTCCTCGAGGTCGGTACCGCAGATGCCGCACCAGCTCACCCGGAGCTGGACCTCGCCGGGCCCCGGCGGCGGAGGCAGCGGCACCTCTTCGACCCGCACGTCGCCCCGGGCGTGCCAGCGCACAGCCTGCACGTCATCCGCCCCCGGCCGACGATCCGACGGCCTCCACCACGTTACGCAGCTCACCAAGACCGGTCGTCGCGATGATCACCTCATCCCCGGTGCGCAGCGTGAAATCGGGCGGCGGGACGATCGCGGTCCCGGTGAGCAGCACCACGCCCACCGGGAAGTCGAGCGCACGCAACAGCCACCGCACCAGGTCGTCGG
>Ga0075435_100003499_pt1 | contig 10657 bp, 9 predicted proteins | sample RhiMethybrSRZTD4_FD_75302 | JGI IMG/M metagenome (GOLD analysis project Ga0075435, IMG submission 75302) | Populus rhizosphere microbial communities from Tennessee, USA - Rhizosphere MetaG P. TD hybrid SRZTD4 | ecosystem: Host-associated > Plants > Roots > Rhizosphere > Soil | place: USA... | reverse complement strand
ACCCGCCCCATCTGTAATAATTACATCCTGGGTGGTCTATAAAAGGATGATCCGCGAGAAAGATGATTCATCAATCGAAGAATAGTTCATTAGATGTCATGCGCCGGATCTGAAATTACTTTGTGTGAGCAGTTTCAATATTAAGATCATATTATCGTCGTAGGTTTAACTGTTTTTAGATTGTTATATTTCTAGAATAGGGGACGATTTAAAATTTAGGAATAAATTATTCATGAATAGTCTGGTGATAGTAATAGAAATCTCCATACCAACAGACGTACTCAAAACTATATCTTCGGACGTTCTGAAAGATGAACAGGCAGATTTAATGGCAAGTATGGTCTTTCAGTTAGTAATGAAGTAATTCTCTTAATTAAATCTTCAATGGAAATCTTATACTGATTTTTGGTTTCTCGATCTCTTACCACAACTTGATCCGAGTCGAGCTCATTATCGCCTATGACAAGAGTATAATATATCCATTCGGTTTCTGAATCCCTGATTTTCTTTCCCACAGACTCTTCCCTATCATCTATATCAGCCCTAATCCTGTTACTACTAAATTTATTTACAAGTACTTCACAATATTCAATATGTTTGGTTGATACGGGAATCAATCGTACTTGTGTATGAGTAAGCCACAAGGGGATAGACGGTACCTTCCCTAATCTAGAGTTAATAGCAGCTTTTTCTAAAAGTACGTAAATGACTCTTTCTACCGCCCCACTCGGAGAATTATGTAGTATTATCGGAACCCTTCTTGCGTTATTTTCATCCACATATTGAATATCGTATCGTTGCCCATTTTCAACATCTATCTGGTCGGTGGAAAGGGCAGCCGCTTTTCGTAAACTATCTATAAAATTGAATTCCCATTTCAAAATAAAGTAAAAGAAACGCTCTTCCCACATTTCGATAAGTACATGTCTCCTGAATTTATTGACCAATAAATGAATAAAGCTTTTATTTTCCTCGTAAAATTGCCGAGTAAATCTCACGGCCATTTCAATATCTTTGTCAGGACAGATTCCCAATTCGGTAATGACCCGAAGGGAAAGCTCAAGCCTTTTCAAGAGCTCTTCTTTGGCTTGTTCCATGTCTTTGCAAAATGCATGACAATCTGGCATACTGAATGCTCTGAGTCGACGTAGTCCCACTAACTCACCTGTTTTCTCTCTTCTGAAGGAATATCTTGTTAGCTCGTACAGCCTTAATGGTAAATTCTTGTATGAAATTTGAAAATCTTTTGCCATTAGGAACTGACCAAAGCAAGCTGCAAATCTCAAAAAAAGTTGCTTGTTGTCAGATGTAAGGTTATATTGTCTTGCGGGAAACCTATTAAAGTAGCTATGCATGGCTGGATGTTGTGAATCATACATAATTGGTGTTTCCACTTCTATTCCTCCGTATTCTGAAATCCTGCTACTTACATGGGCTTCAATAAGTGACTTCATAAGCCTTCCTTTGGGGTAGAATCTCAAGTTTCCACTATCTGATGCAGGTTCATAATCCGCGATTCCTAATTTTTTCATAAGTCTAACGTGCGGGGGAGTTTCATCTACTGCCCTTGATTTTGACACCTCATAATCTGCCAGGATCTTCAGGTTGTTACTAGTCATAGTAAAATCAAATTTTTCTAAAGGGATTAAATCTCCAGTTATATTAAGAATATACCAAGACGATTTTTGTCGCTTTTCAGCTTTCAGAGCATTAGATACTGAATCTTCAGTTCGCTGGACGCCTGATGCCTTTTCTCCAGAAATAATTTTACTATTTTCAGCCAGTGGATGACCTTTGACCTTTATACTAAATGATTTGGTCCAACCAAAAGGCGCCCTAGCGACAATGGAAAATTCCTTGCCAATCGATGTTTCTAAAGACAAAAGTAGTTCCAAGGCTTGTTGGGGTAAGGCTAAGTTGGGGCTAAGATGTGCATATGGATAAATCAATATTTTGCCACCTTTGACGAGGTTTGAGTATTCCTTTATCTCATCAACCGCAGCTGAAACTGTACTCTCGTCATCGCCACTTTCAATAGCTACTAATATCACTATCACATCCTCCATTCGTTTTTTTTCAATAGAAGTTACATTTTCGGCTAAGCCGATTTCCTTGGAAATCGGCTCATATTCAACGAAGTCCGAATGGAGCAAAAGAAGACGCATATAGTTCAGTCACCTATCTTGGATGGACAAATAAATTACTTTTGCACTTAGGTTTATCCTAGATAAAATATTTTACTAAATTTCCACAAATTAATAATTCGCTCTGATATCAATGTATCGTGACTCGGGGGTAAGTTTTAGGCTAGTAAACGGATACTTAGACGTGTCGATGCCACCTGTCATGTTTTGTTCAAACAGGGATAGACTAGTAGTTCCATTCACTGCAAGTGATAATCTCTCGCGAGAGCGAGAACTTCCATTTAAGATATTCAAGAATCCTTTATCAACAATCATGATATATTTTTCTGTCTTGAAAGGGGCATTACTGTAATAACTACTGCCCTGAAAAGCCTTGTTGAATATAAATTCGGGTACCCAAAAATACTCTGGGTTTCCACTTAAAGTAATTTTTTCGGGTCCTGAATTCGAAACCTCGAAACTTGAGATATTTTTCTGAGAAACAGGTCTAGCGTCTGGTAGCTTTTGGACAACAAAAGCTAGAGCTCGGTAATAGCTCGAATTCATATCTATTGATATGAGCATGCTTAAGCTGATTAATCCGAAGAGGCCAATAGCTGCTATTCTAATGAATGGTAACACCTCCCTAGTTCTTCCCCGTAAAGATTTATTCCCAATTTCCATAATCATTCGGCCACCGGCTATGCAAAGTGGAGGGAGAAGGGAAATTAAGTGAAAAGAAGAAACATAGCCAATTAGTTGGAGGAAAATCAAAATAGGAAATATCCAAAGCAAAATGAAGTAATCGCGCTTGAAAACTGAATAAATGAGTCCACCAAATCCAATAACGAACAAAATTGGATCGGCTTGAAAAAATGTATTCAAGGTATTAATTAGCGGTCTGCTCTCCCTATGCGTTTGGTATAAAACACCACTAACCCAATCCTTCCAATCTCCGACAACTAGTGCATGTATGGGCCACAGAGTTGGGATTAACACTACGGGAATTAGCCACAGAAGGACGTATCTTAATCTCCTCGAATTATAGTATGTAAGTGAAGCTACCAAAGGAATCATAGTGAATGCTGGAATCTTGGTGAATATCGCAAAACCCATAAAGATCCCCGACATTACGATCGACGTTCGCCTAAATTGTTTCACGTCGGCTGAATAGATAATTAACAAAATTGAAGTCAAAATAAATGGCAATTGGATTGACTCAAGTAATACTCTTCTCGTCATCCATGTGAATGGCATCACGGCAAATAAGATAGATGCCGCAAAAGCAACTTTGTCTCCATACCTATATTGGGATATCTTAAAAACCAAAAATGTGTCAGCAATAGCCAAAATACCCATAATCACTCTCGGAATTGTAAAGATTTCTTGAACGGTACTATAGCTGGTTTCTCTATCTACTAAAAATGTCGGGTAATTAATCATTTTGAAGATTCCTGCCAAGAACATCTGTCCGAAATATGGTGCCAGGTACCTATTTTGCGGCTGAAGTCCTTCTCCTTTCTCCGTGGAAATCGCCTTCCTCAGATAGTGTCCCTCGTCAACATGTTGTGAAGGGAATCCAGCTGGGTTCCATAGATGAGTATAGGCCGAAATTATCAATGGAACAACCACAAAAAGAGCTGGCCATAATCTGCTATACTTTTTTAGCGATATTTGAATGGTCAATTTATGGGACCTTACTAGTTAGTCATTATCTTTTAGAAATAAATCTTCTGGAGCCTACAAAAGACGATTGCAAAGGTAAAAGATCTTAAGTAAACGCGAAATTTGAATTCATTCTAATCTATTCTTCAGACTACTATCCTTTGGTGTTGCCATAAGTATTTCTTATCGCATTTTTCAGTGTATCATAGTATTGAGTTGTTTGTAGCGATCCATTAGATCCTGTTATCACAAGATTGAAGTTGTCAACTTTATGCGACCTAAAATTCCAATGCCAAAACGCCCACCCAAAAACTTTTACCTCATTAAATTTGTTGAGAATTTCTTGAGTCTCACCTGGAGTTATGTTGCTAGTTTCAGGATTGATTTCAAACACCACGTCTCCCTCCTCATTGACAGTAGGCTCTCGATCGACATTATTCCACTCGCCGACGTAAATTGGCACTCCAGCGATTTGTCCTGTACCCACGAACATTTTTAGTCTTTGTTCTTGATAGCTTCCGGGTTTAGGCAGCCCATAGAGACTGAACTTAAAAATTACATTCGTCTTATCAGTTGGGGCCATCATAGCAAGATTTGTGGCATTAACTCCGATCGGACTTTTAAGGTCAACTGGTATGGTCATACTGAAAATTATGTTCTTGGCAGTTACCGTCCTTAATTCACTCGTTATAAAGGAATTGAACTTGCCTATTTTTTTCCATTGGCTAGAATTATGGACTTGAGGCTCACTTAATATTTCGTAGCCAATTGTGCTAGGGTGAGAGTCTACTTCTTTTGCCAATCCTTTCAAGAATTGAGAGAGCAGAGTCCAACCATCGGTCCCATTAATATCAGTTACTTTTCTGTCCCACCAACGTTCCCACCATGCTGCAGCGGCAGGATATTTTGGGCCGCCACCGCTACCATAGGCAAACTGTGAATTATTCTGAAACAGAAAAGATGGGAAACCGGTACCCCTTTGGGGATTTAGCCAAGACGATGTATGAAATTGATGATTATCATAAACAACCTTAAGTCCATATTTATCTGCAGCCGATGCAACAAACTTAATTTCATTCATGAAGGCTATGGGATCCTTGACATAAGATTCCCAGAAATAGACAAATCGAATATGATTCATCCCTGCCTGACTAATTAGTCTAAAGCTATCGTCGAAATAGTTTTCAGGTAAAGGATCTTTAAACTCTCTTGTTTGTGGGGAACTCGTGTAATATCCGAGCATGTCAACTCCAATAAGCTGGGGTTTATACGTAGCCGCATGTGCTTGAAAGTTATTTACTCCCAGTAAAAGTGATGAAATCAAAATCATGTGAAAAATGATTACGCATCGTGACCAAATCATCATCGGCGGAAAAGCTTCTCCGCCAAATATAAATTTATGAAAAAATGTGTGGTTTAAATATTATAACCTCATGCTGAGCATATAAACACTTACCGTTCGTCCCTCAGTTTTACATTTGAAGAGATTCTCTAATCCCAGAAACTAACTGTTTAGTTGTTGTAAGATCTTCTAGTTTCTTATTAATGTCTAGAACTACTTGAAGCAGGTCCGGTTCAATTTGTAATTTCTTTACAAATGAGGCAAGAGCCTGCGTATCTTTTGGTAAGCACATTCCATCAAATGGTCTTCCACCTTCAGTACCATATTTTCCAATTCTCTTGTCTAACGATACACCTGAACTTACAATTTTATCATCGACTCCGATAGCTCTACATATCAACCCAATTTCGTTGAAAAATGAAATTTTCAGCGATAGGAAACAATTGGAAGCATACTTTATGAGTTCCGCGGCTTCGAAAGTTGTCACAATAATCTTGTCAGTCAGTTCCTTGTACATAGCTACTAACGGTTCAGAAATTCCTTTCCTATCTTCGCCAATGATAACTCTATCAGGAGAGAAGAAATCATCGAGGGCTGAGTTCTGCCTCAAGAATTCTGGGTTATATGCGAGTTCATAATGCAATCCTCTTTTCTTGGTACAGTGTCTTTCCAAATAATTTGAAACTAGATTCTTCATAGTTCCTGGCAGCATCGTACTCCTAAATACTAAAAGATGATAACTTTCACTCTTATTAAGGAAATTAGAGATCTGGTATAGGGCTGACATAATTTGAGATAAATCCTGTTGCCCTCCATTAGTGGGCGTATTAACACAGATGAACGAAATATCTGTTTGCGACATCGCTTCGTCCAGGGTGTAAGTTGTTTTATATCCAAGATTCTTGAGAGATCTGAGTTTTTCTTTTGCCACATCGTAAAAAACGACGTCGTGGCCTAATTTATCAAATCCCCTGCCCGTGGCAGTACCTACTACTCCCGACCCGATTATACTGATCTTACTCGTTCCCACACCCTCCTATCCCTTTTAATATCATTATAATTGTATGCGTTTGTAAGGAATGATATATATACAATCCTGTTTCTTGTTCCTTGACATGCTTTTATTGAATTTACCAAGAAATATGTTAGCTCACCAATTTCTAGTTTATACACGAGTTATAATTAAATAAAAATTGGTGGCATTACTGGTAAAAAGGTGAACGGGGTTAACGAACACTATCAGTATATCTAAGCACAAACTGTCCATCACCAACTCGTTAGCGTTCGACTTAATACTGATCTGCTTTGCGGTTCTTTTGATTACTTCGCCAGTTTGGTTTGACCTCAATGATATATTGTATAACCTTGACGGACTCAAAAGCTATTTAATTAATAACTTGATCCCGCATAATATTTCACAGTACTGGTTGCTGATCCCCCTAGGAATAATTGGAACCTGGAGGTGGTCTATCTGGATAATAAAAAAGGCAACAGCTACTATTTACATGCCACTGGAACCAGCCAGAAGCAACAGTCATGACGTACTAAAAACCAATAATCTTACCTTTGCTATAATAACTCCTGTATACAACGAAGACCCCCTTATTTTTAGTAAGGCGCTTAATTCGTGGTGGCAAAATAAGCCAGATGAACTTATTGCAGTTATTGATAAATCAGATGTGGCTTGTATACAGGTATTTAATGAATTTCGTGAACTAAAGACAAACCTAAAACTTATTGTTACTTCTAAGCCTGGGAAACGGGCAGCCCTAGCGGATGGAATACGGGAGTCATTTTGTGAGATTGTCGCATTGGTCGACAGCGATACCCTATGGGGGCCTAATATACGCGAAAAAGTCCTGGCTCCGTTTCAGAGGGATTCTTCAATCGGGGGCGTAACTACCAGACAACATCCTATTTCCAGACGATCATTGTGGCAGCGTATTACCGATGTGTTCTGGGATATGAGGAATTATTACGACCTACCGTCTCAGGCAGCAGCAGGTCAGGCTCTGTCTTGTCTATCCGGTAGGACCTCGCTTTACCGTAAGGAAATATTGCTCCCAAGGTTGCATTTGTTTCTAAACGAAATTATCTTTGGCCGAAAGAAGGAGTCCGGAGAAGATAAGTGTTTGACACGAATCATTCAAAAGCTCGGGTGGAAAACTTACTATCAAAGTAACGCCGTTGTTTATTCGTCGGCTGCTTCCGACTTCAAAACTTTTTGGAGTCAGCGCTTGCGCTGGTCTAGAAATAGTCACAATTCAGATTTTGTGAGTCTTTGGGACGGTTGGGCCTGGCACCATCCATATTTAGCCTTCTTCATGGTGGATAGGTTCATTTCTACATTTACTCTTTTCTTGGGTCCGATTTTCTTTGGAATTGCTCTTTTAAATCATCAGTGGTTGTTTGCTTCGCTTATTGTCCTTCTCTGGATAGTAGGAAGAGGCATAAAGATTCTTCCTCATTTGCGGCGACGTCCGGATGACATAGTTCTACTACCAATTTACGTAGCGATTAATTTTCTTGTTGCAATAACAAAACTTTATGCTTTAGTTACCATTCGCGATCAACGCGTGATTCGTGGCTCTAAACGGTACACAAAAAATTTCCTATCAAAGTTAAAGGATTATCTTTTGACCGGAGAAATAATATTTAGCATTATTATAATAGCAGCTGTATTTCGCTAAAAACAATCCAGCCCTAAAATCAAGTACTAATTTTCGTGTTTCCATTCATAAATCATTAAAAAAATACTGTAGAGTCGACGATATCGCCTAACACATACTATGCATAATGATCAAAGTCTCATCCTAATTCCATTTATAGATAAGAACTTCTTCACACTGGGAATAGAAATCTTATCATAGTGAAAAATAGAAGCTGCAAGGACTGCGTCCACATTAGTTTGTCTGAATACGTCGAGCATATGATTTAAGGAACCGCACCCTCCTGATGCAATCACAGGAACTCTGACATTCTCACAAATGGCCTTAGTCAGCTCCGTATCATATCCGTTTTTTGTACCATCTGCATCAATACTAGTCAATAGTATTTCTCCAGCTCCAAGCTCCTCTACAGTCTTAGCCCATTCTATAGCGTTAATTCCAGTTCCCTCTTTGCCGCCGTAAACCCGCACTTCAAAATAAAATTCTTTTTGCTTCTTGCCACATTGTCTATTTTTCGGTTTATCTTCCTGATAGTTACGTTTAACATCTATGGCGACCACTACGCATTGTTTTCCAAAAATGGTCATTAGTTCGGTAATCAACTCTGGATGCATTACTGCAGCTGTATTGATTGAAACTTTATCAGCGCCATTAAGTAAAATCTCCCTGGCATCGTTTAGAGTCTTTATCCCTCCTCCTACCGTAAAAGGAATATCGATTACTTTAGCTACCCTCCTTACCAAATTCTTCATGATGTCTCTACCTTGTTGTGACGCGGTTATATCAAGAAAAACAAGTTCATCTGCCCCTTGACGAGCGTATTTCTCCGCAAACTTTACTGGGTCGCCCGCGTCCTTGACGCCTGAAAATTTGATTCCCTTAACAACCCTTCCTTTGTCGACATCCAAACATGGAATGATTCTTTTAGATAAGGGCATTATGTAATCATCTTAACCTTTTTAAGTTCTATTTTACCTTCATACAAAGCCTTCCCCAAAATTACTTCTTTACAACCCATGGCCTTGAGTCTTATAACATCCATAAGACTGGAAATGCCACCGCTAGCTATCACGTTAATCATTGGATTAGAGCAAACATGATTAATAGTTTGAATATCTGGTCCTTCTAACGTCCCGTCTCTTTCTATACTGGTCAAAAGAAAATTTGTTACTCCCATTTTATAATATTTTGACATCGCATCCCTAACATTGTATTCAGTAGGGGATTTCCAACCCTTTACCATGACTACTCCGCCAATTTGGTCTAATGAAATCACCGTTCTATCTGGATGATGGTTGATTAATTTTCGAATGACGTTCGGTTTCCGATACGCTAATGTACCGATCACAACTCTAAACGCACCAATTTCAAATATATTTTCAATTGCTTCCTCTGATCGAAGTCCTCCGCCTATCTGAACTGGAATATTTACTGACTTTAGAATTTCTTCAATAATGGCAAAATTATTATATTGCGAGTCTAACGCCGCATCCAAATCGACCAAGTGCAACATATCAGCCCCGTCAGATATCCATCTTCTTGCGATTTGGACAGGATCGTCGCTGTAAATAATCTTATTAGTTTCCTGACCTTTAGTGAGTCTAACCACTTTTCCGGCCATTATATCTATAGCAGCTAGAATTTTCATCTCTTACTAGAACAAACCGCCAAAAAGTTTCTAATTATTCTTGACCCTACTGCGCCTGATTTTTCTGGATGAAATTGAGTCCCATGAATATTGCGGTACTCAACGACAACCGGAAGCGACTTTCCATAATTTGAAGTAGCGACAACCATGGATTTATTTTTTGGATTTATATGATATGAATGAACGAAATATACCCACGAACCATTTTTTATCCCTTCCAATAACTTACTATCATTTTTAATTATTTCCAGATTATTCCAGCCCATATGTGGGACCTTCACTTTAGACCGCGGCAGCATCAATACGTCGCCCGACAATATCTTTAGCCCCTTCATTTTACCTTCCTCACTTCGGTCAAATAACATTTCCAATCCAAGGCATATTCCCAAAATTGGAAACTCACCTTTCATAGCATCAAGAAGTATCTGAGAGTCGCCTTTAATTGACTCGATTGCACTATCAAAATTGCCCACACCGGGCAGAACTAGGCCATCATATTCTTTTATGTTTCGCAAGGTATTCACGACCGAAGCAATTCTAGCTCCGTTCTGAATGATCGAGTGATGAAGGTTGAACAAATTTCCTGCTCCGTAGTCCAAAATTGCTATCTTTGGATTTTTCACTCACATTGCACCTTTAGTGCTCGGGATACCAACTCTAATCGGATCACTACCGGCAGCCTTCCTAAAAGCAACTGCAAAAGCCTTCATCGCCGATTCAATTTTATGATGATCGTTGGTTCCATAATCTACAGTAATATGGATACAAGCGTTCAAATTTTCAATGAACGAACGAAAGAAATGCTCCACGTCCTCCACATTAATTCCTTCTATTTCTTTTCTTTTCAATTTAAGATCCAATTTGCAATACTGCCGACGAACCAAATCTATAGATGCAGAACTCAAGGATTCATCCATAGGAACAGAAGCATTCCCGAACCTAATGATGGCAGATCGTCGTCCCAATGCTTTGTCCAAAGACTTGCCCAGAGTAATCCCAATATCCTCAATAAGGTGATGAGAAATTGAATCATGTGATCTAGACCGAATTTCGATATCTGCCATACTGTATTTGCCAAATGTGCATACTAAATGGTCAATGAATTTGAATCCTGTTTTTGCCAGAACTTCGCCTTTTCCATCAAGTCTTACATGTACACTAATTCTAGTCTCTCCTGTTTCTCTTTTTAAAATCGCATTTCTCATGTTTC
>Ga0075435_100003493_pt1 | contig 10663 bp, 10 predicted proteins | sample RhiMethybrSRZTD4_FD_75302 | JGI IMG/M metagenome (GOLD analysis project Ga0075435, IMG submission 75302) | Populus rhizosphere microbial communities from Tennessee, USA - Rhizosphere MetaG P. TD hybrid SRZTD4 | ecosystem: Host-associated > Plants > Roots > Rhizosphere > Soil | place: USA... | reverse complement strand
ATCGGCGCAGTGAAGGGGGAAGGGGAGGTGGGCGGGGACGTGGCTCAGGCGGCGCTGGCCGCGCTCGGGCTCCGGGATGCCCTGCTCGCTGCGCCACCGAGTGCGGATGCGGCCGACGGGCTGATCGCCGCGATGCGCGAGCGGGAGGCGTTGCTGATAGCAGACAACTGCGAGCACGTGATCGAGGCGGCCGCGAAGTTCGCCGATCGAGTGCTCGGGGAGTGCCGACGGCTGCGGATCCTGGCGACGAGCAGGGAACCGCTCGGCATCACCGGCGAGGCGCTGTGGCTGGTCGAGCCGCTGGCCTTGCCAGCCGGGGACGCCGGCCCCGGGGAGATCACCTTGTCGCCAGCGGTCCGGTTGCTGCAGGACCGGGCGGGCGCGGTGCGCAAGGACCTCGGAGTCGACGAACACACCTTGTCGGCGATGGTGCGCATCTGCCAGGCGCTAGACGGGATGCCGCTGGCCATCGAACTGGCCGCAGCCAGGTTGCGCACCATGTCCATCGAACAGCTCGCCAACCGGCTCGATGACCGGTTCCGCCTGCTGTCCAGCGGAAGCCGTACCGCGTTGCCGCGGCACAAGACGCTGCGCGCGGTGGTCGACTGGAGCTGGGAGTTGCTCACCGACGCCGAGCGGATGGTCCTGCGCAGGCTTTCGGTGTTCTCGGGAGGGGCGAGCCTGGAGGCCGCCGAGAGCGTCTGCGCCGGCGATGCTGCCGGCCAGCAGGAGGTGCTCGAGTTGCTCACCTCGCTGGCCGAGAAGTCGCTGCTGCTCACCGACGGCGACGGCGCCCCGCGCTACCGGATGCTCGGCACCATCAAGGAATACGCCGCGCAGCGGCTAGTGGAAGCTGGGGAATCGGACCTGGCTCGGCAGACGCATCTCGGCTACTTCACCGAACTCACCGAGACCGCGGAGCCGCATCTTCGCCGCGCCGAGCAATTGGAATGGCTCGCCACGCTCGAGGCCGAGCACGACGACATCGGCGCCGCGATGCGTGGTGCCATCGCGGCCGGTGAGGCGCAGCCGGCGATGCGGCTCGCGGCGGCGGCCGGCTGGTACTGGTGGCTTGGCGGGCACCGGGCCGAGGGCCTTGAGCTGATCGTCGCGGCCACCAAGACCCCCGGACAGGTGTGCGATGACGTGCGGGCCATGGTGTACGCGCTGGTGGTGCTTTTCCTGGGCTCCGGGCGGGGCGACGAACACCAGGTCGCGTACTGGATCCACCAGGCGTATCGGTTCAGCCAGCGCAGTCAGCGCCGCAACCCGCTGCTGGGCCTGGTTGCCCCGCTGGAGCGCATGTTGGAGGCGCCGGACGCCTCCTCGTCCGCGTTCGAGCCATTGCTGGATTCCGAGGACCCCTGGGTAGGCGCCCTAGCCCGGCTGCAGCTCGGCAAGATGCGGATCATGACGGGCCAAGGCGTCCCGGATGCCGAGGCGTCGCTGGAGATGGCGCTCGCTGAGTTCCGGACGCTCGGCGAGCGATTCGGGATTTCGCTGGCCCTGTCCGAGCTAGGGGACTTTATCGCGACGCGCGGCGAGTTCGCCGCTGCCTGCGCACGTTACGAACAGGCGATCGCGGTCATCACCGAGGTCGGTGCCATCGAGGACGTCATCGGGCTGCGGACCCGGCAGGCCATGCTGTACTGGCTGCACGGCGATCACGCCGCCAGCGCGGCTGCCATCGCCGAGGCCGAACGGTACGCCGATGGGGTCACCTGGCCGTACGCGCTGGTCGAGCTGGCTCTCGCCAAGGCGAAGCTCGCTCGTTGGGGCGGTGACGCCGAGGAGGCACGCCATCAGCTCGGCGTCGCGACCACCCTCATGGGCGACGACGCGGATGAGGCGAACTTCCGTGCTGAAGTCCACGACCTGTTCGGCTACCTGGCCGACGATCTCCGTGAGGCGCGTGCCCACCGCGTGGCGGCCTGGCAGGCGGCATCCGAGGCGGGACACGCACCCCTGATCGCCCAGGTACTCGTCGGGGTCGCGGACCTGGCGGCTCGCCTCGGCCAGTACGAACAGGCAGCGCGGTTGCTCACGGCCAGTGTCGGCGTGCGCGGACTGCCGGATCGCTCCCACCCGGATGCGGCCAGGATCGAGCGGGACGCGCGGCGTCACCTCGGCGAAGCACGGTTCGCCGGGGTGGCGCGGGAGGGCACGCAGGGGGACTGGTCTCAGCTGATCGAGGTCACGCTCGCTTCTTGATGGTCAGCTTGCTGCGCGTTGAATGATGATGTCGCCGTGCCGCGTGCGGGCGTGAACCATGACCTTGTGGTCCGACTGGTCAGCGTTTTCCTGCGACGAAACGAAGTCGTGCACCGCCCCTCGCTCGCTGTTGGCGTCGATGGAGGCAGCGGTGCCCTCGCTGATGCCGACCTCGATGTTTCCCGAGCCGTTCGTCAGCTTCGCCTGGCCGTGTGTCATCCGGCCGATCCGAATGGCACCGTTGCCTGTCGTGGCGGTGATGCTGCCGTCGGCGCGGTCGATGTCGAAGTCGCCGCGGCCGCTGCTGAGGTCGAGGTCGGTCGAGGCGTGGCCGATCCAGGCGTGCCCGCCCGAGCTCGAGAGCCCGACGGTGCCCCTGACCTCGCCGATCCGCACCGCGAACGCCCCGCCGTCGATGTCGGCGCGCCCGGCGATCCAGCCAATCGCGACCTCACCGGAGGCGATGCTCGCCTGCAGCGCGTCGATGCGGTCCAGCCGGACCTGGCCCGACGCAAGGTGCAGCTCGCACTGGCCGATTGGGCCGTCAGCCTGCACGCTCGAGTGCGCCAGGTACGCAGCCAGGCTCGAGCCGGCGGGCAGGTCGATCGTGATGGCGACCGAGCCACGCTTGTCCCCGGGGGTGGTCGTCTTGACCGATAGCTGACCGCCGGTGAAGTCGACCTTCGTCTTGCCGGCCACTTTGACGTCCGACCGGCTCGCCTCGTTGATGGGTTCGACCAGCACCATGGTGTCGGTCCGGTCGCTCGCGGTGACTCGCACCCGCGCACCGGCGACTTCCACGGTGGCGGCGACGGGCCCTGGCGTGGTGAATGTAGGCATGACAACTTCTCCTCTGTCTCGTACGTGATCTGTTGGTGTGCGGCTCACCCGACGCCTGGGCGGTCAGGCCCGCTTCTTGAAGGTGGAGAGCGACCACAGGTACCCGACCAGGGCAATCCCGGTGCACCAGGCGACGGCGGCGATCGCGTCGCCGGCTGACGGGGTACCGGCCAGGAGCCCGCGCAGGGTTTCGATGATCGGCGTGAAGGGCTGATACTCCGCGAATTGCCGTACGCCAGCTCCCATCTCGGCAACCGGTACAATCGCGCTGCTCAGGAACGGCAGCAGGATCAGCGGCACGGTGGCCATCCCCGCCGATTCCGGGGTTTTCGCGACCAGTCCCAGGGCGACCGTGATCCAGCTGGTCGCGAAGGAGACCAGCACGATGACACCGATCACACCGAGCCATTCGAGGAAACTCGCGGCCGGCTGGAATCCCAGCGCGAAGGCGACTCCGATGATGGCCGCAATGGCGATAAAACTGCGGAGCATGGTGGCGACGACATGAGCGTTCAGTACGGCACCGCGGGATATGTCCATCACCTTGAACCGGTTGATGATTCCCTTCGTCATGTCGGAGTTCACGGCCAACGCGGTCGCGCTCAGCCCGTAGCAGACCGCCAACACGATCATGCCCGGCGTGGCGTAATTGATGTACCTGGCCCCGACATTGAAGGTGTTGCCGATCACGTATACGAACATCAGCATAAGTACCACAGGAAATATGACCGCGTTGAACACTGCAGTCGGATTCCGGACGGTGTGCTTGAAATTGCGGCGCAGCATGATCACCGAATCAGTGTTCATCGTGCGATCTCCTCCGTGTTTGCGTGACCGGTGAGCGCAAGGAAAACGTCATCGAGGTCGGGCGTGTGCACCGAGAACTCTTCGACCTCAACGGAATGTGCATCGAGTTGATCAAGCAGGGCCCGCACCGACTTCGCCCCGCCATCGCTGGGGACCCGCAACGTCAGATCCCCTTCGTCGTCCTGCGTGGAGCCGGGCAGGATCCGCATGGCGCTGTCGAGTTCGAGGTCGCCTGCGAACCGCAGCCGGACGTGACTGCCGGGGAGTTGGCGCTTGAGTTCGCCGGGAGTGCCCTGGGCGACCAGATGGCCCTGGTCGAGCACCGCGATCCGGTCCGCAAGCCGATCGGCCTCGTCCAGGTACTGGGTGGTCAGGAAGATCGTGACCCCATCGGCCACCAACTGGCGGATGATGTCCCACATCGTGCGGCGGCTGCGCGGGTCCAATCCTGTCGTCGGCTCGTCCAGGAAGATGATCTTGGGCTTGCCGACCAAGGTCATCGCCAGATCAAGCTTCCGGCGCATGCCGCCGGAATAGGTCGCCGCCAGCTTCTGCGCCGACTCCGCCAGGTCGAAGCGGTCCAGCAAGTCGGTGACCACCCGTGTGGCCTCGCCGGAGCCCAAACGCTTGAGGTCGGCCATCAACTGCAGGTTCTCCTGGCCGGTCAACAACTCGTCCACCGCGGCGAACTGGCCGGTGACCCCGATGGCCGCGCGTACGGCCTTGGTCTCGGTCGCCACATCATGGCCGGCGACGCGTACCGTGCCGGCGTCGGCCTTTACCAACGTGGTCAGCACGTTGACCGTCGTCGTCTTCCCCGCCCCATTCGGGCCGAGCAGGGAGAAGACCGTGCCTGCGGGAACGTCCAGATCGATGCCAGCGAGCACGATCTTGTCCCCATATGCCTTCCGCAGCCCTGAAGCTGCAATCGCTGAGCTTTTCATGCGACCACTATCGGCACCCGGCCTGACACGCCCCTGACACGCTCCTGACACGCCCCGACACAGTGTTTGACCTGGTCACATACAGAAATGCCGTCAGCCCCGCCACCGGGAATTACGCGCTGAATCGGATCCAGGACGTGTGGCAACCGCAGGGAGGTCGTATGGAGACGCCAAGACCGGGGGCTGGCCCCTGCTGACCTAATCAGATGCCTGCTGGCTGGCATCGATGGCGCGCTGATAGCGCCTCGTCAGTTTGCGCAGTGCGCCTGCTAGCTCCGGCGCGTCCATGATCTCGAAGTCGGCATCCAGCATTCCCAGGTAGAGGGCGAGCATTTCCGGGTCGTCTGAGCCCGGCTCGAAGGCGCACCGGTCCTCGCCGAGGGACTCCACTTCTACCGGTATCGGCAGCCGGCCCCGCACGTGGGCCGCGGGCGCGTGGACGAGCACCCGGGCCCGGTAGTGCCAGGTCGCTTCGGCGACTCCGCGCGCCACCTGTGCTGCGATCTCCCGGTCGGGCGGCAGCGTACGGGGGGTGAAGCGCGGTCCTGCCGGGGTCCGCAGCTCGATCCGGTCGGCCCGGAAGGTGCGCCACGCCTCCCGGTCAGTATCCCAGGCCACCAGGTACCAGCGCCGCCGGTCGTTGACCAGGCGGTATGGCTCGACAGAGCGCCTGCTGGGCGCCCCGGAATGCGCCCGGTAGTCGAACCGGAGCCGTTCATGGTCCCGGCACGCGCCCGCGATCATGGTCAGCACATCCGGATCCACTTGCGGGCCGCGCGACGGTATCGGCAGCGCGTAGGACTGGAAGGCGCTGACCCGGCGGCGCAGCCGTGCGGGAAGCACTTGCTGCAGCTTCGCAAGTGCGCGCAGCGAGGTCTCCTCGATCCCCGCGATCGATCCGCTGGCGGCGGTGCGCAATCCGATGGCGACCGCCACGGCTTCCTCGTCATCCAGTAGCAACGGTGGCAGGGCACCGCCAGTGCCGAGCCGGTACCCGCCCGCCACGCCCGGCCGCGCGTCGACCGGGTAGCCGAGCCCGCGCAACCGGTCCACGTCGTTGCGGATGGTGCGGGTCGTGACGCCGAGCCGGGTGGCGAGCTCGGCACTGGTCCAGTCGCGCCGGCCCTGCAACAGCGACAGCAGGCGCAGCAGCCGCGCCGAGGTTTCCAGCATTCCCCGATCCTGTCGACAATCTAGGAAAGATCTTTTCCGCTATTGTCCCTAGCCTTGCCGCGTGAGCACAAGAACTCATGGACAAGGAGCAGCGATGAGCGAGCCCATCCAGCCGTTCCGGATCGAAGTCCCCAGGGCCGAGGTCGATTACCTGCACGACCGGCTGGCCAGCGCCCGCTGGCCAGGCGCGCTGCCCGGAGTGGGGTGGGAGCGCGGCGTCCCGCCCGGCTACCTGAAGGAGCTCGCCGGGTACTGGCGCACACGGTACGACTGGCGTGCCGCCGAGGCGCGGCTCAACTCCTACCCACAGTTCACCACCGAGATCGACGGCCAGCGCATCCACTTCCTGCATGTCAGGTCCGGCCGGCCCGGTGCTAAGCCGCTGCTGATCACCCACGGCTATCCCAGCACGGTCGCCGAGTTCCTGCACCTGATCGACCCACTGGTCAATCCACCCGCGGCGCAGGCATTCCACCTCGTCGCCCCGTCCCTGCCCGGGTACGCCTTCTCCACCCCGCTGAGCGGCACCGGCTGGACGATGGGCCGCACCGCACGCGCCTGGATCGAGCTAATGCGCCGACTCGGCTACCGGCGGTACGGCGTGCACGGCGGCGACGTCGGTGCCGGCGTCTCCGGTATCGTCGCCGGCCTCGATAGCGAGCATGTGACCGGCCTACACGTGGTCACCGACCCGCTGACCGCCGCGAGCACCGCTACCTTCCTCCCCGGGATGGCCGATCGGCTCGACGAGAACGACCCGGTCGACAAGCTGATCTTGGACCGGATGGACGCGTTCAGGAAAGAAGGCTCCGGCTACCTGGCGATCCAGAACAGCCGGCCGCAGACTATCGGCTACGGGCTTGCCGACTCACCGCTACTGCAGCTCGCCTGGATCGCGGAGAAGGTCCACGAGTGGACCGACCTGCCGGTCGACCGCGACCAGCTGCTCACCACGGTAAGCCTGTACTGGTTCACCGGCTCCGGCGCCACCGCCGCCCATACCCTCTACGACCAGGCACACTCGACCGACTGGGGCGCGGCGGCGGCCGTGCCCCAGGGCTTCGCGGTCTTCGGCGCCGACGAGACCGTCCGCAAGCTCGTTCCCGCGCCAGAGAGCGCGCACTGGAGCGAGTTCACCCGCGGTCGGCACTTCCCGGCGATGGAGGCCCCCGCCCAGCTCGCCGCGGACCTGCAGGAATTCTTCGCGCCGCTGCAATGACTGCGGCTCGGGCGCGTCGCTCCAGGTCAGGGCAATTACATCGTCTCGCCCCAGGCGAGCACCGCGGTCACCAGGTCCAGCAGCGGCCCGCAGAGGTCATGGTCGGCGACCAAGAAATCCTGGTTATCCAGGCGGAGATGGTAGATCGGGGTGCCGGGAACCGGCCGGTAGGGCACCGGGGCAGCCAGGGCGCGTGCCATGAGTTGTTGCCAGGGCCCGGCGTCGCTGCGGCCAGCGGTGTTAATGCTCCGGCGCCACATGGCGCCGTCGCGCTCGACCTGGGTCACTTCGGCCCGCATGAGCTTTACGCCGCCCCGTGTCCCCGGTGCCGCGCGGTTGCCAGCTGGCGGGGGTGCCAGGGCCAGCCCAGCGCACCCGGTGCGAGCCCCGGGCCTCGGCGGCCCGGTGGAGAGCCCGTCCTGGAGCCCTGGCCCGACGTCCCCTTCGCCGGGTGACCGGACAGGCCCGGCGCGGGCGCGTCCCGGTCAGCGGGCGCGTCGTTGCCGGGTTCGCAGGCCTGCGTGAGGGTTCCCCTGATGGAGGGGATCCTGCCGAGCCCTTTGGCCATAAGCCCCCCTCACTCGCAACGGTTCCAGGGTGGCCAGCGTAGCCCCCTGTGCGGCGGTCTGTGGACGAGTTGGATGAATGCGCAGGCCAATCGCCGTATAACTGTGGACGCGCGTGGGTGTGGAAAAGTGGATAACCGTACCGCGCAGTCCGGCCAGGCCTCCCAGCGGCCAGCCACCATCTGGCCGCGCAGCAGGTGACTTATCCCGGGCATGCCGGACGAGGGCATTGCTGCCGGGCCCACGCGCTATGCAACGGCCGGAGCGCAGGCACTTGGCTGGGTCGGTGTCAGCCCGTCAGCTGAACGTGGCCCACACGACCTTTCCGGTGTCGCTCAGTGGGGTGTAGCCCCACCTGTCACTGAGCGCGCAGATGATCTGCAGCCCGCGGCCGGTCTCGGGGAGGAACTCGCGTGGCGCCGGGGGTATTGGAGCGGCCCTGCTCGGGTCGGTTACCGCGCACAGCAGGCACGGCCCTGGCTGTAGCAGCCCCAGCCGGATCGGCTGGGTATGGCCGGGCTCGGGCAGGGCGTGCCGCAGCGCATTGGTCAGCAGCTCGGAGATGACAATCGCGATATCTTCGCTTCGTTCCGCCAAGCCCCACCGCTGCAAGGTAGCGAGGGCAAATTCTCTAGCAACGCGGACCGATCTTGGGCCCGTCCCCGGGGTGCGAACGGCGATCCGCGGCCGGTAGCCATGATCACAGGCGGGGTTCCCCGGTAGCCGAAAACTACCGCTCGCCAGCCCGGCTCTCTGCGCGGCCACCATCAGCCACCGGCAGTCTGCGCTACCGCCTGCCGGTGCCGCCCGTGCCGCCACCGCCCCAGGTGCGCCCTGGCCGCGCTCACCTGTCTTGATCACTGCCACGGCTCCCCTCCCCTCCGGCCGTTGTCAAGCAGATCGCGGGGGATCTTGGCCGAGGGCCAAGATCGCAGGGTTTGACCGTGCTGGCCCCCGGGACTTTGTCAGTCAGTGAGCACGGCCGGGTGGCTGGCGGGCTCGTGTTGCCATTCCTGGACCGGCAAGGGCAGGAGCGCCGGCTCGGCCGCCGGGATCGTCCGTGCTTCCGTCCCGCCTCCCGCGCCAGCGGTGTCGCCGCACTCTGACGCGGCCGGCAAAGCGGTCGCCACCGTGTCCCGGGCGCGCAGCCTCACCGGGTGAGTGGCCCAGAACCGCCCGTCGATTTGCTGGCATCGGGGGCACGCCAGCCGGCCGAGCGCATCGACCCGCCATCCGGCTGCGATCGCGCGGGCGCGGATGTCAGCTTCGCCGAGCGCAGCGGGATCGGAATGCCAGGAGATGCAGGAACCCATCTCGCACCACATAATCGGTTTCCGCAGCTCGTCGCCGATCACCGCCCGCGCGGTAATTTGCGCACGGCCACGAACGGAAGCAGGTGCCATGGTCCTAGCTTGGGCACCGGCATCGATGCCCGCCCGGGCCTGCGCGCGGGCACGGGCCTCGGCGGCAAAGACCTCAATCCGGGAGATCGGCCAGTCCGGTGTGGCGGCGACGGAAGGTTCCGGACGAGACCCGCTGGTGCCCACGGGCTCTGCAGGACGGTCAGCCGGCCGCGTCCCTGCGTCGCCAGCGCGCAATTCGTCAAGCCAGTCGCTCATCTGGAGCATGCTGGTGTCCTCTGGCCAAATGTCGGTCTTCACCCCAGCCCCTTTCTCGGCCAAGAGTCAGCGCCAGCTAGCCCCTTTGACCTGTCGGCCTTGCAGCGCGCCGGCCACGAAGACGCGCCAGCGGGTGCTGTCCTTTCGGTGTGCCGGGTTCGGGTGCCCGTCGCGGCCGGCTGTGATCGCGCCAGGCAACTATCACACCGCCCGGGCACGCTGCCTGCCGGCTGGCACGTGGCTGACCTTGTACCCGTGCCTGCCGCGACGCTTACCCTCCCCCGATCGGGTCGGCTCCCCTTCTTTGAATCCCCAGGGTTTTACGGTCTCGACCCGACATCACAGTAAGATAAACTTCCGATAAACTTTCGGTTTATTTATCAGTCATTGTGATGTGGCATGTGGACAATGCCGAGTTTTCCCCTATACACAGGATGTGAATATTATTCTCGCAGGATGGAAGCCTGAATTAGCCACCGGGCACCGCCATAATCCCCAGTATTTCCCCGCCTGCACACAGGCCCGCCGCCGTTTTGCACAAGTCATCCACAAGCTCGTGCACAGAAAGGTCGATCGGCAGCCCTCGCTCCGCGCAGCAGCCGCGGACCGGCACGCCGTCGTGAGCACGGTCACCCCCCTGCCGCGCTGTCCCCGGTGGAATTCATCCATGCTCCCTGCGCCGGCTGTGCCACCAGGACTATGTTTTTCCCCAGCACCACAGCCGCCCGCCGCCGTGCCTAGTGCTTCGAGACCGTGCAACGAGGTCTCGATCGCCGGCCAGCAGGAACGCTGGCATCAGCCGCGCGATCGAGGTGCCCAGCCTTACGGGCAGGTGTGCTGCGACGCCTCGGGACCGCGCTGCCAGACTCAGGGGATGCTATGAGCCGTACTCCAGCCGCCGGCCTTGCCCGGCTTAAGGTCCAGCATCCGGGCTGGGTTATCCGGCGGCGGGTGGTTCCCGGGCAGGCGTCCGGCTACACGGCCCACAGGAAGTTCGCCCGGGGCGGTTTCCAGTCGCTGCACACCGTGACCTTGGGCGGGTTGGAACAAGCACTGTTCCTGGCCGAAAAGGGCATGCTGGACGAGGCCGGCGGCCGGCGGCTCCAGCCCAGAAAGCATCAAGCCGGGTGACGCCGAGAGCGGTGCGCGTCAGCGCGCCGCCGGGAAAATCCGTCAGATCATGCGAAAGGGGCTCCTCATGAGCTCGTCTCCCACACCGGAAGGCCCCGGCTCAGTCTCCGGGGCACCGAACCTCCCGGCCGGTTTCGCCGGCACGTTCACCAG
>Ga0075435_100003490_pt1 | contig 10667 bp, 9 predicted proteins | sample RhiMethybrSRZTD4_FD_75302 | JGI IMG/M metagenome (GOLD analysis project Ga0075435, IMG submission 75302) | Populus rhizosphere microbial communities from Tennessee, USA - Rhizosphere MetaG P. TD hybrid SRZTD4 | ecosystem: Host-associated > Plants > Roots > Rhizosphere > Soil | place: USA... | reverse complement strand
GCCTGCTCGAGCGGACGTGGGCCGGCGGACGCGGCGTGATCGCGTGGCTGTCGGAGGTCGATCACAAGGCGATCGGCCGCCGCTTCATCGTGACCGCCTTCGCGTTCTTCGCGCTGGCCGGCCTCCTGGCGGCGCTGATGCGGATCCAGCTGGCGCGGCCCGAGAACCATTTCCTCTCCCCCGACGCCTACAACCAGATCTTCACCATGCACGGCACCACGATGATGTTCCTGTTTGCCGTGCCCGTGGTGCTGGCGATGGGCATCTACCTGGTGCCGCTGATGATCGGCGCCCGCGCCATGGCGTTCCCGCGAATGCTCGCCTACGGCTACTGGATGTTCCTGTTCGGCGGCATCTTCCTCTACGTGATGTTCGCGCTGAACATCGGGCCCGACAACGGCTGGTTCAGTTATCCGCCCCTGGCCGGGCCGGCCTACAGCTACGGCAAGCGCGGCGACGTCTGGGCGCAGCTGATCACGTTCACCGAGGTCTCGGGGCTGGTGGTCGCGACCTGCCTGGTGTGCACGATCTTCAAGCTGCGCACACCGGGGATGTCGCTGAACCGGATGCCGCTCTTCGTGTGGGCGATGCTGATCACGTCGTTCATGGTGATCTTCGCGATGCCGTCGATCGTCATCTCGAGCACCTGCCTCATCCTCGACCGCCTCGTCGCCACGCACTTCTTCAACCAGGCCGAAGGCGGCGACCCGCTGCTGTGGCAGCACCTGTTCTGGTTCTTCGGCCATCCCGAGGTCTACATCATCTTCCTGCCGGCGCTCGGGATGATGTCGGAGATCATCTCGACCGCGGCGCGGCGCAAGGTCGTCGGCTACACCGAGATGATCCTGTCGATGACCACGACCGCGTTCATCGGCTTCGGCGTGTGGGTGCACCACATGTTCGCCACCGGGCTGCCGCAGTTCGGCGTCAGCTTCTTCACGGCGTCGAGCATCATGATCGTGATCCCCACGGCGATCCAGATCTTCAACTGGATCGCCACGATCTGGACGGCGCGCCGGCTGCAGATCACGGTGCCGTTCCTCTACGCGGCGTCGTTCTTCTTCGTGTTCATCGTCGGCGGGCTGACCGGCGTGATGCTGGCGTCGGTGCCGCTCGATCGCCAGGTGCACGACACCTACTTCGTGGTCGCGCATTTCCATTACGTGCTGATCGGCGGCTCCACGTTCCCGCTGCTCGGGGCGATCTACTTCTGGTTCCCGAAGATCACGGGACGCATGATGGGGGATCGTCTCGGCCGGATCAGCTTCTGGCTGCTCTTCGCCGGCTTCAACCTGACGTTCTTTCCGATGCACCTGCTCGGCCTGGACGGCATGCCCCGCCGCGTCTACACCTACCCCGGCGCGATGGGGTGGCAGGGCCTCAACCTCCTGGCCAGCGCGGGCGCCCTCGTCATCTTCGTGTCGCTGCTCGTCTATCTGGTGAACGTCGCGGTCAGCCTGCGCGCCGGCGCGGTCGCGGGGGACAACCCCTGGGGCGCGGCGACGCTCGAATGGGCGACCTCGTCGCCGCCGCCACCCTACAACTTCACGCCGCAGCCGACGGTGGCGAGCCGCGAGCCGCTCTGGCACTCCGAGCTGAGACCGCCGGCGATCGTCGGGCTGCGGCCGGACGATCGCGAGGTGCTGGTCACCTACCTGCTCGACGCGGAACCGGATCATCGCTATTCGATGCCGGGCCCGTCGCTGTGGCCGTTCCTCGCGGCGATTGCGACCAGCGTCATGTTCGTGTGGTCGATTTTCCAGGCGCAGGGCGTGGTCTGGGGCGCGATTCCGGTGTTCATCACGCTGGTCGGATGGTTCTGGCCGACGAAGGGCAAGGCGCGGCTCGAGCGCGGTGTGACCGGCCGGCTGACGACGCGGGAGAGTGTGTCGTGAGCCGCCTCCGCCAGGGCTTGGGCGGGTTGGGGCCTGCTCATAGCGTCGCGCTCGACGTCGGCGAGTTGCCGACCTACGGGTTCGGCCACCGCAGCCTGCTCTGGTGGGCGACGGCGTCGATGATGCTCATCGAGGGCATGGTCTTCGCGATGGTCATCGTGAGCTACCTGTACCTCAAGGGACGCGTGCCGCACTGGCCGCCGTCGGGGCCGGGACCGGATCTCATCTGGGGGACGCTCAACACGATCATCCTGCTGGCGTCGTGCGTCCCGAATGCGCTGGCGAAGAAAGCGGCCGAGCGGATGGACCTCGCGAAGGTGCGGCTGTGGCTGGCCGTCTGCCTCGTCTTCGCACTGGCCTTCAACGGCGTGCGCGCCCTCGAGTTCACCGCGCTGAACGTGCGCTGGGACACCAACGCGTACGGATCGATCGTCTGGCTCGCGCTCGGCTTCCACACCGTCCACGTCGTCACCGACTTCCTCGACTCGAGCGTGCTCACGGCGCTCATCTTCGTCGGCCCGATCGAGGAGCGCCGCTTCGTCGACGTGTCGGAGAACGCGCTCTACTGGTATTTCGTGGTGCTCACCTGGCTGCCGATGTATGCCGTCATCTACCTTGGACCGCGGATCGCTTGACTGGGGCTGGCGGCTGGCCGCGCTGTGGACCGGCCTGCTCGCCGGCCCGGTAGTGTGGGCGGCGCTGCTCGAGACCAACTACGCGTTGTCCTACGTGGCGTGCGAGCAGCGCCGCACCTGGATGCTGCACCTGTCGACGGCGGTGGCGATCCTTCTGATCGCGCTGGCTGCGCTCTGGCTCGCGCGCGCCGCGCCGCCGCTGGGCGACGATGGCGAACCGTCGATCGATCCGCGCGAGACGGCGGTGCTGCGCGCACGGTTCATGGTGGTCGGCGGTCTCGCGCTGTGCCTCTGGTTCACGCTGGTGATCCTCGCGACCGAGATCCCCGTCCTCGTGTTGCATCCATGCACGCCATGAGCGACGTGCGAAGCGCGGGGGGCGGGGTACGACTTCCGCCTAAAGGCGGAAGCCACCTGGGCTCTTCTTGCAGGCGCTTCGTGGCATCCGCCTTCAGGCGGAAGACCGTGGCTTCCGGCTTCAGGCGGAAGACCGTGGCTTCCGGCTTTAGCCGGAAGATTGCGCTCGCAGTCTTCGTCTTTGGCGCAGTTCCGCTGTCGGCACACGAACTCGCAGCACGGGCGGCGTACGAATGGGAGTTCGAGCCGCTGGTCGTCGTGCCGCTCGCCATCACCGCCGTGCTCTACGTCGCCGGCGTGGCGCGGCTGTGGCGTAAAGCCGGTGCGGGCAAAGGCATTTCCTGGTGGGCGGCCGCGTCGTTTGCCGCGGGATGGATCACGCTGGCCGCCGCGCTCGTGTCGCCGATCGCGTGGCTGTCCGGCATCCTCTTTTCGGTGCACATGACGCAGCACACGCTGCTCATGCTGGTGGCGGCCCCGCTCGTCACGTTCGGGCACCCGCTGCTGGCGTGGATGTGGGCGCTCGACGCCGCGCCTCGGGAGCGCGTGGCGCACGCGTTCCGCGGACCGGCGATCGTCGGCGCGTGGCACGCGCTGACGGCGCCGCTGGCCGTCTTCCTGATCCAGTCGGCCGCGCTCTGGGTCTGGCACGTGCCGTCGTTGTACGAAGCGGCGCTCCGCAACGACGCGATCCATGCGCTCGAGCACCTCTGCTTCGTGCTGGCCGGAAGCCTCTTCTGGTGGGCGATGGTGCACGGGCGATACGGACGCGCGGGCTACGGCCTGGGGGTGCTCTACGTCTTCCTCACCGCGGTCCACAGCAGCGCACTGGGGGCGCTCGCCACGATCGCCCCCTCCGTCTGGTACCCTGAGTACGCACGGCAGGCGGCTGCGTGGCACGTCGACGCGCTCGCCGATCAGCAGCTCGCCGGCCTTCTCATGTGGGTGCCTGCTGGCGTGATCTTCATCGTGTTCGGGCTGGCGCTGACGGCCGCGTGGCTCGGTGAGGCGGAGCGCCGCGTGCGCTTCGGCATCACCGACACCGCCTCGCGCGGCTTCCCCATCGTCCTGCTCGCGCTCGCGTTGTGCGCGTCGTCGTGCGGCGGGTCGGTCGTGCGTGAGGCCGAGACGCTGACCGGCGGCAGCGTGGAGCGCGGCCGCTCGGCGATCGGCAAGTACGGCTGCGCCGCGTGCCATACGATCCCCGGCATCGAGGGCGCCACCGCCACCGTCGGCCCGCCGCTGAACAACATCGCCGTCCGCGGCATCCTCGGCGGCCACCTGCCCAACACGCCCGACAACATGGTGAAGTGGATCCAGCACCCGCAGGCGGTCGATCCGAAGAACGTGATGCCGGACCTCGGCATCACCGATCAGGAGGCGCGGAACATCTCGGCGTATCTCTACACGCTGCGGTGATCGAGGTGCGAGGTGCGAGGTGCGAGGTCCGAGGTCCGCAGTCCGAGGTCCGAGCGGTCCGAACGGTCGTCGGTCGTCGGTCGTCGATAACAGCTTAGAACCTCACCTGCGGCTCGTCCGACTCGAACCGGCTGAAGTCGGGGTTGACCGTCGCGTCGACCGTCAGCGAATCGCGCAGGACGACTTTCGCGTCGATGCCCGCCCGCCCGTCGGTCTGCGAGGCGCGCAGCGCCGACGATTCGTCGAACACCCGCGCGCCGGCGAACGTGCCGCACGGGATCAGCTGGATGTTGCGTCCGGGCGCGACGCCGGTGACACCGTCCATCGATCCGAACTGCGAGGTGATACCCGCAAGTCGCTGAAGTTGCTGGGATAGACGCTGGGATCAAACTGCGGCGGCAGCCGGAGTCGACAACCGCGAGCGGAAGAGCATCGCGCGGACGACGCGGGCGACTTGCGACGGCAGGCAGGGCTTGGCCAGGCACAGGTCCGCGCCGACTTCACGGGCGCGGACGGGATCGTCGCCGAACGCATATGCGCTCAGCGCGACGATCGGAATGTCCCTGGTCAACGGATCCCCACGCAGGCGCTGGATCGCTTCCCATCCATCCATGACCGGCATCGAGAGATCCATCAGGATCACTGCGGGCCATTCATTGCGGGCGGCGGCGATCCCCTGTTCGCCGTCCTCCGCGGTGACAACGCGGAACCCGCAGAACTCGAGGAACTCGGCGTACAGCAGACGATGATCCGGCGAATCGTCGACGATGAGGACTAACGGGGCGGTGTGCGCGGTGGAAGCCTCGTTGCCGGCCTCCGGAGCGTTCAACATGAGGTGAACCGTTGCGGCACACGTGCCAGCTTGGCGGCCCCCGGAAACCCCTCATTTATTGGGGGTTTGCGGCGTTTCCGGCCCTCCGGCTCAACCACAGAACTGTAAGCGCGATTGCAGAATGCGGTGTGCGACTCGCTTCTATCGTCGCGCGTCGAGACGACGCACCAGGGCGAGCACGAAGTCCGCCTGCCGCGCCATGGCGGCGGCATCGACCTTGTCGATCGTATCCGCCGCCGTGTGCAGGGTCTGCAGGATCGCGGGCATCACCGGCTTGCCGGCGGCGCCGGCTTCGGCATTCAGCAGCAACCACAGCTGATGGACCTCGAGAGCGGGCAGCAGCGCGATCGAGAGCGCCGGGATACCAGCCTTGTCGAACGATCTGTCGTCGCCAGGCGGCATCTGCGCGAACCCGATGCAGCCGGTGTCGAGCGCCGCGCACGTCTCGAGCAACGCCTGGCGCGACGAGGCATTTGCGGTACCGCGCGACGCGCCGAACAGCACGGTATCGCCATAGGCGTTGACGTCGAGGTTCACCATCGTCCTGATGCGATCGCGGGGATGTGCCTCGACGTACTTCGTCGATCCGATCAGGCCGAGCTCCTCCATGTCGAACCAGACGAGCGTGACCCGCCCCGCGGGCGGCTGCGCCGCCAGCGACTCGGCGATCTTCAGCAGGATGACACTCGATCCGGCGTTGTCAGTCGCGCCGTGGCTCAGGCTGGCGTCCTGCAGCCGGGCCGCGTCGTAGTGCGCGCCGATGACGAGCGGTGGACCTGGCGGGCCGAACGTCGCCACGATGTTCCGCCCCTCGGTCCTGGGCTCGGAGCCGATCGCCTTCGGGATGGCGAAGCGCTCCACCTCGAACGGAATGCCGCGCGCGCGAAGGAGCGCGGTGACAGCGTCGAACCGCGCAACGTTGGATGGCGCCGTCGTCATCTGCGTGACGGCTTCGAGCATCGAAGCGGGGGGCGCCGCCTGTGATGCGGCGAGGACCGCGAACAGTACGCAGGTGAGCATGTTCACGTTCACTCAGTGAGCCGCCACGGCCTCGCCGGCGACCGCCTTCACGACGTCCCCTAGCACCTGCTTCGCGTCGCCGAAGGCCATCAGCGTCCTGTCGTCGTAATAGAGCTCGTTTTCGATGCCCGCGAAGCCGGGGTTCATCGAGCGTTTGATCGCGATCACCGTCTTCGCCTTGTCGGCGTCGATGATCGGCATGCCGTAGATCGGGCTGCCCTTGTCGTGGCGCGCGGCGGGGTTGACGACGTCGTTGGCGCCGACGACCAGGCACACGTCGGTCTGCGGCATCTCCGGGTTGATGTCGTCCATCTCGACCAGCGACTCGTAGGGGATCTCCGCTTCGGCGAGCAGCACGTTCATGTGCCCCGGCATGCGGCCGGCGACGGGGTGGATGGCGAACTTGACGTCCACGCCGCGCTTGGTCAGCAGATCGTAGAGCTCGTGCACGCGGTGCTGCGCCTGCGCCACCGCCATCCCGTAGCCCGGCACGATGACGACGCGATCGGCGCTGGTCATGATGTCGGCGACGTCCTGCGGCGTGGCGCTCTTGACGGTCTTCGCTTCCCCGGCCGCCTTCGCCGCCTGCACCTGGCCGAAGGCGCCGAACAGCACGTTGGTGAACGAGCGGTTCATCGCCTTGCACATGATCACCGACAGGATGAAGCCCGACGAGCCGTCGAGCGCGCCGGCGATGATCAGCAGCTTGTTCGACAGCACGAACCCCATCGCGACCGCCGACAGGCCGGCGTAGGAGTTCAGGAGCGAAATGACCGTCGGCATGTCGGCGCCGCCAATCGGGATGATCAGCAGGACGCCGAAGATCAGCGACAGCAGCACCAGCGCCGCGTAGGCCGGCCAGTAGTTGTAGTCGACGAAACCGAGGTAAATCCCCGAGACGATCGCCAGCGCCAGCAGCGACAGGTTGACAAGATTCTGGTTGCGGTAGGTAATCGGGCGCGTCGGGATGATCTCGCGCAGCTTCCCCGCCGCCATCAGGCTGCCGGTGAAAGTGAGGAAGCCGAGGATCACTTCCAGCGCAATCGCCGACGTCCGGAACGTCGTCAGCTCCGAGTGCTGGCGCCACATGATGTATTTCGCCGTGCCGACGAGGCCCGCGGCAAGGCCGCCGAACGCGTGCGACAGCGCGGTCCGCTCCGGGACCGCCGTCAGCGGCACCCACGACAGCGGCACGCCGACGGCAAACCCGATGACGACGGCAAACGCGATGAACTTGTAGTCGACGATCTCCGGCGCCATCAGCGTGCCGACGACGGCGGCGGCCATGCCGAGGACGCCGGCGCCCACGCCGCGCCGCGCCGTCCGCGGGTGGTTCAGCCACCGCAGCGACATGATGAAGAGCACCGCCGCGGCGAAGTAGCTGAGCTGAATCAGGTGCTCGTTCATTGCGCGCCCGCCGGCGGCTTCCGGCCTCGCTCCTTCTCACGGAACATCTTCAGCATGCGGTCCGTGATCAGGAAGCCGCTGACGATGTTGGTCATCGACGCGGCAACGGCGACGGTGCCCAGCAGGGTCGTCAGGTTCGACTCGCGCTCGCCGGCGATCAGGATCGACCCGACGACGGCAATCGCGGAGATCGCGTTGGTCAGCGACATCAGCGGCGTGTGCAGCAGGCGGGACACGTTCTGGATGACCTGGAAGCCGACGAAGGTCGCCAGCATGAACACGAAGAGCATCGACCAGAAGTCGAGGGGGGCCATGGGGGGCGATTATATCGGGCAGCGGGCAGGGGGCTTGGGGATAGGGCCCGGGGCAAGGGCAAAGGGCCCGGGATAGGGCCTGGGCAAGGGCAAAGGCAAAGGGCATGGGGATAGGGCTTCGGCCGTTAACGGACGCCTTGAGATACCGTCCTTCGCACCATGAGCGCGATCCGCTACGACCTTCGCCAGGCGGTGAGAACGCTGGCCCGGATGCCCGGGACGACGCTGCTCTCGGTGGTCACGCTGGGCCTTGGGATTGCCGCGGCAACCACCACGTTCTCGGCCGTCTATGCCGCGATCTTCCGGCCGATCCCGTTCCAGGACCCGGATCGCCTGCTCTACCTGCAGACGACCCGGCAGACCGCCAGCGGCGGCACGGTCCTGCTCCGCTGGTCGCTGGCCAAGGCGGACGCGTTGCGCGAGCAGGCGCGATCGTTTGCGGCAATCTCGACCTATACCCGGTCGTACGTCGGGATCGCGGTGGCTCGCGCCGAGGCGGGCAACGCCGAGCAGATCGACTGCGAAGTGGTGGGCGCCGGCTACTTCGACGTCCTCCAGGTGAAGCCGGCGATCGGCCGGGTGTTCACACCGGACGAAGAAGCGCCCGGTCACGCCGTGGTCGTGCTCGGGGACGCGATCTGGAAGCGCCAGTTCGGCGGCGATCCGGCCGCGCTCGGCCGCACGTTGCTGGTCAACGGCGTGCCGCTGACCGTTGTCGGCGTGATGCCGCCGGGCTTCGACGGCGTCAGCGGCTACGCCGCGTTCTGGTGGCCGCGCGGCATGGCGCCGCAGCTCACCTATCGCGAGTACCTGACGACGCCGCAGCATTTCCTGAACCTCGTCGCGCGGCTCCGTCCTGGTGTCACGCTCGCGCAGGCCAACGCGGAACTGGCCGCGCTCGGCCCGGGGCTGCCGATGACGGTGGATCCGAACGCGGAGCCGGCGCGCTGGAGCGCGACGGCGATTCCCCTCGGGGAGGCGCGCGTCGATGCCAGCCAGCGCCGCGTGCTCATGCTGCTGCTCGCCGGCGGTGGCTGCGTGCTGCTGGTCACGTGTGTCAACGTCGCGATGCTGCTGCTGACGCGGGCGCGATCGCGGCGCGGGGAGATGGCGATCCGCCTGGCGCTCGGCGCGGCGCGACGGCGCCTCGTGCAGCACCTGCTGGTCGAGAGCGCGCTGATTGCCACCGCCGGCGGCGTGCTCGGCGTCCTGCTGGCCGGATGGGGCATCACGTGGCTCCGTCACGCGGCGCCCGCGGTCATGCCGTCGCCGCAGAACAACTATGGCCAGATCTCCGGGTTCGCGACGCCGTCGCTGGACGGCGCCATCCTCGTCTTCGTCGCGCTGATCGCCATCGCGACCACGCTCGCGTTCGGGATTGCGCCGGCGCTGACAGCGTCAGGCGCCGCCCCGGCCGACGCGCTCGCGGTGTCGTCGCGCGGCGTCGCCGGGCGCGGGCGCGGCGGCGCGCTCACGATGCTGGTGACGTCGCAGATCGCCGTCGCGGTGCTGCTCCTCAGCGGCGCGCTGCTGCTGGCCGGCACGGTATCGCGGCTGCAGGCGGACCGATCGGGATTCGACGACAGCGCGCTCACCTTCTGGGTCAACGCGCCGGCGTCGCGCTACGCCGACGAGCAGGGGCCGCAGGTCGTCGAACGCCTGCTCGAGCGGATCGGCCGCGTGCCCGGCGTGAGCGAAGCCGCGGTCAACCGCTGCACGCCGTACGGCGCGAGCTGCGCGCGCACCATCCTCTTCTTCCCCGGGCGACCGGCGGTCGCGGCGGCCGCGCCGGTGATCGGACGGCACTACGTCTCGCCGCGCTACTTCCACGCGCTCGGCATCCGGCTGCTGCGCGGCCGCCTGGTCACCGACGACGACCGGCAGGGGCGTCCGCCGGTGACGGTGATCAACGAGACCGCCGCGCGCCGCTTCTGGCCCGGCGAGGATCCGATCGGCAAGCGCGTCTGGTTCGGCTCCGCTCCGGGCTTCACCGATCCCGCCCATCCCGTCGAAGTCGTCGGCGTCGTCTCCGACGTGAAGTACTGGCCGCCGAACGAGCCGATCGGCCCCGACTTCTACACCTCCTACCTGCAGTTCACGTATCCGTCGTCGCTGTACGTGGTGAAGGCCGCCGATCCGGCGACTGTCATCCCGGCCATCCGCCGCGCCGTGGCCGAGATCGATCCGACGCTGCCGATCTACGACGTCCAGCTGGTCAACGAGCGCGTCGCCGAAGCGGTGGCGCGGCCGCGCTTCACCGCCATCGTCACGGCGATCTTCGCGGTGTCGGCGGCGGCGCTGGCGGCGATGGGCGTGTTCGGCGTCATGGCCTACACGGTGTCGCTGCGGCGCGAAGAGCTGGCGGTGCGCCTGGCCCTCGGCGCCACGCCGCGCGGGCTGCGCCATCACGTGCTCGGCCAGGCCGCGCGCCTCGCCGCGATCGGCATCGTCGCCGGACTCCTCGCCAGCGTGTGGCTGCTGCGATCGATCGGCAGCATGCTGTACGGCCTCTCGCCGCGCGATCCCGTCGCGCTGTCAGTCGCGGCGGCGGCGATGGGAACGGTGGCGCTGCTCGCCGCGCTCGTTCCCGCGTGGCGCGCGAGCACGACGGACCCGATGGCAGTGCTGCGGCGACAGTGAGTTGTCGGTTGCCAGTTGCCGGTTGCCAGTTGCCAGTTACCAGTTACCAGTTACCAGTTACCAGTTACCGGTTACCGGTTACCGGAGCGTACAGCGCGTTGAACAGCAGCTTGAACGTGCCGTGCGGCTGCGCCCGCTGCAGGATCTC
>Ga0075435_100003489_pt1 | contig 10667 bp, 10 predicted proteins | sample RhiMethybrSRZTD4_FD_75302 | JGI IMG/M metagenome (GOLD analysis project Ga0075435, IMG submission 75302) | Populus rhizosphere microbial communities from Tennessee, USA - Rhizosphere MetaG P. TD hybrid SRZTD4 | ecosystem: Host-associated > Plants > Roots > Rhizosphere > Soil | place: USA... | reverse complement strand
CTTCCGTGATTGGAATGCGCAGCTCGATCCAGCGGGTCTTCTTGTCGTCCGAATCCTGGAGGACTTTCAGTTCGGGCACGCCGACGTTGGCTTTGATGTAGCCGTGGTCGCGGTAGAACTCGACGATCTTCTCCGCATCGTCGTCGAACTTCGGCTCCTGGTACGTCCCCTTGTCGCCGAGGATCGACATGAACCACATCGGCAGATGAAAGGCGTCCTGCATCTCGGGACGCTCGCGGTTCTCCTTCATCTGCTTCTTCAGCTTGCCGTCGCTGAACGCCTTGTTGCCGATGAAGTCGATGCGGCGGATCTTCACCTTCGGCCCTTCGTCGAGGTGGAAGGTGAGGTGCACCAGCTTCGGGCCGCCCGGCATCTCGGCGATCTCCGGCTTCACGTCGGCGAACTGGAAGCCTTTCTCGCGCAGCATGTCGCGCACGATGCCGGCGACTTTGCGGACCAGGCTCGGATCGATGAACGTGTCGAGACGGATCTGCGCGTTCGCTTCTTTCAGCTTCTCGTCGATCTTCGACGTCTCGATTTTTTTCGAGCCGACGTAGTCGACGATCTTCACGCGCTGCCGCTCTTCCATGTTGTAGGTGACGATCTTGCCGATCGTCCCGTTGGGGAACTTGTAGTCCTCGACGTTGATGAAAAGGTTGTCGAGGAAGTTGGTGCCCCAGAGGCGCTTGAAGTCGTCGAGGACGATTTTCTCGCTCTTGTCGTCCCAGGGCACCCACACGCCCTCGGACGGACGGCTGGCTTTCAGCTGGATGTAGTAGACGTAGGTCTGCGCCTCGATGACCGACTGGTTGCCCTGCGCCTCGAAGCACGGCGCGATGAACAGGACGACGGGACCGGATCCGGCGGGCGGCTGCGATCGGGGCTGGGCCTGCTGGCCGCAGACCGTCACCGGCGGGAAGGCCGGCGCCTGGTCCTGCGCCAGGCCCCAGGCGGGCACCAGGGCCAGCGCGGCCGCAACGAACAAACCTCGAACAGAGAGCATTTCTTTCAGATCTTAGACGGGGAACGCCGTGCGGCGGCCGGGAAAGATCACGGAATTTGGTAATCGGCGGCCGGACGGTCGAGGAATTGAATTCCGCGGCCGTCCGGCGATGGTTTTCTAACGGCTAGGCCAGCTTGCGTCCGGCTTCGAGCTCGCCGGCTGGTCGATATGCGAGCTGTCCGGCGTCGAGATAGACCTCGATGTCGCCGCCGCGCAGGTGACCGCGGATGAGCTCCTCGGACAGCGGGTCTTCGACGTAGCGCTGGATCGCCCGACGGAGCGGCCGGGCGCCGTACGAGCGGTCCTTGCAAGTGACTTCGATAATCCAGTCGATCACTTCGGAGGTGAGCGCAATCTTCAGCTTGCGATCGACCAGATTGTCGTTCAGCTGAGTGACGAGCAGCCCCATGATCCGCCGCAGGTCATCGTCGGACAGCGCCTCGAAGACGATGATCTCGTCGATGCGGTTGATGAACTCGGGGTTGAACGTCCGCTTCACTTCGCCGAGCACCATGTCGGACACGTTCTTGTCGATCGCCGTCATGTCGGCCGACTGGAAGCCCATCGAGCTCTTCTTCTGAATGAAGCGAGCGCCGATGTTCGACGTCATGATGATGATCGTGTTCTTGAAGTTCACCCGGTTGCCGAGGCCGTCGGTGAGATGGCCGTCTTCGAACACCTGCAGGAGGATGTTGAAGATGTCCGGGTGCGCCTTCTCGATTTCGTCGAGCAGCACGACCGAGTACGGATTGCGCTTCACCTTCTCGGTGAGCTGACCGCCCTCTTCGTGGCCGACGTATCCGGGCGGCGATCCGATCAGCTTCGAGACCGAGTGCTTCTCCATGTACTCGGACATGTCGAAGCGAATCAGCGCGTGATCGCTGCCGAACAGGAAGTTCGCCAGCGCGCGTGCGAGCTCGGTCTTGCCGACGCCGGTCGGACCGAGGAACACGAAGCTGCCGACGGGACGATTCGGATTCTTGAGCCCCGCGCGCGAGCGGCGGATCGCGCGCGAAATCGCCGAGATCGCCTTCTCCTGGCTGATGACGCGCTTGTGGAGCTCGGTCTCCATGCGCAGCAGCTTGTCGCCTTCGTCCTGATTGATCGACGCCATCGGGACGCCCGTCCACTTCGACACGACCTCGTCGATCTCGGCCTTGCCGACGATGACCTTGCGCGCGTGCGATTTGACGTCGAACTTCTCGCGGACGAACTGCAGGTTCTCGCGCGCCGCCATCTCCTGCTCGCGGTAGAACTGCGCCTTCTCGAAATCCTTCTGCGAGGAGGCGCTCTCCCACTGCTCGACGGCGACGCGGATCGATTTGTTGATCTCGCCGAACTCCTCGCTGTAGCCCGCCTCGCGCAGCTTGGCGCGCGCGCCTGCTTCGTCCACGAGATCGATGGCCTTGTCGGGCAGGAACCGATCGGTGATGTAGCGGTTGGACTGGTACACGGCGGCTTCAATCGCCTCGCGCGTGTATTCGACGTGATGGAAGTTCTCGTAGCGATCCTTCACGCCGAGGAGGATCTCGATCGTCTCGCGCTCGCCCGGCGGATCGACTTTGATCGCCTGGAAGCGGCGCTCGAGCGATCGATCCTTCTCGATGTACTTGCGGTACTCGGCGGGCGTTGTCGCGCCGATGCAGCGGATTTCGCCGCGCGAGAGCGCCGGCTTCAGGATGTTCGCCGCGTCGAGCGAGCCTTCGGCCGAACCCGCGCCGACGAGCGTGTGCAGCTCGTCGATGAACACGATGATGTTCGGGTTGTCGGTCAGCTCCTTCATGATCGCCTTCAGGCGCTCTTCGAACTGACCGCGATACTTCGTGCCGGCGACGATCAGCGAGATGTCGAGCGCGAGAATGCGCTTGTCGGCGAGGAAGTGCGGCACGTCGCCGTAGACGATCTTCTGCGCGAGCCCTTCGACGATGGCCGTCTTGCCGACGCCCGGCTCGCCGATGAGCACCGCGTTGTTCTTCGTGCGGCGGCAGAGAACCTGCTGCACGCGCTCGAGCTCGTGCTCGCGGCCGACGAGCGGATCGAGCTGATTCTTCATCGCCGACTCGGTGAGATCGCGGCTGAACTCCGCGAGCAGCGGTGTCTCTTTCACGCGCGTCAGCGTCGTCTTTTCATTCAAGAGCTGGACGATATCTTCGCGGACGGTGTTGAGCCGCATCCCCTTTTCCATGAGGATGGACGCGGCGACCGAGCGCTCCTCGCGGAGGATGCCGAGCAGCAGATGCTCGGTGCCGATGTAGTTGTGCAGCAGCCGATCCGCTTCTTCGGCGGCGAACTGCAGCACACGCTTCGTTTCGGCGCTGAACGGGATCTCGACCGACGTCGAAACCTTCTCGCGGAAAACGGTGCGGCCTTCGATTTCCTTGCGGATATTTTCGAGGGAAAGGTGCGAGCGCGCGAAAATGCGGCTCGTCAGGCCTTTGCCCTCTCGTATCAGACCGAGCAGGAGATGCTCGGTCTCGATGGAGATGCTGCCGAGCTGGCTGGCCTCATAACGGGCGAAGAAGAGTACTCGTCGGGCCCTTTCGGTGTACCGTTCGAACATGCCGGGCGTACCTACGTGAAAGCAGAAGTTGTGGTCACGGAATTGTTGACCACAGTATACGGCATAGTCCCGCGCCAACCCAACGCCAATTTGCGGTAAGTCGCTGCCGTTCTTAGGGTTCGCGACCCACCCTCTTAGACGGTCTCACGCAACGTGCGTGCCTGGACCGCACCGGCTTGCCGCCGTCCCTGACCGATTACGCGCGTGTACCTAACTTATCGGCGCCAACCGGCCGGCTTCCAGTCGCAGGATGCGATCGCAGGCCGCCGCGAGCCGCGGGTTGTGGGTGGCGATGATGGAAGTGAGGCCGAATTCGCGGTGCATGTCGCGCAGCAGGGCGTGCAGCGATTCCGCGGTCGCCTCGTCGAGATCCCCGGTCGGTTCGTCGGCAAGCAGCACCGACGGCCGCATGACGAGCGCGCGCGCGACGGCGACGCGCTGCTGTTCGCCTCCGGATAGCATGCCCGGGCGATGCGTCAACCGATCGCCCAGGCCGACGCGGCGCAGCAGATCCTCGGCCCGCGGACGCGCGTCCGCGACGCGCATCCGTGCGATGCGCATCGGCATCTCCGCGTTTTCGAGCGCCGTAAACTCCGGCAGCAGATGGTGAAACTGAAACACGAAGCCGACCTGACGGTTTCGAAATGCGACCACGCGATCGTCAGGGACTGACGTCAGCTCCGTGTCGCCGATGACGATGGTACCCCGGTCGACGCTATCCAGCCCGCCAAGCACGTGCAGCAGCGTGCTCTTGCCGACGCCCGACGCGCCGACAATCGCCACCATCTCGCCGGCATCGACCTGCAGATCCAGATCCCGCAGAACGGTGAGCGCGTTCGTGCCGACATGGTAGCTCTTGACGATGCCGCGCGCGTCGAGGAACGGCATCGAGGATCAGCGCCCGCTGCGAAGAAGACATTTTTCTTCTTCCTTGCGCATCTTCGCGACTTCGCGTCTGCGTGGCTGCACGTCGCAGTTCTCGATTATTCGTACCGCAGGGCCTGTGCCGGATCGAGACGCGCGGCCTGGCGCGACGGGTAGACCGTCGCGAAAAAGCACACGAGCACGGCGGCGATGATGACGACGACGAAGTCGCCGGGCTGGACGTGGAACGGCACGTGCGACACCTGATACACGTCGACCGGTACGTGAATCAGCTTGTAGCGATCGAGCACGTACGACACGGCGTATCCGGCGGTCGCGCCGACCACCGTGCCGACCACACCGATGATGAGTCCCTGCATCATGAATACCGCCGTCACGCTCCTCGCGCTCGCGCCCATCGTCTTGAGGATGGCGATGTCGCGATGCTTCTCCATCACCAGCAGAATGAGCGACGCGACGATGTTGAGGGCCGCGACCATCGTGATGAGGCCAATCGTCAGCGAGATCGCCATCTTCTCGAGCCACAGCGCCGAGAAGAGCGAGCGGTTCATCTCCGACCAGTCCTGCGTGAAGTAGTTCTGTCCCAGCGTCGCGGTGATCGTGGACGCAACCTCTGACGCACGCCAGATGTCGTCGACGCGCAGCTGGATCAGATCCGGCTGATCTTTGCCGAACAGCCGCTTCGCCACGTCGAGGGACACGAAGCCGGAGGTCGTGTCGAACTCGTAGAGCCCGAGGCTGAACGTGCCGACCACGCGCAGGCGCCGCGGCACCGGCATCATGCCCATGGGTCCAAGCGTGCCTTCCGGCGTCAGCACCGACACCGAATCTCCAACCGCGACGCCGAGCTGCGCGGCGAGATCCTTGCCGAGGAGCACGCCGCCGATCGCTCCCTCTCCTGCCGCAGCGTTCAACGCGTCGATGCTGCCGCTTTGAATGGCGGCGCCGAGGTCGGTGACGCTCGGTTCGAGTGCCGGATCGACGCCGGTCAGGTTGACGAACTCCTGCGTGCGAGCCGCCGTGACGAGCGCTTTGCCGAGAATCGCCGGCGCCGCGCCGATGACGTGCGGCTGCTGCGAGAGCTTTGCCGCCTCGGCGTGATAGTCATCGATCCCGCTCGTCTTCCAGACATAGACGTGCGGGTTCGCGCCGACGATGCGATCCCGGATCTCGCCCTGCAGGCCGGTCATCAGCGCAAGCGCGATGACCAGCGCCATCACGCCGACCGTTACGCCAAGGGTCGAGATGAACGAGATGACGGAGATGAACGCCTGCTTGCGTTTGGCGAGCAGATACCGCAGCGCGATCTGGAGCTCGAACGGGATGTCAAAACGCGGAGTTCGCAGAGTTCGCGTAGGCACCGGGATCGTATCCGCGTCGGTCAACGCAATTTTGGAATCGTCCATATTTCTTTGCGTCCTTTGCCCTTTGTGTCCTTTGTCGCTTTGTGTCCTTTGTCCCTTTGTGTCGTTGTTCCTATTCCCGTTTGCGCATCAGCGGGAACAGGATCACATCTCTGATTGACGGACTGTTGGTGAGCAGCATCACGAGACGATCGATGCCGACGCCTTCGCCGCCGGTCGGCGGCAGACCGTACTCGAGCGCGCGGATGTAGTCCTCGTCCATCTCGTGCGCTTCGAGATCGCCGCGCGCGCGGCGCGTCAGCTGCGCTTCGAAGCGCCGCCGCTGCTCCGCCGGATCGTTCAGCTCGGTGAACGCGTTCGCCACCTCGAATCCGCCGATGTACAGCTCGAATCGTTCCACCGTGTCCGGATCATCCGGCTTCTGCTTCGAGAGCGGCGACACTTCGGTCGGAAAGTCGTAGACGAAGGTTGGCTGAACGAGATGCCCCTCGCAGAACTTCTCGAAGATCTCGGTCGTGATCTTCCCGGCGCCGAAATTCGGATCGATTTCCACGCTGAGCTCCCGCGCGAGCGCGGCAGCCGCGTCGCGATCGCGCAGCGCGTCGGCGTTGACGTCACGATGGAGCCGCTTCGACGCCGCCTCGCGCACCGCCTCGCGCAGCGAGAGACGCGTGAACGGCGCCTTGAGCGAGATCTGGTGCGTGTCGAACGTGATCTGATCCGTGCCGATCGCCTCGCGCGCGACGACGCCGATCATCTCCTCGGTCATCGCCATCAAGGAATGGTAATCGGCGTACGCCTCGTAGAACTCCATCATCGTGAACTCGGGGTTGTGCTGCGTGGAGATCCCTTCGTTCCGGAAGTTGCGGTTGATCTCGAACACCCTCTCGAGTCCGCCGACGGTGAGGCGCTTCAGGTACAGCTCCGGCGCAATCCGGAGATAGAGGTTCATGTCGAGCGCGTTGTGGTACGTCTTGAACGGACGCGCGATGGCGCCGCCGGCAATCGGCTGCATCATCGGCGTCTCGACTTCGAGATAGCCGCGCGCCGTCATGAAGTCGCGGATCGCGGCGATGATGCGGCTGCGCGCCTCGAACACGCGCCTGGCATCCGGGTTGACGATGAGATCGAGGTAGCGCTGACGGTATCTGATCTCGACATCGGTGAGGCCGTGCCACTTCTCGGGGAGCGGCAGCAGGCACTTCGCGAGGAAGTGCAGGCGCGACGCCCAGATGGTGAACTCGTTCGTCTTCGTGCGGAACAGGCGGCCTTCGACGCCAATCCAGTCGCCGAAATCGAGCAGCTTGAAGATGTCGAAATCGAGCGGCGGCAGCGAGTCCTGCCGGACGTACACCTGGATTTTCGCCGCGCCGTCGGAGAGGACGAGAAAGTTCGCCTTGCCGAACGAGCGGATGCCGAGGATGCGGCCGCTCGTCACCGTCTGAAGCCGTTCGGCTTCGAGATCGTCGTGGCTGCGATCGCCGTAGGTCGACACGAGCTGCGCGATGGTGTGCACGCGCTCGAACTTGCGCGGGTAGATGTCGATGCCGAGCGAGGCGAGCATCTCCAGGTTCGCGCGCCGCTGTTCGATCTGTTCTTCGAGTGAGGTCATAGCAAGGTGATAGGAAGACACGCCTTCAGCTTCTTCTCATGCCTCCAGCTTCTTGCGAATGGCATCCAGCATGCCGTTGATGAACTTCACGGCGTCCTCGGTACTGAACGTGCGGGCGAGCTCGAGCGCCTCATTGATCACCACGGCCGGCGGCGTGGCTTTGTCGCGCAGCAGCTCGCAGGCGGCCATCCGCAGAATTAAACGATCGAGCACCGCCATCCGTTCCGGCCGCCACCGCTCGGTCGTGCTGGCGATCAGCGGATCGATTTCGTCGAGCCTGTCGACGGTGTCGTGGGCGAGGCTCGAGGCAAACCCGCGGAGCTCGGCCGCGGCCGGCTGCTCGTCGGGCCACTGTTGCGTGAAGAACGTCTCGGCGGCGCGATCGACGTCGCGGCGGCCGATCTCCCATTGATAGAGAATCTGCAGCGCGGCTTCGCGCGCGCGGTGCCGCGTGTCTTTCTTCTTCACGACTTCGACGTCAGCTGCGCGACGACGTCGGCCATCTCGATGGCGGCTTGCGCGGCCTCATAACCTTTATTACTCGGGCCGTCGCCGGCCCGCGCCAGCGCTTCCTCGGCGGAGTTGGTCGTCAGCACGCCGAACGCCATCGGAACGCCGGTCGCCGCCGCAGCGGCCGTCAGCCCGTGCGACACGGCCGAGCAGATGTACTCGAAGTGCGGCGTTTCGCCGCGAATGACGCAACCGAGACAGACGATCGCGCTGAAGCGACCCGATTCGGCCGCGCGCTGCGCGGCAATCGGGATCTCGAACGCACCAGGCACGCGGATAACGGTGATGTCCCCGCTGGCCGCCCCCGCCGCCGAAAGCGCCGCGAGCGCCCCCGCGTGCAGCCGGTCGGTGACGAAGTCGTTGAATTTCGACACGACGACCGCGAATCGCAACCCCTCCGCCCGCCCCGTCGCTTGAATGTTGATCAACCTGCGTCCCGCAGCACCCTACAGCGAAGCCAGCAAGCACCCTACTGCGAACTCCCCAGCGCCCTACTGCGAACCCCCCAGCACCCTATAGCGAAAGCCCCAAGCACCCTATAGCGAAGCCAGCAAGCACCGTACTGCGAACCTCCAGGACCCTATAGCGAAGCCCCCAGCCCAGCGACTAGCGTCCTTTGAATTCCGCCTTCCGCTTCTCGAGGAACGCTTTCGTCCCCTCGCGCATATCCTCGGTCGACGACACGAGCCCGAAGAGCGTCGCCTCGTACTGACACGCCTCGGCAAACGGCATCTCCACCCCTTTATTGATCGCGCTGATGATGTAGCGCATCGCCACCGGCGCGCTCTTCGCGAGCTGACCGCCGAGCTTTCGCGCTTCGGTCATCAGCTCCGCCGCCGGCACCACGCGGTTCACGAGCCCGATGCGCAGCGCTTCGTCCGCCGAGATCGGCGCACCGGTGAGGATCATCTCCATCGCCCGTCCCTTGCCGACCAGGCGCGGCAGGCGCTGCGTGCCGGCGTAGCCAGGCAACAGCCCGAGGTTGATCTCCGGCTGCCCCAGCTTCGCCGAATCGGCGGCAATCCTCAGCGTGCACGCCATCGCGAGCTCGCATCCGCCTCCGAGCGCGAAGCCGTTGATGGCGGCAATCACCGGCTTGCCGAGGTTCTCGATCACGTCGAACACATGTTGTCCCGTGAGCGCGTGCTCTCTCCCGCTCGTGGGCGTCTGCACCGCGAGCTCGTTGATGTCCGCGCCGGCGACGAACGACTTCTCCCCCGCGCCCGTCAGCACGATCGCGCGCACCGCATCGTCGCGCTTCAAGTCGAGCATCACGCGCCGCAGCTCGTCGATCGTCGCCGAGTTCAGCGCGTTGAGAACCTTGGGACGGTTGATCGTGACGATGGCGGCGCCGTCGCCGCGCTCGACGAGCAGGTTGTCGAACGTCATGGCTGTCCAGTGACAGTAGTCGCCAAAAAAGTGCGTATCACAACGAACTGTCGCCCTCGATTGTCGGGACGCGACAACGGAGCGGCCCGGCAGTCAATTCGACCGGACACTCCGCTAGAGCGGGAACGGGTACATCAGCCAGCCGAGCACGAGTGCCGATACGAGAAATCCGCCGAACAGCAGGCCGCCGAATCGCAGCTGCTCGCGCGAATCGTCTTTCGCAATCACCGCGAAGACGAGCGAGACGAAGAACGCGAAGAGGACGAGCAGGAACGTGTGGCTCTGCATCACACTGGGATCGCTATTTCCGGCCGAGCGCGACGTCGTACGCGTCGATGACCACGAGCAGATTCAGCAGGCCGGCGACGATGAGAAATGCGTTGCCATATTCATACGTGACGGCGCGCACTTGACCGGCGCCGTAGCCCATCGCGCTTGCCACGAAGTACGGGATGCCGATGCCGACATCCGCGATGGCGGCGAGTCCGACGAGCCACTCGGTCATGTCGAAAGGGAACAGACGCCCGTGGAGCGCGAGGCCGATGGCGAACATGACCGGCAGCGCGACGAGGAAAATGAGTCCTTTGGATCGCTTCCCGAGCCACAAGTGTCCCGCGCCCGGCACGGCCCAGGACGCAAGGCACAGCAGCACGAGCCAGCCTGACTGCGTCTCTTCCGCGGCGGTGGCGCGCACGATCCCTTAGTTTACTTCACGTCGAATGAGCATCGCGATGCCTGCGCCAAGAACGAGACCCGCGGCCGCGCGGATCCAGTTCGAGGGTGTGATGCCGGTGATCCATTCGTACGCGAGCGTCGCAGCAGTCGGCAGCGACGCGATTGCCGCGACTGTTCTCGGCGAGCGCCACCACACCCGCGCGACATCCGGGACGGCACACGCGAGCGCGGCGCCAACGTAGATGCCCGTGCACCGCGCGCACACCGGCATCTGCGTCGCCCAGAGATGAAACGAGCGTTCCGGCCGCTGATGGCATATGGCTGCGCCGATCGCGTACACGGCGGCCGTCAGGACGTACACGAGCGAGCTCTCGGACTGCGACGCGGCGTACGAGGCCAGCGGCAACGCCGCCGCCCACGTCAGAGCAGCCGCCGAAAACGTGAGTCGCGCAACTCTCGCGGTATCCGTCACGTCCGCGTCACCACCCCGTCACGATCCCGTCACCACCGCGGCACGCCCGCGGCACCAACGCGGCACGCCCCCGTCACCACCGCGGCACCACCGCGGCACGACCCCGTCACGACCGCGGCACGACCGCGGCACCACCGCGGCACGACCGCGGCACCACCGCGGCACGACCGCGGCACGACCCCGTCACGACCGCGGCA
>Ga0075435_100003487_pt1 | contig 10669 bp, 8 predicted proteins | sample RhiMethybrSRZTD4_FD_75302 | JGI IMG/M metagenome (GOLD analysis project Ga0075435, IMG submission 75302) | Populus rhizosphere microbial communities from Tennessee, USA - Rhizosphere MetaG P. TD hybrid SRZTD4 | ecosystem: Host-associated > Plants > Roots > Rhizosphere > Soil | place: USA... | reverse complement strand
CGACGACGAGCATGCGCTGCCGCACCCGCTCCATCGACTCGTACTGGCCGGACCACTGCAGCGTGTAGCCGGCTGGGATGCGGAGCTGCGAGGCGACCGCGCGCTTCGCGTCGTCCACGAAGCTGCCGAGATCGCGGCGCGCCGTGTCGACATCGATGTAGACGTAGCCTGCCAGCCGTCCGTTTTCGTCGCGGATCATCGCCGGCCCTTCGACGATGCGCAGCGCCGCGAGCTGCGCGAGCGGAATCTGCGCAGTCATCGATGCCGCACCGGCTTCGCCGGCGCGGGCCGGAGTGGCGACGAGGACGCGGCCGAGCGTATCGATCTCGTCGCGCAGCTCGCGCGGATAGCGCACGTTGATGGGATAGCGCTCGCGCCCTTCGATCGTCGTTGAGACGTTCTCGCCGCCGATCGCGGTCATGATCGTCTGCTGCACGTCCTCCACCGTCAGGCCGTACCGGCCGATCGCGGCGCGATCGATGTCGAAGTCGACGAAGTAGCCGCCGGAAACGCGCTCGCCGTAGACGCTCCGCGCGCCGGGCACGCGGCTGACGATCTGCTCCAGTTGCTTGCCGACGTTTTCGATCTGCTTGAGATCCGCACCGAAGACTTTGATGCCGACCGGGGTGCGAATGCCGGTGGTGAGCATGTCGATGCGATTGCGGATCGGCATCGTCCAGGCGTTCGTCTGTCCCGGCATCTGGAGGCGCTGGTCGAGATCGTTCGTGAGCTCTTCCCACGAAATGCGATCGGGCCAGAGCGGACGTACAACCGCCAGGAGGAACGACGGCATCCAGCGCGAGTACCAGCGCGGTTTCATCCGCCACTGCGACTCCGGTTTGAGAACGACGGTGGTCTCCATCATCGAGAACGGTGCGGGATCGGTGGAGGTGTCGGCGCGTCCCGCTTTGCCGTAGACGCGCTCGACTTCCGGCACCTGCCGCAGCAACGCGTCCTGTTTTTGCAGCAGCGCGCTCGCCGCGGTCACCGAGATGCCCGGCAGCGTCGTCGGCATGTAGAGAATCACCCCTTCATTGAGAGGCGGCATGAACTCGTGGCCGAGCCGGAAGTAGATCGGGATCGTCACCAGCACGACGACAAGCGCCGCGATGATCACAACGCGCGTGTGCCGCAATACCCAATGAATCGGCGGTCCGTAGATGCGGAACAGCAGGCGCGAGATCGGATGCTTCTCCTCCGGGACCATCCGCCCGACGAACACGGCGTTCGTTACCGACGCCAGCCATCGCGGTTTGAAGTCGTAGCGCTTCAGCTTCGTGAACATCAGGCGCAGCGCCGGATCGAGTGTGATGGCGAGCAGCGCCGCGATGGCCATGGAAAAGTTTTTCGTGAAGGCCAGCGGCTTGAAGAGCTTCCCTTCCTGCGCCTCGAGGGCGAAGATCGGGAGGAATGACAGCGCGATCACGAGCAGCGAATAGAAGCTCGGCCGCCCCACTTCCTGAATCGCGGTGATGAGGACTTCCTTGTAATCGCCCTTTCGCCCGCCGCTCTCCCACGCCTCCAGCTTCTTGTGCGCGTTCTCGACCACGACCACCGCGGCATCGACGAGCGCACCGATGGCGACGGCGATCCCGCCGAGCGACATGATGTTCGCGTTGATGCCCAACAGGCGCATGGGAATGAACGCGAGGATCACCGCCGCGGGCAGCGTGAAGATCGGGATCATCGCGCTCGGGATGTGCCAGAGAAACAGAAGGATGACGAGCGAGACGATCAGCATCTCGATCAGCAGCTCGTGCTTCAGCGTGTGAATCGAGGCGGCGATCAGCTCCGAGCGGTCGTACGTCGTCACGATCTGCACGCCTTTCGGCAGTGAGGGGGCGATCTGGGCGAGCCGTTGCTTCACGGCACGGATGACGTTCATCGCGTTCTCGCCGTGGCGCATCACGATGACGCCGCCTGCAACTTCTCCCTTCCCGTCCAGCTCCGCGATCCCGCGACGCAGCTCGGGGCCGAGTTGCACGTCGGCCACGTCCGAGAGCCGCACGGGCGTCCCGTTCGCGCTCTTCAGTACGATCTGTTCGAGATCGGATTTGCTGCGCACGTAGCCGTGCGCGCGCACCATGTACTCGGCGCCACTCCATTCGATGAGCCGCCCGCCGACTTCGTTGTTCGACTTTCGCACGGCATCGCTCACCTGCATGAGCGGGATCCCGTACGAGGCGAGCTTCTGCGGATCGACGGTGATCTGGTACTGCCGCACGAAGCCGCCGACGCTTGCCACCTCCGCAACGCCGGGGACGGATTGCAGCTCGTAGCGGATGTGCCAGTCCTCGAGCGAGCGGAGATCGGCGAGTGAATGTTGGCCGGTCGTGTCGACGAGCGCGTACTGAAAGACCCATCCGACTCCCGTTGCATCGGGGCCGAGCGACGTTTCCACGCCTTGCGGCAGCTGCGGCTGAACCTTCGACAGGTACTCCAGCACGCGGCTGCGCGCCCAATAGATGTCCGTTCCCTCGTCGAAGATGACGTAAACGTACGAGTAGCCGAAGTCGGAGAAGCCGCGGATCGCTTTCACGTGCGGCGCGCCGAGGAGCGCGGTGGTGATCGGGTAGGTCACCTGATCCTCGATGATGTCGGGACTGCGATCCCACTTCGAGAAGATGATCACCTGCGTGTCGGAGAGGTCCGGCAGCGCATCGACGGCGATGTGCTGAATGCTCCAGACGCCGATCGCAACCAGCACGCCGACGACGATGACCACGATGCCGCGATTCGTCGCGCACCAGCGGATGATGCGGTCGATCACGGCGTGCCTCCCTTCATCTGCGAGAGCGCCGACTTGAGGCGCGACTCCGAATCGACGAGGAAGTTCGCATCGACCACGACGCGCTCGCCCGGCTGCACGCCGGAACGGATCGCGTAGAAGCCGTCGGCCTTCGCACCGGTGGTCACCTGCCGCGGTTCGAACGTGCCGTTGCCGCGCGCGATGAACACGACCGACCGCGTGCCGGTGTTCATCACGGCGCTGTCGGGAACCGCGACGGATGATCCGACCGGCTGTTGCAGCAGCACGTCGGCGTACATGTCGGGCTTGAGCAGACCAGGGGTGTTATCGAGCTCGATGCGAACGGTTACCGTGCGCGTCTGCGCGGCGACGACGGGACCGATGAACGTTACGCGACCCGGAAGCGTCTGGCCGCCGACGACAATCTGCGCCGGCGTTCCGACGTGCACTGCCTGCAACTCGGATTCGTAGACATCGGCGAGCACCCAAAGGTGCGACAGATCGGTGACCTCGTAGAGCGTGTCGCTCGGCATCACGCGCGCGCCGGCGACGACGTTCTTCGCCGTCACGACGCCGCTGACCGGCGAGCGGAGAACCACATCGCGCGTCGCCTGGCCCGTTCGCACGACGCGGTCGATGTCCGCCGCGCTCATGTCCCAGAGACGGAGACGCGCGCGCGCGGCATCGGCAAGCGTGCGGCCGAGGTCGGAGTGATTGCGCTCGGCGAGGATCAATTCATTTTGCGTGGCGAGGAGATCGGGGCTGTAGACGGCGAGCAGCGGATCGCCGCGACGCACCGGCTGGCCCGTGAAGTTGACATAGAGCGCGTCGACGAATCCTTCGAACTTCGTTCGCACCTGCGCCACGCGACGCTCGTCCGCCGTCACCCTGCCGGTCGTGCGGATCGTTCGCGAGAGATCGCGCAGTTCGGCCGTGGCGAGCTTTACCCCGATGAGTTGCTGGCGCTGCGGCGTAACCGCAACGTTCGCGTATCCATTGACCGTCGACGTCGCGCCGTTCGTCACGGCTTCTTCGGCGTATTGCGGCACGAGCTTCATGCCGCAGTCGGGCGCAACGCCGGGCTGATTCGACTTGTACAGATGCGGCGGACCTTGCGAGTACATCGGGTCGATCCAGGCCACGACGCGCCGGCCCGAGTTGTCCTGCGTGACGCCGTCGATCTCGTTGGCCGATCCTCCGCGCTTCGTCAGGAGGATGACCAGCACGACGCCGAAGGCGACGGCGAAGAGCGCGCTGAGGAGCCACGGAAGCCACGTCCGTTTCATTGCGCACCTCCCATCGCCACTGCTCCGCTTCTGCCGGTTGCACCATGCTGGAGCGCATCGATTTCCGCCTCGGCGATGAGCAGCTGGCGCAGGAACTCGTAGTAATCGACGTTGAGCGTGCGATACGTCTGCAGCGCGCCGAGCACGGCGTCGAAGGTCGTCTTCCCCGTCTGATACGACGCCAGCGCCGATTCGAACCCGAGCTTCGCTTCGGGCACGAGCTGCTCGACGTGAAGATTGATCTGCTCGACTGCTTCGTTTCTCGAGGCGAGCGCTTCGCCGAAGGCGGCGGCGAGCTGCTGGCGAAGAATGCCGATCTGTGCGCGTGCCGCGTCGCGTCTTGCGATGGCCTCGGCGATGCGCGGCTCGATCGTGGTCTTCTTTCGGATCGGCAGCTCGATGCGCCCGACGATGCTGAACATGTCCTTCTGTTCCGGCCGCAAGCCGTACGACGCCTCGATGCTGAAGTCCGGCTTCGCCGTCAGCTTCGCGAGCGTGATGTCTTCTTCGTTCCGCGCCACCTCCGCTTCGAGCGCGGCGATCGCCGGCGTCGAAGGATCGAGCGATACGTCCTCTGCATGCGCGTGGTGCTCCATCGCGTGATTGAGAGCGAAGGGCGGGATCGTTTCGTTTGGCGGAAGGTCGAGCAGAGCGCGGAGGCGAGCGAGCGCGCTATCCCGCACGCCGCGCTGCATGAGGATGGCGTGGCGGATGTTGCTCGCCTCGACCTTCGCACGAATGATGTCGCTCTGCGCCGTTGCGCCGACTTCGTACCGGGCGCGCGCGGCTTCGCTCATCATCGTCGCCAGCTTGGCGATCTCGTCGTTCGCAGCGATCTGATTGTTTGCCGCCGCGGCTTCGTCGTAGGCCATGAGCACGTCACGCGCGATCTCGGCACGTCGGGATTCGGCTTCGTGCTCCAGCCGCTCGACGCTGAGCTGCGCCGCGCGCCGGAGCGCATCGCGGCGTTCGCCCCGTACGAAGGTCTGCGACGCGCCGACCATGTACATCGTCATCATCGGATCGCGCGTGAGGTCGATCTGTTGATCCTGCACTCCCGTCATCAACATCGGGTTCGGCAGCGTGCCCGCCCCGCGGAGTTGGGCGCGAGCGGCGGCGAGGTTCGCGTCGATCTCGCGCAGCGACGGTGAAGCCTCGATCGCCGCTGCGACGATCGAATGCGGGTCGTTCCAGTCGAGGGCCGACGCGGGCGTTGCGTTTACAAAGGCACTCAGAAGTGCGCCTGCAATGCAGGCGAAGAGTCTTCGATACATGAAATCCTCACAGGCTCAGAGTTCGAGAACGAACGAGCGCGTGAGGATCAGATTCGGAGAACGGAAAACGCAGCGAGCCGTTGCCGCGCGCCTGCAGGGGGCGAGGTATCGATCGGCTTGCTGGTAGCGCCGGGCCGCGAGGGGGTAGCCGCAACAGCGGTGAGCGCGGGTGTGTGGAGAGCGGAATCAGCGGACGCGGTGTGAATGGCGAGCTTCGCCGATGGCGACTCGTAACAGGTGATCGTCGTGCAGCAGTCGGTCGCTTCCGTCGAGAATGCGAGCGTCGCCGCCGATGCGTGGTTGCAGCACGGCATCCGCGTGCAGAAGCCGATGATCGCCGCCGCAGGAGCGAGGCCGGCGATGAGCAACACGATGACGAGCGCCAGCGGTTTGCGACTCATCTTCGATGCGGTTACGAGCAGCATTCGTTCCATCAGACGGTTGAGGCCCGGAAAAGATTCCACACGGCTGAGCCTCGGGTAGGTTACGGGGGCACTGTCTGCGCCGTCGTGAGGCGCCGCACTTCGCCTCGTGCGCTTCATCACTCTGTTGATCGGTCTACACTTCGAGAGAGGTGCACGATATGAAGACGTTGCTGGCGCTTTCACTGTCGATCGCGATCACCTTCTCGCTTCGGGCTCAAACCACCATGCCGCCCGCACAACGCAGTGAGCTTGGCGAGATCTCGGACGCGTTGAAGAGGATCGAGACGGCGCTGAAACATCAAACCGAGATTCAGAAAGCGGACGTGCTTCTGCGTCGCGTGATGTTCGCCGCGACGCAGATCGCGACGGCAGAAGCAAGCTTGAAGAAGCTCGATGACGAGGGCCGGACGCTGCGAGCGGAGAACACCGATCTCCAGTCAGCGTTAAAGCGCCTCGATGCAGCTACGGAGTCGGAGGCGCAGCGGGAGCAGTTGTCGTACGCGAAGAATCGGATGACGACGATCCAGGAGCGGCTTTCCGCGATCGAGCAGGAGCGCGTTTCCTCCGCGAACGAGATTCAAGCGCTCCGGCGCGATAGCCGGGAGTGGCAAGCGATGCTCGACAAGACGCTCGCGACGCCGTGAGTTCTATGGGCTCTTCGCCGCGTCGAGCGGGAAGGCTTGCACGACGCCCGAGAGCGAGCCGACGTAGAGGATTCCGTCACTCGACACGCCCAGCCCGCGCGGGATTTGCCCGACCGAACGACGCCAACGCACCTCGCCGCTCGTGCGATCGAACGCGCAGAGGTCTTTCTCTTCGCTTCCTACGATGACATTCGAGCCGGTCACGAGCGGGCGATACGTCGTCCATTCTTTCGGTGTCTCGCGCTTCCACTTGATCGCACCGCTTTCGGGGTCGAGCGCGAGGAGCGTGCCCTTCGCGCCCGCGGCGAGAACGTAGAGCAGCGGTGGCGCGAGGATCGGCGTGCCGTACGGGCGGCCTTCGTCGAAGCGGACGCGTTTCTTCACTTCGCCGGAGTCCGTGGCGATCCAGTTCAGATAGCCGTCCTCCGTGGCCAAAAGCAGCGTCTTGCCGTTGACCACGAGAGCCGTGGTGGGTCGCGCAGCAATGGTCTCGCGCCAGATCGTTTCCCCGGTCGCTGCATTCAGCGCGAAGAGCCGGTTCGTATTGTCGGCGAAAAAGATGCGCTTTCCGGCGTACGCCGGGGAGGGCATGTACGGTTGTGGTTTGAGCGCGCCGGCCGGAGTCTGATGCCACGCGACCTCTCCCTTAGCCGGATCGACCGCGACGACTTCACCTTCGGCGGAGACGGCGACGATTCGACCGTCGATCAGCAGCGGTGTCGCGGCGACGCCGTGATTGAACGCGAGCTTCCACAGCGGATCACCGGATGCGGAGTCGAAGGCGTAGATGTGGCCTTTGGGATCGGCGTCGGTCGGAACGACGACGCGGCCGTTGAGAAGTAGCGGTTCGCCGTGGAACTGTGCCGCCGAACCGTCCGCTCTCGTGTCGTAGGACCAAATCGGCTTTCCTGTCTTGCGGTCCAGCGCGTAGGCGGTGCCGGCGCACGAGCCGACGATTACCGCATCGCCGACGACCGTCGGCGAGATAAACACTCACCCATGCGTCTCGAACCGCCACAGCGCGTCCCACGGCTTCGGAGCGGCGGTGGGTTCCGCTGCTCGCACCTGCGCAACACATGCGAGTAGAAGAACCGCAAACGCGGCGACAGATCGATTGCGCATGACGCGATTGTCTTCCGATCTGGGACGCCGCGAAAGTCCAGCGGGTTACGTCAGACGGTTTGTACCTCGGCCAAAGCCGCGTCGCGTTGACGTTGGAGCACCCGCTTCCTCGCCCGGAAGTTCACGCCGAGCGTTCCGAACGATACGGAGTTCTTGTCCTGTGGCGCGCCGCGAAACACGTCCGCTCGCCACGGGACCTCGATCTCGTCGAAACCGCATTCCGCCAGCATCGCGATTAGCTCTGCTTCCAGCAGAGCGCCGGCGATTCAGCCGGCCCATAGATCGATGTTTCGTTTTGCGGATTCCGGCACCGCCTTCTGCACGATGATGTCGCCGATCTGCAGGCGGCCCTCCGGTTTGAGTACGCGGTGCATCTCCTGAAACACCCTCTTCTTGTCCGGCGCAAGGTTGATCACGCCGTTGGAGATGATGACGTCTGCGGACGCGTCGGGAAGCGGGATGTTTTCGATGTAGCCCAGATGGAAGTCGATGTTCATGGCGCCCAACTGCGACGCTGCCTCGCGCGCCTGGTCGAGCATCTCCGGCGTCATGTCGATCGACAGGACGCGGCCGTCCGCCCCGACCATGCGCGAGGCGATGAGCGTGTCCATACCGGCGCCGCATCCGAGCTCGACGACCGTTTCGCCGGGATTGAGTACGCCGAGCGCGAACGGATTGCCTGTACCGGCGAGACGCGAGATCGATTTCTCGGGGATGCCGTCCAGCATCTCGTCTGTGTATCCAAGAAGCGCGGCGAGCGTGCGTCCGGTGTGAAAGTGGAATCCTTTGGTCGGGTTCGTCGCGACTTCCGCGTACTCGCGTTTGATCTCGCAGCGAAGCGTTTCGAGAAAGAGCGACGGCGCTGGGGCCGATGGGTCGGGAACGTAGGTCTGCTTTTCGGGCGAAGAGTAGACGTATGTCTGCACGTTGCCGATCCCGTCGTAGGTCTCCTCGCCTGTCGAGAGCAGTGTGAGCGGAAGCTGCAAGTCCTGCTGCGCTGCTTCCGTGAGCAGCACGTACTCGCTCAGACCGACTGAGTTCTTGAGCAGGCGGTGCACGATGATCACGTCAACGCCCGACAGCTCGGTGAGGTTGGCGATCTGGTAGAAGGCGCATCTTCCGCTATGCACGACCATCTTCAGCTTGAGCCGCTCGATGTTCGTGCACGCGCCGCATTTGCAGAAGCTCGACAACGTCAACTCTGCGACCTTGTTCGCAAATGCGTTGAAGAAGCGAAGCAGGCGCGCACCGAGGTCCGCGGCACGGCTGGCGAAAGCGTCGTCTTTCACGGCGTAGAGGAAGACGGCGTCGCCTTCGAGCTTGGCGAGCGTCAGCGGCAAATCGACTTCCTTCAGGATCGTCTCGATCAGCTCACCGATGATGATGTGGCTGTGCTCCAGCGACTTCTCGTTGGCGAGCATGAAGTCGGTGTAGCCACTGATGTCAGCGATCAGCAGGACGACTTTTTCTTCGCGCAGGACCATGGCGAACCGCCTTCCTTCCGAGTGCTACGGCTGCGCCGCGTTCGCAGATTGCTGCGCGACGACGATGTCGTTCTTCGTCGAGCCGACGATCGTGAGGAGCTCGTTCTGCTCAGCCTTCGGTACTTTGAACTCATCGAGCGTCGCAACGAAGTCGTGCACCATCGCATCCCACTCGCGCTCGGTGATGTGGAGGTTCTTGTGTGCCTCTTTCATCGAACGACCGGCGTACATCTGCGGGCCGCCGGTGACCTGGCAGACAAGGGCAGTGACGTGAAACTTCAGCCCTGCTTTCGGCACTCGTGCGCGCGCCTCTTTGATGGCGGGGTTGGCGTTCAGCGTGTCGTTCACCAGCAGCTTTTCGATGAACGCATCGACGACGGTGGCGATTGCGTAGGCACCTCCGAGACGGTCGTAGAGCGACTTCTTCGGCTCGGTGGCGCGGAGGGCGACGGCGTTCAGTAGGACAACGGCGGCAAGAGCGGCGGCAACTCGGTTTCTCATCGGCTTCTCCTCTTTGTGTATGAAGGAAAGGTAGGCGGCCGGCCTCCCGCGTTTCTTACTCGCTATACTCACTTCCATCGCGCTCAACATTTCTCTCTTCGGACGATTCGAGGCCGCGCTCGACGGCGAGCGCATTGATGCCGATGCGTTCCGCAAGCGCGCCGCCGACCTCCTGAAACTGCTGGCGCTCGCGCCGAAGCACGCGCTCCACCGCGACCAGCTCGTGGAGATGATGTGGCCCGGGAAGCCGCCGGCCGATGGCGCCAACAATCTCTATCGTGCCATTCACGATCTGCGATCGATCGCCGGCGAGGAGCGCGTGACGTTCCGGCAAGCGGTGGTCGAACTGCACGATGTGGTTGTCGATGTCGATGTCTTCGAGGCCGAGACGCGATCGCCGGACAGCGAGCGCGTCGCGCGCGCGCTCGATCTCTATACCGCCGACCTGCTGCCGGAGGACTACGACCTCGAGCTGGTGACGCGCAAGCGCGAGTTTCTGCATCGAATGTTTGTCGACGCCTCGCTTCGCGTTGCCGCGGCGCGCACACTCGACGACGGCCGAACGCTCGAGATCATCCGCCGAGTAGCGGCGATCGACCCATCGAGCGAGGAGGTCGCAACCCGCATCGCCGATCGCGTGCGTACATTCGAGCGGCCGCAGTCGCGCGGCGGCCTCGCGGTAGGGATTCCCAAAACGCGGTACGCGAAGAGCGGCGACGTGAACATCGCCTACCAGATCGTCGGCGACGATGTTGATCGTGGGAAGCCCGATCTCGTCTTCGTCATGGGCTGGGTCTCGCACGTCGAATACTTCTGGACGCATCCGCGCGTGGCGAGCTTCTTCCGGCGGCTCGCATCCTTCTCGCGCCTCATCCTCTTCGACAAACGCGGCACCGGCCTCTCCGATCGCGTCACCACCATGCCCGACCTCCGTCAGCGGATGGACGACGTCCGCGCCGTCATGGTCGGCGCCGGCTCATCGGAAGCGTTCGTGATGGGCGTGTCGGAAGGCGGGCCGATGTCGGCGCTCTTCGCCGCGACCTTTCCGGAGAGAACAATAGGGCTCGTGATCTACGGCGGGTACGCGCGGCGGATGTGGGCGCCGGACTACCCGTGGGCGGCGAAGCCGGAAGCGCGCGAGCAGTTCTTTCGCGATATTGAACAGAACTGGGGCGGGGTGGTCG
>Ga0075435_100003485_pt1 | contig 10671 bp, 10 predicted proteins | sample RhiMethybrSRZTD4_FD_75302 | JGI IMG/M metagenome (GOLD analysis project Ga0075435, IMG submission 75302) | Populus rhizosphere microbial communities from Tennessee, USA - Rhizosphere MetaG P. TD hybrid SRZTD4 | ecosystem: Host-associated > Plants > Roots > Rhizosphere > Soil | place: USA... | reverse complement strand
TAGCCGCGCTTCTGCAAGACTTTCTTGAGCGTCTGAAAAATCTCCGCCGCCGCGCGCATCGCCTCGGAGAAGCTTTTAAGCCCCGCCGGCACGATCATAAACTCCTGAAAGTCGACGTTGTTGTCGGCGTGCGCGCCGCCGTTCAGGACATTCAGCATCGGAACGGGCAGCGTCTTCGCGCGCGGGCCGCCGAGGTAGCGGTAGAGAGGAAGCTTGTCCGCCGCAGCCTGCGCCTTGGCCGCGGCGAGCGAGACCCCCAGGATCGCGTTCGCGCCGAGCCGGCCTTTGTCGGGCGTGCCGTCGAGGCCGATCATCAGGCGGTCGATCTCTTCCTGCCTGCGCGCGTCCTTGCCGCGCACGCGCGGCGCGATCACACGGTTGACGTTCGCCACCGCCTGCGCGACGCCCTTGCCGAGATACCGGCCGCCGCCGTCTCTCAGCTCGACGGCTTCGTGCTCGCCCGTGGATGCGCCCGAAGGCACCGTCGCTCGTCCGCGCACGCCGTTGGCGAGCGTCACGTCGACCTCGACGGTCGGCTGGCCGCGCGAGTCCAAAACCTCGCGCCCGAGGACTTGCTTGATTTTCATTGCTGCCTCCGCGATTGGTCTTCGCCGCGCGCCGCGAGCGGCAAAACACCCGTTTCGTCGAGCAAGCGCGTCGAAAATATGCTACACTGCGTTCTCCGTCGTCGCATGCGTCTATCTCGATCATCCCCGCGCTGGATCGTCTACCTCTTTTCCAGTCTGCTCGTTGCGCTCGCCCTTTTTACCGCGTTCGGCGAGCGCGGGGTCTTCCACCTCTGGCGTTTGCAAGGCGAGAAAAAACAGCTGCAGGAGAAAAATTTTCTCCTGCAGAAGGAAAACGACGGGCTCAGAGAGCGCGTCGAGCGGATTCGCCGCGACGACGCGTATCTCGAAAAAATGGCCCGCGAGGAGCTCGACCTCACGCGGCCCGGCGAGACGGTCTATCGCTTCGCCCCGGCCGATTCCGCGCGCGGCAAAGGCGAAGCCGCGAAAAGCCCCGGCGCCGCGCCGAAAGAACCGCCTTCGTGATTTCCACCGGCTACAAGCCGGGCTTGAACACGAAGTGGTAGTATTCGTCCATGTCCATCAGCGACTGGACTTCCGACGTGTCCTTCAGCCTCACCTCGATCACCCAGCCGTCGTTGTAAGGATCCTCGTTGATGACCGACGGGTGTGACTCGAGCTCGGGATTGACCGCGATCACCGTTCCCGAGACGGGCGCGATCAGCTCGGCGACGGTCGTGTTCGATTCGACTTCGGCGAACGGCTCGCCTTTTTCGACTTTGTCGCCGACATCCGGCAAATCGACGGATATTATTTTTCCGAGCTCGCTCTGACCGTAGTTCGTCACGCCGAAAAAAACGTGTTGATCTTCGACGCCGATCCAAACGTGCTCTTCGCTGACTTTTAGCGTGCGCTCTTCCATGAGACAATTTGTCACTATAAAGATTGCCCTTCTTCTGTCAAGATCAAAACGAACAGCGGCGGAGCCGTCCGACCGCTTGAATAATCGCCGGTCATTTAGTATTGCGGGACTTTGACGTCATGGACGCGATTCGAGCCGCAGAAAATTTGGTCGACAGTCTGAAAAAGGCCGGCGTCGACTTCGTCGCGACGCTGCCCGACCTCAAAGTCGTTGAGCTGATCCGCGCGATCGACAAGGATCCGGCGCTGAAGCACGTGCCGCTCTGCCGCGAAGAGGAGGGCGTCGGCATCTGCGCCGGCGCCTATCTCACGGGAAAAAAACCGGCGATGGTGATGCAGAACGCCGGTCTGCTCAATAGCTGCAACGCGCTTACGACGACGTGCCTGCAGTTTCAGATTCCTGTGCTGCTGCTGATTTATTACGCCGGCGATTTCGGCGACCGCGGCTTTGCCACGGTCGGCTCGGTGACCGAGCCCGTGCTCGACGCGCTCGGGCTGCGCACCTACATCCTGCGAAAACCCGAAGAGGTGGAGCAAACCATCCGCGGCGCGCAGATCCTCGCCGAGGACTCCCGACGGCCCGTAGCGATCCTCTTGACCCGCGATATTTTGGAAATGGAATGATGCAGCGCTACGATTACCTCAAGGCGATCGCTGGCGATGTGGGAGACGCGCTCGTCGTCGCGGCGGGATGGGCGTCGCGGGAATGGCAGGCGCTGAGGCCCGGCGACGGCAATTTCCGCCCGCGCACGCTAGGGCTCGCCTCGTCTATCTCGCTCGGCATCGCGCTCGGCCTGCCGAAGCGCAAGGTCATCGCGATCGACGGCGACGGCGCTTTTTTGATGAACCTCTGCGGCCTGCCGACGATCGCGTGGCAGAATCCGCCGAATCTGATCCATCTGCTGTTCGACAATCAGGTCTACGAAGCGTCCGGCGCGACGGCGACCGCGACCGTCTCCGGGAGCGACGCGGTCGCGCTGGCGAAAGGCGCGGGCTACAAACACGCCAGCTGGGCCGCCAGCCCCGAAGAATTCCGCCGCGAGTTTCAGGCCGCGATGAAGCGCGGCGCGCTGAGCTTCATCGCGGCGAAGGTCGATCAGGGGCAGCCGAAGCTGCCGCCGATCGGCGTCGACGAGCTCGAGAATAAATACCGCTTCATCCGCCACATCGAGGCGACCGAGAAGAAATCGATCCTCGGACCGTCCGACCACCGCCCCAAATAATCCAAAAAAAGGAGTTTTTTCATGCTGCTGCTCAAGGACGACGATGTGCAGAAGGTTCTTACTATGCCGATGACGCTCGACGCGCTCGAGGCGACGCAGCAGGAGATCATCAAGGGCGACGCCGCGACGATGGGGCGCGTCGACGTCTATCTTCCCTGCGAGCGGCCGGAAAGTTATTATCGCTGGGCGCTCATGACCGGCGGCACGCGCCGCGACGGCTACGTCGTCGCGCGCATGCTCTCGGACATCGTCAGCTGGCCCGGGGAAAAAGGCAACCAGCGCGAGAACAAGCACTGCATCCAGCCCGGGACATACTGCGGGCTGCTGTTCATGTTCAGCGCCCGCGACGGCATGCCGGTCGCGCTCATCAACGATGGCTTCCTCCAGCACATGCGCGTCGCGGGCGGCGCGGGACTCGGCGTCAAATACTTGGCTAAAAAAGACAGCCACGTGGTCGGCATGATCGGCTCGGGCGGCATGGCGCGGGACTACCTTGAGACCTTCGCCTGCGTGCGCGACATCAGGAAAGTTAAAGTCTATAGCCCTAGCCAAGAGAACGCGCGACTTTACGCCAAGGACATGAGCGAGAAGTTTAAGATCCCCGTCGAAACGGCGGCCTCGGCGCGCGACGCGGTCAATGGTGTCGACATCGTCGGCCTCACCACCTCCTCGATCGATCCGGTTTTCAAAACCGAGTGGCTCGAGCCGGGCATGCACGTGACCGACGTCACGTGGGACGAGACCGAGCCGGGCTTCGCCAATAAAGTCGACGTGGGGGTCTCGATGGGCGAAAGCACCCCATATCTGGAAAACCCGCCCGCGGGCGCCTTCTATGCCGCGCACGGCTTTCTGGGCTACGTCGCGGGACAGCCCGAGGAGAAAGCGCGCATACCGCACCGTCCGCCGCGCCCGGAGATCCTCAAAATGCCGACGCTTGCCGATGTGCTGTCCGGCAAGGCCAAAGGACGCACGAACGACAAACAGACGAGCTGGTTTTTGAATCTCGGCGTCATGGGCGTTCAGTTCGCCGCCGTCTGCACGGCGGTTTACAACGAGGCGAAGAAACGAAATATCGGCCGCGAGATTCCGACCGAATGGTTCACGCAAAATATCAGGGATTAAGTGAGGCGCGAGGCGTGAGGAGTTAAAAGAGCGATTTCCAAAGAACGCGTTTTTTTCTGCTCATTCCTCACGCCTCACTCCTCACTCCTCGCTTCGACGGTTGAGTTTTTCCCGCCGAACGGATAAACGGAAAAGTGTCAGGTTAGGAGGGGAGCGTCTATGGCCACGCAAGTCGTCGATACCGACGGACATATTTTCGAGCGGGATCAGGATATCGCCGAATACATGGAGGCGCCGTATCGCGGGAGAAAAGAGCTGCTGACGCTGCCGTTTTTTCCCACACTCGACGGCTTTCAGCGCATGGCGCGCCGCGTCGGCGACGGCCGTCCCTATGTCATCGGTCCCGACGATCCGAAAAGCTGGTTCGACGTGCTCGACCGGGAAGGGCTCGACCGCGCCGTCATTTATCCGACGGCCGGGCTCGCGGAAGGCTTCATCCAGGATGCCGACTGGGCGGTGGTCGTCTGCCGCGCCTACAACAATATGATGTCGGAGCGCTACATTAAGTATAACCGTCGGCTTAATGTCGTCGCGCTCTTGCCGATTCAGGACATCCAAGAGGCGGCCAAAGAATTGCGCCGCTGCGTCAAGGAGCTCCACATGGCCGGCGGCGTGATCGCGCCGGTCGGCTTTCCGACGCCGCTCGGCGATCGGTATTTCGATCCGCTCTACGCCGAGGCGGAAAAGCTCGGCACGCCGCTCGCCGTCCACGGCGCGCCGTCGCGCGGGCTGGGCTTCGATTTTTTCCGCTCACTGATCGAAGCGCGCACGCTATCGCATCCCTTTGCGCAGATGATCGCGCTGACGAGCATTATTCTCGAAGGCGTGCCGGAGCGCTTCCCGAAGCTCAAGATCGCTTCGCTCGAAGCCGGCTGCTCTTGGCTGCCGTTCCTGATGGACCGCCTCGACATGGAATATAAAAACCGCCCGCATCAGGCGCCGCTGCTGAAGAAAAAGCCCAGCGAGTACATGAAAGGCGGGCAGATCTACTACCATACCGAGCTGTGGGAGGAGATGCTGCCGGTCGCGATCGACCGGCTCGGCGAGGATCTTTTTCTCTATGCCTCGGACTACCCGCACGAACCCGATCTCGCCGAAGCGATACGGGAATTCGAAGCGCGAAAAGATCTATCCGATACGGCGAAGCGGAAGATCATCTCCGACAACGGCAAGCGCTTTTACGGTATGGAAGCTTGAGCGATTCCGCGAGACAATAAAAAAAGGGAGCGATCCGACCCATCGCTCCCTTTTTTATTTGACGAGTAAAACTTTTCGCTACCAGCGATTGCGTCCGCCGCCGCCCATGCCGCCGCCACCACCGCGGCGGTTGCCGCCGCCGCCCATGCCGCCGCCCATACCGCCCCCGCCGCCGCCCGGCCGTCTCTCCTGTGGCCGCGCCTCATTGACGACGAGCGTGCGGCCATCGAGCTGAGAGCCGTTCAAGGCGTCGATCGCTTTCTGGGCCTCCTCCGAAGAGTTCATCTCGACGAAGCCGAACCCGCGCGACTGTCCGGTAAACTTGTCGGAGATCACGCGCGCCGAGGTGACCGAGCCATACTCGGTGAAGATCTCTTCGAGCCTCCCTTCCGTCACGGAATAGGGCAGACCGCCCACGTATAACTTATTTCCCATATTCTCCTCCAGATCGCACTAAAATTTGGTCTTTGCCTTGGGACACGGGATTATTGATGGGAGAAGAACATGAGAGGCGGCACGGTAGGAACTCGGCCCTGGTCGGATGCTGCTCTAACCACTAATCGCGTTCGCAAGGACAGACTCACCCGAGGCCTTTCGCCCGTTAAAATCGCTGGCCCGGAAGGCCCCATACCGAGCCCGCGATTCAGTTGGAAAGTACTTACGGACAGGATATTTGTCAATAGGGGTTTTTACCGGAACGACCCCTAGGTCCTTGGATTGACAACTGTTATCCCATCCCTTAAGCTTTTCGAGCGCGGGCGTAATTCAGCGGTAGAATGCCAGCTTCCCAAGCTGGACGTCACGGGTTCGATCCCCGTCGCCCGCTCCATTTTTTCGACCTGTCTCCATCTTTTCCCGATCTTTCCTTCTCATTGCGCTTGCAAAACCGTGGACGTTTCCCTTATACCTCGCGGCTGAAATGGCAAACGGCTCTTCGATCGCCGAGCATGCGGAGCTGCTCGCACGCGTGGAGCTCTTCAGCGGCCTCAGCCGGGTGGCGCTCGCCAAGCTCGCGGCCCATCTGGTGCCGGTGAGTCTGGCCGGCGGCGTCGAGTTGTTCCACCAGGGCGAGCCCGGCGACGCTTTCTATCTCATCGCGCGCGGCGACATCGGCGTATACGTCGCCGGAGCGGCCGACGAGGGCGAAACGCGAGTGGCGCTGCTCGGCGCCGGCGCTCCCGTCGGTGAGATGGCGCTGCTCACGAACGCCCCGCGATCCGCCACGATTCGCGCGGAGAGCGACGGCGAGCTGCTCCGGCTCGATCGCGCGCGCTTTCTCGCTCTGATGCGCCAGGAGCCGGATGTCCTGCTGGCGATCGCGGCGACGCTCAGCCGGCGCTTGCAGACGACGCAGGCGCGGAGCGACGGCGCGGCCGCCGACGGCGGCATCGGAGTTTCTGAGAATCCTGTCGATACGGCGGCTTCGCTTCCTGCAGCAGTAAAACGCCGGCGCTTATGGCGGCCGAGCCGTTCCGCGCTGAGTGGATTGGCGGCGGGAGTCGTTCTGCTGTGCGGCTGGCTCGCCGCCCCCCCGGCGGGATTATCGCTCTCCGGCTGGCATGCGCTCGTACTTCTCGCCGCCGCGGTCCCGGTGCTGGCCGTGGAGGCGGTGCCGGACGGCGTCTTGGCGCTGCTTCTCTGCGGCGCGTGGGTAGTGACCGGCGTGGCGCGCCCGGAAATCGCGCTGTCCGGCTTCGCCTCGGCGAGCTGGGTGCTCGTGGTAAGCGTGCTCGCCGTCGGCTCGGCGATCGCCGCCTCCGGCGTGCTTTACCGGCTCGCGCTTTGGACCGTGGCGCATACCAAAGGCGGCTTCGCCGGCCAGGTCCTCGCGCTGAGCGCCGCCGGCGTCATCATGGGGCCGGCCGTGCCCAACGCCACCGGCAGGGTAACGATGATCGCCCCCGCGCTGCGCGAGCTGCTGGAGGCGCTGGGGCATGCGCCGGGCTCGCGCGCCGCCGTCGGTCTCTCGATGGCGGTGCTGATGGGCTTCGGGCAGATGGCGGCGATCTTTCTTACCAGCTCCACGACGGCGGTGTTGGTCTATGCGGTCCTGCCGCCGGCCAGCCGCCGCGGGCTCGATTGGATCGCCTGGGCCTACTACGCCGCGCCGCCGCACCTGATCCTGCTCGCCGGCGTCGTCGGCGTGATCCTGTATTGGCACCGCCCGCCGGCGGCGAAAAAAAACGAAACCACGCAGCGCTCGCTCGAGCTCCAGCGCGCGCTGCTGGGGCCGCCGTCGCGCCGCGAGCGGATATCGCTCTTCGTCGGCGCCGCGCTCGTCGTCGGCTTCGTCGCCCAGCCGCTCCACGGCCTCAACCCGGCATGGGCCGCGGTGTTGGCGCTGACCGCGCTCGCCGCGACCGGAGTCGTGACCGCGGCGACGCTGCGCGAGGTCAACTGGAGCTTCGCGCTCCTGTTCGGCATGCTCGCCGGCATCTCCGAGGTATTCGCCAGCACGCGGCTGGATCAGTGGCTCGCGCACGCGATCGCCGGCGCGGTCGGCGACCTGACGAGCAGCCGGGCGCTGTTCGTCTTGACGCTCACGCTGCTGTGCTTCGGCGTGAGCCTGGTGCTCCGCTGGCAAGCGGCAGCGCCGCTCATGACGATCGCGCTCGCGCCGGTCGTCACGGCGGCGGGCATCGACCCGCTGGTCGTGGGGCTCGTCGCGCTGATCGCCTGCAACACTTTCTTTCTGCCCTATCAGAGCACGACCTACCTCGCGCTCTATCACGGGACCGGCGGCGGAGTTTTCAGCCATCGCCAGGCGCGCCCGGCAGCGCTCGCCTACGGGCTCTTTACGATCGTCGCGTTGGTTGCAAGCGTGTTTTTCTGGCGGCTGATGGGCCTGCTTTAGCGCAGGCGCGGGCGGAGCCGCCGATATGGGCGGGTTCGATCCCCGCCGCCCGCCGAAATCCTATCCGACCGGGCGGCGGGGTTTGTTTCCGATGAGATAACGCTACGCGGCGAACGAGATCAGCCCGCCTTGCGCGTCGGCCGCTTCTGCTTCGACGCCTCGAGCTCGCGCCCGAGCTGCTCCAGCTCGGCCGCCTTCATGATCTGCTTGAGCCTGGGGAACATCTTCCCTTCTTCCTCCTCCTCGGCGTGATGCTCGACGCATTCCATCAGCTCTTCGAACTTCTCGGCGAACTCCTCGTTGTCGGGCGTCAGCCGCTCGATCTCCCGCAGCAGCGTCTTTACCCGATTGTGCTCCTTGAGCGATTCGCGCACCATGTCCTTCAGCTCCTGAATTTTTTCCACCGCCGGATAGAAGATCGTCTCTTCGATATGCGTATGCGTCTCCAGCTCGTTCTTGATCTGATCGAAGACGGCTTTCTGCTTGCCGCCTTCCAGCCCTTCGGCCTTTTCGAAAAGGCCTTTCACTTTTTTGTGGTCCGCGCTCAAAAGTTCGATCGCATTCATGATGCCTCCCTGAGAAAAAATCGGCGCCGAAAATCCAAAATCAACGACGCCGTAATCCCATCTTATGATCTGTGCGCGCTATGCCTAGAGGCGGAGATACCCGAGCGATGTAACGGCGGCGGCTAGGCGCGCTTAGCGCCGGCGCGCCAGATGAGGACGATCGAGGCGGCGGCGAGCGCCTCGGCGGCGGCGAAGGCCGTGCGGTAGCTCCCGGTCGCGTCGTGCATGACGCCGCCGATCCACGGGCCGATGCCGGCGCCGGCGCCGATGAACAGCGCGATCGCGCCGATGATCGCGCCGAACGATTTGCCGTGGAAAAGATCGGCCGCCATCGTCGGATAGAGCGATTGGCGCGAGGAAAAGCCGAAGGCGACGAACGGCGGAAACGCGTAGAGCAGCCACGCTTGCGGCGCCTCGCCCAGGAGCAGCAGCAAAAAAATGCCGGCCATCAAAGACGCGGAGCCCAGCAGATAGGACCACTGGCGGCCGATGCGGTCGGCGAGAAAGCCCATCGCGACCATCGCCGGCGCCGTGAAGAGGCCGATCATGCCGAGGCCGAGCGCGGCCGCGTCGCGCGAAAAGCCGGCGTCGCTCACCGCGGCCACCTGATGAATCAGCACGAGGTGCAGCGGGATCGCGCCCGCGAGCACGCCGAAGGCGAAGAGCCAGAAGCGCCCGGTCTTGAGCGCCTCGGCGAGGCGCGGGCTCGCGGCGGCGGCCGATGGCGCGCCGTGCGGTCGCGCCGCGGTCGCGCCGAAATCCGCCTTGAGCCCGAGCGCTTCGGGTGTCTGGCGCTGAAAGATATAGTTCAGCGGCGCGATCACACCGGCGATGAGCGCCGCGAGAATGAAATAGGCGGCGCGCCAGCCGTACGCCGCGATCCAGCGCTGCGTCAGCGGCACGACGATCAGGATGCCGCAGCCGATGCCCGCCGCCGCCGCGCCGATCGCCAAGCCGCGCTTGCGCACGAACCAGTTGGAGAGAAAAGTCGCCTGCGAGGTCATGGTGAGCGCGGCGAAGCCGACGCCGACGAGCACGCCCATGCCGAGATAAAATTCCGCCGCGCCGCGCGCGAGGCCGCTGACGACGAAGCCCGCCGCCATGGTGAGCGCGCCGACTGGCAGGACGACGCGCGGGCCGTAGCGGTCGAGCAGGACGCCGATCACCGGCGCCGAGAGCGTCCAGAGGATCGCACCCGCCATCAAAGCGCCGGAGGCGAGGCCGCGGCTCCAGTGAAATTCCTCCACGACCGCGATGAGAAACACCGCGAAGGCGTTCCGCGCGCCGAAGGCGACCCCGACCGTGAGAAAGGCGATCGCGATGACGAGCCAGGGATAATAGCGCTGGCGCGCGGTTTGCGCGTGGGAATCCATCCGCTATTTGGCGCCCGCCGAGCGCCGGGCTTCGACGACGAGATCGTAAAGCGCCTGGCGCGCCTCTTCGCTCACAGGGTTGGGCGAGGCGCCGATCAGGCGCGCGGCTTCATCGTTGTCGAAGATAAAGCGCCGCCAAACCTCTTCCGGATAGGACTCCAGCGGCAGAGCGAATCCGCCGTGGCGCCGCGGATCGGAAGCCGTGATATGCGCGCTCTCCGCGCCGATGCCGCGAAAGGAATGACAATAGACGCAGCCGCTGCGCCGCGTGAGCGCCTCGAGCACCGGTTTCGGCAGGTCGCGCAAACCTGCGAGAGGGTCTTCGCCGCTCAGCCTGAAGCTCGATTCGGTGAGTCCGTAGTAAGGTCCGTGGCGCACCATGTCTTCCGGCGGCTCCTCCATAAAATGGATAAAGCCGCCCACCGGCCGCGCCATGATCGGCGGCGTCGCGCCGTCGCGCCAGCTGTATTCGCGCTGCGCCTGATAAAAGACGTTGAGGCGAAAGAGATTTTTTTCGTCGTCGAGCCCGACGACGATCACCGGCCGGTAGCGCTCGATCTCGCGCCGGTCCCAAAACAGCTTCTCGCCCCGGAAGTTGGTGATCGTGAGATAATTTCCGCGCCCGACTTTTTCCGCCGGCTGGGCGTCGAGGTAGGCGAAAAGGTCGACGGCGTGAAAAGATTCCAACGGCCATTCGAGCAGCTCAAAGCGCATCGTGCCGTAAACGAGAGCGAGCTCGGCGACGAACCGCGCATCCACCGGATGGGGCTGGATGAGGTTTTTATTCGCGTCGGTCCAGAAGGGAAGCGTCGTCACCGGCGGGTCGCGCCACAGCCGCTTCGCCGCGAGTATTTCCAGCATGTCGGCGGGGAGCGGCGCGACTCGCAT
>Ga0075435_100003483_pt1 | contig 10675 bp, 3 predicted proteins | sample RhiMethybrSRZTD4_FD_75302 | JGI IMG/M metagenome (GOLD analysis project Ga0075435, IMG submission 75302) | Populus rhizosphere microbial communities from Tennessee, USA - Rhizosphere MetaG P. TD hybrid SRZTD4 | ecosystem: Host-associated > Plants > Roots > Rhizosphere > Soil | place: USA... | reverse complement strand
CGTCGCTGACGCACACGCGCCGATCGCACACGATGAAGATGGGCGTCAGCTACGACTACGGCTACAACCGCAGCGTGCGCAACCAGGCACGGACATCGCTGACCGCCAACGGTCGGAGCAGCGGCGACGTCGACGCGCTCGTCGGGCTGCTGCTCGCACGTTTCGAAAACGCCTCCCGGTCGTTCGGTCAGACCGAACGGAAGATGGGCCAGCAGTCGATCGGCGTCTTCTTCAATGACGACTGGCGAGCGACGCCGCGTCTCACGCTGAGCGCCGGCCTGCGCTACGAAGTGGTCGGTCCGGTCACGGAGAAGCACGACCTGGCGACCAACTTCTTCCCGGATCGCGGTCTCGTGCAGCTCGGCTCGAACGGCCTCGACCAGTTGTACAAATCGGACAAGAACAATTTCGGTCCGCGCGCCGGTCTCGCCTGGGATCCCACCGGCAGCGGTCGAACGAGCGTGCGTGCCGGATACGCGCTGACCTACGACACCGCGTTGATCGGCACGGTTCACCCGGGGCTGTTCTCGTCACCGGCTCTCGGGGTCTTCCGCGTGTCGTTCTCGCAGACGCCGCGCACCGCGCCTGACGCGCTCGGCGTCACCTGCCTCGATCCGAACAACTCGACGGCCGGCGGCGATTACGTCTGTCTGCAGCCGGGCGTGCCGGTGTTCGGATCGTCGCCGACGGGCGCGCCGCCGTTCAACATCTTCCGGGTACCCGACGACTTCCATTCCGGGTACTACCACTACTTCCACGTGACGATGCAGCGAGAGGTTCTGAGGAGCAGCTCGGTCACGGTTTCGTATGTGGGATCGCGCGGCAACGATCTCGTGTGGCGCCGCGAGATCAACGCGCCGCCGGTCGGCTCGCCCACGAGCGGGAGCATCGACTCGCTCCGGCCGTTCTTCTCGAGCTTCCCGCAGTACCGGTCGATCCTGCAGTTCACCAACGACAGCACGTCGCGGTACGACAGCGTGCAGCTCTCGTTCCGCCAGAATCAATGGCACGGGATCAACACGCAGTACAACTACACGCTGGCGAAGTGCACCGACTACAACTCCGGCAGCCGCGACGGCGCCACGGAGCAGGCGATGAACCCGTACGACCCGTCGAACAACGAAGGGCCGTGCAACGCCGATATCCGCCACAACTTCAACTTCGGCGGCAGCTACGCGGTTCCGGGTGGGTCGTTCGGCGGCGGCCCGCTCCAGATCGGCGCCGTCTTCAGCGCGCTGTCGGGCCGGCCGTTCACGCCGGGCATTGGCAGCTTCGATCAATCGGGGCAGAACACCGGCCAACTCCGCGCGGACTGCCTTGGTCCCGCGCCGACCTACGACTACAGTCTGGGTTATCTGTTCCCGGACTTGAACACGTCGCGTTCGGCGATTACGAATGCGGCCGCGGCATTTGCTACGCCCGCGGCGGGCAGACTCGGCAGCTGCGGCCGCAACAGCGGACGCCTTCCCACGTTCACGCAACTGGACATGAACATCCTCAAGGAGTTCAAGCTGCAAGGGAACAAGCGCCTCCAGGCGCGGTGGGAGATCTTCAATCTCACCAACCGCGTGAATCTGGGCGGGTTCCTCAGCAGCAGCGTGCGCAGCACCTCGTTCGGCAAGATCGGATCGACGCCTGACGTCGACCGCGGCAATCCGGTGCTCGGCACGGGCGGCCCGCGCGTCATGCAGTGGGCACTGAAATTCCTGTTCTGAGACTCAGCTCAGCCGTCCTCTTCGTGTCAGTCTCGCCGCGCGTCACGCTGTGCGCGCGGCGAGATCGGACATTCGCCGCGCCGGCGATTCAGACATTCGGATCCTCGCTTCCCTCTTTAGTACCGCCTTTCGAGAACTTGTCTTGACACCCAAGTTGACGCCCCGTACAACCGCTCGATGCGCTCCCATGCTTTGCTTACGCTCCTCCTCGCGCTTGCCTTCACCACGCCGGCCTTGGCACAGAAGACCACCGGCGATATCACCGGCTCAGTGACCGATACGACCGGCGGCGTCCTCCCTGGCGTGACCGTCAACGCCGTGTGCACCGCGACCGGTCTCACGCGCACGGCGACGACCGACACGCAGGGCGGCTACAGCCTGCCCGAGCTGCCGATCTGCGTCTACAAAGTCACGGTCGAGTTGGCCGGCTTCAAGACCGCCACGCGCGACGTGCAGGTCGCTGTCAACGCGGTCGCCAAATCGGACTTCAAGCTCGAAGTCGGCACGCAGTCGGAGACGATCACGGTGGAAGGCGTGTCGCCGCTCGTGGAGTTCTCCGACAAGTTGAACAACAACGTCGACAAGGAACGCATCGACTCGATTCCGCTGAGCGGCCGCGATTTCAACTCGCTGCTCGCGGTGACGCCGGGCGTGCAGCGCGATCCCGGAGGCGGCTTCCTCGCGGTGAGCATCAGCGGCGCCCGCCGCACGTCGAACAACTACATGATCGACGGCATCTCCAACAACGATCGGTACTACGGCGACTCGGTCCTCAACCAGACCGGCGTCGTCGGTGTGCCGGCGACGCTGGTCCCGATGGATGCCATTGCCGAGTTCACCGTGCAGCAGACGCCGTCGGCGGAGTTCGGCGTCAAAGGCGGCGGCGCCATCAACGTCGTGATGAAGAGCGGCACCAACCAGCCGCACGGCACCGCGTACTACTTCCGCCACGACGATTGGACCGATTCGCCGAACTTCTTCGTGGAGAAGAACGGCGGCGACACGACGCCGGTGAAGAATCAGCAGTACGGCGGTACATTCGGCGGGCCGATCAAGAAAGACAAGACCTTCTTCTTCGGCTACTACGAAGGACAGCGGCTGGCGGTGACCTCTCCCTATCAGGCGAGCGTGCCGACCAACGGCGAGATTGCCGCCGCACGTCAGCGAATCTCGCTGGCGGGGTTGACGATCAACCCAATCGGCGAAAACCTGCTGAAGTTCTATCCGACCGATCCGTCGGGCTCCGTCACCGTCAACTCGGCGAACGTGGCCAACATGAACACCTTCTCGCTGAAGGTGGATCATCAGCTCAGTCCGGCGAACCTGGTGAACGGGCGGTTCTTCTACGGGCGCAGCTATCAGTCGGCGCCGGCGACCGTCGGTGAGCTGACTCCCGCGAACGGACCGCAGGACATGTTCAACTCGGTCACCGATCCGACGTCGATTGCCCTCTTCGGCCTGGTGTGGAACTCGACGCTCTCGTCGAAGTCGTTCCTGACCGTCCGCTTCGGCTACAACCGGATGGCGCAGACGATCGACGTGAACAACAAGGTCGATCCGGCGAGCCTCGGCATCAACACCGGGCCGCTCGACGCGGCTGACTTCGGCGTCCCCGCCGTCTATCTCGGCGCATTCGGGTACATCGGCGGCATCGGCGGGTATCCGATCACGACCAAGCCCACCGAAACCTACGACATCTCCACGTCGCTGACGCAGACGCGCGAACAGCACACGATCAAGATCGGCGGCAACTGGCAGTACGGCAAGAATCACAGCGTCCGCAATCGTGCGCGGACGATCTTCACGGTGAGCGGCGGCGGCTCCTTCGACAACGTCGATTCGCTCGTCGGTCTGCTGCTCGGCCGCTTCGACATCGCGAGCCGATCGTTCGGATCCACGTCGCGCGACATGTCGCAGCAGAGCTTCGGCGCGTACATCAACGACGACTGGAAGCTTTCACCGCGTCTGACCGTGAGCGCGGGCCTGCGCTACGACCTCAATCTGCCGATCAAAGAGGTCAACGACCTCGCATCGAACTTCATTCCGGGGCGCGGCCTCGTGCAGCTCGGAAACGGTATCGATCAGCTGTACAACGTCGACGCGAACAACTTCGGCCCGCGCGCCGGGATCGCCTGGGATGTGACCGGCGACGGACGCACGAGCGTGCGCAGCGGCTACGCGTTGACCTACGACCTCCCGGACTTCAAGACGGTCCATTCACCGAACACGACCTGGAGCGGTCTGGGCGCGCGCGCCGGCGCGATGACCAATCCCGATCTCAATACCTACTCGGTCACGCTCGCGGGAACGCAGGCCATCGCGCCCGACGCGCGGTCGGCCACCTGCATCAATCCGAATGGTGCGTCGCCGACCGGCGATTTCGTCTGTCTGCAGCCGGGCGTGGCGATCTTCGGCTCGAGCCCGACGGGCGTCCCGCCGTTCAATGCGTTCTCGATCCCGGAGGACTACCGGACGCCGATGTATCACTACTTCCACGCGACGTTCCAGAAGGAGCTGTTCAGAGGGAACGCCGCGACCGTGACCTACCTCGGCTCGCGCGGCCGCGATCAATCGTGGTTCCGCGACATCAACGGTCCGGCCCTCGGCAGCAACGTGGGCAACCCGCAGCCGTTCCGGCCGTTCGCGACGCAGTTTCCAACGCTCCGCCACATCATTCAGCTGACCAACGACGGCAAGTCCTGGTACAACGCGATGCAGCTGTCGTATCGCCAGCAGGGCTGGCACGGCATCAACACGCAGTACAACTACACGCTGTCGAAGTGCGAGGATTACAACTCGGACAACAGCCGCGGCCGGAACAACTTCCCGCAGGCGAACAACCCGTACAATCCGGCCGCGAACCGCGGGCCGTGTGATTTCGATCGCCGTCACAACTTCAACGTCGGCGGCGTCTACGCCATCCCGGGCAGCGGCGCGGTTACGAGGGGATGGCAAGTCGGCACTGTCTTCACCGCGCTGGGCGGACGGCCGTTCACGCCGAACGTCAGCAGCCGGGATCAGTCGGGACAGGACACGGGATCGCTTCGCGCCAACTGCTTCGCGGCGCCGATTTACGACCTCACCAATCCGGACGCGTTCATCGCGAACAGCGCACAGGCATTCGGGCCGCCGACGGCGGGCACGCTGGGCACGTGCGGCCGCAACAGCGTGCGGCAGCCGGGACTGGCGCAGTGGGACGTCAACATCATCAAGGACATTCACCTGTCGGGCAACACGCGGATCCAGGCGCGGTGGGAGATCTTCAACCTGCTCAACCGCGTCAACCTCGGCTTGCCGGTGAGCACCAACGTCCGCAGCGGCGCCTTCGGGACGATCGGCTCGACGCCGGACGTGGATGCCGGCAATCCGGTCATCGCCCAGGGCGGCCCGCGGTCGATGCAATGGGCGGTGAAAGTGATTTTCTGAGCGGGATTCGGGATTTGGGATTCGGGATTTGATTGTCGGGATTCGGGAGTTGGGATTCGGGATTTGATCGTCGGGATTCGGGAGTTGGGCGGGATTTGATCGTCGGGATTCGAATTACGATGGGGCGGGATGGCCTTCGGCCTCCCGCCCTTTTTTAATGCGAACGCGGATTCTCGTCATCGGCCTATTGGTCGCGGTTGTCGTATCGCCGCGGCGCGGTGTCGACATCGCTCGGGTCGCCGCACAAACCAGACCCAACGTTCTTCTGATCACGCTGGACACGACGCGCGCGGATCGGATGGGGTTCCTGGGATCGACGAAAGGGTTGACACCTGCGCTCGACGCGTTCGCGCACGATTCGATCGTCTTCACTCGCACGTATTCGCAAGCACCGATCACCACCGTATCGCACGCGACGATCCTCACCGGCACCTTCCCGCCATTCCATCACGTCAACGATTTCGGGTCACCGCTGCCGCCGTCGGTTCCGTTCCTGCCGGCATTGTTCAAGGATGCCGGCTACCGCACCGCGGCGTTTGTCGCCTCACTCGTGCTCGATCCGCTGACCGGTACGGCGCCCGGATTCGATCGTGAGTTCGATACATACGACGCCGGCTTCCGCCTGCGTCGTCCGGGTGAGGATCGATATCAGACGATCGAGCGCCGCGGCGACGAAGTGGTCGCTCGCGCGCTTCGCTGGCTCGCCAGTCGGGGTTCGGGAGTCGGGAGTCGGGATTCGAGGTCGGGGCTTCGGGATTCGCCGCCGTGGTTCCTGTGGGTGCACCTCTACGACCCGCACGATCCGTACGATGCGCCGGCCGACGTGGCCAAACGCTTCACAAATGCGCGTTACGATGCGGAAATCGCCACGATGGACCGCGCCGCCGGACGCCTTCTCCAGGCGGTGCCCGGCGCGATCGTCGCAGTGGCCGCCGATCATGGCGAAGCGCTCGGCGATCACGGCGAAGAAGCGCACGGCGTGTTCCTCTACGAACCGGTCGTGCACGTCCCGCTCGCGGTTCGACTGCCGGATCGCCGCGGCGCCGGCGTGCGCGTCGACACGCGCGTGCGGTTGGCGGATCTGGCGCCGACCATCGTGGAGGCGGCCGGTCTGAAAGTTCCGGCGGCGATGCAGGGCGAGTCGTTGATGTCGTTGGTCCGGTCCAAGCCGGATGGTGCGGCCTCCGCATCGGTCCGGCCCGACGATCGTCCGGTCTATTCAGAAACCGAGTATCCGCGGCGCGCGTTCGGCTGGAGTCCGCTGACCTCGTGGCGCGCCGATCGTTTCCTGATGATCCGGGCGCCGCAGCCGGAGCTCTACGATCTCGTCGCCGATCCCGCGGCGAGTCGCAATCTCGCCGCGACCCGCGGCCGTGTCGTCGACGGGATGGAAGCGGAGCTGAAACAGTTCGAGCAGCGAATGGGCGGCGGAGGCCGGGGCGCGGGCGCGAGGCCCGCCGTCGATCCGGCGCTTGCCGAGCGGCTCGCCGCGCTCGGATACGTCAGCGGCGGCGGCGCGCCCGAACGCGGCGGCGTCGATCCGAAAACGCGCATCGCCGTGGCCAACGCGCTGCACAACGCGGTCGTGGCCGTCGAAGACGGCGCGTTCGAGAAGGCGATCCCGCTGCTCGAACAAGTCGTGGCTTCCGACCCTGACATCCCGATCGCTCAACTGAATCTCGGCGTCGCGCGCGCGCGTCAGCGGCAGTACCGCCAGGCGATCGCACCGTTGAAAAAGACGATCGCGCTCCAGCCGGAACAGATGTTCGCGCACTACGAGCTCGGCGTCGCGTTGTACGAGACCGGCGATCTCAAGACCGCCGCCGGGCACTTCGAGATCGTCGCGTCGCGGATGCCGAAGTGGGCCGATGCGCGCTATTCGCTGGGATCGGTCTATGCGCGCATCGATCGGATCCCAGATGCGACGAAGGAGCTTCGCGCGGCCCTCGATCTGGAGCCTCGGCACTTCCGCGCGAACCTGCTCCTCGGCCGGATCCTGACGTTGCAGGGAACACCGGCGCCCGCGATCGACCTGCTGCGCACGGCGACTGCCGTCCAACCTGGATCCGCGGAGGCACACCAGTTCCTCGCCGATGCCTACGACAGGGCGGGACGCACGGCGGAAGCGGCCGAGGAGCGCCAGCGGGCCGCCGCGCTGGCGAAGAAACATTGAACCTTTCTTGACATCACGGTAACCGCAGCGTAGATTTCTCGCGACTCTCGGCACTCACCGCAGCTTTTCTTTGCAGTCCGGCCCTGGAGGATGGTAATGCGCACGGTCGTCCTAGGTGTGTGTGTTTTACTGCTGGCGGTTCCCACCTTCGCCCAACGAACCACAGGCTCCATCGTTGGCACAGTCACTGATGAATCCGGCGGCGTCCTGCCGGGCGTCACGGTCATGCTGCAAGGCCCAAACGTCGCCGGTCAGCCTACCAACGTCACCGGCAGCGACGGCGCGTACCGGTTCCCGACCGTGCCGCCGGGTGAATACATCGTCATGTTCACGCTCCAGGGATTCGCGACGGTCAAGCAGGAAAAGATCCCTGTGCCGCTCGGCGCGACGGTGGAAATCAACGCGCAAATGAAAGTCAGCGCGTTGCAGGAAACGGTGACGGTCACCGGCGAATCGCCGGTCGTGAACGTGGCGTCGACGCAGATCGCGACCAACTTGAACCGCGCCTGGGTCGAGAACGCGCCGCAGCGACGGTTCACCTTTTTCGATCTGATCAATCAAGCGGCGGGCGTGAGTCCGGCAACGGCGACGAGCTCGCGGTCGCAGGCGTTCGGCGGAAGCACGAACGAAAACTCGTATCAACTCGACGGCACCGACTTCACCGCGCCGTCCACCGGTGCGGCATGGCCGTGGCCGAACACGGACGCGATTGAAGAAGTGCAGGTGCTGCAGCTCGGCGCGTCGGCCGAGTACGGCAACGTGCAGGGCGCTGTGTTCAACGTCGTGACGCGCCAGGGCAGCAACGCCTTCCATGGCGACGGCAACTTCTATTACATGAACTCGAGCCTGACCGGCCGCAACACCACCGACGCGCAGGACGACGGGTTGCCGTATCACCGCGCCGAGTTCAAGGACACGACCTGGCAGATCGGCGGTCCGGTGAAGAGAGACAAGTTGTGGTTCTTCGGATCCTTTCAATACCAGAAAGACTCCGATTCACAGCCTGGCACCGATCCCGCCTTTCCCGCGAAATCGTCGGCCAAGCGCATCTTCTGGAAGGTCAACTACCAGGTCAATCAGAACAACAAGATTCAGGTGCAGGAGCACGACGATTTCTACGACATCCCGGGACGTGCGACGTCGCTGACGGCACCGAGCACGATTGGTGTCGAACACGGACACAACCCGTCGCCGGGCGTGATGTGGACCAACGTCCTGTCGAACAAGACGTTCATCGAGGCGCGCTACTCGGGCTTCTACGGCATCGACCACGGCGATCCGCTTCAGTCCGGCCAACCGCGCGTTGCGCGCCGCTTCAAAGACCTCGACAGCGGCCGCATCACCGGCGGCATCTACTCCTGGTACGACGGCAACTCGTGGAAGACCGCCGGCATGGGGAAGGTCTCGCACTACGCCGAGAATTTTCTCGGCGGCAGCCACGACCTGAAGCTGGGCGTTCAGATCGACAGCGGCGGCAGCGACTACGCGATCGGCCTGAACGACTACATCTATACGTACGGTGCGACCATCGCGTACGGCTACACGCAGGTGCCCTACCACCAGGGCGGCCAGAAGAAATCCATCGGCGGGTACGTCGACGACACTTACAAGCTCGGGAAGGCGACGTTGAATCTCGGCGTCAGGTATGACTGGAGTCGCGCCAGTATCAAGTCCTATCCGGTGCTGGACGCGCAGGGCAACGAGACCAGTCAAACAAGCCGCGCCATCCCGGACGTTTTCACCTGGAACAGCGTCGCGCCTCGCTTCGGTCTGATCTACCGGATCGACGATGCGGGCAAGTCAGTGGTGAAGGCGCATATTGGCCGGTACTACGGGGGCGTCGTGACGAGCGAGTTCGACAACATATCGCCGTCGATCACGCCGCGGTATCTTTTCAACGGCTTCTACACTCCCGGTGGCGTTCCCCTCGACAAGGAGCTCGTGTCCGACAACACGAACCTCACCGTCGATTCCGGCTACAAGAATCCACACACCGATCAATACATCATCGGATTCGAGCAGGAGCTGCTCACGAACCTCGGTCTGCAGGTCAACTACGTCCACAAGCGGGGTGATGAGTTCGGCGGCTGGCGTGATATCCGCGGGCAGTACCGGCAAGTGCCGTACGTGGACAACGTCGGCAAGGAGACGACAGGGCAAACCTTCCAGGTCTTTCAACTGCTGAGCGATCCGACGAGTCGATTGTTCCAGCTGTCGAACGTGGACGGCATGTTCATGCGCTACAACGGTCTGTCGGTCCAGATGCAGCGGCGCATGGCCAACCGCTGGCAGGCGACCGGATCAATCGTCTACTCGAAGTCGACGGGGCGGCTCGGATCCAGCAAGGTGAGCCCATTCTCGTCGCAGACCGGCACGGCGGGCACGTTTGGCCAGAACCCGAACGACTTCGTCAACACCGAAGGTCTCCTCATCGGTGATCGGCCGCTGATCGCGAAGCTGCAGTTCCTCTACGACGGGCCGTGGGGGATCACGTTTGCGACGAATTACACGCATCAGGACGGCCGCTTCTGGTCGCGGCAGATTCAGATTCGCGGACTCGGATTCCCGAGCCGGCCCACGGTGAACATGGAAGCGAACACGGGAGACCGCCGTGTGCCGGCGTGGAATCTGATAGACGTGCGCGTCGAGAAGGACGTGCCGTTCGGTGGATCGAAGCGCGCGGGCGTGTTCGCCGACTTCCTGAATCTGACGAACACTGATGCGCATCAGAGCATCGGTAGCCGGCTCGGGGACAATTCGAGCTTTGGTCTGCCGACGCAGTACCTGATTCCTCGCCGGATGATGATCGGCGCGAAGCTGAAGTTCTAAGGGTTACCGCACTCCAACTGCCTGAGATTCCTGACGACGTTCACGTCGTCAGGAAATCTCGCGCGGGCGGCCTCGAGCACGTCGCACGCCTCGCGCGTCCTTCCCTCGTTCATCAGCACGAACGCCAGCGCATTCGGCACGGCCGGCTCCGATGAGCCGAGCTTCACCGCCTCTCGCAGCGGCGCCAACGCCTCGTCCGCATGGCCGCTTTGCACGAGCGCAATACCGAGCGACGCCTGCGCATGTGTCCGCGCCGGATCGAGTCCAATCGCACGCCGGTAGGCGCCGATCGCGCTGCCGAGATCGCCCGACGCGGCCAGCCGGTTGCCGTCGTCTTCGATTCGCGCCGCCAACAACAGGTTTCGATTCTTGAGGGCGTCAGCCTGGCCGGGCACGAGCTTCAAGACCTCTTCGTACCGAGCGAGCGCCTCGTCGCGGCGTCCCTGGTCGGCGAGGGCGGACGCAAGGTTGTAGAGCGCGATGTCGTTTTCAGGATTGAGCTCGACGGCCCGCGTCCACAGCGTCAGCGAAT
>Ga0075435_100003481_pt1 | contig 10676 bp, 5 predicted proteins | sample RhiMethybrSRZTD4_FD_75302 | JGI IMG/M metagenome (GOLD analysis project Ga0075435, IMG submission 75302) | Populus rhizosphere microbial communities from Tennessee, USA - Rhizosphere MetaG P. TD hybrid SRZTD4 | ecosystem: Host-associated > Plants > Roots > Rhizosphere > Soil | place: USA... | reverse complement strand
GACGCTGAGGTCGGGCGCGCGGATGCCATCCCATGAGCGATCACACGAGGCGCAGTTTCCTGCGGCAGGTGGCCTCGATGGGCCTCGGGCCGGCCGTGGCCTCACGGCTCCAGCGGCGGGCGAGCGCCGCCGAATTCGCCGCGAGTCAGGCGGTGCGCACGGGCGGCGCGCACCACCTGACGATCCTGCACACGTCCGACATCCACGCGCAGCTCGACACCCACGACGAGTTCTTCTACGAGAACGGCCGGCCGGTGTATAAGCGCCGCGGCGGCTTCGCGGTGCTGCGCACGATGATCGACGAGCTGCGGCGCCAGAACCGGGGGGGCACGCTGGTCGTCGACGGCGGCGACTGCTTCCAGGGCAGCGCGGTGGCGGCGCTGTCGAAGGGCCAGGCCGTGGTCCCGCTGATCAACCGGATCGGCTACGACCTCGTCCTGCCCGGCAACTGGGAGGTGGTGTACGGCAAGGACATGCTGATCAAGGACATGAACATGTACAGCGCGAGGAAGGTCTGCGCGAACATGTTTCATGCCGGGGCCCCCGGCGCGCGGCCGCTCTTCCCGCCGTTCCAGATCTTCGACGTCGCCGGCACGCGCGTCGGATTCATCGGCTACAACGATCCGCTCACGCCGATTCGCCAGTCGCCGGCGTACTCGCGCGGGATCAAGTTCACGCGCCCGAACGCCGACCTGGCCGGCTACGTCGAGACGCTTCGACAGCGAGGGTGCCACGTGGTGTTCGTGCTGTCGCACATGGGCCTCGCGCAGCAGCTGAACCTCGCGAACCAGCCGTACGCGAAAGGCGTGGACTACATCCTCGGCGCCGATACGCACGAGCGGATCCGCGAGCCGTTGCAGGGCACGTACTGCAAGGTCACCGAACCGGGCGCGTTCGGGTCGTTCATCGGCAAGCTCGACCTGGTGGTCGAGCGCGGCGTCATCAAGGACCAGACCTACGAGCTCCTCGACGTCGATCCCGAGCGGTACGCCGAGGACGCGCAGATGAAGACTCTGGTGGCCGCCGCCCGCGCGCCGTACCGCCAGGAGCTCGGCAAGGTGATCGGCCGGACGCGCACGCCCCTCGTCCGCTATTACGTGATCGAGACGCCGATGGACAACCTCATCACCGATGCGCTGATGTGGAAGTTCCAGTCGGACTTCGTCGTCTCGAACGGCTTCCGGTTCTGTCCGCCGCTCGTGCCGGCCGGCGGCCCTGGGGATCCGGGAGGCGGCGTCGCGGACATCACGTACGAGTACCTCTGGAGCATGCTGCCGGTGGAGTCGGCCATCAAAGCCGGCGTGATCTCGGGCCAGCAGATTCTCGACTGGCTCGAGAACGAGCTGGAGAATGCGTTCTCGTCCGACGCCACCAAGCGGTTCGGCGGCTGGTTCGTCCGCTACAATGGCCTGGTCGTGACGTTCACGATCGGCAAGCCGACGGGCCACCGCATCGTGGAGGTCACCGTGAAGGGCCAGCCGCTGGTCCCTGCGCAGCGCTATACAGTGCTCGGCTGCGAACGCGAAGGCGACCCCGACAACACCGTGTGCCGGATTGCGGACGTCGCCAACCCGCGTCGCCACGACATCACCGTCCATCAGGTCGTGATGGAGTACCTCGCCGAGCATTCTCCGGTGTCGCCGGTGGTCGAGGGCCGCGCCGTCGCGACCGATGCGCCGGCGGACTTGCTATCCCAGGTAGAGGGTACGAGCTACATGTTCCGGTGAAACGCGAATTGCCTGTCCGTCTCGAATTCGTTGTCAGGCCGCGACAGGCAGCTGGACGGGCAGCTGGACGAGCTCCCTGCAGCGGGAGACCCAGCGCACATGACTCAGGTCTTTAGGCGCGACCGCGCGTTTATCAACGAAGGTCAGCGGCGTGTAGCCCTCCAATGAGGCGTGGCCGCGTGCTGCGTTGTAGTACGCCTGGAACTCGGCAAGCTTTCGCTCAAGATCGTGGACATTCCAGAACAGCACCTGGTCGAGGAATTCTGGGCGCATCGTCCCAATCAAGCGCTCCACGAATGGGTGGGACAGAGGCACGTGCGGCACGGTCTTGATTTCGTTGATCTCCAGAATCCGAAGGTTGGCCATCCACCGGTGGGCTTCGAATAGCGGATCGTGATCCGTACTGACGTGTCGCGGTGCACCTTGACCGTGATCGCGGCGTTGAACAACATGCGGCAGACGTCGGCGCCTGTGAGGCTGCCGCCATGCACGCCGATGCCGACCAGGCGACGCGTGAACTGGTCCATCACCACGAGCACCCAGTAGCTCCGGAGCACGATCGACTCGCATCGAAAGAGGTCCACGCTCCAGAGGCTGTCTCTGGTGTGGCCGATGAACGACAACCACGAGGGCCCGGCTCCGCCCGGAGCAGGGATAGTGTTTCGATAGCACGCGGTACACGACGTTCTTGTCGATCTCTACCCCGAACGTGTGCGAGATGATGCGCGCAATCCGTGGACAGCCGAATCGAGGATTGCGCGACTTGAGTTCGACGATGGCTTCGATGAGTGCTTGGTCCGGCCCTTTCGGGCCGGGCTTCCTCGAGCACGACGTCGACGAGAACAGCCGGCGGTACTTGCGTCGTACCAACGCCTGATGAAACGTCAGAAGCGTCGAAGGGCGGAGCGCGATGGCGACCTTCGGATGCGTTCTGGACTGAGGAAAAGCGACCAGAATCCGCAGAGCAGCCGGTCGCTCGGCGTCAGATTCGGCGCGCGCCGGCGAGCACGACGCAGGACGATCAGCTGCTGTTTAAGCAGGAGATTCTTCGCTATCACCGCACGCGCGCCACCGCGGCCACACAGCTTCGCGGTCGTCACGGCCAGGTGCAGCAGGGTGAGCAGGGAATCCTTCATGTGTCCGCGTCAGCGTAGGGCAGATATCGGGCGCCCCGCAACGTTGCCCAATCCTGGATTCGGCGCGAGAATCGGCAATTCGAGACGCACAGGCTCATTTTCCGCTGAAATCAGGTAGGCTTGTGGTCGGTCAGGCGGCATTGGTATCGGCCGCCAGACTCCTTCAGTGAACATCTGCCCCTATTGCCGGACGGCTCTGGCCGACGCAGTGCTCGTGTGCAGCGCTTGCGCCCGCGCGGTCGCCGTGTCTGCGACAGTCGCCACGGTCGGAGGTGCGGCATCCGACCAGACGACTTTCGTACCACAGCCGCGCCACACGAATAACGCCGCGAGCAGTCAGTCGGCTGACGCCGGTCGAACCACGTTCGTGCCGTCACCGGCGAATGCCGATCGGACGACGTTCTCGCCGCCCCCGGCTGACGCGGACAGCACGACGTTCGTGCCAGCAACGCCGGCTGCGGATCGCACGACCTTCGTTCCGCCTTCGAGCCGACCGAAGACCGATCGGACACCGGCAGTCGTAGGCCTCGATCCGCACGCCACCAGGTTGCCGACTGGTCCGATCGACTCTCGCGACAGCACCTTTATCCGTGTGCCGGGCGCGCCGGCCCGGACCCGGTTGGGCGACACCGGCCTCCTGGAAGAAGGGACCGAGTTCGGTCAGCGTTACCACATCATCAAGCTGCTCGGTGTCGGCGGCATGGGATCGGTGTATCAGGCCTGGGATAAGGAGCTTGGCGTTGCGGTAGCGCTGAAGATCATCAAGCTGCCAGAGGACGCCGACGAGTCCGACGCACGCGCGCTCGAAGAGCGCTTCAAGCGTGAACTATTGCTCGCGCGTCAGGTGACGCACAAGAGTGTCGTGCGCATTCACGACCTCGGCGAAATCGACGGCACCAAGTACATCACGATGACGTATGTCGAGGGGTCTGACCTTTCGCACATTCTCAAGGCCGAAGGAAAGCTCACCGTCCCCCGAGTGTTGAGGATCGCGAGGCAAGTCCTCGAGGGTCTGGCGGCGGCGCACAACGCCGGCGTCGTCCACCGTGATCTCAAGCCCGCGAACATCATGATCGATGCCGACGACCAGGCGCTGATCATGGACTTCGGCATCGCGCTGTCCTCACGCGACGGCAAGCATAAGTCGGAAGGCATCGTCGGCACGCTCGGATATATGTCGCCGCAGCAGGCGACGGGGCAGCCGGTCGACCAGCGCACGGACCTCTACGCGCTCGGCCTGATCATGTACGACCTGCTCGGCGGCCGGAAGATGGACCGCGATGCCGAAAGCATGATGGCCGACATGCTCGGGCGCATCGGCAAGGCTCCGGAGCCAATCCGGACGGTGAACCCGGACGTGCCCGAAGGCGTCGAGCGCGTCATCACCAAGTGCCTCGAACCGAACGTCGAGGCGCGATATGCGTTGGCGGCCGACGTGCTCGCAGCCATCGACGGCCTGGATGAAAACGGAATCCCGATTCCGGTTCCACCTCGCTTTACGCGCATGACGATGGCGGGGGCGGCGCTGGCGGTCGTCCTGGTGATCGGCGCGACGTGGACCATCGCGACGCGGAAGCCACCGCCCGCCCCCGCGCCGGTGTCAGTGTTGATCGGCGATTTCCAGAACACCACGAACGATCCGACCTTCGATCACATGCTCGAGCCGGTGCTGAGGCTGGCGCTCGAAGGCGCCGGCTTCATCAGCGCCTACGACCGCAACGGCATCAGTCGCAACATGGGCGTCCCTCCACCGGAGAAACTCGATGAGCGGACCGCGACGGAACTCGCCGTCAAGCACGGCGTCGGCGTCGTCCTGACCGGTTCGGTCGATCGTCAGGGGAACGCCTACGCGGTCTCGGTGAAAGCGATTGAAGCAGTCACCGGCAAGGTGATCAGCAGCGCCAACAGTCGGGCGGCGAGCAAAGAGCAGGTATTGAGCGCCGCGGGAAAACTGGCGAGCACGGTAAGGCAGGCGCTTGGCGACGACACGTCCGATTCCAAACAATTGTTCGCGATGGATACCGTGTCGGCGACGTCACTCGAAGTCGTGCGGAACTACGCGGCGGCAATGGACGCGTTGTCGAACAGCCGGTTCGAGGAAGCGGGTGCGGGGTTCGGGAAGGCGGTCGAGCTGGATCCGAATTTCGGGCTGGGTTACGCCGGCCTCGCGGTGGCGGCACACAACCAGGACCGGACGCAGGACGCGCAGAAGTACATCAAAGAAGCGGTTCGCCATCTCGACAGCATGACCGAGCGCGAACGTTACCGGACGCGCGGGCTCGCGTTCGAGTGGACCAGCGATTATCAGGCGTGCGTGAAGGAATTCAGCGATCTCATCGAGCGCTACTCCTCGGACGCCATGGCCCGCAATAATCTCGCGGTGTGCCTGACCTACTTGCGCGAGCTGCCCAAGGCGATCGAAGAAATGCGGCAGGCCATCAAGATTCTGCCGAACCGGAGGCTCTATCACGAGAACCTCGCGCTTTACGCCGCGTATTCGTCTGATGCTCAGGCCGCCGAAGAAGAAGCGCGCGCAATCGAGAAGCCGAGCCTGTTCGGCCTGTTGCCGCTGGCCTTCGCGCAGATATTGAAAGGCGAGTTGCCGCAGGCGGCCGAAATCTACCGCAGCTTCACCAAATTCGACCAGCTTGGCGTGTCGTACGCGGCGTCGGGCCTCGGTGACCTTGCCATTTATGAGGGGCGTTACAGCGACGCCGTGAAGATCTTCACGGAGGGTGCGGCCGCAGACGAAGCGGCGAAGGATGCAGACCGGGCCGCGAGCAAGTTCACGCAGCTCGCGCACGCGCAGCTGCTTCGCCAGCAGAAAACGGCGGCCATCGCGGCCGCAGACAAAGCGTTGGCAATCAGCCAGGCGGTGAAGATCCGTTTCCTCGCCGCGCGGATCTATGCCGCGGCCGGCGCCGCCGCGAAGGCGCGCGCAGTCGCCAACAGCCTTGCTTCAGAACTGCAGGCCGAACCGCAGGCCTACGGCATCATCGTCGAAGGCGAAGCCGCGTTGCAGGCGGGCGACGCGCGCCAGGCGGTCAAGCTGCTGATTGAAGCGAACAAGATCTTTGACACGTGGCTGGGCCATTTTGCGCTCGGCCGCGCGTATCTCGGCGCCGAGGCATTCATGCAGGCCGATGCGGAATTCGATCGCTGCATCAAGCGACGAGGCGAGACGCTGGCGTTGTTTCTCGACGAGGAACCGACCGTCGGTTACCTGCCACCGATCTACTACTACCAGGGACGCGTCAGGGAAGGTCTGAAAAGTTCAGGCTTTGCGGAACCGTACCGCGCCTACCTGGCCATCCGCGGTGAATCGAAAGAGGATTCGCTGGCGGCAGAACTCCGAAGCAAGCAGTTCTAGATTTTCGCGCGCGAAAGAGGGCTCCAGATCCGACGTCTCCGTGAAATCTGGAACCCTGCAACCGTCGCGATGCCTACTTCAGGACCACTGAGAACGCACCCCACATTTGGCCGGTCTTACCACTGAACACGTACACCTGATAAGTGCCGGTGGGCAGCGCCGTGCCGTTTGCCTCTTTGCTCTGCCAGTTGAACTGATGCGTTTTCGTCAACGTGTTGTACTGGAAGAAACTCGCGCCAGGATCGCCTGGCGCGTCGGCGAATGAGTTAAGGAGCGCTCCAGTCGGCCGGTAGATCTTGATTGACGGCTTGGAGTCCGCATCGGGTGTGTCGATCGCCACATTGTTGAGCGTCCATTGCCAGGCCAGCGGCACCGCGCTGCCCGGTTTAAACGTCTTGCCAGCCGGCGGCAGGCTCTGCACGTTGACGAACCCGTACTGGAGCCGGTTGACGGTGATCGTGACGGTTGCCGTATTCGACGGAGCGCTGCACGCCTCTTCAGGCGTCAGGCATCCGTCATACACGTTGTAACTAAACGTGTCGGTGCCATAGAACGTCGAAGCCGGCGTATACGTGAACGCGCCGTTTGCGCTCAGCGTCAAAACGCCGTTGGCTGGTGCGGACACGAGCACGGCGCGGAACGATCCTGCCGCGCTGTCCACGTCCGTATCGGTCCCCGGGGCGCCAAGCACACCTGGCGCGGCGACGGTTAACGTCGACCCTTGCATCACGCTGTAGCTGTCGTCCGCGGCAACTAGCGCGTCGTTTCGGGCGATGATTGACATCGGCGGTGTCGAAGGACCGCTGAACGTGCTCGGTGGTCCATCGGCAAACTCGACGGCGACTACGTAGGAGAACTTCACGCCGTTCGGCAGCTCGGTCCTGTCGACCAGGACGAGATCCGTCGTGGTGCCCACTTCGACGCGCTGTGCGAACGACTGACCATCACGGACGCGATACACGTGGTAATTCAACACCGGCAGGCCGGCCGTGGATTTCAGCCAATCGACACGAATCCGATGGGTGAGCTGACCGGCCACCGGATCGACGCACGTTGCAACGCCGGTGACGCAGACCGTCACCCCGTTGGGCGGCGCGTAGCCGGAACCGGCGGCGACGGCGGTATCCATTTCGTCGACGTCGCGGCCCAGACCATCGCGACCCAGACCATCGCGGCCCAGCCCATCGCGGCCCAGCCCATCGCGACCGAGACCATCGCGGCCCAGGCCGTCGCGGCCCAGACCGTCGCGACCCAGTCCGTCCCGTCCCAGGCCGTCGCGACCGAGGCCGTCCCGTCCAAGGCCGTCGCGCCCGAGACCATCGCGACCGAGTTCATCGCGATCGGTCTGGATCGACAGTCCGAGCACGTTGCGCCGGCTCCCTAGCTGATTGAGACGCAGGTTCAGCCAGTCGTTCGTGCTCGCCGCGATCGAGTCACCTTGCACGATCGGGCTGTCCGCGGCGATTTTGCCGTCGAAGTTGATGTCCTGCGCGTTGGACGAAGCGTTCGGATCCGGATTCCAGTCGATCGCGTCGCCGACGATCGACGGACCGTCAACGCGAATCATGGCCGGCTCGGTCAGCTTGCCGTCGGCACCTCTCAAAAGAGGTGTGCCGTCACAATGTTTCGTCGCAGGCGAGCCGAGTGTGTAGGCACTCTTCGGCGCGTACCACCCGGTTGCGTAATGCGGCGTTCCGTTCACCGCACCATCCGTAAGGCTCGACTCGTTGATCGATCCAATCGCGTCAACTGAATAATCCATCTGCGGAAGTCCCGGGAAGTTGTTGTTGTACAACCCCCGCAGCTGGAACAGGTAGTTCATGATGCTCAAATAGTTCGGCTTGCAATTCGGGTCAGACGGAACGACGCGCGGAACCTTGTAGATACCAGAGTGCGACAGGTCGAAGTTGTGACCCAGTTCGTGCATCAGGGTCGCGCCCTGCATGAACGCCGTTCCGACCGGCTTGTTGTTGTTATCGAGGAACCCGCCAAGCACCATCATCACGTCGCCGCCTGGGAAATCGGCGATTCCCGAGATCGTTCGAGGCTTGTGAAAATCGGGGTTCACGACGTCTCCGGTGTAGCACACGCCGCTGCTGCCCGACGCTGCGACCGGCACCAGCGCATCGGTGGTGCTGTTCGGATCCGAATCGTGCAGACACGGATACTCGGACACCGATAACCCTACAAAGTGCGCTCCGAGCGCGTAGTGAAACATCTGCTGACGGTTGCGATCGAACCGACGCTCGCAGACGCCACCCGGGCCGTCATCGTTGCCGGGATAGACGCCTTCAACATCGCACGGGTCGTCGCCGTTGACGTCCAGGGCGGGCTTATTGGGGCTGATCAGTTGATCCCGGAAGTATTTGAATCCAACCTTCCAGCCAACGGTGCCTGGATACGCCGGGAACTGGCAATCGGGCGCCGGGCACACGGTGGCCGATTCGTCGATCGCCTCACCACCTCGAAACCCGTTCTTAACGAAATAGTCATCGACTCCCGCTCCGGCGCCGGTAGCCTGATAGTCGGCGCCGAGACTGTGATAAACGGTCGGATCGCCGACATCGAAGTGTACGTGAATGTTGTTTGCGAGATACGCGGCGCCTGCCTTTTTCAACGCCTCTGCGTAGGGCATGTGCTTGTGCGCTGGTCTCAGGTCAGAGCCGTATGCGGTGTCGACGTCAGTCTTCAAGTAGCCCAGCTCGACGAACAGGTCTTTTACCAATGGATCGGCGCCCATCGCAGACAGATTCGGTAGCGCGTGCCCATTCGGATCGGTCAGACCGCTGGCCGTCTCCCACAAATCGAGCTCGCCATCGCCGTCGGTATCGCGAACCGCTGTGCGATAAATGACCGCGCCCCAGGACAGGCAATCGAAGCTGGCCGAGCCAGCGTGGTCCACCGACGTCGTTACTGAATCGCCGTACTGGGCCGTCGAGGATGTCGTCACGCCGGTGAGGTCGAACGTGGGGTTGTCCCAGTTCGCCCCGGTCGATGCCGAGAACGGATTCACAACTGCGTTCGAGGTCGTGCCAGCGACGGTACCGGGCAGGCGAAGAGTTTCCGTCTTGTTCAATTGACCGCTGCCGACGATGTGGGTGATCCGCCCGGTAGTTCCCGCCGCCTGATAGAAGCCCCTGATCGTCTGGGTCATCGAGTCGGTCACGTTGTTCATCGTGAAACCGCCGTCGTAAATCACGATGCCGTTCAACGGCAGCCGGGGATCGCGGTAGATGATCACGAGACTCGCGCCGAGTGCGATCGGGACGCCATTCCCGTTCGAGCCGGCGTCAGGAATCTGGACCTGGTAGGTGCCGTTGCCGACGAAGCGCCCATCCGCATCCACATTCAGGAACCGGCGCACGTCGGCGCGATACGTGTAGGTCTTGATGTTGCCGCCTGATGAGCCGGTGCCACCCCCGCTGCTCCAGCACGGCGAGGTCCCGTCTCTGAACAGTACCTTCGACGATGGGCCGTCAGCGGTACTGAGAGGATAGCCGTTGAATGTCGCGCCGACCGAACCGGAGTTTGGACCCAGCGTATCCTTCGACACGACCTGCCAGTACAGGAACGCCGCGACGACGTCGCCATCGGCGGGTAAGCCGTTTAGCGAAATATTCCCCGTGGCCAGGCCAGCAGGAGAGCCGTTCAGCCCACCGAGCCCACGGAGCCCGACGCCAGCGACGACGTAGTCGCCCGTCAGAAAAAAGTTTTTGAAGAACTTCAGGGCATCGGGCGCCTGCGTTTGCGCCTTCGGCTCCGTCATGAGCAGCGGAACCATGACGCAGAAGAGCGCAAGTGCCCTCAGCAACGATCTTAACGGCCTAATGGAAGAGTTTTTCATAAGCTCATCTCAGTCGACACAATCGCCGAATCGCACACGTCTTTGGAACGCCGCAGACCGTGCGTCACTAAGCGACCAAATTGGTACAAGAGAGAGAACATAATAGCTCAGCCGTGGCGTGGCTGAGCCATTTTCGTAACAGACGGACCGGAATTGTCATGTCTCTGGGGAAGCGCGCAGGTGGGTGCCTTCTGGGGGATATCCGTGGAAAATATAGACAGATCGATGGTTAGCCGGTCAGGGCTGCGCACCGGCGACGCGTAGCGGGGTCGCCACCGAGTCGAGCCCGCCGTCTCGCAAACGGCCCGGCCGCATCGCGCAGAATGCCTTCGAGCGCAGCCTGTTCGTTCGGGTCAGCGTCGCGACCTTGTCTTGATTCCGGCCGCATTGTCCAGAACATTCGCCAGTACTCGTCGACCGAGGTTTCTCGGCATCGCGAACGCGGCTGAGCTACAACAGACGCGCGGAAACTGTTGAGCCGCCACGACGTCTGCTCGCCGTGCACCGAGCGCCATCCGAATGCCGATCTCACGAACGCGCGCCGACACGGCAAATGCCAGGAGGCCGTGAATGCCGATTCCGCCCAGCACGAGGGCGAC
>Ga0075435_100003479_pt1 | contig 10682 bp, 12 predicted proteins | sample RhiMethybrSRZTD4_FD_75302 | JGI IMG/M metagenome (GOLD analysis project Ga0075435, IMG submission 75302) | Populus rhizosphere microbial communities from Tennessee, USA - Rhizosphere MetaG P. TD hybrid SRZTD4 | ecosystem: Host-associated > Plants > Roots > Rhizosphere > Soil | place: USA... | reverse complement strand
TCGGGCATCTTCGGCATGGCCGGCGGCATGATCCTGCTTGGCGCCCTCTTGGTGTTCATGGACGTGGCGCCGGCCATGGTCCTCTTCGGTGTCATTCAAACGGTGGCCAACGGTTGGCGCGCTGCGCTATGGTTCCGCTACGTGGATTGGCGCATTGTTTGGCGTTTCCTGATCGGCTCGAGCCTTGCATTTCTGCTCATGCGGTCCCTGGCGCTGCTGCCGAGCAAAGCGACCGTCTATCTCACGCTCGGGCTCTTGCCGTTTGCCGCCAATCTGCTGCCAAAGCGGGTGAGCCTCGATATCACGCGGCGGAATGTGGCCTATGCGGCTGGTGCGCTCATCCTTCTCCTACAACTCTTTGCCGGTGCCGCCGGTCATATCCTCGATGTGTTCTTCCAGCGAAGCCCGCTTGACCGCAAGCGGATCGTGGCCACCAAGGCGGCGACCCAAGTGTCGGGACACTTATACCGGGTCCTCTACTTTGGTTCCTTCGCGGCAACGTTCGATGCAACCATAGCGTGGTGGGAATACCTTGCGGCCATCGCGCTGTCGCTGGCGGGCACGTCGCTTGCCGCGGCGGTGCTCACGCGTATGACCGACAGCGCCTTCCGCATCTGGAGCCGACGCGTCACGCTCGGCGTGTGCGTCACTTACCTGGCGCGGTGGTTCTGGCTGGTGGCGGTACCTTGAGAAGGTTCCCCTCCCGCGCCTGGGGGTCGCCGGGCGCTTGGTGAGGCTCATGCGAGTTAGGTTAGCGTTGTCGCCAGCTCTGCGAAATTGGCGACGATTAGGTCGGGCTGATGTGGTGTTTCCCCGAATGGGCGCTGGCGACGGTTGATGAAGGCCGTGCGCATGCCGTATGCCTTGGCGCCGATACAATCGAAGGCGTGGTTGGCGACGAAGAGGATCGAGGAACGGTGGAGCCCGATCAGCTGCTCGGCCTTGGCATAGGTTTTCCAATGCGGTTTGAAGGTGCCGGCTTCGGCAACGGAAATCACATGGTCGAATGGAAAGCCGATGTGGGGTCCGGCGGCTTCGAGCATGTCCGGATCCCCGTTGGAAAGGATGGCGAGCGTGTAGCCGGCGCTGCGCAGCTTCCCAAGCGCGAGGACGACATCGGGGAAGGGTTTGAGCTTCTCGATTTCATTGACAAGCGAGCGCACTTCCTCCTGCGTATAGGTGATCCCGCAGCGATCCATGACGTAGGACACGGCCCGGTGGCCGATCTGGCGATAGGGAGTGTGACCCCGATCGAGGAGCGCGTCGATCATCGAGTTCTGGAAATGTGTGCGCCGCCACCACGTGACGAAGCTGGTGGGCGAGCCCTGCCAGCCCTTGCGGTGCAGAAAGGGAGTGACCGCATCGGTGAGGCCCTTCTGCATGTCGACAACGGTGCCGTATTGGTCGAAGGCCAGCGCCTTGATCTCGCGTTTGAGGATCTGCGGGCTTTCCACGCGTGCGTCTCCTTGGCTGGATGGCAACCACACCTGGCGGGGCCGATGCGCGAGATCCGCGGTGGGCGGCTGGTCGGCGGCCGCTCCGCGTCTGGTTCCCGCGCGAAGACCCTGTTAGATCCTGATCGGCGAACGCGCAAATCCTGAGGGGGCAGATGACCGAGGCTCGGATCCTGACGACGCACGCCGGCAGCCTGCCGCGGCCAGCCGCGCTGACCCGTCTGTTCGCGCGGCGTGCACAGGGTGAAGCAGTTGACGAGGAGGCGCTCGTTGCCGCCGGACGAGAGGCTGTGGCCTCGGTGCTAGCCAAGCAGCGTGACATCGGCATTGATGTGGTCTCCAACGGGGAGCAGCAGCGGGAATCCTTCGTCCTCTACCTGCGCCGTCGCCTGAGCGGCATCGGCGGCCGGGGCGATCGCGCACCGTTTGCCGACATCGAGAACTATCCGAAGTTCAAAGAGGAGCGCACGCGATTTCTGGCCGCACGGCAGGCCGTGAGCAACGTTGCCCATCTGCCCAAGTGCATCGGTCCGATCACGTATCTTGGCAAGGCCGAGCTCGACGCGGAGTGCGCCACCTTCAAAGCCGCCTACGCCGCAAACGCGACGGGCGCAGCCGCACCCTTCTTCACGGCCGCGTCGCCGGGCATTCTCGCGAGCATTGTCAAGAACGAGTATTACCCGAGCTTGGAAGCCTACATCGAGGCCATCGCTGCCGCCCTGCAGATCGAATACGAAACCATCGTCGGCAACGGGTTCAATCTACAGATCGATGCCCCCGATTTGGCACTCGAGCGGCACGTGGCGTTCGCCACGCGGCCGACCGCGGACTTCCAGCGATTCGTGGAGGTGGTGATTGCCGCGCTCAACCGGGCGCTTGTCAACGTGCCGCGCGAGAAGGTACGACTGCACGTTTGCTGGGGAAACTACGAGGGACCGCACGATCACGATGTAGCGCTCATCGACATCCTGCCAATCCTGCAAAAAGCGGCGGTCGGCGGCCTCTATTTGCCGTTCGCCAACCCGCGGCATGCGCATGAGTACAAGCTGCTGCAGGCCATGCCTTTGGGCGCTGATCAGGTGCTGGTGGCGGGTGTGATAGATACGGTGACCAACTACATCGAGCATCCGGAGGTGGTCGCCGACCGGTTGGAACGGATTGTCGAGGTTGTCGGCGATCCGGCGCGCGTGATGGCCGGCACCGATTGCGGCTTTGATACGTCCGCGGGGATGGGCCGCGTCGCCGAGGATGTGGTGTGGTCCAAACTCGGTGCCATGGTTGAGGGTGCGCGCATCGCCTCCCGTCGGCTGTCGGGATCGTAGGTCCGCGGGGCTTGCCCGAGCGCTACTGCGCAGGCTGGGCGAGGCGGCGGAGTGCATCGCTGGTGCGGGCATCGGCGGGAAAGAATGATTCCAGAGCGAGCTCCGAGAGGGTGATGTCGAGCGGCGTTCCAAACACGGTTGTCGTGCTGATGAAGGAGAGGGTTGCCTGTTGCGTGGTTAGTCGCAATGGTACGGCCACGCCGACCGGGCCATGGGCGGCGTCGGGTTTGCCCGCCTGCGGTCTGCTGGGCGGCGGATAGGAGCTGAGCTCGCGCAACAGCCGGGCGAGCGTCGGGTCACCCGACACCTCAATCTGCTGGCGCAAGCGGGCGAGCAAGTGCGTGCGCCATTCGGCCAAGTTGGCGATACGCGGGGCAAGCCCCCGGGGATGCAGGCTCAGGCGCAGCACGTTGACGGGGGGTTCGAGCAGCGCAGGATCCGCGCCGCCGATCAGCCGGCCGACCGCGCTGTTGGCGGCAATGAGGTTCCAGTGGCGATCGATCGCAAGCGCAGGGTAGGGCTCATGCCCCGCCAGCACGAGGTCAACCGCTTTGCGCGCCGACTGCAGTGCCGGGTCCTGGAGCGAACGCTCGGCGAACACGGGAGCAAAGCCGGCGGCCACCAGCAGAACGTTGCGCTCGCGCAAGGGCACCTCCAGTCGCTCGGCCAAATGCAGCACCATCTCGCGCGAGGGCTGTGCGCGGCCAGTTTCGAGGAAGCTCAGATGGCGGGTGGAGATTTCGGCCTCAGAGGCAAGGTCGAGCTGGCTCAAGCGTCGGCGCTGCCGCCACTCGCGTAGGAGGTTGCCAACGGGCTGTGCCATCGCTGTCATGAGCCCACGATAACACGCGTCGTGTAGCCCTTCCCATTACCCGCAAGGTAAAGGGGACGCGGGGCCGCCAAACGATTGAGCCTCCCAACGCTCCGGAGAGATTGTTGGGATCCACCTCCAGCGTCTAAAACTTGGCTCCTTGTGGGGTCGATTGGGGGGGGCGATGGTTGTGAGCGCGGCTGTGAACCCGGCCGGTGTTGGTCGGTCGAGTCCGCTTTGAGCTCCGGCATCGGGCAAACAGGAAGGGGGTCCTAAGGAAAGGACGGCCCCAGGGAGACGGCATGGTATGGTCGAGGGCCGGGACCTCATCTGCGGTGCCACCGGCGGGATCGGGGCGCGGGCGGCAGGGCACTTGGTGGCGGAGGGGTGCGCCAGCCTCTTGACTATGCACGGCCCGGCCCGAGAGTGAGGCGATTAAGGTGGCGGTAAATCCTTTGCCCCCTTGCTCCGGCGTGGAGCTCAGAGAGGACACCGTGCGTGTCAACTCGGTGTCGCCTTGACCCCTTGCCCCGGCGTTCCGGCCAAGGCGCCGGGGAGCGAGAGGAAAGCACGTAGAGGCCGCGCTCGGTGATCTCATGGCCTTGCCCAGAACTCCGGCACTGACTGTGGACTGCGTCGCCATAGATGGGGAGGGCCAGGTCCTGCTCATCCGCCGCAAGAACCCGCCTTACGCCGGCAAGTATGCGCTGCCCGGCGGCTTCGTGGACGTCGGCGAGACGGTGGAGGACGCCTGCCGGCGCGAGCTGATGGAGGAGACCGGGATTAAGGCCGGCCGGCTCGCGCTCATCGGCGTCTACTCCGATCCACGGCGCGATCCGCGCGGGCATACGTGTTCCGTGGCCTTCTTAACGCGCATCACCCACGCGAGGCCGAAAGCTGGCGACGACGCCGCGGGAGCCCAATGGGTGAAGTCTTGGTCGACGCTGGCGCTGGCATTCGATCATGCCAGGATCGTGGCCGACGCCCGGCGCAAGTGGAAGCGCTTGGGCGGGCAAGCATGAACTGTCGCTCAGGGCATCCGGCAGTGCGCGTGAGGCTCGCATGGAGTTGAGCGCTGGCTTGATTGCCGACTGAGGCACCGACTTGGTCACGAGACTTAGTCACAGACCCAGTCGCCGACTGGGGCGTCGGCTTGGCAGCGGCCCGCCGCACGCGTAGCGTGAGGGGGACAAACCCAGGCGGGTCTGCGACCCTGGATGGGAGGGTGTATGAGCGAGTTCGACGGCAAGGTGATCCTGGTGACGGGCGGCGGGACGGGTCTTGGCGCGGCCATCGCCATTGGCGCGGCCAAGCGTGGCGCCAAGGCCCTCATCCTGAACTATTCCAAGAGTCGCAAGGAGGCGGAGGCGACCGCCAAGGCGGTCGCGGCTGCCGGCGCCGAGGCAAAGCTCGTGCAGGGCGACGTCAGCGATGATGCCGACTGCCGCAAAATCGCCGCTGCCGCCTCGCCCTACGGCAAGCTCGACGCCTTGGTCAACAACGCAGGCACCACCAAGCATGTGCCCAAGCACGCCGATCTTGACGGCCTCTCCAAGGAGGACTTTTTGCGCATTTTCGCCACCAATACGGTGGCCCCATTCCAGATGGTGCGGGCTTGCCGCAGCCTGCTTGAAGCGTCCGGTCTGGGCAGCGTGTTGATGACCTCCTCGATCGCCGGCGTGACAGGCGGTGGATCGTCCGTGGCTTACGCCGCATCGAAGGGCGCGCTCAACACGATGACCTTGTCGCTCGCGCGCGCGTTGGCACCGAAAATTCGCGTCAACGCCATCTGTCCGGGCTTCATCGACACACGCTGGTTCAGTGATGCCTACGACAGGGAAACTGCCGAACGCTTGCGCGAGAACGTGCGCACCACGACCCCGCTGCGTGTCGTCTCCACCGCCGAGGACATTGCCGATGCAGCGCTGTTCCTGATCGGCGACGCATCGCGCCGCATCACCGGTGAGACGCTGCTCGTCGATGCCGGCTCACATCTGGGGGCCGCTCCCCTGCGCGCCCGATAGAGCGCCACCCGCGCATCCCCGACACGCAAGCCGACACGACGACCCCCCCGCCTCTGCGTCACCGCGAGGAAGGCGATGACGCTTCGACTGGCGCACCGGCGCCGTTGGCGGCCGGCCGCCGAGGCGTCTTGGCGTAAATTTCCGCGCAACGGGCGGGGCATTACCTCTCGCGTAATCGACTGCAGTCCGCGGTCTCGCGCAATGTGTTCGCACGGCAGGCTGCCGACAGTGGCTGCCGCTGGAGTGCAACGGAGATCAAAGATGGACAATATTGCGAAGCTCGTTGATGGCTACATCGCCATGTGGAACGAGAGGGATGCTGGCCGCCGACGTGACCTCATCGCTGCGATCTGGACGCACGATGCAAGCTATGTCGATCCCCTGATGCGAGGTGACGGTCGCGGCGGCATAGATGCCATGGTCGAAGGCGTCCAGACGCGGTTCCCCAACCACCGGTTTGCCCGCACAAGCCAAGTCGATGCTCACCACGAGAGCATTCGCTTCGCTTGGTCGCTCGCCCCTGAGGGTGGAGCGGCGATCGTGAAGGGTGTGGATTACGGCGTCGTCTGTGGCGATCAGCTGCGCCAAATCACTGGCTTCATTGATGAGATGCCCTCATCCAACTGACCGCCAATCTTGCCACAAAGGAGCCAAGCCATGTCAAACGTTCATCCCAACCCGTTCCTGCGCAACGTGCTGGTGCTCGATGCAGCGGCCAGCGGCGCCACAGGTCTGCTGCTGGTCGCTGGAGCCGGTGTGCTGGAGGACCTTCTTGGCCTGCCGATGGCCCTCCTGCGCGAAGCCGGTCTGATCCTGATCCCCTATGTGGCGTGCGTGGCCTGGGTCGGCACGCGCCAGCCGATTGCCCGCAGGGCAGTATGGGCGATCATTGCCGCCAACGCGCTCTGGGCACTTGCAAGCGTCGGCTTGCTGGTGAGCGGGCTCGTTGGGCCAACGCCATTGGGCTGCACCTTCGTGATCGCTCAAGCCGCCGTGGTTGCGGTTCTGGGTGAGCTCCAGTATGCGGGCCTCAAGCGGCCCGCCGCTGCATTGGCCTGAGCCGCTCGGGCCGCCACGTTGGCTCGAGGGTCTCGTGCGCATCCGACGCTTCCGGGCCTCGCGGATGGGCGGCCATCTGCGAGGCCAGCCGGCACACGCAGGGTTCAGCGATTTGGGCGGATCTGTGCGGTTTCCATCGCGACTGCCGCCCGCTCCGCAGGGAGCGCCATCCGGGGATCGGTGCGCCCTGCAAATGTTTCGCGGCATCATGTGCGCAGTAGGAGCCCCGCATCGCCCTTCAAACGAGCCTCTTAGCCTTGGCGGGCGCCGGGTATGCAAGCCCCTGTGGTTGTGCCGACGATGGAGCCTCCGCGGCTAGCGGCGAAAGTGGGCGAGATAATAGGCCAGGTCGGCAAAGTCGCTATCGGAGAGACCGCGCACCGCTTCTGCCATGGCAGCCTGCGTGCCAATGCGAGTTCCCGCTTGATAGGCCCTAAACGATTTGACCAAATAGGCCTCGCCCTGACCCGCCAATCGCGGCATCTGCTCGCGGCCCGAGTAGTCGGCATTGTGGCAGGCACCGCAAATGCGCTTGTCCGCCAATTCTGCACCACGGCGGTAGCGGGCCTCGTCGACGGCTCGGCTGGACGGCGGCGGCGCCGGCAAACCGGCGACGTATTCGGAAATGGCGGTGAGTTCGGCGTCGCTCATGTCTTTGGTGATGGTGTTCATCTCGGGATTGGCGCGGCGGCCTTCGCGATAGAAGAACAGTTGGTACATGACGAACAGCTTGGGCTGTCCGCCGATCGAGGGCACATTGGCGTCTTGCGATTGGCCGGTCTCGCCATGACAGGCGGTGCAGGCGGCGATCTTGTCCTGCAGGGTCTGGGCGCCGCTCGGGTAGGGCCCAGCGGCGATGGACAGAACTAGGGGTGCGGCGGCGGCGAGCCCGCTCCGCACCCGACATCGCCGGCTACTTGCCATACGAGACGCGGTAGATCGCCCCGGCGTGGTCGTCCGACACCAACAGGGAACCGTCCGCCATCACCAACACGTCGACAGGACGGCCGAGATAGGTGTTGTCCTTGACCCAGCCGGTCAGGAAGGGTTCCACGCTCGTCACCTTGTTGGCGTCATCGACGTAGGCGACCGAGACGTCCGCGTACTTCTGTGTCCGGTTCCAAGGTCCGTGGCGGGCGATGAAGATGGCATTGCGGTATTTCGTCGGGAACATGGTGCCGGTGTAGAAGCGCATGCCGAGGGGCGCGGCATGCGGGCCCAACGATGCGGCGGGCTTGACGTAGTCGCTGCAGCTCTTGCCCCAGCCGAATTCGGGATCCGTCATCATCCCGGAATGGCAGTAGGGATAACCGAAGTGGTCCTTGCCGGGGTTGGCGACGCGATTGAGCTCGTCGAGCGGCATATCCTCCGACAGCCAATCGCGCTGGTTGTCGGTGAACCACAGTTCCTTGCTGCGCGGGTGGAAATCAAAGCCCACGGTGTTGCGCACGCCGCGCGCGACAATTTCCATGTTGCTGCCGTCGGCGTTGATGCGAAAGATCTGTGCGTACTTTGCCGGGTCGGGCTCGCAGATGTTGCATGGCGCACCGACGGGAACGTAGAGCTTACCATCTGGGCCGAACTTGATGAACTTCCAGCCGTGTGGAACGTCGCCGGGAAGCTTGTCGTAGATGGTGACCGGTGCCGGCGGTTTATCCAGGTTGTCCTCGATGTTGTCGTAGCGAGTAATCTGTTTCGGGGTGGCCACGTAAAGTGAGCCTTTGTTGAACTCAATCCCGTTCGGCAGCTCCAGTCCGCTCAGGATGGTCTTGGTCACGCGCTTGCCCGGCTCGCCGGTGACAGCATAGATCTTGCCGGCGACGAACAGTGAGCTCACGAACACGGTGCCCTTGTCGCCGCGGCGCAGGCCGCGCGCATCGAGAATGCCGCTCTGGTAGACTTCCACCTTGAAGCCCGGCGGCGCAGTGAGCTTTGGCAGCTGTGCCTCGGGGGTTGGCACCGGCGGCGCGGCGACGGGCGCCATCTTGGCGGTCACCTCGCCCTTGGGCCGGCCGACGGCCCAGAACGGTTCCTCCTCCTTCTTCTCCTGTGCGAGCGCCACCGTCGCAGCCAGGAGACCGACGGCAATAGCTGACGCAGTCTGAAGGCCGAGGCCGCACTTGGTAGGCAGCGGATGCATGGGTGTTTTCTCCCTTTTCGCGTTCTTTATGCGCCGTAGCGGGCTTGGGGGACGTCGGCTTGTTGCTGAGCAAAAGTGATTGCGCGCGCCTCCAAAAAACCCAGAAACGATGTGCCCGCGCCCGGTGCGGCATCTCAGCTCGACGCATTTTGCGTCCTTGGCTCGATCGCCGCCGGTGAAAACCTATCCCTGCCCGATGCAGCGTGGCAAGACTTACGACTGCTTGATCGGCTGAGCAGGGATGCAGCCTGGCACTGGTCCACCGGAAAATTGCCACGATCGGCCACTAGGCCAATGCCTTGATTTTGATCGAGGGTTTCATGGCACCTACGGTGCGCGAGATCGACCACGTGCTGCCTGCGAGGGCGGCACTGCCAGCCGCGCGGGCGGACGAGCCGATCAGCGTCGGACTGAGCGCGGCGATCGTCTCCGTACGCGGTGACGAGCCCATGGTAGCGGTCGTGCCGAACCGCGGTGCGCACGCACACGATGCGGCGCTGCCGTGTGGTCCGTTCTCGCCGCGCCAGCACAAGACGCTGGAAGCGGGGTTGCGCTTTTGGGTGCGTCAACAGACGGGCATCGACCTCGGGGTAGCCCGCCAGATTTGCACGCTTGGCGAAAGCCCGCAGGAGGAGTTTCCGGGGCAAGATCGTGCAGTCGTCTCCGTCTGCTACCTGGCCCCGGTCCGTCCGGAGCACGGCAGCGAGACGGGCGATGTTACTTGGCAGAGCTGGTATGCGTATTTCCCCTGGGAAGACTGGCGGCGCGGCAAACCCCAATGCTTGCGCGAAGTGATCGAGCCCCGTCTCGAGGCCTGGGCCGCGGCCGCGCTCGACGATTGTGGAGATAACGCGGATCGCGATGGCTTGGAACGCAGCCGGCGCCTGCGCATTGCTTTTGGCCGCGATGGGGCGACGTGGGACGAGGAGAAGGTGCTCGAGCGCTACGAGCTGTTGTGCGAGGCAGGTCTCGCAGGCGACGGGGCGCAGGCCGTCCAACACGCGCGCCCGGTTGGTCGGCTGGTGCCAAGGCTCACCCATCCGCTGCTCGGCGACCACGCGCGCGTGCTTGCAAGCGCCATCGGTGAGTTGCGCCGCTGTCTCAAATGCGAGCCCATCATCTTCGAGCTGATGCCTGAGGTGTTCACCCTGTTTGAGCTGCAGAAGACGGTGGAGGCCATCCTTGGTCCGCATCTGCACAAGCAAAACTTCCGCCGCCTCGTGGAGAGCGGTGGATTGGTCGAGCCCACGGGAGAGCACCGTCTGCGCACGGGTGGACGGCCGGCGCGGCTCTATCGCTTCCGGCGTGACGTGCTCCTTGAGCGGTTGGCCCCCGGCGTGCGCGTCAAGGCTGGCCGGGGGTGAACTCGTTGGCCGTGCTCGGGCGTTTGTGCTCAGGGGCGCTGAACCGATGATGGGAGTGCGGATCGACTTGGCGTAATTCCATCTCAAGGGGTGTGGATGGGGCGGACATCGCCGCCTCTGGAGTGTCGCATGCTTCCCAAGATCATTGCCGTCTGGGGTGTCCTCGCAGTTGCTGCGGCGTGCATCGCCGGCGTCGTTGCCGGGATCAAGCGGCGCGACCACTCGTTTTGGGCAGCCTGGAGCTTTTTGTTTCCGCCGATGCTGCTCGTGCTGATCGCGATGCCGCGCAACAAGGGGCCGCGCCTGAAGAGGCCGGGCCTCGATGAGCTCGAGGAGCGGGGCGCCTAGCGGCGGTGTCCCTCGCTTGGTTCCTGTCGCCGGAGGTTTCTTTCTGAGTGCGGGCGCGGCGCCTGCGGATGGCTGGTTCCTCACAGATGGCGCCCGCAGGGCATGAGGGCGGCCGGTCCTCGCAGGCCGGATACAGCAGGTGCAGGCCCGGTGCTGCGAC
>Ga0075435_100003475_pt1 | contig 10687 bp, 10 predicted proteins | sample RhiMethybrSRZTD4_FD_75302 | JGI IMG/M metagenome (GOLD analysis project Ga0075435, IMG submission 75302) | Populus rhizosphere microbial communities from Tennessee, USA - Rhizosphere MetaG P. TD hybrid SRZTD4 | ecosystem: Host-associated > Plants > Roots > Rhizosphere > Soil | place: USA... | reverse complement strand
CGCCAGGCGGCAGATTCGAAGCAGGCCCTGGCCGCGCGGACGGCATTGTCGATGTCGGGAGCGTCGCCCGCCGCGACCTCGGCTAACACCTCCTCCGTGGCGGGATTGCCGACGGGGAAGCGCTTCCCGGACGTCGCGGGGCGCCACTCGTTATTAATGAAGAGGTCGGTCTTCACTTCCCCTTGAACTCCGCCATCCGTTTTTCCTGATTGGCCGCGATGCCTTCTTTGGCGTCCTCGCTCTGGAACAGCTGCTGCTGCAGCTCGCGCTCGATCGCCAGCGCGCTCTCGAACGGCACCTCGGCGCCTGACTGGACCGACCGCTTGATCAGGCCAACCGCCTTGGATGCCTTATGCGGCGGGCAGAACTGCTTGGCGTAGAGCAGCACCTGCTCCCAGAACGTCTTGGCGTCGAAGATTTCGTTCACGACGCCGATCTCTTTGGCGCGATCGAACGAGAAGAGCTCGCCTTTCACCATGAGCTCGATCGCAAGCGACTTGCCGACGATGCGAGCGAGACGTTGCGTGCCGCCCGTTCCGGGCAGAACGCCAAGGTTCACCTCGGGCAGTCCAATCTTGCCGGCATTCTCCTTGGCGATCCGCAGGTCGCACGCCATGGCGATTTCGAGACCGCCGCCCACCGTGTGCCCATTCAGGGCGGCGATCGTGAGTTTCGGCGTCTGCTCGAGCCGGTTCAGGGTTTCGTTGGCGTGCAGACAGAAGAAGTACTTGAAGCGCGGCGTCACCGTATTGAGCATCCCGATGTTCGCGCCGGCCGAGAAGAACTTGTCGCCATGGCCACGAATGACGATCACGTGCACCGTGTCGTCGAAGCGCGCCTTGAGAATCGCATCGTCCAGCTGACGCATCATTTCGTATGTGTATGTATTCGCCGGGGGATCGTCGAGCTCGAGAATCGCGAGCCCATCCTCCGTGCGATACTGGACCAGAGTCCTCACCTGCGGTTCAGTCATGGTCGCCATGATTACTTAGCCTCCGAATGAGTCTCGACGAAGCCGCCGAGGAAGATGCTCGCCATCAGATCGGCCAGCCGATCGGGATCGATCTCGCCGGCGGGGTCGTACCAGTTGTAGATCCAATTCATCATCCCGAAGAGGATGTACGTCGCGGCGCTGCGATCGAGCGCGCTTTGATCGGGCGTCGCCTCTTTCAGAATCGCCTCCAACAGATCGACGTAGCGCCGCTTGATGGCGCTGACGCTCTTCGGCGAGGCCTCATGCGACAGCACTTTCATCTCCGCCATGTGCTGCGTGAAAAAAGCGACATGGTGCTTGATGAAGGCCTCGAGCCGCTCCTGCGGGTCCGCCGCCTTGGCGACCGCCTGCCGGGCGCCCTCGAGCACCCGCGTGAAACAGCGCTCCTGAATGAGCGCGAGCAGATCTTCCTTGCCGCGGACGTAGTAGTACATCCCGGCCAGCGACATCCCGCTGGCGGCGGCCAGATCCCGCATGGTCGTGGGGTGGTAGCCCTTGTCCGCAAACACCCGGGCGGCGCGGGCTAGCAGGTGGTCGAGACGCTCGTCGTAGGGTCGCATGGTTTTCGAACGATTGTTCGAATTGGAAGCTATTCCGTCGACTTCGGTGTGGCAAGGCAGGTGTACGTGACCCCTGACACCTGCCTTAATATTCCTGACTTTCCCACGTCCACTGACCAACGAAACATCAATGGCGCACCCTCAGCTGCGGACCGAGACGGCCAGCGATACCGGCCTCATCGCGGCATGGCAGGCAGGCGATGAGCAGGCGGCGACCGAGCTCGTCGGACGCCACGCCCGCGCGCTGGCTCGCTATTTGTCGGGTGCGGGCGCGCCTGATGCCGAGGTGGACGATCTCGTGCAGGAGACATTCATTCGCGCGTTTCGCGGCGTGGATCGGTTTCGCGGCCAGTGTCAATTCCGGACCTGGCTGTTGACGATCGGCGGCAACGTGCTGAAGGACTATGGGCGGCGGGCTGGGCGACGCAAAGTGCTGCCGCTCGACGAAGGCGTCCACGACGTGGCGGGTGATCCGCACGAGCACGCCGTGGCGTCCGAGGCGGAAGCGAGGCTGGCCGCGGGATTACAGGTGTTGCCCCGCCTGCAGCGCGAGGTCTTTCTGCTCCGCGCGCAGCAGGGGCTCGACTACGGGGAGATCGCCGCCGCATTGCGGACGACTCCGGGAGCGGCGCGGGTGCATTATCACCACGCTGTACGGCGATTGAAGGAGATGATGGAATGATCGACGACACGAAACTCGAGAACCTCGCCAAGCGCCTGGGCGCTGCGGCGGCCGAGCGGCTCGATGTCGGCGCCACGGCACGCAACGTCGTTGCGGAATTGCGCCGGCAGCCAGCGCAGCGCCGGACGTGGATCGAAGTCCACTGGATGCGGGTCGCCGCCGCGGTGGTCGTGCTGCTGGGCGGCGGACTGGTCGCGCGGCAGACGCTGACGGTTCCCGATGTCAGTGACCACCCCAATCACCTCGTTGCGGATGATTTGGGCGATCTCAGCACCGATCAGCTGAAGGACGTGCTCGACCGGTTCGATGAGATCGTGGGCGGTACCACGCCGCTGCTGGACAGCAGCACCGATCTGCGTGAACTCAACGACGAGCAGCTGCGGAACGTGCTGCGCTCTCTGGAGGGATGATAAATGAAGAACCTGTGCTTGCTCACTCTCGCCGTCCTGCTCGCCCCTGGGTTGGGCGCGCAGCAACGCGACAGCGGGCAGCAGCGCGGCGATACGGCGCAAGCGGCCCGGTTGCGCGCCGAGATCGAGAAGCGATTCAACGATCGCGTGCAGGACGAGCTGCAGCTGACGTCCGACCAGGGGACGAAGCTGCGCGCCACGCAGGAGAAGTTCGGCGCCCGCCGCCGGAGCATCATGGCGCAGCAACTCGAGCGGCGGCACGCACTCGATGATCAAATGCACCCGGGGGTTGCCGCCAAGCCGGACAGCGTCAACAGGCTCCTGGCGGGGTTACGGGCCGGTCGCGCCGACATGTTCAAGCTCGAGCAGGATCAGGATGAAGAGATGTCGGGCTACCTGACGCCGGTGCAACGCGCTCAGTATCAACAACTGCGCGAGCGCTTCATTGCGCGCGTGAGCGAGATGCGCATGCAGCGGCGCGGCGACCGGGGCGACCGGGGCGCCTATGGGTATCAGCGTGGGCCTCGGCCCGGAGGGGGGGGCGGGGGCCGGCGACGGGGCATCTGACGACCATTACAAAAAACGGGGGCGCATCGGCGCCCCCGTTTCGTTCGGTATCAAACCCCAACTCACTTCACTCGAGCGTGAGCGTCCCCGATCCTGGTCGTGTGACGAGCAATGTGTCGAGCACCAATCGCCACCACCGGGACGTTGTCGAGGATGACACGCGCGGGACAACGGTCTTCCGTACCGAGTTCAGCGAACGAAATGTGACAGTCATAGACGTCCCTTCTGCTGCTCCGTTTCGAACCCTAGGCACTTGGCGGCGCGTATCTGTGGGACCTTGGGGAGTCTAGGACAATCCCCTAGACCGTTCCGACATGACCTCGTTCTGCGGCTATATTTCGCCGCGCAAAACTGCGCCCGAGTGGCGGAATGGCAGACGCAACGGACTCAAAATCCGTCGGGGGCAACCCCATGAGAGTTCGACTCTCTCCTCGGGCACTGCGTGTGCCGGTGGTCTCGCTGCAGTCCTTTCTTCTCCTGACGTACGGTCTCTCGTGGGCGCTGCTCGCCCCGTGGCTCTACCTCTACAAAGTCACATTCGCCGGCTCACCGCCCACCTGGCTCTGGATGCTCGCCCCACTCGCCTATATCGGAGGCTGCAGTCCGTCTGTCGCCGCGATCATCCTGGCGGCGCGGTCTCGAGACCCGCAGGCACTCCGCACGTTGGTGAGCCCCGTGCTGGCGTGGCGGGTGCCCGCTCGATGGTTCGCGGTCGCGTTGCTGGTGCCGCCGCTCGCCACGGCAGCGAGCGTCATGATCGCCGATCATGGAGTCGGCCCGTTCCGTCACTTCAATCTCGGGGCGGTGCTCATCGCCGCGCCGAGCATCTACGCGCTCGCCGTCCCGTTCGGACCGTTGGGAGAGGAGCTCGGCTGGCGCGGCGTCGCATTGCCCCACCTCCTCACTCGACTGCACGCATGGCAGGCGAGCCTGATCCTCGCCGTCCTGTGGACCCTCTGGCATGTCCCGCAGATGCTGCTCCTCCCGGGCGCGTCGATTCCGTCCTTCATGCCTTTGAGCGCCACGTCCGTTGCCCTGTATTTCGTGCAGATGTCGGGCATCACGGCACTGGTTACGCTGGTATTTCTCCGGACCAACGGCAGCCTGCTCCTCGCGATTCTCACCCACCTGGCATTCAACACCGCCGAGAACGTGGTATATGCAGGGCTCCCCGCGCTTGCTGTCAATCAGCAGCGCAGCGTGTACCTCGTAAACGTCTGGGTGCTCGCCGCGATCGGCTGGGTCAGTCTGATCTGGTTGACTCGGCGGCAGACCAACCCGCCCGGTGCCAGCGTAATACACGATCGCTGAGCGAATGTCAGTAACTGCCCTGTAGAATACCCCTCATGGCGGTGGTCACCCGGATATGCGCACTGCTGATCGGCGCGGCGGCGGCGGCGGCGATTGCACCGCCTGCGTCCGCTCAACAACCCGCGCTCCGCGGCACCGTCGTCAGCGCCGAAGCGGGACAGCCCCTCGGCTACAGCATCGTCGAGCTGCGACCCGGCCTCGGACAGCAATTCACGACTGCGTCCGGGACATTCGCGTTCTCCGCCCTCCAGCCCGGCACATATTTGCTGAGCGTCCGCCAAATCGCGTACACGCCAGTTGACACGCAAATCGTCGTTCCGGAGGACGGCGAAGTTGTCGTGCGCGTCGCGCTGCGTCATCTCGCGATCGAGCTTCCACCAGTCACTGTCGCGGCCGCACAATGCACAAAGCCCGGCCCGCCCGAACCGAGTGACACCGCGCTGCGCGCCGTCTTCGACCAGCTGCAAGAAAACGCTCGGCGCTACGAGCTGCTCGCCGACTCCTATCCGTTTCGCTACGTCCTCGAACTCTCCGAGCGAACCGTCAAACAGCGCGGCGACACGGGAAAACCGGAAGTGCGGAGGCTGCATTTCACCAGCAGCGACTATCACCCCTACAGAGAAGGCCGCGTGGTCGAGCCCGCGTGGGGACCGTGGGGGGATCCGGCGAACACACTCGTGATTCGTAGCGCCGAGCTGCAGGATCTCGGTAACCCGAGATTCATCGCGAATCACTGCTTCCGGCTGGCAGGATTGGATACGATCGGCGGAGACACGCTCGTGCGCGTGGACTTCGAGCCGGCCAAGCGGCTCGGCTCCCCGGACATGTCGGGTTCCGCCTACCTCCATCCCACGACCTACGAATTGCGCTACACAATGACGTCGCTCACTCGACCCGAGCGGTCAGAGTTGGCGAACGTCCGCGCCATGAGCTTCCGAACGCGGTTTCGTAACATCGCGCCCGGCGTGCCGCTTCAGGACTCGTCGACCGTGATCACGATCCCCCGCTACGGCGCTCGCGTTAAGATCGACACCCAGCGCACCTTAGACGTTCGGTTCGACCGCCATCCACCGCCGTAGTGCGCTAGCCCCTTGCGCGCGTAGAGGACACGGGGGGATATGGGGGCCTCTCAGGAGGCTACCCATGGCTCTGCCATTGCTGCTTGCTGTGCTTCAGGCCGCGTCCCCCGTCGCATCTTCCGCGCGTCCCGCAGTGCACCCAACCGTCGGATCCGTGCCGTCATGGACGCTGCATTTCACCGGCGATCTGCGCTGGCAACAAATCACGCCAGCCGGCGCGCTGCTCGTCTCGACGGACGCGGCGCTCGCGGGCGTCGACATCGAGCGCGGCCAAATCGCGTGGCAGAAACCCGAGCTCGGCGGGCTCCCCAGCGATAGCGTCCGGATGATCGAGGGCTCGCTGCTGATGGAAGCCGCCAAGCCCGGGCTTTCGCTGATCTTCGATCCCGTCACGGGCACAGTGCTCTTCGACTCTCGCAAGCTCAATCTCACGCAGGTCGTGACGCGCCGTGTCTTGCCGCAATCAGGCACCCTGCTCGTGCACGGCCGGCGCGCATCCGGACCACCGGTCGTGGCGCTGTACGATCTCAGCACCGGGGCGCAGCGCTGGGTCAGTGACTCACTGTTTCAGCAAACGGGTCCGAAGAAGGGTGGACTCGGTGGCCTGATGCAGGGATTGGTGCGCACCGCGGCAGGCGGCACGACCCTTGAAGTGCTGCAGGCTGGACCGGACGTGATCGTCGTCTACACGCTGCTGGGCCTGCGCGCGATGGACGCGAAGACCGGCGCCATTCGCTGGTCTGCGAGTCTGCCCATGAAGACGTCCGGCGCCATCCCGCACAAGGTGCACCTCTATCAGTCGATCGCGAAGAGCGATCGCGTCTACGTGAGCTATGACGAACGCTTGATGGCCTACAGCATCGCCGATGGGAAGGCGCTGTGGCAAAAACCGGCGACCGTGGACGGCTGGATTCGCGACATCGTGCAGCATCCCGCCGGGATCGTGATGCTGACCGAAGGACCGCCGCCCGATCAGGCGACGGGCAACGTGCGCATCTCCAATGGTGTGGTCCAGACCGGCCTCAACGTCGCGCGCTACGACGACGGTTCGACCATCGCGCCGAAGCCCCTGCGCATGCGTGGCGACGTGATCGACGCCATGATGTCAGGCGACGCCGTCGTGCTCGCCGTGGATGCCGACAACAAGACGTATGTGAACGTGCTGAACGTCGCGACGGCCACGCTGCGCTTGCAGAAGGACGTGAAGATCAAGGGCCTGCTCGATTACGTCGAGCTCACGCCCGCCGGACTGCTGTATATCTCGAAACCGGACGCGACAACGAACGCGGAGGTGAACGTCATCGACCTCGCGAGCGGCCAGCCCAAGTTCAAAGACGCGATCGAGAGCGGCAAGCCGCTGAGCTCGAGCGACTACAAGGCCGACCGGTATCGCTTGCACCATGTGATCGAAGGATCGACGCTCTACGTCTTCGCGAACCACGATCACCGCCTGTATGCGGTGAATCGCCAGGACGGCAGTTATCGCGCGCTGAGCCCCGAGATCAAGATGCAGGGCGATGAGGATCCGACGGGGATGGAGCTGCGGCCGTCCGGCATCATGCTGGTCGCGGCGCAGAACCTGGTCCTGCTCGGCCGCGACGGACAGATCAAGCAGCAGGTCTACAATCCGGCGCCCCAATTGCCCGGACTGTTGCGCGCGCTGTATCGCGTGCAGTCGATCCGCGCGGGACTCTATGGCGCGGCGGCATCGTCGTATGGCGATGCGTTTGCGCAGGCGTCGCGTACCGCGTCGGACACCGTGGCCCGACAGATCTACGGCCAACTGGCCACGGCATATACGCAGGGCGGGGCACAGCTCCAGGGCTACTCCAGCCAGGCGGCGGCGCTGGCCAGCAAGCGCTTCAAGGCGTCACTCACATCCTCGAGCTCCGTCTTCATGCTCACGCGCTCACCCGAAGGCAACGGCAACGTGCTCTTACAAATCGACAAGGATAGCGGGCAGCCTCGGTCGCGCGTGGATCTGGGCAAGGAGCGAGAACCCGTCTACGCGGTCGACGACATCGCGGGGATGCTGTTCCTGAGAACGACGACGGGAACCCTCGCGGGCTACCGGCTATAGAGTGACCAATGACCAATGCTCAGTGACCAATGATCGATGAATCCCATTCGATCATTGGTCATTGATTATTGATCATTCGCCGTCAGGGCGTCGTAATGGTCGTAATCTCGAAGGCCGAGCTGGTGGCGCTCGTCGCGCCGCTCGCGCTGGCCTGCAGTGTGTAGGTGCCCGGCTTGTCGATCGTCAGATTGCCGAACGTCGCGACGCCGCTCGCCGCCCGCACGGTGGTTGTCCCACTCAGTGCGGCGCCGGTGGGGTTTGCGCCGAGTGTGATCGTGATCCCGCCGGTGAACGTGGTGTCCAGACTGCTGACGGAATCGATCGCTCCGACTTCCACGGGCGCCATCACCTGGCCCGCCGTCGCGGAGCTGGGCTGACCGAAGAACGTCAGCACGTCGGCCGAACCGCCGGTCGTGCCGCCGCGACCACCGTTCGTGGCGATGCCGATGAGGCCGGAGCCGGGCCCGCCGCACCCGCCGATGACGAGCAGGATGAGCGTGCGGGCCAGGCCGGATCGGGTGTATCGCGTCAGTTGCATGAGTCCCTTACCCATACCACCTGCTCCAGTTCCGGGTCGTCACGTAGACGCAGATCATCGCCCCGCGTTAGCGGATTAGTGCGGCCCCCGCTTCGCTCGTTCCATTCTAGCATCCGAACGACCTCGTTTTGAGCGCCGGTCTCGTCATCGGCTCGTACGATTTCGGACGAATTGCAGCGAAACGGCTCGCCTGCAAAGGCGGACCTTTTTGTGGTAGAATGGGTGCCATGCCAACCCAGGTAGAGGGTCGCCGTGGTGGCGCCGTCGGCGCGAAAATCGACTTTCGGGACGGGCATTGGATCGTCCCCGACCATCCCATCATCCCATTCATCGAAGGCGACGGGACCGGACCGGACATCTGGCGCGCGGCCTCCAAGGTGTTCGATGCCGCCGTCACCAAGACGTCGGGCGCAAAGCGCAGCGTCGTCTGGCGCGAGGTCCTCGCGGGCGAGAAAGCATTCAATGACAGCGGCAGCTGGCTGCCCGAGGACACGCTCGACATCATCCGCGAGCATCGCGTCGCCATCAAAGGCCCGCTGACGACGCCCGTCGGCGGCGGTATTCGCTCGCTCAACGTCGCCCTGCGCCAGATCCTCGATCTCTACGCCTGCATCCGGCCAGTACGCTATTTCGCGGGTGTGCCCGCCCCGGTAAAGGAGCCGCGCAAGCTCGACGTCGTGATCTTTCGCGAGAACATCGAAGACGTGTACGCCGGCATCGAGTACAAAGCGGGCAGTGCCGAAGCCGACGCGGTGATCGAGTTCCTGTCGCACCGCTTCAGCGCCAAGATCCGCCCCGGCAGCGCCATCGGCATCAAGCCGATGTCCAAGTTCGGCTCGCAGCGCCTCGTCGTGAAAGCCATTCAGTACGCGCTCAAGCGGCACAAGCCGTCGGTCACGCTGGTGCACAAGGGCAACATCATGAAGTTCACCGAGGGCGGTTTTCGCGATTGGGGATACGAGGTCGCGAAGGAGCGCTTCAGTGAGCAGACCGTGACCGAGGCGGAAGGCGCCAAGCGCCAGGCAGACGTCGGCAAGCTCGTGATCAAAGACCGCATCGCGGATGCGATGTTTCAACAGCTGGTGCTCCGCCCCGACGAATACTCCGTCATCGCCGCGCCCAACCTGAACGGCGATTACCTCTCGGACGCCGCCGCAGCCCAGGTGGGAGGCTTGGGCCTCGCCCCGGGCGGGAACGTCGGCGACGGCTACGCGGTGTACGAGGCCACCCACGGCACCGCGCCGAAATACGCGGGGCAGGACAAGGTCAACCCGAGCAGCGTCATCCTCTCCGGCGTGATGATGTTCGAGGAGCTGGGCTGGGACGACGTCGCGCGCGCCATCGTGCGCGGCCTCGAGGGAGCCATCGCGGCGCAGCGGGTTACCTATGATCTCGCGCGCCAGCTGCCCGGCGCCACCGAAGTCTCCACCTCCGCTTTCGGCGACGCCATCATCGAGCACTTGTCATGAAGACTGTCATCTCGACCAAGCCGCTCCTGAATGTCGAGACGCCGCTCCTGGCCGTGATCGTCACCCAGGGAGCAGGCGTCTCGCCACTCAAGGATGCCAGTCTCGAACGGGCCGTCACGTCCGGCGATTACAAAGGAAAGAAGGACGAGACGCTCCTCGTGTACGGCCCCGGCAAGGCGGAAAGAATCCTGCTCGTCGGGGCGGGGAAGTCGACCGAGATCACACGCAGCGCGATCCGGCGCGCGAGCGCCATTGCCGCTCGGCGCGCCCGCAGCCTCGGGACCAAAACGTTTACCCTTGGCGTCGCCAAAGAAGCCCGCGGCAGCCTCGGCGCCGCCGAGCTGGCCCAGGTCCTCATCGAAGGCGTGGCGCAGGGAAGCTGGCAGTTCCTGGAGCTCAAAAAGCAGCCCGAGGATCCGAAGCCGGACGTCGAGTCGGTCGAGCTGATTTTCGAGGCATCGGATAAGGATGAAGCGGAGGCAGGACGCCGGATCGGCGACGCGATTGCGGCGGGCTACCTGTTCACGCGCAACCTGCAGATGCAGCCCGGCAACGTGTGCACGCCCACCTATCTGGCTGAGCAGGCCCGCAAGCTGGCGGCGACGCATGGGTTCGGCATCACCGTCTTGGACGCAGCGCAGATAAAGAAGGAAGGGATGGGCGCGTTGCTGGCGGTCGCCCAGGGAAGCGCGGAGGAACCCCGCTTCATCGTCCTGGAGTATCAAGGCGGAGCCGGGGGAAGTGCGCCCGTCGCGCTGATCGGGAAGGGCGTCACGTTCGACTCCGGCGGCATCTCGATCAAGCCGGCGCTGAACATGGAGGACATGAAGTTCGACAAGTCCGGCGCCACCGCGGTGCTCGGCACGTTCGAGGTGCTGGGACGTCTCAAGCCCAAGATCAACGTCGTGGGACTGATACCGGCCACGGAAAACCTGCCATCAGGCACCGCCGTCAAGCCCGGTGACGTGGTGAAAAGCCATTTGGGGAAGACCATCGA
>Ga0075435_100003473_pt1 | contig 10690 bp, 8 predicted proteins | sample RhiMethybrSRZTD4_FD_75302 | JGI IMG/M metagenome (GOLD analysis project Ga0075435, IMG submission 75302) | Populus rhizosphere microbial communities from Tennessee, USA - Rhizosphere MetaG P. TD hybrid SRZTD4 | ecosystem: Host-associated > Plants > Roots > Rhizosphere > Soil | place: USA... | reverse complement strand
GCAGAGATCCGCGACGGGTTCCGAGCTCTTCCTGAGATTCTGCGATTCGGGCTGAAGGTCACGCCGGGGTCGCTTGCAACGGGCATCAGCGATCAGTTAGGTACCTGGGTCCTCGGCGCCGTTGGCTCGTTGGCCGCGGTGGGTGCATGGAATCGCGCATGGGCGCTGGCTCAGCGCTTTGTAGAGCTCAACTACCGCCTCGCCGAGATGGTGTTCCCCACCCTGGTCGAGCGCCACGTCGGTGAAGACCGGCTCGGCTTCGACCGAGCGCTGATGGACTCTCTCCGTTACGTCGCCGGCAGCATGCTGTTGCCGGCCGCGGCTGGGGGCGGCGCCGCCGTGGGGATCATGGACCTCTTCGGACCCGGGTTCTCGCGCGCGTCCACTGCGCTGGCGATCGTCCTCGTCGTTCCCGCCATTGCAACCGTCGCGGCCATCCAGATAGACGCCCTGCTCGCCGTCGGGAGGCCCATCGCGACCACGGTGGTGTCGGCGGCCCGGTTGGCGGCGACGGTTCCCTTGACCATTGGCCTGACGCTTGCCCTCGGCGTGACCGGCGCCGCGTTGGGGATCACGCTTGGTTATGCCATCCAGCTCGCCGTGCAGGTGGTGGCGTTGCGGGCACACCTCTCACAGCCGATGCGACTGCTGTGGCCAGTTCGCCAGCTCATCGGACTTGTCTCGGCCTACGCTGCGGGCTACGGCGTTTCGTGGGCTCTCGACTCGACCCTCGGGGGGATGGTCGGGGTGATAGCAGGCCTCGCCTGCGGTTCGCTGGCTTACGTGCTGTGTCTGCTGCTGGTTGGCGGGTTGTTGCCCCGCGATCGAGACCGAGCCTCAGCAGCCATCAGCCGGGTTGCGCCGGGTTCGAAGTGGGCAACCAGGCTCGCCGCTCGTCCGCAGCCCTCTACCTGATCAGCCTGGCCCTCCCGGAAGTTTCACAACCCCTGCAAAGTTAGGTATTGGGAGTGGAAGGTCACCCCGAGTCCACGCTGCCCATCACGGTCGTCATCCCGGCCTACAACCGGGCGCGTCTCCTCGAGCGCGCGATTCGAAGCGTGGAATCGCAGCACCCCCATCGCCCCGCCCAGGTGATCGTGGTCGACGACCATTCGACCGATGACACCCCTGAGGTCGCCAAGGCCCTCGGCGCCCAGCTCATCAGGCACGATCGGAACCTGGGTGGCAACGCCGCCGCGCGCGACACGGGCTTGAAGGCCGCCCGATACCCATGGGTGGCGCTCCTCGATGACGATGACGAGTGGCTTCCCCATCATCTGGCGACTCTCTGGCCGCTCACCCCGGGGAGCGTCCTGGTGGCCAGCTCGTGTGTCGAGAACGGCCCGGATTCAACCGAACACGGCTTCCACGGACCGCTCGGCGAGCGTCCCATGCTCCTCGAGTCGCCGACTCCTCTGCTGCACCCGGAGAACCTGATTCCCGCCAGCGCCGCGATGGTCCACCGCGATACGGCCCTCGCCGTGGGCGGCTTTCGCGGCGTTCTGGCGGAGTCACGGCCCTCGAGCAACGGCGACGGCCCCAACGGGCTCTCGATCCTGGGCTGCGAGGACCTCGACATGTGGTGTCGCCTGTTGAGCCGCGGACGCGCCACACTTTCGCCGCGAGTCGGGGTGCTCTACCACACACATATTGGGCAGATCTCGGGGAACTGGGAAGCGATGCACACCGCTCACCTGAATGTGGCCCGCTCGTTCGCGGGGGAGGCTTGGTGGTCGCGCGGGCTGATCGACCGGCGCGAGGGAGTCACAGCTTGGGACCGGTTCCGAGGGGAACGTCGTGCTGGTGGCGACGGAGCGGCGCGGCGGCTGGCTCGAGAGTTGCTCGAGCGTCCACGGCGAGCGCTCGGCGTGCTCGACGTGTGGCGCCATCGCGCCGCGGTTCGCCGCCGAACCAGTCGCCTGGCCCCCAGCGGCGAGCCCTCGGTGGCCGTGTTGGCCGGGGTTGACCCGGCCCTGGTTCCCGAACGGGACCGGTATGACGTCGACCTCAGCACGACCGGCAACTTCAAGGCGTTCCTCCGCCTCGTGCGGCAGCCAAGCGCGGCGGCGATGGTCAGCTCACGCCAGCAGGCGGCCCTGGTCAGGCTCGCCGGTGTCAGATCCATTCGCGGGCTGAATTCGTCCGCCCAAAGCACGGTATAAGGGACAGACATGCGTCCGGACCCGCAGACCCACCTCCCGGTTTCGGTAGTGATCTCCACGTTCAACCGAGCGCCGCTCTTGGAGCGCGCCCTGTGCAGCATCGGCGCGCAACGGCCGCGCCGTCCCGCCCAGGTCATCGTCGTCGACGACGGCTCCACGGATGAGACGGCTCAGGTGGCGGAGGCGCATGGAGTGGAGCTGATCAGGCACGGGCGCAATCTGGGTGCCGCGGCCGGGCTCGAGACGGGGCTGCGGGCTGTCCGCCACGAGTGGGTGGCCTGGCTCGACGACGACGACGAATGGCTGCCTCATCATCTCGACCTTGTGTGGTCGCTGACCCCGGGTAGCGTGCTGGTGGCCAGCTCGTGCATCGAGCGCGCCCGCGGCTCGACCCGGCATTTCTTTCACGGCCCGCTGACGGCGCGCGAGACGACCGTCGAGTCGCCGAGCGAGCTGCTCCATCCGGAGAACCCAATCCCGTCCAGCGCCGCGATGTTCCGCCGCGACGCGGCCGGGGCGGTGGGCGGGTTTCGCCCGGTCCTCTGCGAGGACCTCGACCTGTGGTGTCGTCTGCTGAGCCAAGGCAAGGCGACCCTCTCGCCGCGGGTAACCGTCCTCTACCACACCCATCCCGGCCAGATGTCGGAGAACTGGGAGGCGATACACGCCGCGCATCTGAACATTGCGCGCTCTTTCGCCGGCGAGCGCTGGTGGTCCCGGGGGCTGGTCGAGCGACGCGCAGGGGTGACGGCCTGGGACCGCCTCCGGGCCGGCCGCCGCGCGGGCCTCGACGGAGCGGGACGGCGGTTCGTCCGCGAGCTCCTCGAGCACCCGGTGCGCGCGTTCGGGGTGCTCGAGGTCGTCCGCCACCGTGCTGCGATTCGCCGCCGCACTTCTCGGCTGGCCCTGAGCGGTGAGCCCTCCGTGGCCGTGCTCGCTGGCGGCGACCCCGAGGTCGTGCCGGAGCCCGACCGTTACGAGGCCGATCTGAGCGCCAGCGGCAGCTTCCATGCCTTCCTCCGCCTCGCCCGGCGCCCCAGCACCGCGGCGGTCGTCAGCACGCGATCGCAGGCTGCCCTCGTGCGCCTCATCGGCGCCCGGCCCGTCCGCGCCTCGACGGGCGACGACGGCGTGCGGCTGCGCTCGCCGGCCTCCGGGTCGGACAGCCGTCCCGAGGTCGAGACGGACGGCACCCGAGCAGCGGCCTAGGCGACCCCCGCCGCGAGCCGGACGGCTAGTGCTGCAGGCAGGGACGCGACTGGTCTGAACAGAGGCTCATCTTCAACACCTGCAGCCTCTTCCAGGGGAAGGTCGCCAGAACCTGGCTCGGCATCTGGTTACCGAAGATCCCATTCGCGCCGTAGTACGGATCACTCTTCCAGCCGATCGGGTCCTGGGCGTAGAAGCCGATCGCCGTCCCGGTCTGGTCCCGGACGATCATTCCGCGGCGCTTCACGGCCCTGGCGATCTTCAGGGTCATCGGAGGCAGGTGCAAAGTCTCAAGGTCCAGGTCCGCCGGCAGCCGCAGCCGGGCGCCCTCCGGAGGCGCGTTCTGAGGCCCGTAGCCGTCGGTGCGCTGCGCCGGCCATGAGTACACGCCAGCACGCGGACTGGGCAGGTCGACCGCCAGCGCGTGCCTGATCCACGGGGATCGGAGCTCCTTGACGGTCATCGTTCCCGCGATCACGGGCAGGCTCGTTGCCGTCGCGCCCCAGTTCGGCTGCGACAGGCCCGGCCACGAGTTGGTCGTGTAGTAGCCGCGGCTCTGAGAGACGTGCTTGATCGCTCCACCCCAGCTGGCGTGCCAGCCGTCGGACTGCTTGCTCGCCTGCCAGAACTCCCACAGCGTGTCCGTCTTGGGCTGCCAGACCGTCATGTGCCCGTCGCTGCCGGCCGCGGGCTGGGCCCTCGGCGGGATCGGCACCTTCGTGAACACTCGCTGGAGGCCCTTGCGCCAGGAGGCGGTCGGATCGGAGAGCGCGACCTTCACGCGTTGCTGCCTGGGGCCCACGATGTAGAGAGGCGTGCTGTAGCTGTCCGTCTGGATCCAGGGCCCGATATGGGCGGCCTCCTCCCGATCGACCTCCCCATTCAGGTAGGCGACCATCTCCTCGGAGCTCGGGTCGATCGCGGCATTCCGCGCGAGGGGCTTGTTCCACACGCTGTTCGGCGCGAACAACCGTGGCAACCCGCCGTATCCTGGCGCCCGCACCCCACCGGCGGACGCGGACCCGGCCATGAGGAGCATCGCCAGGCACATCGCGGCGAGCGCGATTCCAAGGCAGCGAAAGAGTCTGTCGTTGTGCCTGGAAGGGGCCATCTACCCAAGCTTTCGACGTTCGGGGCAACGGGCCTGTGAGCGACGGGGCCCGAATCGAGCTGACGTTCCTTCTAGCAGAGCCCACGGCCGCCAGCGACACCTGGAACCGCAAAAGGACTAGTACGGGAGAGGCTACGAAAGTGCGATCTCGGCCTCGGCGCCGATGCTAAGCGACACGCCTCGCGGAACGCGGAACGTCCGTCGCAGCTCGGCGCCCTCGCCGATCACGCTCTCCTCAACGCGGAGGCCGAAGTGCTCGATCGTGGCGCGAGGAAGGATGATCGCGTTCTCGACTTCCGAGTTCTCGATGATCGCCTCCTCGCCGACGGAGGTGTAGGGACCCACGTACGAGTCCACGATCCGCGCCCCCGGCCCGATCACCGACGGTCCGCGAACGCGGCTGGACTCGATCGTGGCCGTTTCGTCGATCAGCACCCGCCCCTCGACCTCGGCGTTTCGGCCGTTGACCGCGGAGACCGAGTCGACCAGCCGGTCGAGCAGGATCCGGTTCGCCTCCAGCAGGTCCTCGGGCCTGCCGGTGTTCCTCCAACATCCGTCAACGCGATGGGTCTCGACACGGCCACCGGCGGCGACCAGCCATGAGACCGCGGCCTCCAGGTCGTGCTGGTCCGATCCCCACCCCGCGACCGCGGTCGCGGCATCGAAGATCCGGGGCCCGAGGATGCAGGTGCCCAAGCCCGCCGAGTCGGAACGGCCGGCCGGGACGCCGTTCCTGGTCCCGACCAGGGCCAGCGCGTCGAGCCCGGCGTTCACGAAACGCTCCATGAAGGGCTGGATCGGCTGGGTGACCAGGGTGCCGCCCTGGAACACCAGTAACGGGCTTTCGCCGACCAGCGCCTCGGCGAGGCCGACCGCATGAGCCGCTCCCAGGGCGCTATCGGCCTCGAGGTAGCTCGCCGAGAGGTCCCATTCCGTCCCGTCGCCCATCGCGTCCCGCAGGTCCTCGAGCGTCGCTGGGCCGCCGACAACGATCACCTCGTCGATCGAGGCGTTACGGATCGTCTCGAGCGCGTAGAAGAGCAGCGGCGTGTTGGCGAGCGGGAAAAGCTGCGGGGCGCGCCCGAGCAACTCGCGCCGGGTCGAACCGTAGGCGTCCTCAGCGACGATCAAACCCTTGAACTTGTTCATCCTTGAGTAAACGGTGCTAAAGCCACACGCTTTCTCGACCTATACGAAAACCACCCCAGGTCGTGCCTGCGCAGGCGTGGTTGAGGACGGTGCTAGTGCTGCTCGAGCGGCGCCATGGTCAGGCCCGCGTCCTTGAGCTGCTCCCAGTACAGCTCCGCGGTCTCCTTGGGCCCCGTCCACACGATCGCCTGGCCCGAGTTGTGGATGCGGTCCGCCAGCCCGTATCCGTCGTCCACGGTCAGCCCGGGGATCACCCGAGCCAGCGTCTTCGCGACGTGGTCGAAAGTGTTGTGGTCGTCATTCATGACGATCACGAGCCAGTTGCCGCCGAGGCCCGAATCGGGGCCCCCGGTCCGGGGACGCTCGAGCGTCTCCGTCGCCATGTGCCCAGACTAGCCGCCGGGACGGTTGATCCCGGCTACGGCGTGGGCACCTGGAGCTTGAGGTTGTCGATCGTCCCCGAGACGGTCTTGCCGGAACGCCTGCCGCTGCCGATCGCCACCTCCAGCTTGCGCCCGCCGACCTGGGCCGGGTTGACATCGGTGGTCTTGGCGACCTTGGTCCCGTTGACCCTGGCGGTCAGCTTGGAGCCCTCCGCCTTCAGGCCGAGCACGTTGGCCTTGTTGAAGCCCTTGATCGCCGAGCTCTTGCCCTCGGCCGGGAAGTCGCCGCCGCCGCCCGAGGGGGTGCGGATCAGCCGGAACTTGTGCCTGACAGGGAACACGCGAAGCTCGTAGCCGGACGTCTTGCCCGACCTCACGGCAATCGCGACGTAAGCCTTTTCCCGAAGGCCCTTCGGCGTGGTCCTCAGGAACTTCGCCTTTGCCTGGAAGTTGTGGTCCGGCCCGTCCGTATCGCCCTCAACCGGCGGGCGATAGCCGCAGACGTCGGGGCTCTTGGTAACGCTGATCTTGAGGTCCTTCGACTGCTTGCGGAACTTCCGCTTGCAGTTCTTGCCCTCGGCGTGACGAAGCTCCTTTGCGTCCCCCTTGTGCGCGAAGCTGTTCTTGTACACGGTCACCCCCGCGGCGGCGGTGGCGGCGGCCACGCCGATCGCGATCGCGGCCGCCAAGGCAACGGCCGCCCTCCTCTTGAGGCGGATCGGTCCCATTCGAGGTCCTGCAGGGTAGCGGGTGACCGTGGCACGTCTCCCTCGCGTGCGGAGCGCACGCTCCAGGTCGATCCACGGGCGGCTCCCTGCGATGAGGAGCCCCGCTCGAACGTAGAATCCAGCGTGCATGGCCAACCACAGGCTCACCGAGCGCGACAAGCCCTGGGTGATGCGGACCTACGCCGGGCACTCTGATGCCCGGCGCTCGAACGAGCTCTACCGGCGCAACCTGGCCAAGGGCCAGACGGGGCTCTCGGTCGCCTTCGACCTACCCACGCAGACCGGATACGACCCGGACCACATGCTGGCCCGCGGCGAGGTGGGCAAGGTCGGAGTCTCGATCGCCCACAAGGGCGACATGCATGCCCTCCTCGACGGGATCCCGCTCGACGAGATGAACACGTCGATGACGATCAACGCGACCGCCGTCTGGCTGCTCGCCCTCTACGTCGCCGTCGCCGAGGAGAACGGGATCGAGCGGTCGAAGCTCAAGGGCACCACCCAGAACGACATCATCAAGGAGTACCTGTCGCGCGGCACCTACGCGTTCCCTCCAGAGCCCTCGATGCGGCTGATCGCCGACGCCGTCGCGTTCACCGTCAACGAGGTGCCGAGCTGGAACCCGATCAACGTCTGCAGCTACCACCTCCAAGAGGCCGGGGCCACCCCGGTCCAGGAGACCGCATACTCGCTCTCGACGGCGATCGCCGTGCTGGACGAGGTCCGGGACCGCGGGCAGGTGACGGACGAGGACTTCCCCCGGGTATTCGGGCGGATCTCCTTCTTCGTCAACGCCGGCGTCCGATTCATAGAGGAGCACGCGAAGCTGCGCGCGATGGGACGCCTATGGGAGGAGATCGGGCGTGAGCGCTACGGGGTCACCGAGCCGAAGTACCTGCGTCTGCGATACGGCGTCCAGGTGAACTCGCTCGGGCTGACCGAGTCTCAGCCGGAGAACAACATCCCGCGCATCGTCCTCGAGGCCCTGGCGGTCACCCTCGGCCGCGATGCGCGGGCCCGCGCGATCCAGCTTCCGGCTTGGAACGAGGCCCTCGGCCTCCCCCGGCCGTGGGACCAGCAGTGGAGCCTGCGCATCCAGCAGATCCTCGCCAACGAAACCGACCTGCTCGACTACCCCGACATCTTCGAGGGCTCGAAGGTGATGGACGGGCTCGTCGGCGAGCTGGCGGAGGATGCCCGCGCTGAGATGGTGAACGTGGCGGAGCGCGGCGGCGCCGTCGAGGCGGTCCCTTACATGAAGGCTGGGCTCGTCGAGTCCAACCGCGAGCGGGTGGCAAGGATCGAGCGGGGCGAGATCAAGGTGGTCGGCCAGAACAGCTTCACGGAGACCGAGGACTCCCCCCTCACCGCCGGTGCCGACGGCGGGATCCTCACCCCCGACCCCGAGGTCGAACGGGAGTGCCGGGAGGCCCTCGAGCACTGGAAGGCCGAGCGTGACGCCGCCTCGGTGGAACGCGCCCTCGCCCGATTGGCTGATGCGGCGCGGGATCCCTCAGCGAACATCGTTCCCGCGACGATCGACGCGGCCAAGGCCGGGGCGACCACCGGCGAGTGGGCGGGCGTGCTGCGGGAGGTGTTCGGCGACTACCGGGCGCCGACCGGGGTTGGCGAGACTCCCGGGAGCGTCAACGGGGAGCTCCTCGCGTCGGCTCGCAAGCGCGTCGCCGAGGTCTCCCAGGAGCTGGGCCACCGGATCCGGATCCTGGTGGGAAAGCCGGGTCTCGACGGCCACTCCAACGGGGCAGAGCAGATCGCCGTTCGCGCCCGCGACGTCGGCATGGAGGTGATCTACCAGGGAATCCGCCTCACGCCCGAGCAGATCGCCGCTTCCGCGCGCGACGAGGACGTCGACGTCGTGGGCCTGTCGATCCTCTCCGGGTCCCATCGCGAGCTCGTCCCCGAGACCGTCCGCCTGCTTCGCGAAGCCGGCCTCGACGTGCCGGTCGTGGTCGGCGGGATCATCCCGGCCGCGGACGCGGAAGGCCTCAGCGAGGCCGGCGTCGCAGCGGTGTACACCCCAAAGGACTTCGACCTGAATCGGATCATGGGCGAGATCGCCGATCTGGTCAGCGAGCGCGCGCGAGCCGCCGTCCAGCCCGCCTGAACCGGATGGCGCAACCGCCGCGCACCCGATACGCGCTCAGCGATGACGCCCACATCGCCTACCAGGTGTTCGGCGAGGGCGATCTGGATCTCGTCTTCGTCCCGGGCTTCGTGTCCAATATCGAGCACTACTGGGAGATGCCGCAGGTTCCGGATGTGTTGGAGCGGCTGGGCTCGTTCGCCCGCGTGGTGATGTTCGACAAGCGGGGCACGGGCCTGTCCGACCCGGTGGCGGGTCCCCCGCCATTGGAGCAACGGATGGATGACATGCAAGCGGTGATGGACGCCGCCGGGGTGGAGCGCGCCGCTCTCTTCGGAATCTCGGAGGGCGGCCCGGCGAGCGTGCTCTTCGCGGCTACCTATCCGGAGCGCACCTCGGCTTTGGTGCTCTACGGGTCGACGCCCCGCTTTCGCGCCGACTCCGACATCTCGTGGGGAGCGACCGACGAGCAGATCGAGGTGGTGCTCGCTGAGGTCTCCTCCAAGTGGGGGGAGGGAGCCTTGCTGGAGGCGTTCGCTCCAAGCGCGGCGGGCGATCCGCAGATGGACCAGGTCTGGGGCAGGTTCCAGAGGGCCGGCGCCAGTCCAGCGATGGCCAGAGCAGTGATGGCGGCGCTGTTCGAGATCGACGTTCGGGACATCCTGCCGACCATCCGCGTCCCGACCCTGATCCTTCATCGCACCGGCGACCTGATCGCCCCTGTGGAAGGGGCACGCCTGATGGCCGACCGCATCCCCGACGCCCGCCTGGTCGAGTTCGAAGGTGACGACCACGTCCCCTTCACCGGCGACTTCGAGCCAGTCCTGGACGAGATGGAGCAGTTCCTGACCGGCACGCGTCAAGAACGACCGCTCGACCGGGTCCTGGCGACGGTCATGTTCACCGACATCGTCGACTCCACGCGGCGCGCCGCCGATGCCGGGGACCGCCGCTGGCGGGAGCTGCTCCACCGGCACGACGAGCTCACCCGCCGTCAGCTCGATCGCTTTCGGGGTCAGGAGGTGAAGACGCTGGGCGACGGCTTCCTCGCCACCTTCGACGGCCCGGCTCGTGGAATCGAGTGCGCCTGCGCGATCAGGGACGGCATCGGTCCGCTCGGCCTCGACGTGCGCGCCGGATTGCATACCGGCGAGTGCGAACTGCATAGCGAGGACGTTCGCGGCATGGCGGTCAACATCGGCGCTCGCGTCGGTGCGCTCGCCGACGCCAACGAGGTGCTCGTATCCAGCACGGTGAAGGACCTGGTAGTCGGGGCCGACCTCGACTTCGCCGACCGGGGCGAACACGAGCTCAAGGGCGTCCCGGGCAAATGGCGGCTGTATGCGGCGAGCGCCGGCTAGCCGGGGTTGAGCTCGGGGATCGAGTTTCCGGTCGAGGGGATCTCCGACGGGGAGGTACGGCTACGCCTGCACGCGGACTCGGACATCCCGGCGATCGTCGCCGCCTGTCAGGACCCCGAGATCCCGCGCTGGACCCGAGTCCCGGAGCCCTACGGTGAAGCGGACGCCAAGGGCTGGCTTGACCAGGAGAGCCGCGGACGCAGCAGGGGCGAGCTGCTTGGCTTGCTGGTCGTCGACCCGGCCGACGACCACCTGCTCGGGTCCGTCGGGATCGTCCACCTCGACCACGAGGAGCGACGATGCGAGCTCGGCTACTGGGTGGCGCGCGAAGCCCGGGGCCGTGGGCTCGCAACTCGAGCGGTGCGGATGCTGAGCGAGTGGGCCTTCGAGAACCTGCCCGCGGACCGAATCGAGATCCACGCCGAACCGGAGAATGCCGCCTCGCGGCGGGTCGCCGAACGGGTCGGATTCCGGTTCGAGGGC
>Ga0075435_100003467_pt1 | contig 10698 bp, 7 predicted proteins | sample RhiMethybrSRZTD4_FD_75302 | JGI IMG/M metagenome (GOLD analysis project Ga0075435, IMG submission 75302) | Populus rhizosphere microbial communities from Tennessee, USA - Rhizosphere MetaG P. TD hybrid SRZTD4 | ecosystem: Host-associated > Plants > Roots > Rhizosphere > Soil | place: USA... | reverse complement strand
TTCGTGGCGGAAGCGGCGAACGCCGGACTGAAAGTGGCGGGGCACGTGCAGACCAAGGTCGGCGCCATGCGGGCGATCGAGGCGGGGTTCTGGTCGCTCGAGCACTCCGGTCCCATGGACGAGGAAGTACACAAGCTGATGGCCCAGAAAGGGATCTGGCGCGTCGGCACCGAGACGCCGTTCACGCCATACCGGGGCAGTCAGCAGGCGTTCGATCGAACCGTTGCGGGGATGAAGAACGCCTATGCGGCGGGCGTCAAGATGGCGTTCTCGACCGACGCCGATTACTACATCCCCGGCATGAACCGCGGCGAAGTGGTGATCAATTTTCTTCTCAGCTGGAAGGCGTCCGGGATTCCTGCGAAGGACATCCTGAAGATCATGACGATCAACGGCTACGAAGTCTGCGACATCGCGTCGCGCCGCGGCCCGATCAAGGTCGGCTTCCCGGCCGACATGATTGCCGTGGCCGGCAACCCGTTGGACGACATCGACGCGCTGCGGACCGTGTCGTTCGTGATGAAAGACGGGATGATCTTCAAGAAGGACGGCGTCATGGTGCCGGAGAAGTTCCTCCACGCCGGTCCCGTCAACGGCTGGCGCATCCGGTGAGCAGGTGGCTGGCACCTCCGGTGGCAGGCACCGGAACCGGGCGGGCGCGGTGGCCGTCTAAGGGGCTATGTTGATCCTCAACATAGCCAATGCCTAAGGTCTCCCTCAGCTACGGGTCCGCCGCGATCCTGCATGCCGTCGCCTCCGGATCGAGGTTCGGCTTCGACATCATGGACGTCACCGGCCTGACCAGCGGCACGGTGTATCCGGCGCTGGATCGGCTCGAATCCGCCGGCTACCTGAAGTCGACGTGGGAAGACACCGCGGCCGCCCACGCGGAGGGACGGCCCGCCCGCCGGTATTTCACCCTCACCGCGTCGGGCGCGACCGCGCTCCGGGCGGCGCTGGCGAAATACAAGGCGCTCCGGCCCCTTCCCGGCTTCGCGCCGGAGCAGGCGTGATGAAACCCGCGTCGCCGCTGCGTCTCGCGCTGCTGATCGTCGAGCTGTTCGCGCTCCTCGCGCCCGCGTCGCGGCGGACGACCTGGCGGCAGCAGTGGCGCGCCGACCTGTGGCACTACGATCGCTGGCTCGCGCGCGAGCGCACCGCACCGGCCGCCCACGTCCTGTCGCTGCTCGCCCGCGCCTCGGGCGCCCCCGTTCACGCGATCTCGCTTCGACTCCACGACTGGAGCCCCTGCATGCTGGTTCACGACCTGAAGTTCGGCTGGCGCATGTTTGTTCGCCGCCCCGCGTTCACCGCGGTGGCCGTCATGATCCTCGGCCTCGGCATCGGCGCCAACGCCACGATCTTCAGCTGGGTCGAGAGCGTGCTGCTGACGCCGCTGTCGGGCGTCCCCGCGCAGGAGGGCATCGTGGTCGTTCGCGGCGTCACTACCGCCCGCAACAACCTGAGCATGTCGTATCCGAACTTCGTGGATCTGCGCGCCGGCAAACCGGACGGGCTGCAGGACGTCATGGCGTTCCGCATCGCGGCGATGAATACGCGCACGACCGGCGAGCCGATGCGCGTGTTCGGCGAGCTCGTGACCGCGAACTTCTTCCGCGTGCTCGGTGTGCGTCCCGCCGCCGGCCGCGATTTCCGCGAGGACGAAGCGGCGACGCCAGGCCGCGATCCCGTCCTCGTCATATCCCACGCCTTCTGGTCGCGCGCGCTCAACGCGGATCCCGCGGCCATCGGCCGGACGATCACGGTCAACAACCAGGCGTTCACGATCATCGGCATCACGCCGCCGGAGTTCCACGGATCGGCCGCCGGCCTCGCGCTCGATCTCTTCGTCCCGATGTCGATGCAGAAGACGATCATCTCCGGCGATCGCCTGAACCAGCGCGGCAACTCGTGGCTGCAGGTCTACGGACGGCTGCTGCCCGGCGCCACGTTCGAACGCGTCCAGGCCGGGCTCGCCGTCGCCGGCAAGCGCCTCGCCGACGCCTATCCCGAGCAGAACGAAGGACGCGCCCTCGCGGCGGCGCGGCTCTCCGAAGACGGCGCCAGCGGACTGCTCATGCCGGTGATGACGACGCTGATGGCGGTCGTCGGGCTGGTGCTGCTGATCGCGTGCGCCAATCTCGCGGGCCTGCTGCTGGCGCGCTCCGCCGGACGGCAGCGCGAGGTCGCGGTGCGGCTCGCCGTGGGCGCCAGCCGCGGACGCCTGGTTCGACAGCTGCTCATCGAGAACCTGATGGTGGCGATCGCCGGCGGCGCCGCGGGACTCATCCTCGCGCGCTGGACGGCCGGTATGCTGACGCTGTTCGTGCCGCCGACGCCTTATCCGATCGCGTTCGGCGCGTCGCTGAGCCCGCGCGTCGTCGGTTTCGCCCTCGCGTTGACCGCGCTCACCGCGATCGTCTCCGGGCTGCTGCCGGCGCTGCGCGGATCGCGCTCCGACGTCGCCGTCGCGCTGAAGGCGTCGGCGCCGGCGAGCATCGGCGGCGGCCGCGCGCGGCTGCGCCAGTCGCTGGTCGTCGCGCAGGTCGCGCTGTCGCTGCTGCTGCTGGTGTGCGCCGCGCTGTTCCTTCGCAGCCTGACGCACGCGCAGACGATGGACATGGGCTACTCGGCGCGCCAGGGATTCGTCGGCGCGATCGACCTCCTGGCCGGCGGCTACGACCAGCCGCGCGGCGTCGCGTTCTATCAGCAGGCGCTGGCGCGGTTGAACGTCGTTCCCGGCGTCGAGCACGCGAGCGTGGCGACCGCGCTGCCGCTCGACATCAGCGCGGGCAGCGACATGTCGGTGGAGGTGGACGGCTACACTCCGCGGAAGGACGAGCCGATGCACGTCTACTACGCGCGTGTCGGCGCCGGCTATTTCGACACGCTCGGCATCGACATCGTCGAAGGCCGCGGCATCACCGAGCGCGACACGCCCGATCAGCCGCAGGCCGCCGTCATCAACGAGACGATGGCGAAGCGGTACTTCCAGGGACGGAGCCCCGTCGGCGGGCGCGTCCGCTTCGGCACGGGCCCGGTGACGATCGTCGGCGTGGCGCGCGACGGCAAGTACAGCCAGCTCACCGAGGCGCCGCGCAGCTACATGTATCTGTCGATTCTGCAGAGCTACCGTCCGGATGCGATCCTGGTGGTGCGAACCGCGGCCGATCCCGGCGGTATCCTGTCCGCCGTGCAGCGCGAGCTTCGCGCGCTCGATCCCGGACTGCCGCTCTTCGACGTGCGCACGATCGCCGAGCACCGGCAGATCAGCATGTTCATCCCGAAGATGGCCTCGACGCTGCTGGCGCTCTTCGGCGCGCTGGCGCTGATCCTGTCGGTCGTCGGCCTCTACGGCGTGATCGCCTACAACGCGACGCAGCGGACGCGTGAGATCGGCGTTCGCGTGGCGCTCGGCGCGGAACGGCGCGACGTGGCGTGGCTCATCCTGCGTCAGGGGCTGTGGCTCACCGCGATCGGTCTTGCGGTCGGGTTGCTGCTCGCGCTCGGCGCCGGCCGGCTCCTGGCGAAACAGCTCGTGGGGATCTCACCGGCCGACCCGGTCAGCTTCGCCGGGACGGCGATCCTGCTGCTGGTCGTCGCCGCGGCGGCGAGCGCGCTGCCCGCGCATCGCGCCGCGTCGCTCGATCCGCTCGCGGCGCTCCGCCGCGACTAGTCTGAGCTTCCACCTGAAGTCTGAGCTTCCACCTGAAGGTGGAAGCCACATGGTGTGTCCGGTGGCTTCCGCCTTTCAGGCGGAAGTACAACTTCGCGGAAGCATTGCTTCAGGCAGCGCGACCATTAAATATCGTTAATGTTGGCGCGCCCGGCGCCGAGCAGGCGTATGGTGATCGAGTGAGCCTGCGGCGCGCGCTGCTTGTCGCCCTCACGGCCTGGGTGGCCGGCGTGACGGCCGCGTCGGCGGCGCCTCGCGGATTCCACGCGCATCAGTCCCGCCGACTCAGCACGATCACGTTCAGTCCATTCGGCAGCGGCACCGCCATCCGCATCACGTATGCGGGGCGAGTGCGGCCGCTGGTGCGGGTGATCGAGTCGGCCGATCCGATCGACGCGTTGATGGTGGCCGACGTCGACAACGACGGCGACCTCGACATTCTTGCCTCTGCGCGCGACGGCCAGTTAATGCTGTGGCGCAACGCCGGCAACGGCCAGTTCCGCCTCGCCACCGCGCCGCCGCACCCCCTCGTCAGCGCGCCGGACGCGCGCATCGGCCGCTGCCACCACGGTGACGCGCCGATCCAGGCCGGCGACGATCGCTACGACGCCGCCATGCCGCGCGCGCCGGCGGTGACCGCGGCCGATCCCGTTCCCGCGCCCTTCGCCGTCAATTTCGTCTGCGTCCCGGTTCCCGCCCGTCAGCGTCCGTCCGGACGCGCGCCTCCGCTCCACGTCTGACACGTCGTTTCTGCTTCCGCCCGTGTTCGCCCGGCGGAGGCGTGTCCGTGCGGTGTTTCTCCGGAGGCCTTTCATGCGTGTGTTGCTGGTGGATCTTCCCGGCCGTGACGGCGTCGTCTCGAAAGACACGATCGTCGGCGGCTACGGCTCGCGGCTGCGTCCGTTCAGCCGCGTGACCGCGATCATTGCCGCGCTCAAGCGGCGCCTGCACGACGTGCCGAGCGTGCAGCTGGCGTCGATCGCCGCGGTGCTCGCCTCGTACGGGCACGAGGTGATCTGGTCGCGGGGCGACCTGCCGGATGCCGACGTCGCGATCGTCCTGAGCTCGCTGGTGGACTACCGTCACGAGACCTCGTGGGCGGATCGCGCGCGGCAGCGCGGCATCCGGACCGGCTTCGTCGGACTGGCGGTGTCGAAGATGCCGGAGCTGTTCCGGCACCATGCCGACTTCCTGGTCATCGGCGAGCCGGAATCGGCCATCCGCTGGCTGGCGCGCGGCGACGCGCTGGCCGGTACGTGCGAGAGCGAGCCTGTCGCGGATCTCGATGCCCTCCCGTTTCCGCGATGGGACTATTCGCATGCGGCGCGGCGGCAGCTGACGGTTCCCTTTGCCGGGCGACCGTACGGCGGCGCCGTTCCGCTGCTCGCCAGCCGCGGGTGTCCCGAGTTCTGCACCTACTGTCCGCACCGCATCCTGGCCGGCTACCGCGCGCGGTCGGTCGGCAACATCGTCGACGAGCTCGCCCTGCTCTGCGAGCGCGTCGAGCGCCCCTACGTCATCTTTCGCGATCCGCTGTTCACGGTGGATCGCGATCGCGCGCTGGCGCTGGTGGACGCGATCCGCACGCGCGGGCTCGATCTGCGTTTCGAGTGCGAGACGCGGATCGATCGGCTCGATCCCGGGCTCCTCGATGCGCTTCATTCCGCAGGATTGCGCGCGATGAGCTTCGGGGTCGAGTCCGTGTCGGACGACATCCTGAAGAAGGTCGGCCGCCGGCCGACGCCGGAGGCGCAGCAGCGGCTGATCATCCAGCGCTGCCGCGCGCTGGACATCGCCACCGCGGCGTTCTACGTGCTGGGGTTTCCGCACGACACGTGGGGATCGATCGCCGCGACCATCGACTACTCGATCGATCTCGGATCCACGGCGGCGCAGTTCAAGCTGCTGACGCCGTATCCCGGGACGCCGCTGTGGAACCAGCTCGCGCCGCGCGTCTACGAGCGCGACTGGGAGAAGTTCGACGGGTTCACGCCCACCTTCGAGCATCCGTCGCTGACCGCCGAGGAGCTGCGCTTCCTGCTCGGCGCCGCCTACAACCGGTTCTACGTCCGCCCGTCGTGGCTGGTGGACTGGACGCGCGTGTCGGCGGCGCCGGTGCGCCGGGCGGCGCGGCACATGGACGCGCCCGTGGCGCGGCGTCACGCGCGCGAGGAACTGTCGATCATGCGGAGGGCCGTCACATGCTGACCGCAATCTGCCGTTATGGACCGCGAACCATTCCCGAGACCGACGCCATCGTGGCGCACTGCCGCCGGCGCGGCACGCTGATCCAGGGGCCGGACATTTCGCGCTTCGAGCGCGCGATGGCGGATCGCCTCGGCGTCCGCGACGTGATCACCACGTCGTACGGACGGATGGCGTTCTACTACATCCTCAAGGCCTTCGGCTTTCCCGCGGGAGCCGAGGTCGTCGTCCCGGCGCTGACTTTCTGGGTGATTCCCGAGATGGTCAGGGTGGCCGGGCTCACACCCGTGCCCGCGGATGTCGATCCGCGCACGTTCAATCTGGATGCGCGGGCGTTCGAGCGCGCGATCACCAGCCGCACGGTGGCGGTGGTCCCCACGCATCTCTATGGGCTGCCGTGTGACATGGACGCGATACTGGCGATCGCCGAGAGGCATGGACTCGCGGTCGTGGAGGATTGCGCGCATGCACTCGGCGCCCGCCATTTCGGCCGGCAGGTCGGCACGTTCGGCGACGCGGCGTTCTTCAGCTTCCAGACGCTGAAGCCGCTGAACACCTACGGCGGCGGCGCCGCGATCGTCCGCGATCCGGCGCTGCGCGCCCGCGTGCGCGCCCACGCCCAGGCGGAGCCGTGGCCGAGCGAGGAGCGGGTGAACAACCGGCTCAAGCTGGGAAAGGCGCAGCGGGTCTTCACGCGGCCGCGCGTCTTTACCCTGACGGCCTACCCCGCGCTGCTGGCCGCCGCGCTGTGGAGGGCGCGGCCCGACGTCTACCTGTGGGAGAAGATCCGCCCGCTCGATCCGCTGCCCGACAGCTATTGCGAGCGCTACGCCAACGTACAGGCCGCGATCGGGCGCGCCTCGCTGTCGCACCTCGATCGCTGGACCGCGAAGACCCAGGCCCATGCGCGGACGATGACCGAAGCGCTGATCGGACTGCCGGGTGTGCACCCGCCGTTCGTTCCGGAAGGATGCGAGCACGTCTACTACCAGTACTCCGTCTACACGCCGGACCGCGACGCGCTGGTGCGCCGGGCGCTTCGGCGGGGTGTGGACGTGGAGACTTTCCACGTCGACGTATGGCCCACGGTCGGCCACCTGGCGCGCGATGCCCACACACCGGCGGCGCAGCGGGCGTGCGCGGTCGTCCAGATGCCGGTGTACGCGTCGCTGGGGGAGACCGGGGCGAGGCGAGTGGCCCGCCGGATCCGGGGTCTGCTAAGCTCTACCGATGCCGCCATGGCGGCGCGCACGGATATTGCTTAGGTAGGATTCCATGGCGAATTACCTCGTGACGGGCGGGGCCGGGTTCATCGGCTCCCACCTTTCGGAAGAACTTGTTCGGCGCGGCCACCGGGTCCGGGTGGCCGACAGCCTGATTACGGGCAAGCGGGCGAACCTCGATCACATTTCCGGCGTCGAGTTCCTCGAAGGGGACCTCGCCGACATGGCCTTCGCGCAGCAGGCGGTCGAGGGGATGAACTACGTGCTGCACCAGGCGGCCATCCCGTCGGTGCCGCGCTCGGTCAAGGACCCGATCACTTCGAACCGCGCCAACGTCGACGCGACGCTCAACGTGCTCGTGGCCGCGCGCGACGCCGGCGTCAAGCGCCTCGTCTTCGCCGGCTCCTCGTCGGCGTACGGAAACACGCCGACGTTGCCCAAGCACGAGGACATGCCCGACAGCCCGCTGTCGCCGTACGCGCTGCAGAAGGTCGTCGGCGAACAGTACCTGCAGATGTTCACCAGGCTCTACGGGCTCGAGACGGTCACCATCCGCTATTTCAACGTGTTCGGTCCGCGGCAGGATCCCTCGTCCCCGTACTCCGGCGTCATCTCCGTGTTCGCGACCGCGCTCCTCGAGAACCGTCCCGCCACCATCTACGGTGACGGCGGGCAGACGCGCGACTTCACTTACGTCGCCAACGTCGTCGACGGCGTGCTGCGCGCGTGCGAAGCCAACGGAGCAAGCGGGGAAGTGATCAACGTCGCGACCGGCGGCCGCATCTCGCTGAACGAGCTGTACCACACGATGAAGAAGCTGGTCGGGGCGACGGTGGATCCGGTCTACGTGGACACGCGCGCCGGTGACGTCCGCGACTCGCAGGCCGACATCTCCAAGGCGCGCCGCATCCTCGGCTACGAACCGGTCGTCTCGTTCGAGGAAGGGCTCCGCCGCACCGTCGAGTGGTACCGGACCGCCACGGCCGGGGCGTCGGCGTAATCGGCGGCCCTCGGTCGGGCCGTCCTATACTGATCGTATGGAGCGCCCGGGCATCCGCGTGATCGCGGTTGCGCTGCTGTGTCTCGCGGGCTCGCTCGCGGGTGGTGCGGCGCAACCGGACGATCGTGTCTGGTTTTCGCCAGGACCGGGCACCACGGATTACGTCCGGCTCTTCGAGCATCCCGAAGAGTGGCCGCACGCGCGGCAGATGATCTCGGTCTTCAAGTTCTATCAGCAGCACACGCAGACGCCGCCGCCGTCGATCGTCGGTCCCAACACCTACGATGCGCTGGCGCGCGCCGGCGCGTTCAGCCTGATCAACCGCTGGCACAAGAAGATCGCGCTCGAGGTCGGCGCGGTCAAGGAGTTCTTCTGCACGCCCGACGCGAGCGGCATGAACTCCGCAATCGCGCAGACCCTCGCCTCGATCGCCGCGGTGAAAGCGGCGGGCGGCGCCGTCGCCTACCTGGCGATGGACGAGCCGTTCGTCTCCGGCCGCTCGCGCACCTGCGGAGGCCCGGCGCTGGAGCCGACCGCGGATCGCGTCGCGACCTACGTCACCGGCGTGAAGGCGGCGAACCCCGACGTGCAGATCGGGTTGATCGAGGCGTATCCGTTCTCGGGCGCCGACGCGATCGAACGGATGATCGCGCTGCTCGAGGCGCGCAACGTGCGGCCGGCGTTTCTGCACATGGACGTCGACTGGCACCTGGCAGGCGCCGATGCGTTCGTCCGCGACATGGCACGGCTGCAGGCGTTTGCCGCGTCGCAGAAGCTGACCTTCGGCATCATCATCACCGGCTACGACGGCAACGCCGACCCGCTCTATGCGATCGACGTCTACGGCATCACCGGCCTGATCTCGACGACGTTCGGCGACTGGAGCCGGATGCCGGACCACATCGTGGTTCAGAGCTGGGCCGAGTCGTCAACCGGCCTGCGCATCACGCCGAACAACCTGCCCGAGGATCGTCCGTACACCCACACCGCGATGCTCTGGGACGTCCTGCGGCGCCTGCGCGGCGCCAGCGGTCCCGGCAGCGCGACGGCGATCATCCGCCGTTGACGCCCGGCGCGACTTCGTAGAGCACCCTGTTTCCGTCGCGCGCGATCTCTCGCAGCTTGAGCGCTCTGTCCGTGAATGCCAGCAGATCGCGGGGCGCCAGCTCTCGATCGATCACGACGAAGCGAAAGCCGTGCGCGATCAGCGCATCGCTGCCCTCGGACGGTTCGAGCGTGCGTTCGCTCGCGAGCGGCTGTCCTTCGGAGAGGCGCAGGAGGGGACCAAGGATCCGGTCGGCGTCGTAGGCCGCGACGATCCGCGGCGGGAGCCGCGCGACGAAGCCGCCGGCGATCGGGCGCTGGTGGATGGTCTGGTAGAAGAGCACGCGCGAGTCGAACCGTCCGCGCTCGCCGAACCCGTCGCGAAGTCCGAGGGGCAGCTCGCACACGCCGCCCGGCGCCGGGTGGGTGCGAAGCACGTCGTAAATGGACGGACGCTCGACGTGGAAGACCTGCGCCGTCCGCGGCGCGTAGTCGAGGACGACCGCGGCGAAGAGCAGCCACGCGAGCGTCGCACGTCCGCGCTCGCGCAGCGCGGCGAACCCGCAGGCGGCCAGCACCGCGGCCGCGAGATAGACGACGACGATCGCGCGCCCCGGGATCCGCGCGTTGGACACGATCGGCATGAACCGGACGAGCGTCGCCGGCAGCAGCAGGTGCACGTGCCGTCCGAACGCGACGAGAAAAGGCCCGAGCGCCCAGATCAAGAACACGGCGCCCGCCGCCGTCCACGCGCGCACCTGGGGTCTGACCCCGGATTGCGCGGCGGAGGTGCGAATTGGGGTCTGACCCCGTTTTTCCACTTTGCGCGGGCAAGTAGTGCCAGAGCTGTCCCTGCCCTCTACTGGCCCCGGGTCGTACGCAGGAGCTGCGTCATTCGCGTGCCAGGACGGGACATTTTTGGCCGCGGCCATGGCAATTACTGCCAGCGCGGTTACCGCGGGGCCAAACCATGCGATCTGCTCGACCAGGTCGATGTGGAGCGCGGCGTAGAGGCTCGCCGGCAGACGCCCCCAGAGCAGCCCGACGGGGTTGCCGAGCAGCGCGGTTCCAACGTCCACGCCCGGCGGAGCGCTGCGCCACAGGTACCGCTGCGTCACGTAGTCCCCATGTCGCCAGAGTGAGAGGCCCGCCGCGACGACCGGAGACGCGACCAACAACGCAAGCGCGAGCGGAACGACAAGGCGCCGGGCGTCGAGGGCCAGCGACTGACGCGCGACGCCGACGCGCACACTCGGGAGCCACGCGACCATTGCCGCGATCAGTGCGAGCAACCCGGCGGCCGCGACCAGGTTGTCGACGCCCCGCATCGAAATGCGCCCGCCGCCGAACGAGATGACGGTGCCGCCGGTGACCGCCACGAAGACGATGAGCAGCGCGACGACAGCACCGACACCACCCAGCACACGCAGCGCGACGAGCTCGCCGCGATTTCGCACGCGCGGCGTCCGTTCGAGTGAAATCGACCGTGCGAGCGTCAGGCAGGCGACGAGCGCCGTCGCGTAGACCGCGTAGTAGTAGTCGACATAGAC
>Ga0075435_100003465_pt1 | contig 10701 bp, 6 predicted proteins | sample RhiMethybrSRZTD4_FD_75302 | JGI IMG/M metagenome (GOLD analysis project Ga0075435, IMG submission 75302) | Populus rhizosphere microbial communities from Tennessee, USA - Rhizosphere MetaG P. TD hybrid SRZTD4 | ecosystem: Host-associated > Plants > Roots > Rhizosphere > Soil | place: USA... | reverse complement strand
GCGCCGGCCATCCGGCGATCGGAAACGCTCGTCTGTCGATGACAGAGACAGCCCGCCGCGTGATTCAGTGGAAAGGCCGACGGTCGAAATTGCGATTGTCGGCGGAGGCTGCGCTGGGATGGCCGCGGCTTGGGAGCTCACACGCCCGGACGTCGAACGTGATTATCACTTCCACGTCACGGTGTATGAGAGGTCGTGGCGGCTGGGCGGGAAAGGCGCATCGGGCCGCGACGAGCACGGGCGGATCCACGACCATGGCATCCACATCTGGCTGGGCTTCTACGAAAATGCGTTCCGGATGATGCGCGAGTGCTACGCGGAAGCGTCGCGCCTGGGATTTGGACCACATACAGAAGCGCCGGACAAGGTGTTGCCGCACGGATCGTTCGACGACGCGTTCTTCCCGGAACCGACCGTTGGCGTGGCAGTGAAAGACGAGTGTGGCGACTACAAGGTGTGGAGTGGCTTTCTGCCGCCGATGGAGGGCCTGCCCGGAACCCCTCTCGACGAAGCAACGAACCCGTTCACGCTGTCGGCGTACCTGGCGCGGTGCATCGGCCTGAGCAAGGCTCTGATGCACAGCGTGCTCGCGCGCGCCAGCGATGAGGTAGCGCCCGGCGAGGCACGGCCGACCACGGGCCCATCGCTCGACGATGCGCTGGATGCCGACTTGTCGTTCGATCCCATGAAGGCGCCCGAAGTGCTCGTCGAGAGCATGACCAGGCTTCTGCGAATGGGCGTGCTGGCGACCGCAGCCGGCGTGCTGCAGGGCGCCGCCATTGTCGAGACGTTTCTTCGCGATCACTCGGCGCCGCCGCGCTTCAGCCGAACCGTCCTTCGCTTTCTGGAGGCGCTCGCGGCGCAGACGCGCAAGCAGCTCCTCGATTTCGTGGAGATCGACGAGGAGCTGCGACGCAAAACCGAAATCATCGACCTGATCATGACGATTGCGGTCGGCCTGTATCGCGACCGCGTGCTCTTCGATCCGAAGGGCCTCGACGCGATCAATCACTTCGACTGCAAGGAGTGGCTGCTGCGCAACGGCGCCGTGAAGTCGTCGGTCGAGTCGCCGTTCGTGACGGGACTCTACGATCTGGCGTTCTGCTATCGCGACGGCGATCGCCGGCAGCCGGCGCTGGCCGCCGGTCAGGCGCTCCGCGGTGCGTTGCGCATGTTCTTCTCGTACCGCGGCTCCCCCTTCTGGCGCATGCGCTCCGGGATGGGAGAGGCGGTGTTCTCGCCGCTCTTCCGCGTTTTGAAGGCACGTGGCGTCACCTTCAGGTTGATGCACGAGCTCACGAACATCGAGTTCACGAACGAAGACGGGTGCGAACGGGTGAGCACGCTGACATTCCGCGTAGCGGAGACGCCGTTGACCGGGTTTTCCGACGACAGTCCACTCGATCACTTCGGGTGTTGGCGCCACAAAAGTCCGGCCATCGGCAACACGCGCTATCAAACCGTCCCATATCGCGACGGAAAAGACTTCCAGGGCGTCGTGCTCGCGATGGGGATCGACGACTTCAAGGCAGTGTGCGATGAGAATTTCCTCACCGCCCATCCACCGTGGAAGAAGATGTGCGAACGGGTAAAGACCATCGGCACCCATGCGGCCCAGGTCTGGATGACGAAAGACCTCGCCGCGCTCGGATGGAAGCGGGGCTCGACGCTCGTGTCGGCGTTCGACGAACCGTTCGAAACCTGGGCCGACATGACGCACACGCTCGCGACCGAGCGCGAATGGCAGGCGCGCTGGCGCCGACTTCAACGCTCCGATTCCATCGAGCCGGAGAATAACATCAAGTCTGTTGCGTACTTCTGCGGCGTGCTGCCGGACGAGGAGATCGAGCCCGCGTTCGAACGCGCGGACAAGAGAGAACCCAAGGTCGACGATAGAGAGGCTTCGTACGAACGCACGGAGCGCATACGCCGCGCAGTCGCCGACGACCTCGAGAAAGCGGCGGCGGCGAAATTGGAGACCCTTGTTCGCGATCGGATGAAGTCGATCTGGCCCAAGGTCTCGAACCCACTCGACGAATTGGCGAAGGCTGACGGCGCGACCAAGGGGGCGCTCGACGATCAGGTGATTCAGGCGAACTTCGCCCGATCCGATCGCTACACGCTCGCGCTCCCTGGTTCGCTCGAATTCCGGATTTCTCCTCTCGATCGCACGGTGGAGAACATGACAATCGCCGGCGACTGGACCGAGTGCGGCTTCAACGAGGGGTGTATCGAGGCGGCGGTGATGTCCGGCATGCTCGCCGCCCACGCGATCAGCCGCAAACCCGATCTCGACGAGATCATCGGCTACAACCACCCGTGAACGCACCAAACGACAAGCCCGGAAAGTCGGGCCGGTGGCGGCGTCCGGAGAAGCAGGTGCTCGGCCCGAACCGCAGCTTCGGCGGCTACTATCGAACCTCCGATCGCAAGCTGAAGGGCAAGGACCTGCGCGGCGTGCCGCTCCAGACGGCGGAAGACGCCGTCGTCGCTGCTGTCCGTCTCGGGTATCAGGTGGTCGATGCACAGATCGAGCGCGGCATGAACATCGCGCATCGTCTCCGCGGTGCGGCGGAGCGCGCCGGCGACGGTGATCCCGCCAGTCTTCTCGACAACGCCGAGCGACTGATCAGCCGCGGTCTGCTCGGTACTCTCGAGTTTCTCGAAGCGGCGGCCGCCGATCCACGTACGCCGATCATGCGGCTGCTCTCCGCCGAATTCAAAATGCTCGGCGCCGCTCTCGGTTTGACGACGGACCCTGCACCGAAGGCCGACGCGTCCCGGGCGCGCCACGCCGGCAGGACCGAGGAGACAGCGACACCTCCGCCTGCGGCCGCGCGCCGGCAGACGAGCAGCCCGAAAATTCGCCACACTCCAGAGAGCTCGAAGCGGGCCGTCACGGTCCACCGATGCGATATCGACCGCGACGTGTCCGGCGAGACGAAATACCCGGTCGCGTTCCACGTCGTGTCTGGCGCGTCGGACCAGGAACTTCACGCTGAGTTGATCGTGGCGCCAAACACTCCTGCGGAGCTTAAGCTGACCACTCGTGTTCAACATCCGGCAGGCCGCTGGCGCGCGGCCGTCTGCGCTCCCGACGGCGAGCAGGTTGGGATCGTCGAGATCGAGTTGTAAGGCGCGACACGTGAATCAGACCGATCGATCGTCGTTCGCCATCCAGGACCAGCTCGTGCTCGACGTGCTGGATGAGTACGGTGACCTCACGCGGCGCCACCTGCGCCGCTATCTGCCGCAGGGCGAGCCCAGTTCCTATCTCTACGATCTCATCGGCGACTATCCGCGCCGCGGCGGCAAGATGCTGCGGCCGAGTCTGTGCATCGCCTCGGCGCGCGCGTTCGGCGCCACCGCCGACGACGCGGTCGCGTCCGCGGTCGCGATCGAGATGCTGCACAACGCGCTGTTGATCCACGACGACATCGAGGACGGCAGCGACAAGCGGCGGGGCAGGCCGACGCTGCACGCGCTGCACGGCGTGCCGCTGGCGCTGAACGCGGGAGATGCACTCGGGCTCCTGAGCCTGACTCCGCTCGCCGACAACATTCACCGGGTCGGACTCGGCCTCGCGCTGCGCATCTTCGAGGAGACGCGCCGTACCGCGCACGAAACAACGGAGGGACAGGCGCTCGAGCTCGGCTGGTGCCGCGACAACCGCACCGACCTCGGCGATCGCGACTACTTGACAATGGTCCTCAAGAAGACGTGCTGGCTGACCACGATTCATCCGCTGCGTGTCGGGTGTCTGATCGGCACGCGCGGACGCCAGTCGCTCGACCCGCTCGTCAGATTGGGGTTCTTCTTCGGGGCCGCCTTTCAGATCCAGGACGATCTGTTGAATCTCCAGGGCGGCGCGGCGTACGGCAAGGAGCGTAACGGCGACCTGCTCGAGGGCAAGCGGACGGTGATGGTGATTCACGCGGTGCGCGAGTCAACCGGAGCGGATCGCACGCGGTTCACGCGCATCTTGGCGAAGCCGCGAAGCCGGCGGACGACGCAAGACGTGGCATGGATGCGATCGCTCATCGATCGCACCGGCGCGATCGCGCACGCCCGCGCGATGGCCGACGGCCTCGCCGGCGCTGCGCTGTACGAATTCGATCGGATCTTTGGCGCTCGTCCGGACGGACGCGACACGCGGTTCATCCGCAACATGCTGACGTGGGTCGTGCAGCGCGGGCACTGAAAGGGAAGGGCGCGTTCGATGGTCAGGCGGATCCTGCTCTACGGCGCGACGGGATATTCCGGACGGCTGATCGCGGCCGAGGCGCGCCGCCGTTACAGCGATTCGCGCGACGTCACCATCGACCGGCATCAGGTGGTGCTCGGCGGCCGGGACGGCGCCGAGCTCGCGGACATGACGCGCACACTGGAGCTCGATCATCTGGTCTTCACGCTCGACGATCGGGAACGCGTCCTCTCGGCGTTGCGTGGCTTCGACGTCGTCATCAATGCGGCGGGACCGTTCGCGCGGACGGCGAGCCGGCTCATGAGGGCCGCAATCGAAGTGGGCATTCCCTACGTCGACATCAACGGCGAGGTGGACGTCTATCGGGCGCTCGACGATCTCAGCCGCATCGCGTTGCATCGCGGTGTGACGATCGTGTCGGGATCCGGTTTCACGGCGACCGTCTCCGACGTGATGCTGGAGTCGGCCCTGTCGACCGTCAGGCCGAGCGACGCTCGCACCGTCTGGATAGCATTCTCGGCGATGCGGCACTTTTCACGCGGAAGCCTGCACGCCATGCTGCGATCGGTCCGCGAGCGCGTCTTGGTCGTCCGCGAGGGCAAAGTGGTACACGTTCCAGTGGGGAGGCTCGAACGGATGTTCGACTTCGGTCAGGACAAACAGCAGCATGACGGGACCCAACGTCCGAACGACGACTCGCGCCGCCCGAGGCCTGCACGAATCGCGTCAGCCATCAACACCATCGACACGCTGACGGCGTCTCGAACGGCACGACGGAAACAAGCGGAATCGATCAGCATCGAATCGTATGCGGAGATGTCGGCGACGGTCCGTTTGGGTTATCAGATCGGGGCGCTTTCGGCGCCGCTCCTGCAGATCCCGCTGGTTCAGCGGCTGAACCATTTCCAAATAGCCCAACTGCCCGACGGCCCGAGCGCCGAGGATCGAACGGAGACGCGTCAAAAGGTGCTGCTGCAGATCGAATCGCCGTTACGGACCACGCTCGTCGATTGGCGCTTGACGACGCCTGACGCCTACGACTTCACGGCGCGCAGCGCGCTGGCCGTCGCGGAAAAAGTCGCCGGTGCCAGCGGCGGCGGCGGGTGGAAGACGCCGTCCGAGGTGCTCGGTACGATCGATCTGAGGCTGAAAGACAAACCTTATCCGTTTCAGGATTGCACGTTCGAGGACGCGCGCGCCGGGCAGGCTGGCGCAGGCGTCGCATGAACGGCGCGGTCCAGTTCGCGTTCGTGTCTTTCCCGCTGTCGGCGGCTGCAAAGGCCGACTGTCACCTGCTGTCGCAGCGTCCGTCGTTCGGCCTTGGGCGGCCGGATTGGATTCACGCCGTCGCGGTCGAAATACTCAGGTGGGACCACGACCGCTGGGTGATTCTCGTCTCGGTCGCCGATCGCCACGACGATCCCACTCGGCTCCAGTGCCTGTTCGGCGTCTCGAACGTTCCTTTGTGGTGTGATCATGCGGGCCCGCGCGGACTTCCTCTGGTCGAAGCCGATGTCCGATACAGAAGGGACGTCCTGCGAGTCCGCACTGTCGCGTTTCCTCAGCGCGACCGCGACAGCGATGTGACGTCGACCGTCGTGCCGCTGCTGTCGATTTCGGGCATTCGCTGGAACGCCGCGCCCGTCGGCCTGGCTGCGCCCGACTTCAATCCCGTCTACGAGCAGCTTCAGGCAGCGCCGGAAGTCGCCCAGCCGGACCTGCTGCTCGCCGGCCGCATCGTCAATCAAGATTTGCGACGAGACTCAGTGACGCGCGAAGGCCGATCCCAGATTCGAATCAGGATCAAGAACGTGCTGTATCCGGATCTCGCCCGGCTTCTCGGGCGAGTTCTCCCGCCTCTGCGGCCAAAGTTCCTGACCAACCCGCGGTTCGACGCGTCGGTCCTGTGGCGCGGCGTCGTGACCAACCCTGAGTTCGTCCGAGAGATCGGGTCGCCGCGCCGCTATGAGAGGCCCGAGAGGCCCTTCGTCTTCCCACGCTTGAGCACATTCGGCCCGCCATCGTTCAAGTTCGATGATTTGGAAATCGTCGGTTTCCGCGTGAAGGTGCGATTGCCGAGCGAGGCGGCCACGAATGATCGCCTGGCGGCGCTCATCAGAAAACTGAACTTCCACGTGTCCGAGCGCCCTGATGGCGGCGCACCCGAGGACTTCAAGTACCGCGCCGCAACGGCGCTGATCGTCATCGAGCTGCTCCGTTACGGGAAGATGAAAGCACGGGACCCGGCGAAACCGCTTCGACCCGGCGACTTCATGTGTCAGCACGAGTTGCTCGCTCGCGTTCTGGTCGGACGCGTCGATGACGATGCGTCGCAGGCGCGCGACCCGTCGCTCTTCGTGCCGACGATCTTCGTCGACAACCCGTGGTCGAAAGCGCTGGGCCGCAAGCTGCAGGGCTTTCCGAAGGGGCTCGCCACGTTCTTCGCGGGCAACGCGCCGCTGACGATGAACGGCGCGGACACGAGCGGCAACGTCGTGCCGCTCCGCAGGATTTCCGAGGTGCGACTCGTCAGTCGCGTCGCGTCGCAGGCGCCGCAGGATTGGATTCTGAAACTCGAATACCCCGACGCGAGTGATGGTGCAAATGACTTGTTCATTCCGGTGAATGTCGATGCGTTTCTGGGGACGGGCTTGTTGAGGAACGCTCTGTGGGAGCAGCTCGATTTTCTGGGCGCCGCCGCGGAGTTTCAGCGCACCTTCGCGAGAACGCTCATGGAAAATGGGTTCGGCGCCGATCGATCGATCCAGGTTTCCCCTGTCGACGACACGCCGCTGCCGAAGACGTGGATTTCCGGAGACGTGATCCTGCGCAACACGCGCATCGCGTTTCCTCTCGGGACGGCCACGTTGACGCTGGCGAGTCCGGCCGACGCGCCGCCCGAGTGGAAAGAGGTCGTCGCCCTGCTGTCGCGAAAGCCAGAAACCCCGATCGACTTTCCGATTGGAAGCTGGTATCGCTTGAAGTGTTCGATGGACGTCGCCGTCGACGACGAGCTCGTTCGAGAATTATGACCCGAGCGCCAGCCGTGCGCGCCGCAGCGCCGTCATCGCCCAATCGGGCTGCGCCGGATACGGCGTCGTCCCGTTCAATGCCTCGAGCGCTTCCAGGTCGCGAGCCGGATCGTCGGACGACCAGCCGCGCCGCCGCAACAGCTCGAGTGCGGCGCGCAGCGACAACGGCACTGCGCCTTGAAGTTCCGCCAGTGTCAGCGCTTCGCTGAGCTGCGCGCACGCCGACGCCTCATCGGAGGACAGAGCCGCCGCAAGAATCAACAGCTCGCTCTTCAGATACGATTCTCCGGTTGCATCGGCGCGCCGCATCGCCTCGTCGAGCGCCGCGCGCGCCGCCAGCACGTCGCCGGTCAGTCGCAGCCCCTGCGCGACGCCCCAGAGGAAGAACGGCGCGTTGGCTTCGGCGCCAGCCTGGATGAACAACCCGAGCATCTGCCGCAGCGTGGCGATCGAGTCGGGTGCGGCGGCGCGAGACGCCTGCGCGATACAGGCGTGCATCGTCGAGGCGACGAGCCAGGTGTTGAAGCCGTGGCGCTGGCAAATCTCGATGCAGCGCGTCGCGTGATGCAGCGCCTCGTCGAAGCGCCGCTGCATGTTGCGCAGCATCGCGATCCACACGTGCGCGTAAGCCGTGTCGAACGGTCGGCTGAGGCGCTCGACGTGCGCCAGCGCGCCTGCCACGGCGGCTTCGGTCGCCGCCGTATCACCCATCAGCCATGCCGCGATCCCGAGCAGCGACCACGCGGCGGTGCCGGCATCCTGCGGAGAGGGATAACGCAGGCTTTCGCCGCGGTGCGCTCGATACTGCTCGATGCAATCCTCGAGCGCTGCGCGGCCGTCGGCGAGCTGGCCGCGATACACGCAGACGTACCCTTGGAAGCTGAGCGCCTCGATCAGGAATTCCGGCCGCTGCGATTCCTGCGCGAGCGTGAGACACGACGAGGAAATCTCCGCCGCGCTGGCCAGATCGCAGCGCACGAAATAGAACGTCCCGAGTCCGCGCACGATCGGGAAGAGCCGATCCGGCGTCGCACCCAGCTTGGCCAGCTCGCGCGCCTGCTGGTAGGCGTCGGCGACCTCCGACGCGGCGTATCCGCTCGTCGCCGCCAGCGCGACGCCGAGGTTGGTCAGCAGCTCCAGCTTGAGCTCGTTGCGCACGCGTGCATCGGCGATCCCTTCGATCAACGCCAGACCGGAGCGGCAGTGTCCCACCGATTCGAGATAGGCGGCCCGGCGCGCCGTTTCACTGCTCGCCACGATCAGCGCTCGGGCGGCTTCGTCGAAGCGTCGAGCGGCGGCGAGGTGGTGCCCGAGCACGGCGGGCGACGACTCCGGCTGCCCGTCGAAATGTTGCACGAGCAATTCCGCCGTACGCGAGTGCAACTGCTGGCGTTCGCTGCGCAGCAAGGTCTGGTACACCGAGTCGTGAATCAACGCGTGCTTGAACCGTAGCAGCTCTCTCGTGCCGGCATCGGAGACAGTGAGCAGTCCCAGATCGATCAGCCGGGCGACGGCGTCGGGTAGTTCGGCGCTGCGCTCCACCAGCAGCGCGCGCAGCAGCCGCATTGGAAACTCGCGCCCCAGCACCGAGGCCGCTTGCACGATCGGTCGCAGGCTGGGGCGCCGATCGAGACGGGCCTCGATGACCGTCTGGAGCGTGCTCGGCACGTCAAGTGCCCTTTCCGCCGGCGCGCGTTCGCTGACCGCCCCGCCGGTGGGCTGCTCGATGACGGCTCGGGCCAACTCCTCGAGGAAGAGTGGATTGCCTTCCGCGCGCTGGACGATGCCTTCGACGACATCCGCGCTCAGCAAGTCGCCGCCCGTCACATGACGCACGACCTGTGCAGACGCTTCGGGCGCCAACGGTTCGACGGCGACGACCGAGGCGCCGGCGAACTCGATCGGCGGCGCGTCGGCTGAGGAACGCGTGGTCGCGAGAATCAGCACCGGCAGCGATCCGATGTGCTCGGCCATCGTCTGCACGAACAGAATCGTCGTCGCGTCGGCCCAATGCACGTCTTCGAAGAGCAGCAGCACCGGCGTCTGAGCGGCAAGCGCCTCGATGACGTCGACGAGCGTCCTGATCGTGTTGTCGCGTGTGCGCTCGGCGCTTTCGGCGACGTCGATGCCCGCCGCCGCCCCGTCGACGAGCGGCGCAAGGTAGCGGTGCGCGGTTTCGGCGCGCCCGGTGTCGAGAAGCCTTGCGAGTATGCGCTTCAGGCGCCGCGAGCGTGCGTCCGCGCCGTCGGCGTTTCGCGCGCCGACGATACGTCTCAGCAGCGCACTGATGGGATGGAGCGGCGTGTGACTCGCTTTCGACGCGCAATCGAGCTCGAACCTCGTCGCCCGCTCGCCGCCGGCGAGATCGTAGAGCGTTCTCGCCAGCCTCGATTTGCCAATGCCGGGATCGCCGGTCAGAACGATGACGCCGCCGGAGCCCGAACTGGCGCAACGCCATTCCGACGTGAGTCGAGCGAGAATGTCGTCGCGGCCTACCGGCGCCGCCGTCGATCGGCCGCTGCGCTGCGCTTCGAAGCGGGACGCGATCGCCGTCTCGCCGAGGACGAGCCACGCCTGCTCGCGATCGAAGCCGCGCAGCGGCAGAAGTCCGAGATCGCGGTACTCGAAGAAGCGGCCAGCCAGACGGCGCGTCGCGTCGGCAACGACCACGCCTCCGTCGGCCGGCGCTTCCGCCTGGAGACGGGCGGCCAGATGGACCACCCAGCCAGCCATCGATTGTTCGTGGACGGCGGCGAGCCTGACCACCTCGCCGATGCCGACGGTTCCGGATGCGATGCCCACACGTAGACGCAGGTCGACGTCGAGAACCGGCTTCGACGCACGCAGGCTCCTGACCATGTCCAGTCCGGCACGCACCGCGCATTCTTCCGCGTCCTCGCGAGCGATTGGGTAACCGAACGACACAAACGCGCCATCGCCGATGAATCGGTGGAGATGTCCGCCGTGCGCCTCGGTGATCTGGCTGACGAGCTCGTGAAAGGCGCGATAGACGATGCGTTGATCTTCGATGTCGAGCCTTCGCGCCATCTCGGTCGAGCGAACGAGATCGCAGAAAAGTATCGTGACGTGGCGGACGATCGTTCTGTCTTCAGGCCTGGAATAAGCGGCGACCAGAACGGTGCCGCACTCGTCGCAGAAGCGGGCACCGGCGCGGTTCTCGCGGACGCAGGACGGGCAAACGACAGCCAAAATCCTCCTACGGGGCTGATCGGCGGCGGCGTGTTCGAGCGGGATTACTCGGGAGCAGAGTTGCCCGTAAGGCAGTCTACGGCAGATTCGCTCCGGTCGTCAGCCGGATCGCCGCACGGACTGTGCACCGGTCCCGAGGACGCTCCCCCGACCTCGGGACTGTCGGGCACGATCTCGAAAATCGTGAGCAATTTCGTCACGGCGAGCATATGCGTCAGCCGGCGGTTCGGTCTGAGCAACTGGATCCGCGCACCT
>Ga0075435_100003462_pt1 | contig 10703 bp, 10 predicted proteins | sample RhiMethybrSRZTD4_FD_75302 | JGI IMG/M metagenome (GOLD analysis project Ga0075435, IMG submission 75302) | Populus rhizosphere microbial communities from Tennessee, USA - Rhizosphere MetaG P. TD hybrid SRZTD4 | ecosystem: Host-associated > Plants > Roots > Rhizosphere > Soil | place: USA... | reverse complement strand
TGAAAAACAAAATCGAGTCGAAAAGCTGCGCGGCGAATGGCAGGACCTGCACAACCGGGTGGTGAAGGCCGGCGGCCTGCACATCATCGGCACCGAGCGTCACGAGTCGCGGCGCATCGACAACCAGCTGCGCGGGCGCTCGGGGCGCCAGGGCGACCCGGGCAGCTCGCGCTTCTACATGGCGCTCGAGGACCCGCTGCTGCGCATCTTCGCCGGCGACCGCATCAACCGCATCATGGTGATGCTGCGCATGCCCGAAGGCGAGGCGATCGAGCACTCGATGGTCACCCGCTCCATCGAGTCCGCGCAGCGCAAGGTCGAGGCGCGCAACTTCGACATCCGCAAGCAGCTGCTCGAGTACGACGACGTCGCCAACGACCAGCGCAAGGAAATCTATTCGCTGCGCAACGAGATCCTCGACTCAAAAGAGGTCACCAGCACCATCGACCGCCTGCGCGCCGGCGTGCTCGCCGACCTGTTCCAGGTGCACGTGCCGCCGGAGAGCATCGAGGAGCAGTGGGACGTCCCCGGCCTGGAGCAGGCGCTCAAGGCCGAATTCGGCCTCGAGTTGCCGGTGCGCCAGTGGCTGGAGAAGGAACAGGACCTCGACGACCAGGCGATCCTCAAGCGCATCGTCGAGAAGGCCGATGCCGCCTACCGCGCCAAGCTGCCGGCGGGGGCGGAGGAGCAGTTCCGCCAGTACGAGCGCTACGTCATGCTGCAGATCCTGGATGCGCACTGGCGCGAGCACCTGGCGGCGCTCGACCACCTGCGCCAGGGCATCCACCTGCGCGGCTACGCGCAGAAGAACCCGAAGCAGGAATACAAGCGCGAGGCCTTCGAGCTGTTCGGCGCCATGGTCGAGGCGGTGAAGCTGGAAGTCATCAAGACGCTGACCGCGGTCGAGATCAAGACGCAATCCGAGGTGCCGCAGCCCGACGTCGCGGCGCACGTCGAGAACGTGAAGCTGCAGCACGGCGAGGCGGCCGGCGACCCCGACGAAGCGGCGCCCGCCGAGGCGGCGAAGCTGCAGCCGACGGTGCGCCACGCGCAGAAGATCGGCCGCAACGATCCGTGCCCCTGCGGCTCGGGCAAGAAGTACAAGCACTGCCACGGCAAGCTCGCGTAAGCGCGCCGCCGATGGCCGTCAACCTCCCGCCCCCCGATCCCGCCGCGCTGCACCCGGTGCGCGGCGTGGAGCTCGCCTTTGCGCGCGCCGGCATCAAGAAGCCGGGCCGCAAGGACGTGCTGGTGATGAAGCTTGCGCCGGGCGCGACGGTGGCCGGCGTATTTACGCAAAACCGGTTTTGCGCGGCGCCGGTGGTGCTGGCGAAGCAACACCTGAAGAACAGCATTCGCGCGCTGGTCGTCAATACCGGTAACGCCAACGCTGGCACGGGGAAGGATGGATTGAGGAGGGCCATGGCGGTCTGCGCTTCGGTTGCTTCCTATATGAAGTGCAAGCCGAACCAGGTGCTGCCTTTCTCCACCGGGGTGATCATGGAGCCGCTGCCCGCCGAGCGCATCATCGCCGGGCTGGCGCTGACCGAGCCCTGCGACTGGGCCTCGGCGGCCGAAGCCATCATGACGACCGACACGGTCGCCAAGGCGTTCTCGAGAAAAATCAGGCTGAGCGGCGGCGAAGTCACTGTGACCGGAATTGCCAAGGGCGCGGGCATGATCCGGCCGGACATGGCGACGATGCTGGGTTTCGTTGCGACGGACGCAAAGGTCAGCGCCTCGGTGTTGAACGGCATGTTGAAAAGAGCCAATCAACAATCGTTCAATAGCATCACTGTCGACGGCGACACGTCCACCAACGATTCATTCGTCCTGATCGCCACCGGGACGGGTGCCGCCGTTTCTTCGAAGAAAGATCTTTCTCTTCTTGACGCTGCCGTCCTGCAGATATCGCAGCAGCTGGCCCAGGCCATCATCCGCGACGGCGAGGGCGCGACCAAGTTCGTCACCGTGAAGGTCGAGGGCGGCAAAAGCGCGGCCGTGTGCCGCAAGGTCGCCTACGCCATCGCCCATTCGCCGCTGGTGAAGACAGCGTTCTTCGCCTCCGACCCGAACCTGGGGCGTATCCTCGCGGCGGTGGGCTACTCGGGGGTGAACTTCAGGAAGCTGAGCCTTTACCTGGACGATGTGGCGGTGGCAACCGCGCAGGGCCGGCATCCGGCGTATCGCGAAGAGCAGGGCGCCGCGGTGCTGAAGAAGCCGGAATTCACCGTGCGGGTCGATTTGCACGCCGGCAAGGCCGAAGCCACGGTCTGGACCTGCGATTTCTCCTACGACTACGTCAAAATAAACGCCGAGTACCGCACATGAGCAAGGAACTCGACAAGATCCTCAAGCGGCTCGACGAGCTGCTGCCGCCGGCACCACCGGCCACCGACTGGAAGGCGAGCATCGCCTACCGCTGGCGCGCGAGCGGCCGCCGTGGAGCCTCCGGCTGGCTGGCGCCGGTGCGGCATGTGCATCGCATCAAGCTCTCCGACCTGTGCGGCATCGATGCGCAGATCGGCAAGGTCGAGCAGAACACGCGCCAATTCCTCGACGGCAAGCCGGCCAACAACGTGCTGCTGACCGGCGCGCGCGGCACCGGCAAGTCCTCGATCGTCAAGGGCCTGCTCAACAAGTACGCGCGCCAGGGCCTGCGCCTGATCGAGGTGGAGAAGAGCGACCTGGTCGACCTGCCTTTCATCGTCGACCAGGTGGCGGCGCGGCCCGAGCGCTTCCTGCTCTTTTGCGACGACCTGACCTTCCACGGCGCGGAGGAGGGCTACATCGCGCTCAAGGTGGCGCTCGACGGCTCGATCTCCACCACCTCGGAGAACCTGCTGATCTACGCCACCTCCAACCGGCGCCACCTGATGCCCGAGTACATGGCCGAAAACCTCGAGACCAAGTACGTCGACGACGAGATCCACCCGGGCGAGACCGTGGAGGAAAAAATCTCGCTCTCCGAGCGCTTCGGCCTGTGGGTGACCTTCTATCCCTTCGACCAGGACGAGTACCTCGAGATCGTGCAGCAGTGGCTGAAGAGCTTCGGGGTGGGGGTTTTCCCGGAGAACACCAAGGAAGAAGCACTGCAGTGGGCCCTGCAACGCGGCTCGCGCAGCGGCCGCGTCGCCTACCAGTTCGCCCGCGACTGGGCAGGCCGGCACTCCAGGAAGAAGTAATGATGGTCGAGGTCGCTGCCGCGGTCATCCAGAGGCCGGACGGCGCTTTTCTCCTCGCGCAGCGCCCGGCCGGCAAGGTCTACGCCGGGTGGTGGGAATTCCCCGGCGGCAAGGTCGAGAGCGGCGAGCCGGCCGCGGCCGCGCTGGCGCGGGAGCTGCACGAGGAGCTCGGCATCGACGTCGAGCGCGCCTATCCCTGGATCACGCGGGTGTTCACGTACGAGCATGCCGTCGTCCGGTTGAATTTTTTCAAGGTTTTTGATTGGAAAAACGATCCGCACCCCCGGGAGGGCCAGGCCATCGCGTGGCAGCGGCTCGAAGGGCCGATGGTGTCGCCGATGCTGCCCGCCAATGCGCCGGTGCTGGCTTCGCTGGCCCTGCCGACGGAGTACGCGATCACGGATTCGAAGCAATTCGATTTTCCGGCCATGGAGAAGCGCCTGGCGGCGGGACTGAAGCTGCTGCAGGTCCGCGAGCACGGCATGAGCGAGGCCGAGCGGAGCCGCTACACCGAAAAAGTCATCGCACTGGCGCATCCTTATGGTTGCAAGGTCCTGGTGAAGGCGTCGGTGGCCGGCGCGGACGGGCTGCATGTCAGCGCCAGGGACCTGATGCAGTTGAAGGCCAGACCGGCGTCTCCCCTGGTCGCCGCGTCCTGCCATACCCGCGAAGAGCTCGAGCACGCCATGCGGCTCGGTCTCGATTTCGCGGTGCTCGGGCCGGTCAGGGACAAGGCGCCGTCCCTGGGCTGGCACGTGTTCGCGACGATTGCGCAAGGCGCGAGCATCCCGGTCTACGCTGTCGGCGGCCTGACGCGCGCCGATCTGCAAGACGCCTGGTCCGCCGGCGCGCACGGCGTGGCGATGATCCGGGGGGCCTGGCAGTAAGGTCTTTTGCAAGCGCATGACATTGGCGCACGATTGCTTCGTGCTCCGGCCGTAGCGTGGCGCTCCAAGGGAGAAAAGCGCCATGCGCGAAGCCGCCGTCATCCAGATTCTCGAAATCTACGTCGCCCTCGCCGCGCTGCATGACCAGCCGGCGATGATGTTCGTCGGGCTGGCGCCGCTGGCGCTGGTCGCCGGCGAAGCGGCCTGGCACATCGCCGATCAAACCCTCCGGCAGCTGGCCCGGCCATGAGATCCCGCCTGCCCTTGCTGCTCGCGTCGCTGTTGGTCATCAACCTCGCGCTGCTCGCCGCCGTTACCACGACCTGCGAGTCGTGCAAGCAGCGCGCGGCGAAGCTCGCGTCCCGCTAAGCGCGGGACTGTCAGTTCTTTGCGGGCAACGCACAGTTCCTGACAGTTACCGCGCGCTGCGCGGCAATCATCACGCCGACACCAATTTCACACACGCCGCTCGCGGCGGAGGGACGGCGATGGGCGCCTCCGAAAACCTGCTGGACCTGGATTTCACGAGCTACGTGCCGCGGCCTGCCGCGGCCGGCGGCAGGACCGGCGCGCGCCCGGACGCCATCGGCCTGCGCGGCGCGGAGCAGGGCAACAACCTGATCTTCTACGTCAAGCCGGGCGCGCGCGCCGCGGTTCCGGTCGATGCCCCCGCGCTGGTGGTCGAGGACGATGAAGTCACCCGCCGGGTGCTGACCAATGCGCTGGCGGCCAAGGGCCTGACCGTGCGCACCGCCGCCGACGGCAAGGAGCTGCAGCAGGTGCTGCGCGTGCCGCCGCTGCCGGCGCTGATCCTGCTCGACGTCGGCCTGCCGCGCGTCAGCGGCTTTCGCATCCTGTCGCTGCTGCGCCAGCACCCGCAGACCAGCGCCATCCCGATCATCCTGGTCACGGCCAGCGCCGAGAACCGCGACATCGCCCAGGGGCTGGCCCTCGGCGCCGATGGCTACCTGTCCAAGCCGCTGAGCTCCGCCACGCTGCACTGGGCCGTCGACCGCGTCCTGGGACGCGCCGCCTGACCCGCGCCGCGCCTGCATGGAAACCGTAGCCACCATCCTTTATGCGCGCCTGCGCAACGTGCTGCCGGCCTGCAACGCGATGCCGGCGCACCTGAGCGCCGGCTTCGTCGACGAGCTGCGCGAAGTGCTCTCGGGCCCGATCGCCAAGCAGCGCGGCGTGGTGGCGCAGCAGCGGCCCGATTCGATCCTCGCCATCTTCGGCAACGATTCCGCCGACAAGCCCGACCATGCGCGCCGCGCGCTTCACGCGGCGATGCTCACCGTCTACGAGGCGGCCGGGCTCAACCGCCGCATCGCCAAGCGCCTGCCGAAGGACGCGCCGCCGCCGCTGAGCGTGGCCGCCGGCGTGCACCTCGGCCGCGTCGAGCTCAAGGCCGCCGCGCGCGGCAACAGCGGCGCAGTGCGCGCCACCGGCGAGGCGGTCGAGATCGCCCGCGTGCTGGAATGCACCGCGCCCGACATCGGCTGGAGCATCGTCGCCTCGGAAGAGGCGCGCCGCGCCGCCGGCGAGCGCGTCGAGTCGCGCCGCTTCGGCTCGGTGGCGCTGCCCGACGACTCGTTTGTCGAGATCGCCGAGGTCACCGGCCTGGTGCCGCAGAAAGACTCGCGCAGCGCCCCAGAGACCTACCAGGCGGTGCGCGACGCCATCGAAGCCAACCGCGGCCTGCAGGAAAAGCCGCAGGACATCGCGGTGGCCGCCACCGAGGCGGCGCGGAACAGCGCGCTGCATTTCTCGATCGAGGGCTACCGCATCCTCAAGAAGATCGGCGAGGGCGGCATGGCCTCGATCTACCTCGCCGCCAACGGCTCGGGCGTGCCCCAGGTGCTGAAAGTGATGGGCATCATGGGCGGCGAGCAGGACGACCACCTGCAGCGCTTCATCCAGGAATTCGCCCTGCTGGCGCAGGTGCGCCACCCCAACGTGGCGCGAATCGAGCGCCAGGGCTTCTGCGCCGGCCACGCCTACATCGCCATGGAGTACTTCGCGCTCGGCGACCTGCGCGTGCGCATGAACCACGGGCTGACGCCGGACGCGGCGCTCTCCTACACGCGCCAGACCGCGGCGGCGCTCGACGCCATCCACGGCGCCGGCATCGTGCACCGCGACCTCAAGCCCGAGAACCTGATGCTGCGCAAGGACGGCAGCCTGGCGCTGGCCGATTTCGGCATCGCCAAGCACGTCTCCATGACCATCACCGACACCGCCCACGGCATGGTAGTCGGCACGCCCTATTACCTCAGCCCCGAGCAGGCGAGCGGCCGGCCCGTGGACCAGCGCTGCGACCTCTACAGCCTGGGCCTGATCCTCTACGAGATGCTCACCGGGCAGAAGCCCTACCGCGCCAAGTCGGCCGAGGAGCTGCTCGACATGCATATCAACGCGCCGGTGCCGCTGCTGCGGCCGCCGCACGACCGCCTGCAGCCGCTGCTGAACAAGCTGATGGCCAAGGATTGCAACCAGCGCTACGCCAGCGCGCGCGAGGCGCTCGCCGATCTCCTGAAGGCCTACGCGTGAATCCCCGCGTCCTCGCCATCGACGACGATCCGAGCATGCTGAGCCTGGTCTCGCGACTGCTCGGCCGGGCCGGCTTCGATGTCGACACCGCGCCGGAGGGGGCGAGCGGGCTGGAGAAGATCCACGCCGCGGCGCCCGACCTGGTGCTGTGCGACATCCAGATGCCCGGGATGGACGGCTTCCAGGTGCTCGACCGCGTGCGCGGCAACGTGACCACGGCCGGGCTGCCCTTCGTGCTGCTCACCGCGCTGACCGACCGCGAAGCCGTGCGCCGCGGCATGCGCCTGGGCGCCGACGATTTCCTCAACAAGCCGGTGCAGGCGCGCGAGCTGGTCGAGGCCGTCGGCCTCGCGCTCGACAAGCGTCGGCGCATGCGCAGCCTGGTGTCGGGCAACGCGCTGGCCGCGCCCGACGAGTTGCGCCGCCGCTATGCCGCCAAGCTGGGCGGCGCCGACCCGCGCCCGACCGAGGAGCTGGATCTCGCCGCCATGACTGGCCGGCGCGTGACGCAAACCGTGCTGTTCTCCGACATCCGCGGCTTCACCGCCATGTCCGAGCGCCTGCCGGTGACCGACATCGCCGAGCTGCTGTCGCGCTACCTGCGCGAGGCCTGCCGGCCGATCCTCGAGGAGGGCGGCCGCATCATGAAGATCATGGGCGACGGCGTGATGGCGTCCTTCGGCCACGAAGCGCCCGAGGATGAAGCCGCGCATGCCGCGGCCGGCCTGCGCGCCGGGCTGCGCATCGTCGAGGTGGCGCAGGACTTCCGCCGCTGGATGGTGTCGCGCTTCGACCTGCCGGGGTTGCCGCCGTTCAACGTCGGCGTCGGCGTCCACACCGGCGAAGTAATGCTGTTCCAGCTCTCGGTGGGCGGCACCGGCGACCTGACGGCGGTCGGCGACACGGTCAACGTCGCCTCGCGCCTGGAGCAGAAGACCAAGGAGCTCGGCTGGCCGGTGGTGGCGAGCCTCGCCACGCTCGAGCGCGCCGGGGACGAGTTCGCGGTGCTGGAGAGCCGCGAGGTCGAGCTCGCCGGGCGCGACGCGCGCATCCGCATCGGGCGCGTGGCGCGCCGCAGCGCGCTGGTGGCGGCTCCGGAAGCGACGCTGCCGCCGGGCATCGGCGCCATGCTGGACGAATCGGCGCGCTCGACCGCCGAGGCCGCCAAGCAGGCGCTCGACAGCACGCTGCACGCCATCGGCGAGCAGCTGTACGCGCCCGACGAGGCCGAGCCGGTGGTCAAGGGCTACCGCGTCCTCGCCAAGATCGGCGAGGGCGGCATGTCGACCGTCTACGTCGCCGAGGAGCTGGCGCACCGGCGCAAGGTCGTGCTCAAGGTGCTCAAGGGCCGGCGCGGCGACAACGAGAACCTCTGGAAGCGCTTCTTCCAGGAGTGCGCCATCCTGTCGGCGATCGACCACGCCAACGTGGTGCGCATCTACGACCAGGGCTTCGGCGATTCGCTCGCCTACATCGCCATGGAGCACCTCGGCGGCGGCTGCCTGCGCGAGACCATCGACGCCGGCCTGACCCCGCGCCAGTCGCTGTCGCTGCTGTCGCAGGCGGCAGGCGGCCTCGCCGCGATCCACGGCTGCGGCATCGTGCATCGCGACATCAAGCCCGCCAACCTGATGCTGCGCGACTCGGGCGTGCTGGTGCTGACCGATTTCGGCGTCGCCAAGCGCCTCGACGCGAACGGCGGCCAGACCACGCACGGCGAGGTGCTCGGCACGCCCTATTACCTCTCGCCCGAGCAGGCCCAGGGCCAGGAAGTGACCCCGCGCGCCGATCTCTACAGCCTGGGCGTCATCTTCTACGAGATGCTGACCCGCCGCCGGCCGTTCGACGGCGAGACCATCCTCGAGATCCTCGCCCAGCACCTGAACGCGCCGGTGCCGACGCTGCCCGGGGCGCTCGCCGACTTCCAGCCGATCGTCGACGGCCTGCTCGCCAAGCGCCCCGAAGCGCGCCTGCCGAGCGCCGAGGCGCTGCTCGCCGAGATCGACCGCGTCTGGACGCGGCAGGCGATGCAGAAGGAAATTTGCAGTGCCTGACAAAGGCCTTGCACAGCCTGCCAATTGGCGGCGACCCGGCCGATAAAGTCCTCGCACCAGAACCCCAACGACCATGACCCTCAGCGAAAACAGCTTCAACGTCGACGTGATCGGATTCAATCCGACCGAGCGGCTGCTGCTCTCCAGCATCTTCGGCCTCGCGGCACGCCGCGACCCGAGCTTCGCACAGCGCCCCGCGGGCGCGGCCAAGCCGGCCGACGTCTACCTGGTGGATGGCGCCGACCAGAAAGCCATGGCGGAATTCCGCGCCGTGCGCGCCCGCTTCCCGGCGCCGGTGGTGCTGGTCGGCGAGGGCGACGCGCAAGCCGGCATCCCGGCGCTGCCGCGGCCGCTGCAGTGGGCGCGCCTGCTGCAGAGCTTCGACGACGCGATCCAGAGCCAGGCGCAGCCCGCCGCGCAGTTCGAAAAGACACAGCTGCTGCAGCGCTCGTCGCCGTCGCTGCAGCAGAAGGCAAAGCAGACCACCGATGCCGTGCTGGTGGTCGACGACAACGCCACCGTGCGCAAGTTCATGGAAGCCAAGCTCGCGCCGTACGGCTTCGCCACCGATTTCGCCGAGACCGGCGAGGAGGCCGTCGGCCTGACCGGCACCAAGGAATACACCTGCGTGTTCCTCGACGTGGTGCTGCCGGGCATCGACGGCTACCAGGTGTGCAAGGCGATCAAGTCCAACAAGCAGGCGATGAAGCGCACCGCGGTGGTGATGCTCACCAGCCGCTCCTCGCCCTTCGACAAGCTGCGCGGCTCGCTCGCCGGCTGCGACGAATACCTCACCAAGCCGGTGGACGAGAACCACCTGCTCGAAGTCATCGCCAAATTCCTGCCGCAAGGAGCGCGCGCATGAGCCATTCAATCCTGGTGGTGGACGACACGCGCTCGATGCGCAAGATGGTCGCCACCGTCCTGCAATCCGCCGGCTACCAGGTCGAGGAAGCCGCCGACGGCGCCGAGGCGCTGGACAAGGCGCGCGGCCGCGTGTTCGACCTGGTGGTCACCGACCACAACATGCCGCGCATGGACGGCGTCACCCTGGTGCGCGCGCTGCGCGGCCTGGCCGAGTACGACGACGTCGCCCTGATCGTGCTGTCCACCGAGACCGGCGCGGAGCTCAAAGCCAAGGGCCGCGACGCCGGCGCCACCGGCTGGATGGCCAAGCCCTTCGACCCGACCAAGATGCTCGACATCGTGAGGCAGTTCCTCTCATGAGCGCGGTCGCCGCCAAGGTGCTGGGCGACGCCTCGGCGTTTCACGCCATTTTCTTCGAAGAGGCCGACGAGCACCTGGCGTCGGTCGAAAGTCTGCTGCTGCGCCTTGATCCGGGTGCGCCCGACGCGGAAGCCATGAACGGCATTTTCCGCGCGGTGCATTCGATCAAGGGCAGCGCAGGGATGCTCGGCTTCGCCGAGATCGTCTCCCTGACCCACGTGTTCGAGAACCTGCTCGACCTGCTGCGCAAGGGCGAACGCCCGCTGACACGCGCCGAGGTCGACGCCATGCTGCGCGCCGGCGACGTGGTCAAGTCGCAGATCGCGCACCGCCGCGGCACGCTGGCGCAGACCCCCGACAGGAGCGCCGCCGAAGCCGAGCTGCGCGCACTGGCCACCGCGGCCACCGCCGCGCCGCGCGAATTCCAGGTGCGCCTCGGGCCGCTGGCGCAGCCGATCGCCGACGCCGAGCTCGAGACCATGCTCTGCGGCCTGGCCGAGATGGGGCAAGTCAGCGGCCAGGAGATCAACAACATCGCGGGCGGCGAGATCCGCTTCCGCGTGACCCTCGCCGGCGCCGAAGCCGACCTGCGCAGCGTGCTCAGCCTGGTCGTCGAGCCCTCGCTGGTGCATATCGGCGACGCAGCCGTGGCAGAGCCGGCGCCGCAAGCGACGCCCCCGGTCAATGACGAGTCGGTGGACCTGTTCGAGGCGCCGGCGGCGTTCCGCGCACGCCGCGGCGCTGAGCGCCGCCAGAGCCCCGGGCGCAGGGAGGGAGAACGCGCGGCGAACGCCGCG
>Ga0075435_100003459_pt1 | contig 10711 bp, 8 predicted proteins | sample RhiMethybrSRZTD4_FD_75302 | JGI IMG/M metagenome (GOLD analysis project Ga0075435, IMG submission 75302) | Populus rhizosphere microbial communities from Tennessee, USA - Rhizosphere MetaG P. TD hybrid SRZTD4 | ecosystem: Host-associated > Plants > Roots > Rhizosphere > Soil | place: USA... | reverse complement strand
CGCGCGATACACGACCGGGCGGAGCGGAAGATCGAACGTGCCCGCGTACTCGACGTACCGGGCGCCGAACCCTTCCTTGAACCGGTTGAGCCCGGCCAGGTGCTCCTCCACCGGCTTGCCGTCGCGCACCGGCGACACACCGCGGAAGTCGTAGATCTGGTACCCCTTCTCTTTCGCCCAACGGATCATCGACCACTGCGTCAGGTGGTTGGGCATGACCTTGCGATTCGTGTTCGAGGACGCTCCGTAGACGTAGGTGAGCCGCGGCCCGAACCCCATGCAGAGCGCTCCCGCGATGGCGGCGCCTTCGTAGCGCGCGAGGAACATGGCGATCTGTCCCGCCGGCTCGAGGCAGTCGAAAAGATCCTCGAAGTAGCGGCGACCGCGGATCAAAAAACGGTCGCGTCGCGCGGTCTCCACGAGCAAGTCGTAGAAGACCGGAAGTTCGTCCCGGTCCACCCGCGCGACCTCGACGCCTTTCCTCTCGGCGAGTCGGATGTTGTAACGCCATTTGGAATGGAAGCCCGCGAGGATCTTCTCGAGGTCCGGCTCGAGGTCGAGGACCATCACGGCCTTGGGTTGCACGCCGCCGAAGCCTGTCGCCGGCGCAGGTGTCAACCCGGCGCGCTCGATCGCCGCCGCGTCCGCTGAGCCCTCCTCGAACGGCGGATCGCACTTCAGCACGAACCCGTCGCCCGCGGTGTTCTTGATCTCCGACACCAGCGCCTCGACCGCGCCCGACGACGGATCGGTGAATAAGGGGCCTCGAGGCGCGTACAACAGTCGCGGCGTTCCGCGTACGGGGCGGCGCGCGAGCACCTGCGCGCTCGCAACGATCCGTCCGTCGTCTTCGACGATGTACCGGCGCGCGGCCCAGCCCGACCGTCGCTTCACCTCGCCCCATTCCCACGCTTGCAGAACGTCTGCGGAGGGATTCGAGGCGACGAAAGCGTTGTACCGGTCGCGATCCGTCTCGGCGGCCGTGCTTACGTGCATCTCGGCGGAGTCTATACCCCGACGAGCGCGGTTCCCGACGCTATCGCGCGAAGAAAGAAACCTCGGAAACCTCTGCCTGGAAGGGGATGCGGCTGCCGTTGCCGGAATCGACGAGTCGCGTGATCCACAGGAGCCAGTAGCGTGCGGTTACCGGAGCCGACATCGCGACCGTCGTGCTCCCCTCGGCGGTGAACTGCTGGACCATCTGGAAATCGTCGGCGCTGCCACCGCGGGTGTCGGCCGTGCGCCATTCGGCGACCCAACCCGGGTCGGGCGTTGAAACGAGGATACGTCCGACGCGCCGCCCCGATCCGAGGTCGAACAACAACCCGACGCCCTTCTTGCGTCCGTCCAACCCACCAGATGCATACCCAACCGTAGACCATGCCGTCGCGAGTCCGTCGGTGACGCGCCCAACCTGATCGGGGTGCTCCTGTCCGTTCCCGGGAGGCGGGTCGAAATCTGCGACCGAGGCGACCTCGTACGGCGACGCCGACGCGGCCGGCTGCGCCGTCGGCTTGCCTGCGTTTGGTGCGATGACCTTGCGCACGCCGAGCGTGATCGCCGTCGCGGCGAGTGCGACGACGAGCACAACCGGGACGAGCCAGCTCGCCTCTTGTCGGAAGAACCCCGGCGAGCGCTCCGGCGGCTCGACCGACGCGATCGGCGACAGTACGCGGCGGAACTCCTGGACGCTCGGGCGGTGCGCTGCATCCCGGCCCAGCGCGCGAGCCAGAAGATCGTCGACGGCCGGCGGCAGGCCGCGCTTCACGGCTCGCGGCGGCGGCGCGTTCGGCGATGGTTCCTTGCCGGTGAAGAGCCGGTACGCAACGGCGCCCAACGCGTACCGGTCGCGCGCGGCGTCGTCGCCGTCGGGTGGCGCGTAGGCGTCGGGGGCCCCGTCTGACCCGAGGTGCTCCGATGCCGCGGCCGGCGCGAGCTTGGGTCGGTCCTCCTCGTCGAAGGTGATCGTCGACGGACCGATCGAGCCGTGCGCGATGCCATGCTCGTGCAACGCTTCGATCGCTGCGGCCAGCTGGCAGGTGATCCGCGCGGCGACCGGCGGCGGCAGCGCGCCACCGGAGCGCTCGGCGAGACGGCCGGCCGGTGCATGCTCGAACACGATGCCCGGCGGATCGACGAGGACGTCGTAGATCTGGCAGAGGCCGGGGTGCGTGACCTGGGCCGCCTTCGCGACCGCCCGCCCGACCGCGGCCGGATCGGCTCTGGGGAAGGTCTGGATCAGCACCGCTCGTTCGAGGACGCCGTCGAACGCGAGCCAAACCTCGCCGCTGCCCGCGTCCCATGCTTTCGAGCGCACGGAGTAGCGCGCGCCGACGGTCGCCCCTGGAGCGATGTTCATCGTCAATCCGGCACTGGTTGCGAACGCGTCGTGCCGGCGACGGCCCACTTCTTGGTGAACGACAAGCGCTGGAGGAACAAGGTGCGAGCCTTCTTCTCGACCCGCACGGTCACGGTCTTTGCGCCGGCGTCGACCGAGAAGCGGACGAGCGTCGCGCCTTCGGTCGTTGCCTTATCTTCGGCGGCGGTTCGCGCCTGATCGACGTCGTGTGCGTGCGCGTAGGCGAGGGCAGCTTCTTCCGCGACGTCCGTCGCGGCGCTATCGGATTGCACGTGAGCCACGATCACGGCGCCCCCTTCGTATGCGCCCACGGCGACGATCGCCAGAGATACGACCAGCCGCATGAGCCAGCCGATGACGATGCCGCCCCGCTCCATCGCGCGCGAGGCACCCGCGGCGGCGATCACGGCGCCTCCGCTCGCCGTCCGAACCGGCCCGCAACCATCCGCAGGAGCGGCCGGAATTCGTCGAGATGAAACGCGGCCGCAAGCGCGGCGTACACGCCGACGCCGACCGCGACCCCGCCGCCGACCTGGAGGATCTGCTTCCCGAAACCGAGCGCGGCCGAGTTCGGCGCGATCGCCCGAGCGACGAGCCACGCGGCCGTCCCCGACAGCGCGGCCGCGATCGAGATGCGAGTGCCGGAGCGGACGATGCGCGCGCCGTCCATGCCGCCGAGCTGGCGACGGAGGACATACGCGCCCAACGCGGCGGCGAAGATGTACGACACCGCGTGAGCGAGGCCGAGACCGGGCACGTGCCACCACAGGAACATCGGGATCGCCAGCGCGATGTTGAACACCACCGCGAGGCTGTTCACGATCCACGGGGTCTTCGTGTCTTGGCGCGCGTAGCAGGCGCGCATCATCTGCATGAACACCGCGTATGCAGCGAGGCCGAACGACATCAGAAGGAACGTGTTCGCGAAGAGCGTGGTGGACTTCGCGGAGAACACGCCGTGCTGCAAGAGCAGGCGCACGATCGGATGCGAGAGCGCGATGAACCCGGCGGCGGCCGGCACGACGACGAACAGCGTCGTTCGCACGCCGAGTGAGAGATCGTTGCGGAACGCCGACACATCGCCGCGAACGTGATGCTCGGACAGGATCGGGACGAGCGCCGTGAACACGCTAACGGCGAAGATGCCGTAGGGAAGCTGGTAGAGGATGAAAGCGGCGTTGAACGCCGTCACCCCGCCCGCGATGCCATTCGCGAGGGCGTACACGACCCACAGTCCGATCTGATTCACGATCACGTACCCGAGCGACCACTTCGCGAGCGAGCCGACGTGCCGGATCGCCGGATTGCGCCAGTCGAACTCGGCCGGCCGGTAACGCTGGTCCTTGAGTCGCAGCACGAAAGGCCACAACACCATGGTCATCACGACGACGCCGAGGGTCGTCCCGCCGCCGAGGAGAAGCTTGTCGCCGCTCGACAGCGTCTTCAGGCTCGGGATCCCGTGCGGATGGAGGACCCGGAAGGTGACGAAGGTTGCCATCACGATCATGTTGTTCAACAGCGGCGCGAACATCGGCACCGCGAACTTGTGATGCGCGTTCAGCAATCCGGTCAGCACAGCCCCGGCGGCGTAGAAGATCATCTGCGGCAAGAACAGTCGCAGCAAGAACGTGCCGACCAACTGCTGGTTGATGCGGTCGGCTCCGTGCAGGCGGAACGTGTAGATCCGGATGATCCACGGCGCCATGAGCACGGCGATCGCGCTCACCGCGGTCGCGGCCACGATCGCGATGTTGAGGATCGTGGAGGCGAGCTTCCAGGCTTCGTCCTTGGCGCGAGTTGTCATGTAGTCGACGAAGATCGGCACGAACAGTGTCGCCAGGATCTCCCCCAGCACGAGCTGATAGACGATGTTCGGCATGTTGTTGGCGAGGTTGTACGTGTCGGGGAGTTTCGATTCCGCGCCGCCGATCGCCCACGCGATAACCGCCAAACGCAGGAACCCGGTCACGCGCGACAACGCGGTCCCAACGCTCATGACCGCCGTCGAGCGCATGAGAGACGGTGCGCCTTCGCCTGCGGAACGCAGGTCCAGCTCGCCGGTTAGCGGCTCGGACGGCGGCTCGGAGGGGTGCCCGGCGGGCGGCGCTGCCATTCCGCTCGATGCTATCAGGCGGGGGTGGTGCTCTTCGCGCGCCGCGACAGCGCGCGTCGCGCCCAGGCGACGAGCAAGAACACCGCGCCGCCGGCGGTGGCCATGAACGTCACCGCGCTCACGGCGGTCGAGCGGACGAGGATCTCACCGGTACCGATGACGTTCTCACCGTCGACGGTCTTCATCTGAACCGAAACGGGGAACGAACCCGCGGCGCGGGCTACGAGCGCGAACGGCAACGTGCCGAGCGACGCGTCGCGCGCCTTGCCGGGAACCTCGACGATGCCCGAAGAACCGGTGGGGAACGCGACCTTCTGCGAGTCGAGCTGGATCCGGACGCGGATCGTGTAGCCGGATCGGTTGACGACCGTGATCGGCACCTGGCCGCCGCGCGAGGTGAGCGTGATCCGCCGCGGCGGGATCGAGATCCGATCGAGGTGGTGTCGCGCGCGCTCACGCGCGGATCGCGCCAACGTGATCGCGCCGTTCGACGATCGGTCGTAGTCGGCCGACTCCGACGTCAGGATCGTGCGATCGAGCCGGGCGACCTCGTCGTCGCCGCTCGGCTTCACCAGCACGCGGCTGAAGATGTCGAGCTGGCGCCTCGCAGCGCGGCTTTGCCTGAAGCGAGCGCTGCCGTCCGTCGCGAGGACGCCGATGCCTTTCGGGTCGCCCACGGGACCGAGCGCCGGCTCGGAGTCGACGTTGGACGCGGTACGGATACGCAGCCACGGCGCGGTGGCGATGGCGCCGAGCAAGGGCCCGGCGACCGACGGCTCCGGAAGCGAGGACGTGCCGATCACGAGCAAGCGGCCGGCCGCCAGCCCAGGCAGCTCGAAATAGGACCCGGCCGTCTCCGCCGTGACGCCCATCGCAGTCAAGACCGGGTCGGCTACCGGTAGCTCGAGGCGATCACGGATCGGTCCGTCGAGCACGAGGGCATGGAAGTCCAGCGTCGACGAGCGTATCTCGACGACGCGGTCGGGCCCGAAGCGGCCGAGCGGCCGTCCCGGGATCGTCGTGGGATCGAGCACGACCTCCTTCGCGCCCGCCGCCGCGTAGGTGCGCGCGCTGCGCGCGTCGAGCCCGTACACACCGTCGACGAACATCGACGGGTCGGGTGCGCGGCCGAGGATCTGCGTGACCTGACTCCGCCCTGTCACGAGTTGCTGCGCAGCGTCCGATCGGAGCCCTTCCGAGTCGAGCCGGGCGATCGATGCGCGTGCGTACGTCGTGGAGGCGACCTCGAACGCCGGCGACGCGATCGCCGTGCGCAGTTGCGTGAGCAGTCCTGCCGCCTCGCGCGCGAGCGGATCGTTCGGTCCGGCCGTCGACCCGTCCACCATCGGGAAGCCGTTCGCCATATCGGTCAGCTGGTCGGCGAGCTCGCCGGTCGGTGCGAGCGTGAGGGGCGTCGTCGCGTTCGCATTGAGGAGCGCGATCGTCGACGCCAGACGTCCCGACGGCGCGAGCTCGCGGGTCACGTCGCCTCGGTCGTACACGCCGCGCGCATCCGCGGCGAGCGGGCGGTGCAGCGGATAGATCCACGCGAGGTTCAGCGGCGCGACGGGCGGGCTGGCGATGAAGACGAACGCGCTCGAACGCTCCGCCAGCGTGCGCCCGCCCGAGTGGATGGAGAACGTCAGCGGATACACGCCGCTGACCGCCCGGCCGGACCGGAACGAGGTCGCCAGCGACCCGAGGTCGCGTTGGATGGGAACGGTGGCGGCCGCACCTGCCGCGATCGGTTGATCGACCTGTTCGGTCGTGAGGACGATCGGCTGGCCCGAAGGGTTTCCGTCGAGCGACGCTCGCAAAGCGGACCGGCTGCGGACGCGATCTCGGATCGTGATCCGTACGGCAAGGTCATCGAGCGGCGTCGAGGTGGTGTTAAGGATCTCGATCGTCAACTGCAGTGGACGATCCGGCGCTGTCCACGCGGAAAACGAGATCAGACGGACGCCGACCTCGTCGTTCTGCGCCAGCGCGGGGACGGGGAGCAGGAGCAGGATCGCGAGGATCGCAGGCAGACGACGGAGCACGAGGCGATGCTAGCACCGGGCTCCGGCGCTTCCGGCCCGCTCAGCTTGCGGCGGGCGCTTCCAGCCGCTCTGCGGGCGCTTCGAGGTCAACGGCCTCTTCGGGCTCGCACAACGGTGCCACTACCGCCGCCGTCGCGCGCATCAGATCGGCCGAACGGATCACAAGCATCACGCCCGTGTCACCGCCTGACGCGTACAGCACGTCCGAGTCGAGCAGCGAGGAATCGATCACGATGCGCGCCGGCCGCTCGTGGCCGACGGGCGGTACCCAGTCTGCGAAGTAGCCAGTCGCCGCCGCCGTCCGCGCCGCCGACATCGGTCGCGCGCGGATCGTGTCCGCCGCCCGCGCCACCGCCGGAGCCGACGCGCATCGCGACGCCGGTGTCAAAGCGAGGATCGGCCCGGCCGGCGAGTCGAAGAGCTCCGCCGACACGACGATCTCCGGCTGCAAACCGAGCACCGCCGACGCTTCATCGATGCGCCGGAGCGGACGCTCAAGCCGGTAGAACTCGTGCGGAATGGACCGTTCGACCAGATATCGGTGGACTTCGACGCTGCCGCGCACGGGCGATCATCTCCCTGGTCCCCTGACGCTGGGGTCTACTTCATTCCCTCCACGGTTGTGCACGAAACGGCGTAAAGAGGCCCCCTCCGCGGGCCGATGTCTGGTGTAAGCACTCGGAGTGAGGACCTATTCCCTTGAGCACGCTGAACGTCGACGAACTGCTCGTCATCTGCGTCGAACGCCTCGCGTCGGATCTGCACGTGCGCGCCGGCGGACCGCCGTACCTGCGCATCGACGGTGAGCTTGTTCCGCTCGACGGGGCGCCGCTGTCGCCGCCCGAAGTGGAACGCATGGCGTTCGATCTCATGAACGAGGACCAAGCCCGCACGTTCAAGCAGACCAACGAGATGGATTTCGCGTACACGTTGCCGGGTGTTGCTCGCTTCCGGATCAACGCGTTCCGTCAGCGCGGCTCGGCGGGCATCGCCGTGCGGCGAGTCCTGCCCGGTTCCTCGAGCTTCGAAGCGCTCGGCCTGCCGTCGTCGGTGCGGACGCTTTGCGACGAGCATCGCGGTCTGATCCTCGTCACCGGCATGACCGGTTCGGGCAAGACCACCACCACGGCGGCGATGATCAACTACATCAACACGACGCGGCGCTGCCACATCGTCACGATCGAGGACCCGATCGAAGTGCTGCATCCGGACCGGCTCGCCATCGTCGATCAGCGGGAGGTTGGGATCGACACCGCCGACTTCGCCATCGCGTTGAAGCACGTCGCTCGTCAGGATCCCGACGTGATCTTCATCGGGGAGATGCGCGATCCGGAGACCGTGCGGGCGGCTCTGCAAGCGGCCGAGACCGGCCATCTCGTGATCTCGACGCTGCATACGCTGGATGCGACCGAAACCATCAACCGGATCATCGATTTCTATCCGCCGCACCAGCACATGCAAGCGCGGCTCACGCTCGCCGGGTCGTTGCGCGGCATCATCTCGCAACGGCTGTTGATGCGGGCCGACGGGGCCGGGCGCGTTCCGGCGGTCGAGGTACTCGTCGCGAACGGACGGGTGTACGACATGGTCGTCAATCCCGAGCAGACGCACCTGCTGGAAGACGTCATCCGCGAGGGCGACTTCTACGGGATGCAGACCTTCGACCAGCACCTCGTGCAGCTGGTCCGCGCCGGCATCGTCGGGATAGACGACGCGGCCGCCACCGCCACCTCGCCGCACGACTTCTCGCTGGCGCTCCAACAGCAGGGCATCGCGTAGCGGCTCCGCCTGCGCCTTCGTATAAGCACGAACCTTTCCGCCGGCGGGACTATCCTTTGCGGCATGAACAGCTTGCCGCCCGACAAAGCCAAGCGCGTCCGCGACTTGGTGAAGGTTTCGCCGGTCACGATCGAGCTGTCGAAGCTCTTCGAACGAGCCGGCAAGGCCTTGTACCTCGTCGGGGGTTCGGTGCGCGATGCGGTGATCGGCCGTCCCGCCCCGGCCGACGTCGACCTCGCGACCGACGCGAAACCCGACGAAGTGCTCGAGATCGTGCGCGGCTGGGCCGAGACGCAACGTCTCGTCGGCGTCGAGTTCGGCACCGTCGGCGTCTACAAGAAGGGAACCTGGTTCGAGATCACCACCTTCCGCAGCGAACGCTACCTCGAGGATTCGCGTCATCCGGAGGTCGTGTCCGTCGCCACGATCGAGGCGGATCTCTCGCGCCGTGACTTCACCATCAACGCGATGGCGCTCAAGCTGCCGGAGCGCACGTTCGTCGACCCCTACGGCGGTCTGGAAGACCTCGCCGCGCGCCGGCTGCGCACACCGCTGACGCCGGAGGAGTCGTTCAGCGACGATCCGCTGCGCATGCTCCGGGCGGCCCGGTTCGTCGCGCAGCTCGGCGTCGATCCGGATCCGGCTCTCGTCGAGGCGATGCATGCGCAGCGCGGCCGTCTCGCGATCGTGTCTGCGGAACGTATCCGCGACGAGCTGGTCAAGATCCTTGCGGCGCCGGGCGCATCGAAGGGCCTCGACCTCGCCGTCGCCACCGACCTCGCGGAGGAGTTCCTCCCCGAGCTTCCGGCGCTACGGCTCGAGCAGGACCCGATCCATCAGCACAAGGACGTCTACCGGCATACGCTCGCCGTCGTCGACAAGCTGATCGCATCCGACCCGGACCCCGAACATCCCGACGTCGAGTTGCGGCTCGCCGGACTCCTCCACGACGTCGGCAAGCCGGCAACTCGGCGCTACGACGAGGGCAAGGTTTCGTTCCATCACCACGAGGTCGTCGGCGCGAAGATGGCCGAGCGTCGCATGCGCGAGCTCCGGTTCCCGAACGACGCAGTCGAAACCGTCTCCGCGCTCGTGGAGATGCACCTCCGCTTCCACACCTTCCGCATGGGCTGGAGCGACTCCGCCGTCCGCCGTTACGTCCGCGACGCGGGCCCGCTCCTCGACCGCCTGAACCGCCTCGTACGCGCGGACTGCACCACGCGGAACCGCTTCAAAGCCCGCCAGCTCGCCGCCGCTATCGACGAGCTCGAGGAACGCATCGCTCACCTCGCGGCCGAAGAAGACCTGAAACGGATCCGCCCGCCGCTCGACGGAAACGAAGTGATGCAACACCTCAAGCTGAAGCCGGGCCCCACGGTCGGGAAAGCCTTGAACTATCTGCTGGAGCTCCGGCTGGACCGCGGCGAGATCCCACGAGAAGAAGCCTTAGCGCTCCTAGACGAGTGGGCTCGTACCGAGGGCGTCGCCGAGCAGAACTGATTACTCGAAAACCGAAGCGCTCAAACGTTCGTGCGGCGCGGAACCGCGAGGGGCCCATCATCGTGCGGGAGACCCTTGGTTCGATCTGGGTCTCACGCATGATGATGGGCCCCTCGCCGTAAACGAAGCCCAGCCGAACTGACGCTAGGCTTTCTTGGTTTCCCAGAAGATCTTGTCGATCTCGCCGATCAGGTCCAGTAGCTTCTGGCCGTCGGCGGGGTCGTTGGACTTCTTTGCGGCTCCGGCTGCTTTCGTGGCGTTCCAGAAGAGTTCGTGCAGGTTCGAGTGGGCCTTCAGGTGGTCGGGCTTGAAGTAATCGGTCCAGAGCACCCAGAGATGGTGCTTCACCATGTCGGCGCGCTCTTCCTTGATGAACGTTGCACGCTCCTTGAAGACCGGATCGTCGCTGCCGTTGAACTTCTCTTGGCAGGCCTTTACTGATTCGGCTTCGATGCGGGCTTGGGCGGGGTCGTAGACGCCGCAGGGAAGGTCGCAGTGCGCGTGTACGACGCGCGAGGGGTTGATCCAATCCTTGAGCATGTCGCCTCCTTCGTGGCGAGGGGATCTGTGGTCACGTATACCATCTCGCCGCAGTGAGGGAGAAACCAACCCCGCGCGGTCTGTCTCCGGTGCGTATTGAAGGAGACTCGATGGAGCCGACGCTGCCGGTGGGGTCGCTCGTGGCAGTTGCGCCGGTCCGTGGCGTGCCGCGGGTTGGGTCGGTTGTTGTCGTGCGGCGTCCCGATGGCACCGAGCACGTCAAGCGCGTGATCGCCGGGCCCGGCGATCGCTACCGCGACGCCGCGGGAGTAACGACGGTGCTCGGGTCGGGGCTGGTCGCGCTTGCCGGCGACAATCGCGACCGGTCGACCGACAGTCGCCATTACGGGCCCGTTGCGTTGTCGGACGTCGTCGGTG
>Ga0075435_100003458_pt1 | contig 10714 bp, 9 predicted proteins | sample RhiMethybrSRZTD4_FD_75302 | JGI IMG/M metagenome (GOLD analysis project Ga0075435, IMG submission 75302) | Populus rhizosphere microbial communities from Tennessee, USA - Rhizosphere MetaG P. TD hybrid SRZTD4 | ecosystem: Host-associated > Plants > Roots > Rhizosphere > Soil | place: USA... | reverse complement strand
AGGATGCAGCCAATCGCCGCGTAGCCCCAGACCGGCGCGTCCCAGGCCGGCCCAAGCTGCGCGAGGAGCGCGCCGAGGGCGATGGCCGCGATTCCCGGCCAGGCCGGAGAAAGGCGCGCGAACATCGACTGCTCGTCGCCGGCTTTCAGCGCCTGCGCCGAAGCCACCCGCGCCGCATCGAGCGCCGGCAGCGCGGCGCCCGCCACCGCGGCGCCGATTCCCGCCGCGACGTAAGCAATCGCCGGCAGCAGCGAAAAATGCAAGCTCGCGCCGCCATCGTGGAACATGCCGGCGCCGAGATCGCCGCCCGAAGCGCGCACCGCGATCGCGGCCAGTCCGTATCCGAGCGCCAGTCCGACGGCGGCGCCGACGGCGCCCAGCGCCGCCGCCTCCAGCAGCACCAGGCGAAACAGCTCGTTGCGCCGCAAGCCGAGCACTCGCAGCAACCCGTGCTCCGCCCGCCGCCGCGCCATTTCCAGCGACTGCGCCGAGAACACGAGAAATCCGCCGGTCAGCAGCGCCACCATCGCCAGTACGTTGAGGTTCAGGCGGTAGGCGCGCGACGGGTAGCCGCTCTCCTCCTCCAGCATCTGGACGGGCGAAACGTGAGTGCCGGGAGGAAGCTGCTTCTGAATTTCACCTTGTACCGTAGTTAATGGTGAGGAATTTGAAATTCGCAAATCCAATCTGTTCAATTCCCCCAGTCGCTCCAACCGCCACTGCGCCGTGGCTATGTCCATCAGCACCGCCTGGCCGCGCAATGCTGCCGACGAGAGAACGCCGGCGACCTGGAAGGGCACGGTCTTCTGTCCGACCACCAGCTGCAACTGGTCGCCTTTCCCGAGCCGCAGCGATTCGGCCGCCGCCGCCGACAGAAACACGCGGTCGAGCTTGAGCAGTTCGTAGCGGTCCTCGAGCACCAGGGCCGGCTGCAGCGATGCGGCGCGCAGGATGTCCACGCCCACTATGCGCACCGTGCGCGCCGTGCCGGCGACGCCCGCGTCGAGCTCGAGCACCGGGCTGACCAGCGCCACGCCGGGCACGCGCGCCACCGCCGCGTAGAGCGATTCCGGGAAGCCGCTGCGCCCGCCGCGCACCTCCAGGTCGGCTTCGCCGGCGAGGGCGCGCACCGCCGAGGCCACGTCCTCGACCGCGGCGCGGTTCACCAGGTGCACGCCATAGCCGAGCGCCACCCCGAGCGCGATGCCGGCGGCCGAAAGAGCGAGCCGCGTGCGTGACCGATGCCACAGGAACAGGCCGAGCATGGGATTACTATACGTCCCGCCAAGGAGACCCCATGAATCCCACCCGACTCCTGCTTGCCGCCGCTACCGCCTGTTTAGCCCTTACCGTCCTCGCCGACCCGCCGCCCTGGGCGCCGGCGCACGGCTGGCGCAAGAAGAACGACCCCAATTACGTCGGCTACACCGGCAGGAAGTGGGAGAAGGACTACGGCGTGATCGACGGCCAGTGCGACGCCACCGCGGTTGGCGCGGTGGTCGGCGGCGTGATCGGCGGCGCGGTCGGCTCGCGCGCCTCGCGGGAGAACCGCCCGGTCGCCATCCTTGTCGGCACGGTGATCGGCGCCGCGATCGGCGCCAAGATCGGACGCCAGATCGACGAGACCGACCGCGCCTGCATGGGCCACGCGCTCGAGCTCGCCGGCGAGAACAAGTCGGTGCGCTGGAAGAACGACGCGACCGGCGTGACCTACCAGCTCACGCCGACGCGCAACGTCGGCGACCGCAAGAGCCCCTGCCGCGAGTTCACCACGCAGATGACCTACGGTACCCGCAGGGAATCGGTGAACGGCACCGCCTGCCGCCGCGGCACCGGGGACTGGACCTTCAAGTCCTGATCAGTCCGGCTTGATGCCGGCGTCGCGGATCACCTTCGCCCACTTCGCGGTCTCGGCGCGCACGAAAGCGGCGAATTCCTCGGGCGTGTCCGCGGCGACCTCCGAGCCGGTGGCGAGCACCTGGCTCTTCACCTCGGGCGCGTTGTAGGCCTTCACCAGCTCGCGGTGCAGCGTGTTGATCGCGGCGCGTGGCGTGCCCGCCGGCACGAAGATGCCGTTCCACGCCAGCGCTTCGACGCCCGGCAGCCCCGCCTCGGCGCTGGTCGGAACCTCCGGAAACATCTCGAGGCGCGCCGGCCCCATCACCGCCAGCGCGCGCAGCTTCCCCGCCTTGAGCGGCGTCATCACCACCTGCGGCACGATGTAGGACACCATCACCTGCCCGCCGAGCAGGTCGGGGATCTCGGCGTTGACGCCTTTGTACGGCACCTCCAGCGCCTGGATGCCGGCCTCCGATTTCACCCACTCGCCCACCAGCTGGCCGATGCTGCCCGGCCCCGCGGAGGCATAGGTAATCGAATTTGCCCTGTTCTTCGCCAGCGAAATGAATTCCTTGAGGGATGACACCTGCAACGACGGATTCACGACCATGATCAGCGGCGTCATGGTGAAGCGCGACACCGGCAGCAGCTCCTGGTTGAGGCGGCAGCAGGGATCGGGCTTGAGCGCGTCGCCGATGGCGTTGTTGATCAGCGCGAGGAACAGGGTGTGGCCGTCGGGCGCCGCCTTCGCCGCCTCGCGCGCGGCGATCAGGCCGTTGGCGCCGGGGCGGTTCTCGACGATCACCGGCTGGCCGAAGGCCTCGGCGAGCTTGGCGCCGATCTGCCGCGCGCGGATGTCGGGCGAGCTGCCCGCCGGCGACGGCACCAGGATGCGCAGCGGCCTGGACGGGAACGGCTGCGCGGCCGCCCAATGGCCTGATATAGCGATCAAAAGCGCCAGAACGCAGGCCGGAACGTTTTTCACCGGGAACCTTTCGCTTAAAATTCAGGCGGATCATAAGGCGAGGCTGCATGGCTGACCAGAAACCCCCCGCGCCCACCGGCCACAAGGCCATCGACGACCTGCTGGGCGACCTGGACGCGTTCTCCAAGACCGTCGACATGGAGGCGGCGCAGCTCGCGCGCGTGGCCGAAGAGGAGAAGCGCGCGAAGGAGGAGGCAAGGCAGCGCGCCGCGGAGGCCGCGGCCGCCGACGAGGCGCGCCGGGCGCAGGAGGCCAAGGCGCGCGAGGCGGGCAGTCCCGCCCCCAGGCGCGGCGCGGCGCTGGAAATGCTGAAGAAGCAGGCGACCACCATCGGTCCGCGCGAAGACCCGGCCGTGGTGCGCGCGCGCATGATGGTCACGCTGAACAAGCACATGCGCGAGGCCGACCACTACCTCGCCGAATTCATGCACGCGGTCAAGACGCAGCGCCCGGCCGCCTCGCGCCCCTACCCGTTCCTGCACCTCGGCAAGCTGAACAACATCGTCCTGGGCGACGGCTGGATCGACAGCCGTCCCAAGCGCATCGAGGGCGTCGACTACATGGCCCACATCGTCATGCGCTACCGCATCTACGCCGATCCGCCCGCCAAGGTCCTGCTGCTCAAGGACGACATGCCGCGCTTCGAGCAGTACCTGAAGAGCATGGAGGCGCCCTACGAGGTGCGGCCGGTGCAGAAGAACGACTTCGGCCAGATCACGCGGGCGGAGTTCATCGTCAAGGGCGGCCCGGCCTGCGAGGTGGTGCTGCAGGCCGACTACGAGGCGGGCGCGGTGCAGATCGACCTGCGCAACGTGAGCGAGCTCGGCCGCCAGCAATGCCGGGTGCCGGCGGCGGAATTCGGCGAGCTCGCCGACGAGATCGCCCGCTACATGCTCGGCGCCGATGACGACTTCGGCAAGCGCCTCGCGCCCCTGAAGTAGGCATGCGCGGGCTGGCGGCGGCACTCCTGCTGGCCAGCGGACCCGCGCTGGCGCAAACCGGCGGCGAGATCTACTCCAGGGATTGCGCGCGCTGCCACGACCGTGGCATCGCCAGCGCGCCGCGCCCGAGCGTCGTCGCCGATTGGAAGCCGCGCGTCGGCAAGGGCCGCCCGGCGCTGATCCGCAACGCGCTCGGCGCCAGGCCGCACGCGGCCGGCCGCACGCCCGAGGTCACGGCAGCGGTGGACTACCTGCTCTCGACCGTCGACATCCTCGTCAACAGTTACTCGGAGCCGCCGCGGCTAAAATCGGGCAAGTGAACAAGCCCCAGCCGCCGTCGCACAGCAATTTCATCCGCCAGGTCATCGAAGCCGATTTAGCCGGTTCCGTTTATCCGTCGATCAAGACCCGGTTTCCCCCCGAACCGAACGGCTACCTGCACCTCGGCCACGCCAAGTCCATCCTGCTCAACTTCGGCCTGGCGCAGCAGTACGGCGGCCGCTGCAACCTGCGCTTCGACGACACCAATCCCGAAAAGGAAGAGCAGGAGTACGTCGACTCGATCGTCGAGTCGGTGCGCTGGCTCGGCGCCGACTTCGGCGGACGCGCGCTCTACGCCAGCGACTACTTCGACTTCATGTACAAGGCGGCGGAGTACCTGGTGTCCTCCGGCAACGCCTACGTCGACAGCCAGAGCGCCGAGGAGATGGCGCGCAACCGGGGCGGGTTCAACAACCAGGGCATCGATTCCCCGTTCCGCGACCGCTCCAGCGAAGAGAGCCTGAAGCTGCTGCGCGAGATGCGGGACGGAAAGCATGCGGATGGCGCGCACGTGCTGCGGGCGAAGATCGACATGCATTCGCCCAACATCAACCTGCGCGACCCGGCGCTCTACCGCATCAAGAAGGCCGAGCACCACCGCACCGGCGGCAAATGGTGCATCTATCCCATGTACACCTATGCCCACCCGATCGAGGACGCGATGGAAGGCATCACCCATTCCATCTGCACGCTCGAATTCGAGGACCAGCGCCCGTTCTATGACTGGCTGCTGGCAAAGCTTGCGGAGGGCGGCCTGCTCAAGCGCCCCTTGCCGAAGCAGATCGAATTTGCCCGTCTTAATCTGACGCATGTCCTGCTGTCGAAACGTAAATTGATTGAGCTGGTAAACAACAAAATTGTGGATGGCTGGGACGATCCCCGGATGCCTACCCTGGCCGGCGCGCGCCGGCGCGGCTACACGCCCGAGGGCTTCCGCCGCTTCGTCGACAAGATCGGCGTGGCGAAGGAGAACTCCTGGATTCCCTACGAGGAACTCGAAGGCTCGATGCGCGACCACCTGAACGAGATCGCGCCGCGCCGCATGGCGGTGCTCGATCCCGTCAAGCTGGTGATCGATAACTACGACAAGACTGAAATGCTCGAGCTGCCCAACCACCCGCAGAAGCCCGAGATGGGAAAGCGGCAGGTGCCGTTTTCACGCGAGTTGTGGATCGAGCGCGAGGACTTCCAGGAGGCGCCGCAAAAAGGCTACTTCCGGCTGTTTCCCGGCAACGAGGTGCGGCTGCGATTCGCGTACGTCGTCAAGTGCACCGGCATGAAGGGCGGCGCAGTCCACTGCACGCTGCATGAAGATTCGAAGTCGGGCACGCCCGGCTCGGACAAGTACAAGGTGAAGGGCAACATCCATTGGGTGAGCGCGAAGCACGCGCACAAGGCGGAAGTCCGCCTTTACGATCACCTCTTCAAGGCACTTCATCCGCAAGGAATCGAGGACTTGAATCCCGATTCTCTGAAAGTAATCGCCGCTCAGCTCGAACCGGCCCTCGCCACTTCTTCGCTTACTCCAGTCCAATTTGAAAGGCACGGCTACTTCATCGCCGACCGCGGCGGCTTCAACCGCACGGTGACGCTGCGCGACTCCCGGGCCAAGCCGAGCTAAGATAGCCGTAGAGGAGGAGTTCCCATGATTGCACGCCTTTCTGCCGGCCTTGCGCTGGCATTCCTGTCGTCCGTTGCGGCGGCGCAAAACTGGCGCGCCACGTCCGACCAGACCATCGGCGGCTTCGTCCATCCGGAATCCGTGGCCTGCGACGCGCGCGGCAAGGCGCTCTACATGAGCGAGTTCGGCACGCCGAAGCTCGACCCGGCGCTGAAGGACGGCATGGGCAGCATCATCAAGCTCGACCTTGCCGGCAAGGTGCTGGAAAAGCAGTTCCTCCCGGCGCCCGGCGGCGAGAAGCTCAACAAGCCCAAGGGCGTGTGGGTGCGCGGCGACCGGCTGTGGGTCACCGACATCGACGTGGTCTGGGTGTTCGACCTGAAGACGAAGAAGGGCCGCAAGCTCGCGGTGCCGGTCGGCTTCGCCAATGACCCGGTGGTCGTCGGCAACGCGCTCTACGTCAGCGACAACCGCAACGACGCGCTGATCAAGATCGAGCCTGCCGACTACCTCAACAGCAAGGGCGCGCCGCGCATAACGACCGTCTTCTCCGGCGCCGGCGTCAACCCCAACGGCCTCTACGGCGCGCGCGACGGCATGCTGCTGATGGTCGGCTTCCTCGCCCCCGACAAGCCGAAGGGCATCTTCGCGCTGGGGGTGAGCGGGCAGATCAAGCAGGTCTCCGACCCCATCGGGCGCCTCGACGGCATCTGGGAGCTCGCCGACGGCACCTACCTCGCCACCGACTGGAACTCGGGCTCGCTGTTCCACTGGCAGAAAAGCGGCGAGATGCGCAAGCTCGCCGACGGCTTCAAGGGCCCGGCCGACTTCTGCGTGATGGCGAATGCCGGCGGCCTGATGGTGGCGGTGCCCGACCTGGTGCAGGGACAGCTGCGCATCGTGCAGCTGCGCAAATGACCATGCGCGTCGCCCTCGCCGCCCTCGCCCTCGCCATTGCAGCGCCCTGCTTTGCCCAGGCGCCGAAGAAATCCACCGAGCAGGTCTGGAACGAGCTCTACGCCAAGCGCGACGCCAAGGACCAGCAGTTCAACAAGTTCCTGGCCGAGTCGATCAAGGGCCTGCCGCCGGGAAGAGCGCTCGACATCGGCATGGGCCAGGGGCGCAACTCGCTGTTCCTCGCCGCGCTCGGCTGGGAAGTGACCGGCTTCGACATCTCGGAGGTCGCGGTCAAGCAGGCGCAGGCCGAGGCGAAGAAGCGCGGCCTGAAGCTCGACGCCCAGGTCGGCGACGTCGACAAGTTCGACTACGGGAAGAACCGCTGGGACCTGGTGGTCGGCATGTACATGCACGAATACCTGACGCGCAACGCCGCCAAGGTCGTCGCCTCGCTCAAGCCTGGCGGCATGCTGGTGGTCGAGGGCATCCACCGCGACATCGGCAAGGACAGCGTTTCGGGCGAGCGCTACGGCCATCGCAGCAACGAGCTGCCCCGGGTATTCGGCGCCCTGCGGGTGCTGTACTACCAGGACACCGTGGCGCGCGCCGACTGGGAAAGAAGCGGCGGCAGGCCCGTGCCGCTGGTGCGCCTGATCGCCGCCCGGGAAAAACCCGCCGGCAGGTAGCGCCTCAGCGCACCGCGCGCGCCTCGATCAGCTCGGCGAGCGCCCGCGGCAGCAGCGCCCGCAGGCGCGCCGACCAGGCCGCCTCGTGGCGCTGCCACAGCACGCCTGCCCAGATCACCGCGAGGCCGATCATGGTCAGCGCGAACGGGAACAGCAGGCTGTCCTTGAACACCTTCTGCGACAGGTGGCCGAGGTAGAACGCCACGCCGAGGCCGCCGAACACCGCGAACACGCGCCGGCCGAGCACGGCCCCGGTCAGGATCATGCCGAGGTTGATCATGCAGTAGAGGAACTTGCCGAGCTCGCTGTCGGAGTTCATCGCCGACAGGCCGCCCCAGAACGTCAGCACGCCGAAGAGGTACAGCCAGAACGCATAGTCGCGCGAGGCACGCGAGCGCACGTCGACCCAGAACGCGACCAGCACGGTGGCGAGGCCGAACCAGAGCGAGACCCACTTGCGGATCTCCCAGTCGCGCCAGTCGCCGAACAGGAACGGCACCAGGTCCATGCTCATGTACCACAGCGTCACCGCGATCGGCATCAGCATGAACGGGAAGCGGTAGCGCCACAGCAGCACCAGGCCGGCGATCAGGGTGCCGAACTCCATCATGATCCAGCGCCCGTCGATGAAGACGTGGTAGTCGCGGAACGGCTTCGAGGCGTCCCAGTAGCCGAGCGCCATCTGCGCCGAGAAGATGGCGAGCGGCACCGTGACCACCGCGAGCGTCGCCATGATGCCGGCCGGGATCCAGAGCTGCTTGCGCTCGAGGAACCAGTGCGTCAGCGCGAGGAACAGCGCGATGTAGCACAGCGCGGTGGCGAACCCGCCCCAGCCGCTCAGCCGGTTCCAGGCCAGCGTCATGAACAGCGACATCGCGCCGATGGCGATCATGCCGCCGAGGTAGTACAGGACGTGGACGAAGGAAAACCGCGGCTGCTCCGAGCCGGAGAGGAATTCCACCAGCCGGTCCGCCTGCTCCCGGCTGATGATTCCTTCCCGCACCGCCGCCGCCAAGCGTGCCTGGTCCATGCAACCTCCCCTTTGCCGCTAATCAGCCCTCGTCCGGCGTGCCGCCTCCCGCCACAATGTCTTCCTGCCGGATCTTGTCGACGTTGAAGCGCTCGACCTTGCCGCGGATGGTCTTGATCAGCTCCTCGAGCTCCGGTGGCTCCTTCATGAAGCGCAGCGGGTTCGAGCGCGCGACGACGAAGGTCTTGAGGTAGGGGCTGACGAAGCCCTTCGCCTTCAGCTTCTTCACCACTTCAGCGACTTTCTCGTCGAGCTCGAGCAGCATCCCCGAATGCTTTTCATGAACCTTCAATGCCTTGCCAAGCGATTCGTCGGACATTTCGGTCAGCCGCCGCACGAACGAGTTGTAGACCCCGCCGCTGAACCGCGGATTCTTCTCGTAGCACAGCCCCATCGTCACGTAGGACGCCTCCTCCAGGTAGAAGGCGAACGCCTTCTCCGGCTTGTCCGGGCCCTCTTCCATCAGGTTGCGGAAGATGCGGATCACCTCGAGCGACTTGTCCTTGAGGTTGTGCGCCTTCTCGGTATTGAGGGCGAGGATCTGCCAGGCCACCTCGCGCTTCGGCACCACCAGCGCCGTGATCGCCTTCGCACCCAGGCGCCGCATCGCCGCCAGGCGGTGCCCGCCATTCGGTGTCCAGAACCCGCCCTTCGGCGCGGTGATGGCAATGATCGGGTCGAGGAACAGCCCGGTCTTGTCGATGACGTCGGCGAGGCGCTTGTGGTGCATGTCCGACACGTCGCGCTGGAACGGCGTCGGCTCGACCGCGCCGATTGGCAGCACCGCGAAGAGAAGAGGCTGCTTGCCGACCGGGTCGACATAGCCACCGACGACCACGCCGCCTTCCTTCTCGATGCGCTGTTGCAGTTCTGCTTCGAACCCTTGCAGGGAAATCTTTGTCTCGGAAGGCAAAACCCCCCGGGTCCCCGCCTTGGCTTTGCGCGCGCGCTTTTTTGGCGCCTTCCTCTTCAGACCCGTCATCCCCTCAGGCTATCACCAGAATATCGCTGGCGGCGAGCGCCGGCAGGTCGGAAACAAACGCGAAGAGCACCGCGTCCGCCGCATTGCCGTCCGCATTGGCGTCGTAATAGACAAAGCCGATGGTGTTGTCGTAGAGGATGTACTGGCCAGCCGATCCGCCGCTATCCAGGTCCTCCGCCGAACGGAAGGCGGAGCCGTCCAGCACGCCCGCCGTCGAGTGCGCCAGCAGTCCGGTGAAGAACGAGTCGTCGAGCTGGAAGCGGTCGCCGCCCGAGGCGAAGCCGTAGATATAGTCGAGCTCGCCATTCACCGCCGTATCGAAGACGAACAAGTCATCGTCCGTCGCGCCCTCAAGGGTGTCGTTGCCGGCGCCGCCGGAAAGCGTGTCGTTGCCGGCGGCACTTTGAAGATAGTTGTCCGCCGACGTCCCGTGCAGGCTGTCGTTGCCGCTGCCAGTGCCTACGGACTCGATGGAGGTGAAGGTGTCATTGCCGGCGCCCGTCATCGAGCCAGCCGCGAGGTCGATGCTGAACCCCGTCGGCGTGACTGTCAGGAACGAGAGAAAATCGGAGCCGCTCCCACCATCCATCGAGTCGTCGCCATCGCTGGCCGTCAAAACGAAGATAAGGTCGTCTCCGCTGCCGCCCTGCAGCGTGTCGTTGCCGGCATCGCCCTGGAGCACGTCGTTATCGCCTCGGCCGTCGATCGAATCGTTGCCGCCGCCGCCGCCGAGGTTGTTGGACCCCGCCGTACCGAGGAGCGTGTCGTTCCCAAGGTTACCAACGGCGCTCTCAATCGACACCAGCGTGTCGTTCCCGCCCTCGCCGCTCGATGTGCCGGCGTCGAGATCGACCGCCACGCCGCTGGAAATGCCGGAGAACAGGATCATGTCGTCGCCGTCGCCGCCGTCGATCTGGTCGTTGCCGTCCCCCAGATTGGTGATGAACGCGTCAGAGTCGTCGCCGCCGAGGAGCGTATCGGCGCCGCTGCCGCCGGTGAGATTGTCGCCGCCGGCGTCTCCCGTCAGGCTGTCGTCGCCGGCGCCTCCGTTGAGCTGGTCGGAGTCCCCGCCGCCGCTGATCAGGTCGTTGCCCCCGCCGCCCGAGATGGCGTTGGAGGCATCGCTGCCGAGCAGCGTGTCGTTGCCTGATCCGGCGAGCAGGCCCTCGATCGACACCAGCGTGTCGTTGCCCAGCGCGCTGCCGATCGTGAACGTGCCCTCGCTGAAGTCGATGCTGAGCGCCGTCGCGAGGCTCGAATAATCGGCCTGGTCGCTGAAGTCGGTGCCGCCGTCGAGATAGTCGTCGCCGGCGCCGCCGGCAAGGAGGTCGCTTCCGCTACCGCCGTAAAGGGAGTCCGCCGCGCTACCGCCGATCAGCGTATTGCGCCCTGCCTCTCCCAGCATCTGGACC
>Ga0075435_100003453_pt1 | contig 10722 bp, 12 predicted proteins | sample RhiMethybrSRZTD4_FD_75302 | JGI IMG/M metagenome (GOLD analysis project Ga0075435, IMG submission 75302) | Populus rhizosphere microbial communities from Tennessee, USA - Rhizosphere MetaG P. TD hybrid SRZTD4 | ecosystem: Host-associated > Plants > Roots > Rhizosphere > Soil | place: USA... | reverse complement strand
TTCTCGAAGATCGCCTCCCACGACGCCCGTACCGCCTCCCAGCCGACCAGGAGCGGCCAGCCCGGATGCACGCACTGCACGTGCTCGCCATGCGCCCACACCTGGTCCATCCGGGCGAGGTCGAGTGTCTCGAATGCCTGGTAGAAGCGGGCGTTGGCCTGCTCGACCTCGGCGAGGTCGCTCATCGCGGGCTGGTCGTCGCCGCCGGCAGGCGCACGACGAGCGTCTCGCCCTCGAGGGCGAGCGGCAGCGGTGTCAGCCGGTCGCCGACGCACGGGCCGGCCGTGCACCGGCCGCTGATCGGCTCGAAGACGGCGCCGTGCGTCGAGCAGATCAGCGCCCGGCCGTCCTCGCTGAAGAACTCGTTGGGCCAGAGGTCGAGCGGCGTGCCGACGTGCGGGCAACAGTTGACGTACGCGCAGAAGTGACCGTCGTGGTTCACGACGAAGCCGCTCACAGCGCGCCCGGCGCGCTCGAGACGGAAGGTCGCGCTGTGGCCGGGCGGCACCAGCGCGGCGGCGCAGCGCCACTCGTCCAGGCCCGCCATGACCCGGATGGTATCATCCATGGGTATGCTCGCGATCGACGCGCGCGACGTCGAGAAGACCTTTCGCTCCGGATGGCTGCGGCGACGCGAGACCCGCGCGCTCCGCGGCGTCTCGCTCACAGTGGAGCGCGGCGCCATCGTCGGCGTGCTCGGCCCCAACGGCGCCGGCAAGACGACGCTCTTGTCGATCCTCGCCACGCTTCTCGTGCCCGACCGCGGCACGATCACGGTGCTGGGCCACGACGTCGTGCGCGAGGCGGGCCTGCTGCGGCGACGTCTGAACATGGCGAGCGGCCGGCCGTCCTTTCTCTGGAGCCTGCGCGTCGGCGAGATCGTCGCGTTCTACGGGCGGCTCTACGGCCTGAGCGGCCGTGCGCTCCGCGCCCGGGTCGACGAGCTCATCGAGCTCACCGAGCTCGGACCGTACCGCCGCGTTCCGTACAGCGACCTGTCGACCGGATTGAAACAGCGGGTGGCCCTCGCCAAATCGCTCGTGAACCAGCCTGAGCTCCTCTTCCTCGACGAGCCCACGCTCGGCCTCGACCCTGACGTCGCGGCGCGGGTGCGTGCCCACATCGCCCGCCTCCGGCGCGAGCAGGGGATGACCATCGTGCTGACGACGCACTACATGCGCGAGGCCGATGAGCTCTGCGACGAGATCGCCTTCATCAAGGGCGGACAGATCCTGGCGCGCGGCACGCCCGGCGAGCTCAAGCGCCAGATTCGACTGGGCGAGGTCGTCGCGCTCAAGCTCGACCCGCCGCGGGTGCCGTGGCTCGCCGAGACGCCCGGCGTGCTCCGCTGCGTCGAGGTCGACGGCTGGGTCGAGTGCACGGTGGACGAGGCCGAGAAGCGGCTTCCGGAGATCTTGCGCCTGCTGCACGCCGACGGGGTCGTGATCCGCAACGTCCAGGTGCGCGAGCCCGAGCTCGAGGAGGTGTTCGTTGAGCTGGCGCGGTGAGCTCCTGGCCGTCTGGGCGGTGACCCTGCGCAACGCGCTCATGGGCGCCCGCAACGTGTTCTTCTTCTTCGAGCTGCTCTTCTGGCCGATCGTCGGGGTTCTCTCCATCGGCCTGATGTCGCGGTTTCTCGAGCTGACGGAGGCCCAGGCCTCGTTCGTCCTGATCGGCACCATCGCGCTGTCGATCGTCAACGTCTGCCAGCTCGAGGTCGCTTACGCGGTGCTGCTCGACGTGTGGTCGAAGTCGCTGAAGCACCAGTTCCTGGCGCCGATCGGCATTCGCCACCTGACACTCGGATCGTGGGTCATCGGGATGGTCCGCAGCCTCCTTGTGTTCGTGCTGCTGGCGATACTCGGGCGCTGGGCCTTCGGCTTTCACGTGCTTCAGCCGGGCTGGGTCGCGCTCCTGACGTTCCTGCTGGGCTGCTTCCTCACCGCCTGGGTGGTCGGCGTCGCGGTGTGCGCCCTCATCACGCTCTTCGGCAACCGCGCCGAAGCGTTCGCGTGGGCGAGCGTGAACATGGTCCTGGTGCTGGCGGGCATCTACTATCCCATCTCCGTCCTCCCGGATGCCGTCGCGGCGATCGCGAAGGCGATCCCGCTCACGTACTTCCTCGACGCGTACCGGTCGCACTACGGCTTCGAGTCGGAGTTCGCGGCGCCGATCGTGACCGGCCTCGCGCTCTCGGCCCTCTACGCCGCGCTCGCCCACTGGGCGTTCCTGGCGGCGATCCAGCGGGCGCGCCGGACGGGCCTTCTCCTCAAGATGTCGGAGTAACGCTGCTGGATCCCGCCCTCTCGGCGATCGCTCTCGGCTTCGTTCTCGGTCTGCAGCACGCGACCGACCCGGACCACCTCGTGGCGGTGGCGACGATCCTGACGCGCGAGCGCCGCTTCGTCGACGGCGCGATGATCGGTGTGCTCTGGGGCGCCGGTCACATGACGACCCTGACGATCGTCGGCGCGCTCATCATCGGGTTGAAGCTCACCATCACACCCGCGGTCGGCAGCGGCCTCGAGCTGGTGGTGGCCGCCATGCTGATCCTGCTGGGCGCGCTGCGGCTGCGCGACGCAGTGCGGAGCATCTCGTCGGTGCCGGCCGGCCACCTGGTCGCCGACCACGAGCACGGCGGCGACGCCGGAGTCGTCCACAGCCATCCCCACATGCACGGCGCCGAGCATGCGCACGAGCATGCCCATGTCCACCCGTCGAAGTTCCTCTCGGCCCTAGGATGGCGCAGCGGCTGGCCGGCCGGCCGCGCCGCCGTCGTCGGCGCCGTGCACGGCCTGGCCGGCAGCGCCGCGGTCTCGCTGCTGTTGCTGGCGACGCTGCGCTCTACGGCGAGCGCGGTCGCGTATCTCCTGATCTTCGGCGTGGGGACGATCATCGGCATGACTGTGCTGACCGCGGTCATGGCCTATCCGGTGTCGCTCGCGCTCCGATTCCGCCGCGCCCGCCAGGCGCTCGCGTTCTGCGCGGGCATCGGCTCGATCGTCTTCGGCATCGTGTACGGCTACGCCGTGCTGTAGGTCTGAATCTCGCGCGGGCCCGTCTGCGTCCAAAACGCGATGGACAAGTTCCATGCGGGCGAGCGCGCCGTCCAATCGCGGGCCGGAGTCGCGGACGAGGCGGGCCATCTCGGTCGGGGTATCTCGAGCGCGATCCCCGACGCGGCCCGGCCATTCCTGGCATCGCAGCGCATCGCCATCCTCGCCGGCGTCGACCCCTCGGGGCGCGTATGGGCCTCGCTCGTCACCGGCCCGCCCGGTGTCATCGGGGCCCCGAGCCCCAGGACGCTGCGCCTCGCCGCGGGGCTCCCGGACGCCGATCCCCTGAGCGAGGGGCTTACCCGCGGTCGGCCGCTCGGCGTCCTCGTCATCGATCCGGAGCGGCGCCGCCGGCTGCGCGTCAACGGCCGGGTCGTGAGAGCGGACCGTCACGCGATCGAGATGCAGACCCACGAGGTCTTCGGCAACTGTCCGAAGTACATCCAGGCCCGCGCGCCTGAGCCGGGCGCCGAGCACGAGAGAGCCGACGTCGCCGTACGCAGCCACGTGCTCACCGAATCTCAGCGGCTCGCGATCGAGCGAGCCGACACGCTCTTCATCGCGAGCGTTCACGCCGACACCGGCGCCGACGCGTCGCACCGCGGGGGCCAGCCGGGCTTCGTGCGAGTGCTGGACGAGCGACGGCTGCTGATTCCCGACTATGCCGGGAACAATATGTTCCAGACGCTCGGCAACATCGCGGCGGACCCGCGCGTGGGGCTGCTCTTCGTCGACTTCGGCACGGGAACGACGCTTCAGCTGACCGGTCGGGCGCGGATTCTCTGGGAGCCGGAGGCGCTGGCTCTCCTCAAGGGGGCCGAGCGGGCCATCGCGATCGAGGTCGACGAGATCGTCGAGATCGAGGGGCGGGGACCGCTCGGCTGGCGCTTCGTCGAGTACTCGCCCTTCAATCCGCGCTGAGCCGCGGGCGCCTCAGGATCGTTGCCAGCTACGGGCTCTCGGGGGCGGTCGAGTCGTCCGAGGCCGAGGTGCCCGGCTTGACGCGACATTCGATGGCGACCATCAAGGAGCTGCCCGACGGATCGGCCATCGAGGCCGTGACCGCAGGGTCGCACGAGGGCTGAAGGCCGAAGCGCGCCCGCAGACCGTCGGCCGACATCTGCTGGACCTCGAAGAAGTCCACCAGGCTCATGGAAAGCGTCAGGGCGAGCAGAGCACCTGTCAGGCTAGCCGGCCGGCGAAAACACACTTCTCATTCTCCTTCGGGCGCATACGGTCGCAGGCAGGGTACGTCGGGGCGGCTGAATATAGCCTGAATTTCACATTGAATTTGCTTCAGGTTTCGCCTTCGGTTCCGAGGATTCCCGCGAGGATGATCCTGAAGAAGAATTCAGCGTGGCTTCCTGAATTCTTCACGTGCGACTTGCTAGGTTTGCGGGCGGCGCAAGATCGGAGAGGAGCCCGTGCCGGCGAGACGACATGCGGAACTACCCCGATGGATCGGTGGGCTCGTGCTCCTCCTCCTCTGGGCGCACGACGCCGAGGCCCACACCAAGGGGCTCACGCTCAGCCGGTTTGGGTTGATCGACGTCTCCCTGCAGGGCAACGTCGACTACACGATCTTCAGCGACCCCAACAAGGTCGACTTCGACAAAATCGGAGATCGGAGCAAGCAGGGATTCAACCTGACGAGCTTCGATCTCTCGCTGACCGGCGAGACGCCCGAGTTTCCGATGAAGTTCGCGATGTTCCTCACGTTCGAGCAGGACAGCGCGAGCATCGAAGAAGCTTTCGTATTTTTCCACAAGCTCGGCGAGTTCACGCCGGTGCTCTCGGACTTCCAGGCGACGGTCGGTCAGTTCCGGGCCAAGTTCGGGCAGTTCAACCAGATCCACGACCATGAATGGTTCCTGGAGGATCCGCCGCTGATCAACACGAAGTTTCTCGGGGTCGACGGGGTTCATCTGCTGGGCGCCGAGGTGACATATCAGGTGCCCATCCCTCAGTTCCTCCAGCTCGCGCTGTCGGTCCAAAGCAAGGGCACTGAGGACGGGTTCCCGGCTGCGACCAGCAGCACGCCGCCGACCTTCGCGCTGCAAAAGACGCAAGACATCGTGGGATTCGCGCGAGCCGAGACATTTTTCGACCTGACGGACAACAGTGATCTCTCGCTGGGCGTCTCCGGCGCCATGGGCAAGAACAAGCCCAACAGCAACGACCTCACCTACCTGATCGGCGGGGACGTCATGCTGCGCTGGAAGTCGGGGGCCCAGAGCTGGCCCTACATCCGGTGGCTGACGGAAGGCATCTGGGCCATCCGCGACAACCCGATCGTCGTCGCGGGTGCCCGAAAGGGACAGCAGGTCGACAGCGACGTGGTCGGCGGGTTCTTCTCGGAGATCGGCTATCGGTTCGCGCGACACTGGCAGCTGACCGGCCGGGTCGACTACGTCGGCATCCCGAAGGGAAACGAGGACGAGCATCTTCGCCTCACCGGGGGCCTGCGGTTCCTGATCACGTCGGTGGCGAAGCTCGGGATTCAATACGACTACAGTTTTCCCTCGGGGCGTGATCCAGGCTACAGTGCCGTCATCTTCCAGCTCAACGTCGGGCTGGGGACCGTGACGCCGGGTGTCGGAAAGTTCCTGGATCCGATGTAGGACCGTGGGAGGCGGGCGGAGGATTTCGCATGCGGACACGCATCGAGACAACTCTCAAGATCGGACTGACGATCGTGTGCCTCTGCGCGGGTGTCGCAGCGGCGCACGACGAGTCGCCGCCTCTTCCCGAGGCGCGGAAGAGTCGGGCAGCGCTGAACGTCGTCGCCACGCTCGAGCACTACGGCGCGATCGGGAAGGTGGTCGGCGGCGACAGAGTCAAGATGAGCGTGATCGTCAAGGGCTCCCAGAACCCGCACACGATCGCCGTGAAGCCCAGCTATTCGGTGCTGTTCAACAAGGCCGATCTCCTGATCGCGAACGGCCAGCTGATCGAGCTGGGCTGGCTGGACGTCGCGCTCATCAACGCACGAAACGCGAACATCATGGAAGGGCACCCGGGCTTCGTGAACTGCTCGATCGGGGTTGACATCATCCCGTACACGTCGGAGGAGATCGAAGGCACGCCGTTCTTCATCCTGAACCTCGGCGTCGGCGGGACGATGCGGCTCGGCAACCATCACTACTGGCTCGACCCGGGCAACACCACGATCATCGCGCGCAACATCACGGACAAGCTGGCGGAGGTCGACCTGCCCAACGCCGCGTATTATCGGAGCAACTACGAGCGCTTCACCGCGCACTTCGGCGAGCATCTCAAGGAATGGGACAAGCTCATGGAACCGTTTCGCGGGATGCAGATCGTCAGCTATCACCGGAGCTGGAACTATCTGCTCCGCCGTCACGGCCTGAAGGTTTTCGACTACATCGAGCCGAAGGAGACCCTGCCGCCCAGCGCGGCCTACATGGCTTCGCTGGTCGATCGCATGAAGCGGAGCGGCGTCAAGGTGATCCTGGCCGAGACCTACCAGAGTCGCTCGATCATTGACGAGATCGCCCGACAGACCGGAGCCAAGGCGCTGATCCTGCCGAGCTCCGTGAGCGAAGACCTGGGCATCAAGACGGTTACCGACTTCTTCGACAAGATCTATGGAGAGCTCGTTCCGGCGCTCCAGGCCGCGAGGCCCACGTAGGATGACCCGGCGAGCGACCGCTTTCCTGCTCCTGTCTGGGCTGCTTGGCTTCGCGCCGGCGCCCGCGGAGGCGAAGCTCCATATCGTGGCGACCACCGAGACCCATGCGGCTCTCGCGCGTATCGTGGGCGGTGAGCACGTCTCCGTGACGTTTCTGGTCAAGGGCTCGCAGGACCCCCATGGAATCCTCCCGAAGCGGAGCTTTTCGGTGCTCCTCAACCGTGCCGATCTGCTGATCGTGAACGGGCAGGGGCTCGAGTCGGCGTGGCTTCCGACCGTGCTCGCCGAATCGACGAACAGCCGGATTCGCGAGGGCAAGCCGGGCTACCTGGACGCCTCGACAGGGGCGACGCTGATTCCGTACGATCCCGCCGACGTCAGGGCGTCGGTTTTGCTGCGCGCCCTGTTCGCCTTGGAGGCCGCGGTCGTATCGAAGCAAACCCAGATCCCGGCGACGAGCAACCACCACTACTCGCTCGACCCGTCGAACGGGCTGCCGGCGGCCCAGGCCATGCTCGACAAGCTCGTGCTTCTCGATCCGACACACGCGGACGCCTTCCGAGCGAATTTCGAGCGGTTCGCGTCGAAGCTGACCGAGAAGCTGGCTGAATGGGACGCGCGGATGAAACCGTTCGAGGGCATGGCGATCGTCAGCGCCCATCGCAGCTGGACGTATCTGGCCCGGCGGCATGGGTTGCAGATCGTCGGGTACGTCGAGCCTCCCGAGCCCCTAATGCTCTCGGTAACCAACGTCGACAACCCGCCCGATCGCGATGAGAGGGCGGAGCTCGTCGCGAAGATGTCCCAGCGCGGCGTCAAGCTGATCGTCGCCGAGACGTATCAGAACCAGGCCATGCTCCGTGAAATCGCCCGGAAGGCGGACGCGTCGCTGCTGACGCTGCCGTGGTCGGTGAGCCAGGCCGAGGGCATCGACGATTACTTCGCGCTGTTCGATCGCATCTACGAGAGCTTGACCGGAGCATTGCGGACCACCAGGATTCCGGGCTGATGCCCGCACTTCTGGAGATTCGCGATCTTGCGATCGGGTATGTGGGCCGACCGCTCCTGTCCGGCATCAACCTGTCGATCGCGCAAGGTGACTGGTGGGGTGTCGTCGGCCCCAACGGCGCCGGCAAGACCACGCTCATGAAGACGCTCCTCGGCATCATCCCCGCACACGCCGGGACGATCGAGCAGAGGCCGGGGCTCACCTTCGGCTATGTCCCGCAGCGCGGCGTGATCGACGACATCTTCCCCCTCTCCGCGCTGGACGTCGTCGTGATGGGACGCTATCCGCGCATCGGGCCCGGTCGGCGAGTGTCACGGGCCGATCGAGCGCTCGCCCTTTCCTACATGGAGCGGGTCGGGATCGCCAATCTCGCGCGCAAGCCGTTTCGGTCGCTGTCGGGCGGGCAGAAGCAGCGAACGTTGATCGCGCGTGGTCTCGTGCCCGAGCCCGACGTGCTCGTGCTCGATGAGCCCACCGACGGGATGGACCTCGCCGGCGAGACCGGCATCATGGAGCTGATCTCGGATCTGGTGCGCGGCTCCGGGCGAACGCTCTTAATGATCAGTCATTCGTTGAACCTGGTCGCGAACTACGCGAAGCAGCTGATGCTCATTCACGGCCACGAGGGCGTGTTCAAGACCGGGACGACAGACGAGCTGCTGAACGGCAAGACGCTCGAGGAGCTGTATCACGTGAGCGTCGACGTGCACTCGGTCGACGGCCGGCGCTTCCTGTTCGCGCATGGCTCGAGGGAGCCCGACAGCTAGGAGGCGCCGTGGAAGACCTCGTGAAGTCCATTCCCGTCCTGTCCAGCCTCCTGCTGGTCGAACGAAACGGCATGACGTTTCTCGACGCCCTGCCCATACTCCGGAATGGCATCCTGGCCGGTGTCCTGGTGGCGCTCGTGAGCGCGTTCCTCGGCGTCTACGTGATCCTCAAGCGCATCGTGTTCGTCAGCGCGGCGATCTCCCAGATCTCCTCGCTCGGTGTCGCCTGCGCCTTCCTGGTCGCAGCCCTCTTCGGACATCATGCGAGCGAGGTGAAGTCGCAGTTCCTCAGCGGTCCGGGCGCGACGTCGGTCGTATTCGCCTGTCTGGCGGCGATCATCCTGGCCCGACAGGTAAGCGAGCAGCGGATCACGCGTGAGAGCATCCTCGGGATCGGCTACCTCCTGCCGGCCGGACTCACGCTGCTGATCCTCGACGCGCTGAGCGCCGAAGCCCACGCCATCGAGGACATCCTCTTTGGCAACTCGGTGTTCGTGCCCGTTGAACAGCTCCGCGTCCAGGCGGTGACGGCAGCCGCGGTGCTGCTCATCCATTTCGTCCTCTACAAAGAGTTCGTCTTCACGTCGCTCGATCCCGAAACCGCTACCGCCTCTGGTCTGCGCACGCGGCTCTTCAACCGCATCCTGCTTCTGACCATCGCGTTCACGATTGCCGTGTCCATCATGTCCATCGGGGCCCTGCCGGTCTTCGCGTTCATGGTCATCCCGGCCTCGGCGTCGCTGACCCTCACCGAGCGCCTGGGCAGGGCGTTTCTCCTGTCGGTCGTCTTCGGCGTGTCGGCCGCGCTCGTGGGGTTCTACCTGTCGTTCGTCTTCTCGCTGCCGACCGGGCCGACCATGCTGACGACCGCCGGCTTCTTCCTCATCCCGGGCGGCGCGCGGACACTGTTCCAGCGGTGGCGGGCCGGCGGTGCGGCTTGATGAACGAGCATCGCAACGAAGACGAGCATGCCCGGCACAGGCATGCGCACGGCCCCGACCACCCCCACCAGCATACCCACGGTCACGGGCCCGGCCGCGGGCACACGCATGGCGGGCTCGACCCCTCCATCGTCTCGACGGCGCGCGGGCTCTGGACGCTCAAGTGGTCGTTCGTCGGTCTGCTCGCCACCGCGCTCGTGCAGGCGGGCGTGGTCGCCCTATCCGGCAGCGTGGCGCTTTTGGCCGACACCATTCACAACTTCGCGGACGCCGCCACCGCGATTCCACTCGGAGTCGCGTTCATGCTCGCCCGGCGCGGCGTCACCAGGCGCTTCACCTATGGCCTCGGCCGCGTGGAGGACCTGGCGGGACTGATGATCGTCGCCACGATCGCGGTGAGCGCGCTCGTGGCCAGCTACGAGGCGATCCAGCGGCTGGTGCACCCGCAGCCCATCGCGTACCTCAGCGCGGTCGTGGGCGCCTCCGTGGTCGGGTTCCTGGGCAACGAGGCGGTGGCCGTGTTCCGCATCCGCGTGGGTCGGCAGATCGGCAGCGCCGCGTTGATTGCCGACGGCTACCATGCGCGCGTGGACGGCTGGACGAGCCTGGCCGTCCTGGTCGGCGCGGCCGGCGTCTGGGCCGGCTACCCTCTGGCCGATCCGCTGATCGGCCTCGTCATCTCGGTTGCCATCTTTGCCATCGTGTGGCAGTCGGCCCGGATGGTTCTGGCCCGCGCGCTCGACGCCGTGGAACCCGAGGTCGTCGACGCGATCACGGAGACGGCCAGTCGCATCGAGAGCGTCGAGGAAGTCTCGGACGTCAGGGCCCGCTGGGTTGGCCATCGTCTGCACGCCGAGCTGCACGTAACGGTGCCAGGGAGCCTGTCGGTCGCGGCGGGCCACGCGATCGCCAAGGAGGTGCGGCACCAGCTGCTGCACCGGCTGCCGCACCTGGGCGGGGTCGTGGTCCACGTCGACCCCCAGGGTGAGGGCGGCGAGCGTCACCACCGGATCGGCGAGCACATCCACGACGGCCTTCCCGCCCACGCGCACAACGAGTGACGGCGCGAGCCGTCACCTCAGAACGGCATCAGATTGAGCTGGAAGACCCGGTCGACCAGCCAGAAGGCACCCAGCAGCAGGATGGGAGCCGAGCCCACGCGAACCAGCCACCACTGACGTCTCGCCCGCGCCTTGTCGTCGGGCGCCCGGCGAATGAGCGTGAGCAGGGGGAGCACGATGAGCAGGATCGCGATCTGGCCGACCTCGACGCCCAGATTGAACGACACCACCGGCAG
>Ga0075435_100003452_pt1 | contig 10726 bp, 8 predicted proteins | sample RhiMethybrSRZTD4_FD_75302 | JGI IMG/M metagenome (GOLD analysis project Ga0075435, IMG submission 75302) | Populus rhizosphere microbial communities from Tennessee, USA - Rhizosphere MetaG P. TD hybrid SRZTD4 | ecosystem: Host-associated > Plants > Roots > Rhizosphere > Soil | place: USA... | reverse complement strand
GCGGAGTCGAGGCGATGGGGCAGCTCGCAGAGCATCCGTCGATCGGCGCCGTCACGCATCCCGCGATCGGCTATCACACGCAGCCGACGCACGATCCCGTGGCCGAGCTGATTCGCCGTCTGGACGCCGGAACAGCACGCGTCGACTTCGACGGCGACTCCGGCTACCTGAAGTCGACGCTGGACGCGCTGCACGTGCCGGTCGAGTCCCAGATGCTGGTGATGTCCAAGACCGGCGTTCAAGCGCTCTACACCGAGCCGACCAATCCGCGCGCCATCTATTTCAACGACGCGGTCACCGTCGGCTACATTCGCGGCGCGGCGCTGCTCGAGCTCGCGGTTCAGGATCCACAGCAGGGCGTCGTCTTCTACACGATCGATCAGAAGCCTCAGGCGAAGCCGTTCTTCGATCGGCGTCAGGGCTGCCTGACCTGCCACCAGGTCTACAACACGCTTCACGTGCCCGGTCTGCTGATGCGCAGCGTCCTCATCGCGCCCGACGGCTTGCCGGCCGGTCAGCTCGGCCGGGACGACCCGGACGATCGGACGCCGTTCCGGCTGCGGTGGGGCGGCTGGTACGTCACCGGCACGCACGGCGACATGCGCCACATGGGGAACGCGATCCTCAGCAAAGGCGAGACGCGCGACACCATCGTCACCGACCGTACGCTGAACCGCACATCCCTCGACGGCGCGTTCGATCGGCACGGCTACCCGGCCGCTGAGAGCGACATCGTCGCCCTGATGGTGTTTCAGCACCAGGTCCACATGACGAACCTGATCACGCGCGTCGGCTGGGACGCACGGCTCGCGGCGTACGATCACCGCGTCAATTTCGCGGCCGGACCGTTGCGCGACGCCGTCAACGAGCTGGTCGACTATCTGCTCTTCGTCGACGAAGCGCCGATCACCAGGCCGATCAAAGGCACCACGAGCTTTGCCGAGACGTTCGCGGCGCGAGGGCCAGCCGACCGTCGAGGCCGATCGCTGCGACAACTCGACCTCGACCATCGGCTGTTGCGATATCCCTGCAGTTACATGATCTATTCCGCGGCATTCGGTGCGCTGCCGGCCGACGCGCGATCGGCGATCTACGGCCGCATGTCGGAAGTGCTTTCAGGGCGCGATGCGGACCGGAAATACGCGCGCCTGTCGGAAGCCGACCGCCGCGCTGTGCTGGAAATCCTCCGCGACACCGTTGCGGATTGGCCGACCAACGGCGACTAGCGCGGCGCCGGGACTTCCCCGCCCTGCGCCCCATAGAAGACGACCCACACTGCGAGGTCGTCGGAGAAGTCCTCGAAGTGATGGTCCGTTCCCGCGGCCACGAATAGAAGGTCGCCCGACTCGAATGCGTCGCGTTTGCCGTCGTGAAAGAGGACTCCGCGTCCCCGAACGATGACGTAGAGCTCGTCCTGCGTGTGAGGAGTCTGCCGGTTCGGACGCGGCGCGAACTCGCCGAGCGAGAGCTTGGCGTCGAGGGTTCCGCGCTGCAGGACGCCGGCGTAGTGCTCGCCGGCAGGACCCGGGATGCGCGCTCGCGCGTCGGCAAGATGTATCACTTCACTCCGACAGAGATTGATCACATTCATGCCCTGGCACCTCGCCATGCCGTCATCGTAAACCACAACCTGAGTAGAATCGGCCTGATGAGCCGACTGCTGAGTCTGGCCTGCGGCTTGCTACCCCTAAGATCGCCCAGTACGCGACGATATCAATTGAAGCGGCCACTAGCATCCGCGCCAAGTGCCGCGCGAGAGGAGGGTCAATGTTCCGACTCGGCGTGGTCGACCACGTGCGTCTGAATCTTGAGCATGCGAGCCAGAATTACACGGTTCACGCGAAGGCTGCCGATCGGCTCGCGGGTCGGACGTCCTTCGTCAGAATCAGCGTTCTCGTGCTGCTCGGCGCTGCGACGGCCGCCGCCATGGTCAACCTGGTCGAGCCTGGCCGGCCTGCTCAAATTTTCGCAGCGGTTACAGTGCTGATTGCCTTCGCCGCTCACGCCGCCTACCTCGCCATCGACTTCGAGGGGCGCGTGGACGCGCATCGCTCCTGCGCGCATCGGTTGTGGCTGGTGTGCGACAAATATCGTTCGCTGCTTGCGGAAATCGAAGACGGCCTGCTCGATCGCACCACCATTCTGCAGCGGCGCGACGAGCTCAGCGCGCAGGTGCAATCTGCCTACGAACAGGCGTTCGCGCTCGATCAGCGGGCTTACGAAAGCCTGCGGCAACCACCGGACGACGAGAGCCGCGGGCCGGAATCTGGCGAGGAGTCGCGCGACGCCATGCCGCCTCCGCACGTCGCGACACCGGAGAGCCGACCGCACGCATAGGGGGCAACTGCTGCCGCTTCGTTATCGTGCGTGCCGGCGATTCTCCCGCAGCTCCGTCCGCACGCCCGTCACGATGAGCTCGATCAGCGCCGGAGCCGACATGCGGTTGAGCGCGCGCGCATCCTCGTTCGAGAGCTCGTAGGCGCGCACGATATTCACGAGATGCCACGCCGAGAGCGCGCCCAGCTGTTTCCGGAGCAGCGCTTCGCCTTTCTGATACACCGAAAACGGATCGAGGACGCTGCTGGGTTCGACGGCGATCGGCGGACTCACAGGCGGCGCTGGACTGGTGAACACGGATGGCTGCGGCGGCACGACCGGAACCAAAGATGGCGCGTCAAGAGCGCGGCGGAGCGCGCCTTCGAGGTACACCGGCGTGAGGCCGCTCGCCCAGTAGGCGGTGTCGGTGCGATTGGGCTGCGTCGTTTCACGCCCCGATCGCACCGGTTCGCCACGGGCTATCGGGATGAACTCGATCCAGCCTTGCCACGTGCCGCCAGGCTGCGGGCCGCCGCACGCTCGCGCCTCGTACTCCCTTCCGTCGGGACCAATCACCGGCTCGGAAAACTGCAGCAAGGTCTCTGACATACACGGCTCCTCTTTCGGTCAATTTAATTGCAAGATCTGGACTCACGTTGCTCGAGCTCGCCAATCGGCCAATTTTCCGCGAGGCATCTTGATGAACACGCGTCGACAGTTCCTGATCACCGCGCCGATCGGCGCAGTTGCGGCGGCGATGGCTTGCAGCGGCGAGCCGCAGCAGACGGTCGGCGGTGCGACACCGCCGTCTTCCACGCCGGCGTCGACGCCCGGCGCGCCGCCCACATTCGGCACGGCGCCGGCAGTCGGTCCCGCCGTGTCGCCAACCACCTTTGCTGAGGCTGAAAAGCTCGCCCAGGTGACCATGAGCGCGGCTGAACGCGAGATGGCGGCGGCCAGCTGGCGACAGTCGATGGCACCATGTCTCGAACGGCGCATCGGTCCGCGAAAGGTGGCGCTGGAGCCCGACGTCGCGCCGGCCACTCGTTGGAATCCGAGGTTGACGGCCGAACCGTCCGGCCCCGCTCACGATAGCTTCGTGCGCAGCAGGAGCAATACCGCACAGCTTCCTGCCAGCGATGCCGACATCGCCTTTGCGGACGTGACGCAGCTCTCGCGCTGGATCGAGCGGAGGGCGCTCACCTCGGAGCGGCTGACGGACATTTATCTGCGCCGCATCGAGCAGTTCGATCCGAAGCTTCGCTCGGTCATCACGGTGACGAAAGACTTCGCGCTGGCGCGGGCAAAGAAGGCCGACACGGAGATCGCCGGCGGCCGATACCGCGGACCGCTGCACGGCATTCCGTTCGGCGTGAAAGATCTCCTCGACACAGCCGGCATCGCGACGACCTACGGCGCGGAACCGTTCCGCAATCGGGTGCCCGCCACGGATTCCGCCGTCGTCCGCCGGCTGAACGACGCGGGTGCCGTGCTCGTCGCGAAGTTGAGTCTCGGCGCGCTTGCGCTGAACGACATCTGGTTCGGCGGCCAGACGATGAACCCGTGGCTGCTCGAAGAAGGCGCATCAGGATCGAGCGCCGGACCGGGCGCGGCGACGGCGGCAGGACTCGTCGGCTTCTCGGTCGGCAGCGAAACCGGCGGCAGCATCGTGGCCCCGTCGATGCGCTGCGGCGTCACCGGCCTGCGGCCGACGTTCGGCCGCGTGCCGCGCACCGGCGCGATGACGCTCTGCTGGTCGCTCGACAAGCTCGGTCCGATGACCCGCGGCGTCGAGGACGCGATGCTGGTGCTGCAGGCGATCACCGGCTTCGACGCCGGCGACGTGTCGAGCGTGGAGAGCCGCCTCGCGTTCGACGCGACGGCGTCTGCCAGCGGTCTCCGCGTCGGTTACTTTCCGGCCTGGATGAACGAAAGCCCGGCGACCGACGTCGACCGTGCTGCGCTGGAGGCAGTCAGGAAGCTGGGGATGGTGCCGATCGAAGCGTCGCTGCCGGACTGGCCGTACAGCTCGTTGATGCCGGTGCTCTTCGCTGAAGCCGCGGCGTCGTTCGAGGAGCTCACGCTGAACGGCGAGATCACCACGTTGAAGGCGCAAGTGCCTGATGCGTGGCCGAATCTGTTTCGTGAAGCGCGATTCCTGTCAGCGGTGGATTTCGTGCAGGCCGATCGATTCCGCAGACGCGTGGCCCGGGAAATGGCGCGCGTCTTCTCGCAAGTGGATCTCCTCCTGGTGCCGTCGCTGCGCGATGAGATGCTGACGCTGTCGAACTTCACCGGCCATCCGTCGCTGACCTTGCGCGCCGGCTTCGTCAGCGTCTCCGAGGCGCGCAGCGACTGGGCTCCGGACCCGAAGAATCCGCTGCTGAAATTCTCCCCGCCGCGGCGCGTGCCGCACGGCGTGACCCTCATCGGCCGCCTGTTCGACGAAGGCACCCTCGCCCGCGCCGGACTCGCGCTCGAGCGCGAGTTCGGCGTGGCGGGCGAGCGTCCTTCCGGTTTCTAGTCTCGGTGAGGTGCGCAGAGCATGCCGTTGTTGTAGTTGTCCATCAGGCGATGGAGCGGCTCGCCCTTTTTCCAGGCGACGCTCGACGCGGCGACGCCGCGTCCGACCGGCCCGTACATCCGCATCCAGTCGTCGGCCGCCAAAATGGTGCTGGCAACACAGCTGCTGTCGTTGCCAATCATCACGTTCAGCTTCGCCGACACGAGCGAGCTGAACATGGTCGTCGTCTTGTCCTTGCCGACACTGTCGAGCCACGCGATTGCCTGGTCCCTCGTATAGGTGTATCCACCGACCGTGATCGTGCTGACAGGCCACGCCTCCGGATGGTTCTTCCAGTAACCCGGCGTGCCCGTGCCGGGCGACTGAATCCTGGACGGGACGAACCCGAAGTCCGTGTGGGTGATGAAGCCCTCGAAGGTCACCGACGCGACGCTGTATCCGTGAGAATCGTTCATGCCGTCGCTGTCGAACACGTCGGTCGTGTTTGGGTTGTCGGTCGGTGAAGTGTCCATTCCCGGCGGGATTTGAACGGAAATCGTATACGTCTCACCGGAAAGGGCCTGGAACGCAAAGACGCCGGAGCTGTCGGTCCCAATGGTCGTTCCGGTGGGATTCGACGGGGACGTGTAGGTGACGACAGCGCCGACGATCGGCGGTTCGCCGGCATCCTGGATTCCGTTGCCGTTCGTATCCTGCCAGACGAAGCCGCAGAGGCCGCCGGACGGGCAGGCGTTCGGCGCTTGAGCGTTGGCGGCGACGGTCGCGAGCGGCACGAGCGCGACGGCGAGTCCCGCCGCGCGGATGTGCTTCAGCGGTCCAGCCAGCAGTTGCTTGGTGTGTTCACGCAGATCGGTCTGACGATTCTCCTGGGACATGGTTCACTCCTGCGCGGACACCAGCGTCTGCGCGTGTTGTTGACGTGTCGTCGATCGGGTTTGTAGGCTCAGGCGGTGCGGTTTCTTCTGGTGAACAACCACTGCATCAGCGATCCAACCGCCGGCGTGACGCAGAGTCTGCGGACAATCATGGAGTGGCTCGCCGGGGCCGGTCATGCATGCCACATCCTGACGACGGCCCGCTTCGAGAGCAGGGTGACGTTCACGATCGAGGATCACCTGCGTCAGCGCGGCGTCGCCGTGCGGCGCCGCGCGTCGCGCGGTGGAAAATCGCGGCCGGTCGTGCACTACGACGTCGGCGGCGTGCCGGTCACCTTGCTGATGACGCGGCACAACGACGAGTCGCGGCCCGAGCGCGCCGAGGCGGCGCAGTATCTCGCGCTCGTCGAAGCGCTGCTGAACGATTTCGCACCCGACCAGATGATCGCGGTCAACGGCCATCCGATGATCCGTGATGCGATGGCGCTCGCACGGACGCGCGGCATCACCACCGCGTTCGGCGTGCGCGGCTTCGGCTACGACGAGGCGCGGTACTTCGAGCACGTGGATCACGTGTTCACGTGCAGCCGTTTCCTGACCGACTTCTTTCGCGAACGCGTCGGCCTCGTGAGCACGCCGATCGAGCCGCCGATCGACTGGTCGACGGTCGTCGCGCCCGCGGAGTCGCGCGCGTTCGTGACCTTCGTCCACCCGGCGCCGCACAAGGGGCTGCTGCTGTTCGCGCGGCTCGCCGACATGCTCGGCTCGCGCCGGCCGGACATTCCGGTGCTGGTCGTGCAGTCGGGCCAGAGCGGCGGTGCGCTCAACGCGATTCCAGAGATCGACTTCAGCCGGTATCCGCAGATCATGGCGGCGCCGCCGGTGCCCAGACCGGCTGACTACTTCGCGCTGACACGAATCCTGCTCGTGCCATCGGTGTGGGCCGAACCGTTCGGCCGCGTCGCCGCCGAGGCGATGATCAACGGCGTCCCGCCGATCGTCGGCAACCGCGGCGCGCTGCCCGATGTCGTGGGCGGCGATTTCAGTTCTGGCGGCGGTGGACGCGTGCTCGCGATTCCAGAGTGGATGACCGCAGAGACCGTCCGCCTCCCGACCGAACAGGACATCGAACCGTGGTACGACGCCGTCTGCGCGCTGTGGGACGATCCCGAGCTGTATCGCGCGATCGCCGTGCGAGCTCGCCAGCTCGCCGACGAGCGCTACAGCGAGGAAGTGTCGCGCCGACAACACGTCGACTACTTCACGTCGCTTCGGCCCGGCGGCCGTCCGATCGAATCGCCGACGGTTCGTGGTTAGCGGAAACACAAGCTCGCCCGTCGCACTGCCGGATCGATGCCACGGCGCAATCAGGCGTCGCTGTGCTGCGTTCCGTGAACTTCTGCGCGATTACGCTGACAGGAGTGTTAGGTAGGCTACGAACTCAGTCGCTGTCCGTGTATCCTTACGTCCGCCGACGCATTCGATGGACGCGACTCGCAGCGTATGAACGAACAGTCGTCGCAGGATCTCACCGACCTGCTCATCGCCTGGAGCGCTGGGCGCCAGGACGCGCTCGACCGGTTGACTCCGTTCGTTCACCACGATCTCCTCGGCGCCGTGAGAAGGTACCTGGCGCGCAAACGACGGAGACGCTTCCTGCAGCCGCCGGTTCTCGTCAACGAGGCCTACGTCAGGCTTGTCGACGTTCGCCGGATCCGGTGGCAGGACCGCGCGGATTTTCTGGCACTGGGGGCAGGTGTGATCCGCCGCGTCCTCGTCGGGTTCGCCCGCGCGCAGCCGTCTCAGCAACGCGGCGGGGCGCTCGAGCGGATCTGCTTCGACGAGGCGCTGATCGTGTCGGAGCGGCGCCTCTACGATTTGCTCGTCCTCGACCACGCGCTCGACCACCTCGCGACCGCCGATCGGCGGCGCGCGCAGATCGTCGAGGTGCGGGTGTTCGGCGGCTCGACGATCGGCGAAACCGCGGCGGCTCTGCGTCTGACCGCCGATACCGTGCTGCGAGAGTGGAAACTGGCCAAAGCCTGGCTGGCGCGCGAAGTCGGCGCAGATCACCGCGAAATGATCGTCGCTACTTCGTGGCCGCGAACTCCGGCGGGATTGCGCTGATCGATCGCACCTCGATGTCGCGGTAGAAGACTTCCGCGCCTTCCGATTGGAGAATGATCGGGCCAGACGTGACCGACGAAGGCACGTCGCTGTCGATTCGCAGCGGTCCGTGCAGACGCATCACGATCTTGCCGTTGACGATGTGAATGGCGTCCTCGCCGAATGCGATCAACTCGACGACGTTCCATTCGCCGGTCGGCTTTTCGTTGTCGGGCTGTTTGATACAGCGGCCCGATGCGCCCTGACTCTGGGAAAAGAAGGTCCATTCACCGGCAGGATCGTAGTCGTATAACACCGGCTGGGTGCCGGAGCGGGGCTTCGCCCGAACCGCAATCGCCGATCCCACCGCGTACAGATCGCCGACGTCGTGTTCCTGAATCTGCAGCTCGACCGATCGCGCCCACGTCCGCCCGCCGACGCCCGGCGGATTGTGCACGTGATAGAGCAGACCGCTGTCGCGCGGAGTCGTGGCACCGTCTCGGGGCGGCCACTTCTTCTCGCCCCACTTGAACTGCAGGCGCAGCCGGTAGTTCTTGAACGTCGCCTTCGTCCGCAGCTCGCCGAACACTTCGCCGGAGATCCGGATCGCCGGACGTCCGTCGACGTTGTTCACGACCGTGAAGACCTTCAGCGGATCGCGTCCCGATCCAATTGGCTCGCTGTATTTGCCCTGCGCGTCGCGAGCGAGTCCGGGAACTTCCGAGGTCGGCTCCGGCTGTCGCATCCACGTCGTCCAGCCGTCGAGATTCTTTCCGTTCCAGAGCGGAGTCCAGCCGTTCTCGGCCCGGATGGCGATGGAGGCCAGCAGAACGGCGGCGAGCAATCTCGGTACACGCATGGGCGGCTGACCGGGCGAGTCTAATCCAGATCGCCCGGCGTCGCACTACACTTCGAGACGGTGCTGGCCGAACTCAAGTACTCGACGAGGAGCTTTGCGCGCGCGCCCGGCCTGGCGCTGGCGCTCCTCATCACGATTGCGATCGGCATCGGGAGCAATGCGTCCGTGCTCGGATTCGTCCGCGGGTCGCTTACACGCGGACTGCCGATCCCCGGTATCGACGCGCTCGCCTCGGTGTTTGCGCGCGATGCACAGGGCGCGCTCGGTCCTGTCTCGCTTGAAGACTATCTGTCGCTGAAGACACAGCTCGCTGGCATCGCCACAATGGGTGCAGTTCGCGAGTCGCAGGCAAGCGTGGTGCTCGAGGACCGTTCGTCGATGATGTCCGTGGCCGCGCTGACGCCCGATCTCGCCGGCCTCTTCCAATTCCCGCACGGCGACGGCGTCGTCATCAGCCATCGCGTGTGGCAGATCGAGCTCGACGGCAAGGACGACGTGCGCGGCACGCCGATTCGCGTGAACGAGGTCGACGCTCGTGTGGCCGGTGTCGCGCCGGATTGGCTCGACGGTCTGTACTTTGGCCGTGCCGTCGACATCTGGATGCCGTTGAGTGACGCAATGCTGGGCGATGTCGACCGCCGCAGTCGGACGCTCTGGGCGTTCGCGCGGCTGCGCCCGGGCGCGTCAATCGATCGCGCGCGCGCCGTCGTCAATGCGAACCGGAACAGCGCCGATGCGATCGGGCTGCTTCCGTATACCGGCGCCACGCCCGACGCGGCGACCGGCATGTCGCGCATCGACCTCCTGCTTCGCATGGCCGGTCTGGTCGTCTTCTTCATCGCCTGCGGCAACGTCGCCTCGTTTCTGCTCGCGCGCGCCTCCGCGCGTTCGCACGAGACGTCGGTGCGCGTCGCGCTCGGCGCCGGACGCGGGCAGCTCGCCGGGCTCCTGCTTTCGGACAGCGTGCTCATCTCGGTCGTGGGCGCCGCATGTGGCCTCTTGCTCGCCGTGTGGACGATGCAGATCGTGCCGGCGCTGTTCTTCGATCAGGATGCCGAGCACCTCGTGTTCGATCCGGATCTTCGCGGCATCGTTGCCGCGGCGGCGGCGTGTGCGGGCGTGACGATCGTGTGCGGCCTCATACCGTACTTCGAGCTTCGCCATCGCGACGCCGCGGCCGTGCTTCAGCGTGAAAGCGCCGGGCCGTCGCGCTCGATGCGCCGGTTTCGTGGCGGCCTCGTCATCGCGCAAATGACCTGCTGCTGCCTGCTCGTGTTCTCGACGACGGTACTGATCAAATGTTTTCGCACGGCGCTGCAGACGAGCGTCGGCGATCGGCTTGGCCGGCCGATTCTCGCGACGCTCGAATGGCCGCTCGGCTACCGACGCGCGGATCGCGCCCTCGAGTACTTCGGCGAGGTCGAGCGCGCTGCGCTGTCGATGCCGGACATTACGACGACGGCGTGGATCGGGACGCCGCCGGGCAGCCGCCCCGCGTGGCAGCCGATGCGCATCGAGCCACCCGGCCTGCCGCTCCACGACGTCGTGATGAACGTGGCCGCGTTCACGCCGCGCTCGCTCGCGCAGGTCATGCTGCCGCCGATCGCCGGCCGGATGTTTGCCGGTGCCGATACGGCAGAGGCGTGCAAGGTCGCCATCGTGAACACGGAAGCGGCAGAGCAGCTCTTCGACGGCGACGCCGTCGGTCGGTCCATTGAAGATCCCGCTGGTGATCGCGTCGAGATCGTCGGCGTGGTCGCGACGCGTAAGGCAGAGGATGCGGCCGCCGAAATTCGACCAACGGTTTATTACTACGCGGATCAGACGAGTCCACCGCTGAACCGCGTTGGCCCGGGGATCTTTCGCGTTCCCAAGCGGCCGCCGCCTGCGAACGCCGTACTTGATGCGAACGTCGTGTCGCCTGGCTACTTCAGCGCGATGGGGATTCGTCCGATCGCAGGCACCGTCTTTCCCGATGAGCCCACGCCGCAAGGCTGCCGTATCGGCATGATCAATCAGGAGGCGGCGGAACGCTATTTCGGCGGA